>Ga0163144_10001116_pt1 | contig 63583 bp, 64 predicted proteins | sample OliLak19BULKMAT1_FD_123175 | JGI IMG/M metagenome (GOLD analysis project Ga0163144, IMG submission 123175) | Freshwater microbial mat bacterial communities from Lake Vanda, McMurdo Dry Valleys, Antarctica - Oligotrophic Lake LV.19.BULKMAT1 | ecosystem: Environmental > Aquatic > Freshwater >...
TCTGAGACCAAGCGGCCGCGTCAGCACAGCGGGAAGCCAAGCGCCACGAGGGCGGCACGCATCCGGTCGCGCCCGGCCAGCGCAGTAGTCTTGCCCAATCGCGCGATCACGCGCTGCGTCCAGGTGTCACCGATCCGATCGTTGCGCCGCGAGAACGCCGCAAGCTTCGCGTCATAGGCGGCGCGCAATCCGCGCTCATCCGGGATGGCATAGCGTTCGCGATGCAGGATCGCCGACTGCGCCAGGCGCGGCTTCACTTCCGAAGGCGCCTCGTCGGCGGCATAGCCGATGCACAGGCCGAACACGGCGAAGGCGCCGGGCGGGAGTTTCAACAACGAAGCGACGCGGCCGACGTCGTTGCGCAACGCGCCGATATAGACCGTCGCGAGGCCAAGCGACTGCGCGGCGATGACGGCATTCTGCGCCGCCAGCGCCGCGTCGATCGCCGCCACCAGGAAGGTCTCGAGATAGGGCAGCGCCTCGAGCCTCGTCGCCTCTGTCGCACCGATGCGCTCCGCGCGAGAGAGATCGGCGAGCCAGACCAGGAAAATCGGACATTGCTCGATGTGTTTCTGGTTACTCGCAATCGCGGCCAAGGATGCCTTGAGCGCCGGCTCCGTCACGGCGACCACCGACCAGGTCTGCATGTTCGAACTGGTGGCGGCCGATTGCGCGGCGGCGATCAGCGTCTCCAGCGTGCCGATCGGCAGCGCGTCGCGCTTGTAGCCGCGGATGGAACGATGATTCAGCAACAGGGAAATCGCGTCGCTCCACGGCCCGGCCGCGGGTACGGCATCCGCGCCGTACCGCGCGATCAGGGAGTCGCGCTTGCCGTCGTTCATCGATGTCTCCGGTGCGGATGTTCGCGAGTCAGTCACGCCAGAACCGGCGGCTGAGCAGCACAAGCACGGTGATCAACTCGAGCCGGCCCAGCAGCATGGCGGCCGAGAGGATCCATTTCGCGCTCGTCGGCAGCGGCGCGAATGTCCCGGCCGGGCCGATGATCTCGCCAAGTCCGGGTCCGACATTGCCGAGCGCCGTCGCGGCGCCGGCGAGCGACGTGACGAGATCGAGACCGCACAGGCCGAGCGCGGCCGATGTGACCGCCCAGGTGAAGACGTAGAGCGTCACGAAAGCGAGCACGGATTGGGCGATCCCATCGCTGATCGGCTTGCGATTGTATTTCGCGATGAAGACGCCGGAGGGCAGCAACGCCTGGCGCATCTGCGCGCGGCCGATCTCGAACAGGACCTGGAACCGGAAGATCTTGATGCCGCCCGCCGTCGACCCCGAGCAGCCGCCGATGAAGGTGAGCATGAAGATCAGCACCAGCGGAAACGGCCCCCACAATCCCCAATCGGTCGACGCGAATCCCGTCGTCGTCAACACGGAGGACACGGTGAACGTGGCATGGCGCACAGCAAAGCCGAGCGTCTTGCCCTCGGCAAGAAACAGCCAGGCGGCGATGGCAATGGAGAATCCGAGAAACACGCCGATATAAGTCTGCATCTGCGTATCGCGCCAAAGCACGCGATAGTCACCCTGGTAGACGCGCAGGAACAGCGTCAGCGTCATGCCGCCCGCCAGCATGAACACGGTGGCGGTGGCGTCGAGAAAAGCCGAGTCGAACTTTCCGAACGACGAATCCGACGTCGAGAAGCCCCCGGTCGCCAGCGTTGCCATCGCATGGTTGATCGCCTCGAAGCCCGTCATGCCGCCCGCCCAGAACAGGAAGCTACAGATCGCGGTGAGCAGCACGTAGACAACGAAGATGCCGGCTGCGATCTGCGTGGCGCGCGGCAGCACCTTGTCCGATTTGTCGGAGGATTCCAGGCGGAACAATTGCATGCCGCCGACGCGCAGCAGCGGCAGAACCGCCACGGCGAGCGCGATGATCCCGATGCCGCCGATGAAATGCAGCAGAGACCGCCACAACAGGATTCCGCGGCTCGTCTTGTCGAGCCCGACGATCACCGTCGAGCCGGTGGTCGTCAGGCCGGACATCGTCTCGAAATAGGCGTCGGCATAGGTGAGGTTCAGCGGCGCCAGCAGGAAGGGGAGCGCGCCGAACGCGGCGACGACGATCCACGACAGCGTGGTGAGCAGGAAAGCCTGACGGAGATTGAAATTCATGCGCGGCGTGCGGGCGGCGAGCATCAGGCCGATGCCGACGAAGGCGGTGACGCCGGCCGAAGCGATGAAGATCCGCCATTCGCTATCTCCGTGGGCGATATCGGCGAGCGCCGGCAGCGCCATCGCGCCGGCCAGGACCGCCAGCATGATGCCGATCACGAAGAGGACGGGCCGGATATCAAGCATGTCGATACCGGAGCCCGGGGAACCGGGCGCGCCGTGCGGGCATCAATTCGAGAGCGCGCTGGATCCGCCGATCATCGCCAGGAATTCTCGACGCGTCGCGGCATTCTCGCGAAACGCGCCGAGCATCTGGCTCGTGATCATGCTCACGCCCGGCTTGTGGATGCCGCGCGTGGTCATGCATTGATGCTCGGCCTGAACGACCACGGCGACGCCACGCGGCATCAGGACATCGTTGATGGCATTGGCGATCTGGGCCGTCATCTTCTCCTGGATCTGCAGCCGCTTGGCATAGATCTCGACGATCCGCGCCAGCTTGGAGATGCCGACGACCCGCTTGTCCGGCAGGTAGCCGACATGCGCCACGCCGATCACCGGCGCGATATGATGCTCGCAATAGGATTCGAACCGGATCTCACGCAGCACGACCATCTCGTCGTACCCCGCGGTCTCCTCGAAGGTCCGTTGCAGGATCTCCACGGGGTCCTCGTGATAGCCGGCGAACCATTCCTCATAGGCGCGCACGACGCGATCGGGCGTCCCGAGCAGCCCTTCGCGCGCCGGATCGTCGCCGGCCCAGCGCAGCAGCGTACGCACGGCCTCTTCCGCTTCCTTGCGCGAGGGGCGCGGCGTGACGACGGCAACCGACTTGACGTTGCTCACGAGCGAATCCTTTCGTGCCCACGTCGGGCGCGGCGTGATGCGTTCCGGATCAGTTCAGGCGAACGCGCTGATGGGGGGAGTCGAGGGAGAAGGCCGGCACCGTCACGTCGAAGCGTTCACCATCAGCGCCTTCCATCTGATAAGCGCCGTGCATGATGCCCGATGGCGTGGCCAGCGGCGTTCCGGAGTTGTATTCGTAAGCCTGCCCGGGCTCGAGGACGGGCTGCTCGCCGACCACACCTGCGCCCCGGACTTCCTGCACCCGGCCCAGCCCGTCGGTGATGCGCCAATAGCGGCTGCGGAGCTGAACCCTCTGCTGCCCGCGATTCTCGATACGGACGAAATACGCCCAGACGAAGCGGTTCTCCACCGGCTTGGACTGGTCTTCGAGATAGACCGGTCGAACCGTCACCGTGATGTCGCGTGTCGTCTCGCTGTACATGCGCCTCGTGTACCACCCCAGAGCCTCGGGCGGATAATAAGAACCTGCATGGCCATGTCCAGATCTGGACCGCGCGTTCAGGAAGCGGCCAGGGCGTTCAGCACATCGGCATCGAGGTCGGCTGCGTCCTCCAGGCCGACGGAGAGGCGCAGCGAGCCGGGCTCGATCCCCAGATGGCGGCGCTCCTCGTCGGTCAGACGCTGATGCGTCGTCGTCGCGGGGTGGCAGATCAGGCTCTTCGCGTCGCCCAGATTGTTCGAAATGTCGACGATCTCCAGCGCGTTGAGGAACCGAAACGCGGCCGCCTTGCCCTGGGCGAGCCGGAGGGTGACGATCGTGCCGCCGGCGCGCATCTGCCGGCGCGCAAGCGCCTCCTGCGGATGCGAGGGCAGGAACGGATAGCGCACGCTGGCGAGCTTGGGGTGACCTTCGAGCTTGCGCGCGAGCGCCAGGGCGGTGGCGCAGGAGGCATCGACGCGCAGCGCCAGGGTCTCCAGACCCTTGACGAGATTCCAGGCATTGAATGGCGACAGCGCCGGACCGGTGTGGCGCAGGAACGGCACCAGCTCGGCATCGACCCATTCGCGCTTTCCGAGGATGGCGCCACCCATGCAGCGCCCCTGGCCGTCGATGTGCTTGGTGGCCGAATAGACGACGATGTCGGCGCCGAGCTCGAGCGGCTTCTGCAACAGCGGCGTGGCGAAGACATTGTCGACGACGACGCGGGCGCCGGCGCGATGCGCGAGTTCCGCGACCTGCGGCAGATCGATGATCTCCAGCATCGGGTTCGACGGCGTCTCCAGGAACACCGCCTTGGTCGGCTTGGCCAGCGCGGCGCGCCACGCCGCGAGATCGGTGCCATCGACGAAGACGCTCTCGATGCCGAACCGCGGCAGCAGTTCACCGACGATGTACTGGCAGGATCCGAACAAGGCGCGGCTGGCGACGACGCGGTCGCCGGCGCGCAGCTGGCACATCAGGCTCGCGAAGACGGCGGCCATGCCGCTCGCCACGCCGCGACACGCCTCGGCGCCCTCGAGATCGCGCAAGCGCTCCTCGAACATCGAGACCGTGGGATTGCCGAATCGCGAATAGACGTAGCGCGTGCTTTTCTTGTCGGCGAAGGCGGTCTCGGCTTCCTCGGCGGTGCCGTAGACGAAGCCCGACGTCAGGAACAGCGCCTCCGACGTCTCGCTATGTCCGGTGCGTTCGAGACCGCTGCGCACGGCGCGCGTGCGCGTGCCCCAGTTACGCTTGCCGCCGGTTCCATCAGCCATGTCGGTCCTCCGCCTATTGGGTCACGCATGAGCACGATCAACGCGACGTTTCCTCTGGCAACAGGCCAAAAGAAAAACGCCCCAACCGGAGGTCAGGGCGTTCTTGGAAGACACCACCGACCTTTTAGCGGATTATTTAACGTGGCCCGCAAGCCGGCCGGCTCAAATCACCACGTGAAATTCCTGTACCGACACGCCGATGCAGAGTCAAGGCGCCGCGACACGCATCGTCACGCGCACCGGCCTCAGCCGATGATGTGCCCGATGCGCTTGCCGCGCGCTTCCAGCGCCGCGGCGATGAACTGCCGATGGCAATCCAAGGGCGCCGCTTCAGCGCACATGAAGGCGACGCGCGTCGCCGCGGCCAGCGCCTCGAGTTCGGCGAGCGCCCGCACGAAAGGCGGCGTCGCCATGTATTCGACATAGCCGCGAAAGGCCGGCGAAGCGGCCGCGAGCGGCGCGTCGGGTGACGGCGCGCGACGGCCACCGAGCGCCGGAAAATGCGAATACGCGATCGCATGGGCGGCTAAGGACGCCCGCAGTTTCTCGCGGCTGAATTGCGGATGACGCCGGGAATAGGGAACGCTGCGAACATCGACGAGATGGCGCACCGCATTTGCCAGCAGCAGGCCCACGAACGCGTCGAAGCTGCGGCTGCTATGCCCGATCGTCAGGATCTCCGCCGCAGCTGTCTCATCAGCCGCTGGCATCGAGGCCGCAGACAACAGATCGAGCTGGCGGTCCGTCATCGCCCATTCTCTCCGGAAACCGAACTTCGACGACCGCAAGCCAAATGACCACCGCTATTCACGCTGCACGAACCCCAAAAGCTCGTCGCCCCAACGGCAACGGCGAACGCTTGCAACATCAGCCATCTCTAATCCTCTCCTGTCGCGAAGCGATAGGAGAGGTGGCCGCGCGCAGCGCGGACGGAGAGGTTCCCTGAACTCCGGGAGGTCCCACGAAACCTCCCCGACAGCGCGCTCGCGCTCGCTGCCACCCCTCCTTCCGCTGCGCGGCAGGATGTGACGTGTAAATGCGCTCAGCTCCCGCCCCTCTCTTGCCTGGGTTGCTGCGCTCTCGTATAGAATCCGCTGCGTTCGGTCGCGGGTGTAGCTCAATGGTAGAGCAGGAGCTTCCCAAGCTCACGACGAGGGTTCGATTCCCTTCACCCGCTCCAACGCCGTTGGCAGGGCCTCGTGCTTGTTTCGCGCCGGGGCCGACGCCTATCCTGCCTCGATGCTTCAGTTCCTCGCCCGACGGTTGCTCGTTGCTCTGCTGGTCTGCGCGACGGTGCTCACCTTCGCTTTCGCGCTGACGCGGCTCGCCGGCGATCTCGCGACCGCCATTGCCGGCGCCAACGCCACCGCCGAGGACATCGCGATCATCCGCAAGGCCTATGGCCTCGATCGTCCCCTGCTTCAGCAGTATTTCGACTGGGTCGGGCGCGCGATCGTCGGTGATTTCGGCCAGTCCTATTTCTTCCGCGAGCGCGTCGCCAAGCTGATCATGGATCGGCTGCCGATCACCTTCACGCTCGGGCTGGTCGGCCTGGCGATCGCCATCGTCGTCGCCTTGCCGCTCGGCATCATCTCGGCGCTCACCGAAGGCAGGGCGACCGATCGCCTGATTTCGATCGTGGCGCTGGTCGGGCAAGCGATGCCGTCCTTCTGGCTCGGCCTGATCCTGATGATCACGTTTGGCCTGCATCTCGGCTGGCTGCCGATTTCGGGGACCGGGTCCTGGGAGCATTTCGTGATGCCCGGCATCGTGCTCGCCTTCTCCGCCATCCCCGGCGTGATGCGCCTGACGCGCAGCGGCATGATCGATGCGCTGGGTTCCGACTACATCCGCACCGCGCGCGCCAAGGGCCTGTCGCGACGCTCGATCGTGCTCAAGCACGCCGCGCGCAATGCCGCCATGCCCGTGGTCTCGATCGCCGCGGTGCAGCTCGGCTTCATGCTCGGCGGCTCGATCGTCATCGAGACCGTGTTCGCGCTGCATGGCGTCGGTTTCCTCGCCTGGGAGTCGATCTCCAAGAACGATTTTCCCACCGTGCAGGCCGTCGTGCTGCTGCTCGCCTGCATCTACATCGTGCTCACGCTGGGCGCGGATCTGCTCAACGCGGTGCTCGATCCGCGGCTGCGCGCGTCATGAAGGCGTTTCGCAAGACCGGCCTGCTGATCGGCGCCATCGTCGTCGGCATCGCGCTCTTCACCGCGATCTTCGCGCCGCTGCTCGTGCCGCACGATCCCTTCGCGCAGGATCTCTCGCGCCGCCTGGCGCCGCCGATATGGATGGAGGGCGGCACGATGGGCAATCCTCTCGGTACGGATCAGCTGGGCCGCGACTATCTCTCGCGACTGATCTATGGCGCGCGAATCTCCGTGCTCATCGGCGTCACGGCGACGATCACGTCGGGGCTGATCGGGATCGCGCTCGGCGTGATCGGCGGCTTCTTCGGCGGACGCGTCGACGATGCGGTGCTGTTCGCGATCACCACGCGGCTGTCGATCCCGCTGATCCTGGTGGCGCTCGCTGTCGTCTCGCTGGTCGGCAGTTCGCTCACCGTCGTGGTCGCGACTCTCGGGCTGTTGCTGTGGGATCGCTTTGCGGTCGTCGCGCGCGTCGCGACGATGCAGGTCCGTACGCTCGATTTCGTCGCCGCCGCCTGGGCCGCGGGATGTTCGCGGCCGCGCATCGTGCTGCGCGAGATTCTGCCGAACATCCTGAGTCCGCTCGCGGTCGTCGCGACGCTGGAGGTCGCGCTGGCGATCCTGCTCGAAGCCGCGCTGTCCTTCCTCGGGCTCGGCGTGCCGCCGCCGCTGCCGTCCTGGGGCCTGATGATCGCGGAGGCCAAGGACTACATGTTCTTCAGCCCGTGGGTGATCATGATCCCCGGCCTGTCGCTGTTCGTTCTGGTGTTCGGAATCAACCTCCTCGGCGACGGGCTGCGCGATCTGCTGCGCACGGGGCGCGTGGCGTGACATCGCTGCTGGAGATCCGCGGCCTGCAGGTCGAGTTCGGCGAGGTCAGCGCGGTACGCGGCGCGTCGCTGAGCGTGGCCAAGGGCGAGACGCATTGCCTCGTCGGAGAATCCGGCTGCGGCAAATCCGTCACCGCGCTCGCGCTCATGGCGTTGCTCGCGCGCAACGCCACGCGCCGCGCCGAAATCCTGAGCTTCGATGGCAAGGATCTGCGCGATCTCACCGAGCGCGAAATGTCGAAGCTGCGCGGCGACCGGATGGCGATGATCTTCCAGGAGCCGATGACCAGCCTCAATCCGGCCTATAGTGTCGGCTCGCAGATGGCCGAGGTGATGCTGCGCCATCGCGGCGGGACGCGCGCGGCCGCGATGGAGCGCGCCGCCGATCTTCTCGCGCGCGTGCGCATCACTTCGCCGGGCATGCGGCTCGGCCAATATCCGCATCAGCTCTCCGGCGGCCTGCGCCAGCGCGTGATGATCGCGATGGCGCTGATGTGCGATCCCGAGCTGCTGGTCGCCGACGAACCGACGACCGCGCTCGACGTGACCGTGCAGGCGCAGATCCTGCGCCTGCTGCTCGATCTCCAGAAGGAGCTCGGCCTCGCGATCCTCCTGATCACGCATGACCTCGGCGTGGTCGCGCGGATGGCGCATCGAGTCTCGGTGATGTACGCGGGCGAGGTGGTGGAGAGCGCGCCGGTCACCGACCTCTTCGCACATCCGACGCATCCCTACACGCGCGGCCTGCTCGCCTGCGTGCCCGTCCCGGGCAAGGTGAAGCGCGGGTCCCTGCTCGGTTCGATCGGCGGCGTGGTGCCGCGTGTCGGCCCGGGCTTCACGGGCTGCGCCTTTCGCGACCGCTGCAGCGAGGCGATCGCGCAATGCGCCGGCGCCATCCCGCTCGCGCGGGCGAGCGACGCCCATGCCTATCGCTGCCGGCTGCCCGCGTCCTGGACTCCGACCGCGAGAGCGGCGCCATGAGCGGCGCGGCGCTGATCGAGCTGCGCGACGTCAAGCGCAGCTTCCGCGTCAAGTCGGGATTGTTCGCCGCCGCGCAGAGAGTCGCCGCCGTCGATGGGGTCTCCTTCACGGTTGCACCCGGCTCCGTGCTGGGGATCGTCGGCGAGTCCGGTTGCGGCAAATCGACTCTGGCGCGTGTCATTCTCGGCCTGCTGCCGCCGAGCGCCGGCGAGGTGCTGGTCGATGGCAAGCGCATCACCGACCTCGATCGCCGCACGCGCGCCCAGCTGATCCAGCCGGTGTTCCAGGATCCATTCTCCTCCCTCAACCCGCGCCGGCGCGTACGCGACATCGTGGCGATGCCGCTCGATGCGCAGGGCGCGCTTCCCGCCGCGACGATCTCCGCTCGGGTCGACGAGATGCTCGCCCGCGTCGGACTCGATGCCGCGATGGGCGCGCGCTATCCCGAGCAGCTCTCGGGCGGGCAGCGCCAGCGCGTCGCCATTGCGCGCGCGCTCGTGCTCAAGCCGCGAATCGTGATCTGCGACGAGCCGACCAGCGCACTCGACGTCTCGGTCCAGGCGCAGATCCTCAACCTCCTTGCCGAGCTGCGTCGTGAGCTCGGACTCACCTATCTCTTCATCAGCCACAACCTCGCCGTGGTCGAGCATGTCGCCACCGAGGTGGCGGTCATGTATCTCGGCCGCATCGTCGAGCAGCGCGAGACCGGCGCCTTGTTCGAGACTCCGCGTCATCCCTACACCAAGGCGCTCCTCGCCTCCGTGCTCACCCCCGAGCCCGGCCTCGGCATTCCCGAGACCGGGCTCGGCGACACGATGCCCGATCCGACCAACGTGCCGCGGGGATGCCGGTTCCATCCGCGCTGCCCGGTCGCCATCGCACGCTGCCGCAGCGAGGCGCCCGCGGATACGCGCACGCCCGATGGCTTCGTCGCCTGCCATCTCGCGCTGGCGTGACCGAGGCGCAGCCATTCGATATCGCCGTCATCGGCGGCGGCATTGCCGGCGCATCGGCGGCGGCGGAGATGTCTAAGCGCCATCGCGTGGTGCTGCTCGAGCGCGAGGCGCAGCCGGGCTATCACAGCTCCGGCCGCTCGGCAGCGCTGTTCTGCGAGACGATCGGCGATCGCGTCGTGCGCGGCCTCACGCTCGCGAGCCGCGATGCGCTCGAAACGCCGTCGCCGCAATTCTCCACCCGACCGCTGCTGACGCCACGCGGCGCGCTGGCGATCGGCGGGCCCGAAGATCTCGACAGGCTGACGGCATTCTTCGAGACCAGCCACGCCCTCGTCCCGAGCGTGCGACGGATCGATGCCGACGAAGCCTGCCGGCGCGTGCCCGTGCTTCGTCGCGCGGCCATCGTCGGCGCGGTGCTCGAGCCCGATGCGCGCGACATCGATACGCATGGAATGCTGCAGGCCCATCTGCGCGGGCTGCGCGCACGCGGCGGCGTGATCCGCCTCGACGCGGAGGTTCACGCGCTCGAACGTCAGCAGGCGATGTGGCGCATCGCGACGCGCAGTGGAACGGTGCAGGCGCGGATCCTCGTCAACGCAGCCGGCGCCTGGGCCGACACGATCGCGGCGATGGCCGGCGCCGCGCCGATCGGCCTCGTGCCGATGCGCCGCACCGCGCTGCTGTTCGAACCACCGCCTGGAATCGAGACGGCATCCTGGCCGCTCGTGGATGGCATCGACGAGAGCTTCTACTTCAAGCCCGATGCAGGCCGGATCTTCGCGTCGCCGGCGGATGAGACGCCCAGCGCACCCTGTGATGCTCGCCCCGAGGAACTCGACATCGCCATCGCGATCGAGAACCTCCAGGTCTTCGCCGATTTGCCCGTGCGACGGATCGTGCATAGCTGGGCGGGCTTGCGCTCCTTCGTCGCCGATCGCAACCCCGTGGTCGGGTTCGATCCGGTGCTCCCCGATTTCTTCTGGCTCGCCGCTCAGGGCGGCTACGGCTTCCAGACCGCGCCCGCCATGGCCGCCAGCGCCGCCGCGTTGATCACCGGCGACAAGCTGCCGGCGCGGCTGAACGATCTCGGCGTCACAGCGGAAGATCTGTCGCCTGCGCGTCCAGGGCTGCGCCGCACGCCTTGAGCATCGCGCACTGCGATGAATAGAGCCGCCCTCCTCGAATGAGCTTGGCGATGCGAATATCCGCCAGAGCAACACGCCAGTGCGGCGCTGAGCCGGAGCAATGGGCTGGCTCACCAATCGAATGGACCTGATCGGACAACCGCCGAAAGTCGCGACGCCACGCAGCGCGAGCAGAGGCCTGCTGTGGGACGCGCTACGCAAGCAACGGCTCTCCGGCCGGAAGCCTCCCCGCCGGCACAGCATTGGACCTTCTGTGCTCGATCTCTATTGTCCATCGATACGCTTGGCGATCGAACTCGATGGCGACGTTCATGATCACGAGGCCACCGAGGATTACGACCGCCGACGGGAGGTGGAGCTGGCGCGCCACGCGATCCGCGTGGCTTGCGCGTGGTCAACGACGAGGTCGAGACGAACCTCGCCGGCATCGTGGCGGCCATCGAGGCGGCGCGCGATCGTTGACTCACCACCCCGCGCGGCTACGCCGCGCTGCCCCTCCTCGAGTCGAGCTTTGCGATTCACACATCGTCGAGACGATGTCCCGGCGCCCGGAGCCGATCGCGCGCATCCCCTCCTGGCGCGGAGCGCTAGGAGGGGTGGCAGCGCGCGTCAGCGCGCTGACGGGGAAGTTTCGTGGGACCTCCGCGGGCACAGACCTCTTCGAGTTCAAGGAACCTCCCCGTCACGCGCTTCGCACGTGCCACCCCTCCTATCGCGTGCCGCGACAGGAGGGGATGATTTGCAGGGTGCGCTTCGGGTTTTGAGTCTTGATCGACGCGATGCCGGCCTTTTCGCACCCACCGCAAAATGCTGTGCAATTTTGTGTGCATCCCCTAGCCCGAGTCGAGGAGGGGCGACGAGCACGACTTGGCGTCATGCACAGGAGATGCATGAATCGTTCGGCTCGAATGGGCGGGACGACTGGCCATTGCACAGCTCAGCGGCGAGCCCCGCAAACCGACCCATGCTTCGATTGCTGCCGACTGCGTGACACGGCATGCCGCCCTCACGATCGGCCGCGCCCGGCGGCCCTTGCCAGAGAGCGGCGTTCAGCCGCCGATGGATTTCTCCGGGTTTTGCCCCAGACGAGACAGGAAGGCATCGACATGAAAATCGCATTTGCAGCCTTGATCGCCGCAACGGCTTTGACCATCGCGCCGGGCATCACGCTCGCGCAGGACGGGCCGGTCATGAAGCGCATCGCCGAGACCAAGACGGTCACGATCGGCCATCGCGACGCGTCCGTGCCGCTCTCCTATCTCGGCACCGACGGCAAGGCCCAGGGCTACTCGATCGATATCTGACTGAAAATCGCCGAGGCCGCGAAGGAGGAGCTGAAGCTCGACAAGCTCGACGTGAAATTCGTGCCGCTGACGCCGCAGACGCGTATTCCTCTTCTCACTGCGGGTACGGTCGACATCATCTGCGAGAGCTCGACGCACACGATCGGCCGCTCGCGCCAGATCAGCTTCCTCAACACGACCTTCCTGACCGGCTCGAAGCTGCTAGTGCGCAAGAATTCGGGCATCAAGAAGATCGAGGACATGACCGGCAAGGTGCTGGTCGCCGTGCTCGGCACCACCAACGAGAAGGCCGCCCAGGTCGAGATCGACAAGAAGGGCATCAAGATCAAGGGCGAGATCGTCAAGGTGAAGGACCACTCGCAGGCGATGCTCAATCTCGAGCAGGATCGCGCGGATGCCTACGTGTCGGATGACGTCGTGCTGTTCGGCCTCGCGAGCGCCTCGAAGAACCCGGCCGAGTGGGAAGTCGTCGGGCCGTATTTCTCCTACGACCCCTACGGCATGATGATCCCGCGCAACAACGACGATTGGCGCCTGCTCGGCAACAAGACGATCGCCAAGCTGATCCAGAGCGGCGAGATGGTGCAGATCTACAAGAAGTGGTTCGAGCCCGGCCCGACCAAGATCAACTATCCGCTGAGCGAGCGGCTGAAGGAGAATTTCGAGCTCGTCGCGATTCCGGATTGAGCCGCGACGCCGAGCGGATCCATCGACGACCGGGATCCGCTGGGCACGCGCCTGACGTCGGGATCCGCGCATGGGCAGCTACAATTGGAATTGGCCGATCCTGCTGCAGGATCCCTATTTCGGCTGGATCATTTCCCGCTTCGCGAATACCTGCCTGATCGCGATCCTCGCCTGGGCGATCGCCTTCCCGCTCGGCTCGATCATCGGCATCGCGCGCACGACCGACAATCCCGCCTTACGCCTCGCCGGCACGATCTATGTCGAGATCTTCCGGAACATCCCGCTGCTGGTGCAGATGTTCCTCTGGTATTTCGTGGTGCCCGAGCTGCTGCCCGCGGAATGGGGGCGCTGGGTCAAGCGCGACATGCCCTATCCGCAATTCCTGACGGCGGTGACGTGCCTCGGACTCTACACGGCGTCGCGCGTCGCCGAGCAGGTGCGCGCCGGCATCGAGGCGATTCCACGCGGCCAGCGCAATGCCGGATTGGCGATGGGGCTGACGCCATCCCAGGTCTATCGCTATGTGCTGATCCCCGTCGCGTACCGCACGATCATCCCGCCGCTCACCAGCGATTTCCTGGGCGTGTTCAAGAATTCCTCGCTCGCGTTGACCATCGGCGTGCTCGAGCTCACGTCGCAGGCGCGCCAGATCGAGGAATACACCTTCGCCGCGTTCGAGGCCTTCACGACGGCGACCCTGCTCTACTGCCTCGTCACCGGCCTGGTCATCGTCCTCATGCGCATCGTCGAGCGCCGCACCCGCATCGCCGGCACGATCGCGGTGGGGGCGAAATAGATGTTCTCGAACTTCGATTTCGATGTGCTGATCAACAACGCGCCGTTCCTGTGGAACGGGATGCTGCTCACGCTCGAGCTGACCGCGCTCGCCGTCAGCGGCGGGCTCGCGCTCGGGCTGCTGCTCGCCATCGCGCGGCTGTCGCCGATCAGGCCACTGGCCTGGTTCGTCGCGGGTTATGTCAATTTCCTGCGCTCGATGCCGCTGATCCTGGTGATCTTCTGGTTCTACACGCTGGTGCCGAAGATCATCGGGCGTCCGGTCAGCGGCTTCTACTCCGTGCTGATCGCCTTCGTGATGTTCGAGGCGGCGTATTATTCGGAGATCATCCGGGCCGTCATCTCCAGCGTGCGCCGCGACCAGATCGCGGCCGCGATGGCGCTGGGCCTCACCGGATTCCAGGCCATGCGCTACGTCGTCCTGCCGCAGGCGGTGCGCAACATGATCCCGGTCCTGCTGACGCAATCGATCGTCATGCTGCAGGACACGTCGCTCGTCTACATCGTGGGCTTGCGCGACTTCCTGAGTTCCGCGGACATCGTCGCCAGCCGCGACAACCGGCCGACCGAACTCTACCTGTTCGTCGCGATCGTCTTCCTCGTGATCTGCTTCAGCGCGTCGCGCCTGGTGAACCGGCTGCGACGGAGGTATGCCCTGTGATCGAGCTCCAGAACGTCAGCAAATGGTACGGCGCCTTCCACGTGCTCGACGATTGCTCGATGCGCATCGCGCGCGGCGAGGTCGTCGTGATCTGCGGCCCCTCGGGCTCGGGCAAGAGCACGCTGATCAAATGCATCAACGGCCTGGAGCCTTTCACCAAGGGCGCGATCACCGTCGACGGCATCTCCGTGGGCGACCGGTCGACCAACCTGCCGCGGCTTCGCTCGCGCATCGGCATGGTGTTCCAGAATTTCGAGCTCTTCCCGCACATGACGGCCGCCGAGAACATCGTGCTGGCGCAGCAGAAAGTCCTCGGCCGCGATCGCCAGGCGGCGGAAGCGAAATCGCACGAGCTGATGACCCGAATCGGACTCGCCGATCATGCCGCGAAATATCCAGCACAGCTCTCCGGCGGCCAGCAGCAGCGCGTCGCGATCGCGCGCGCGCTGGCGATGGACCCGATCGCGATGCTGTTCGACGAACCGACCTCGGCGCTGGACCCGGAGATGATCACCGAAGTGCTCGACGTGATGGTCAAGCTCGCCGAGGAGGGCATGACCATGGCCGTGGTCACGCACGAGATGGGCTTCGCGCGCAAGGTCGCGGACCGCATCGTGTTCATGGACCAGGGCGCCATCGTCGAGGACGCGCCGAAGGAGGTCTTCTTCGGCACGCCACGCAGCGAACGCGCACAGATCTTCCTGTCGAAGATCCTGCAGCACTGAGCCGCGGCTCAAGCCGCCTCGCCCGCGCACCAGCCGCTCGACCACGCCCATTGGAAATTGTAGCCGCCGAGCCAACCCGTGACGTCCACGGCCTCGCCGATGACGTAGAGGCCGGGCACGGCATTGGCCTGCATCGTCTTCGACGAGAGCCCCCTGGTATCGACGCCACCCAGCGTGACTTCGGCCTTGGCATAGCCTTCCGTGCCGGTGGGCGTGATCTCCCAGCGGCTGAGCTGCGCCGCGAGGGCATCGAGCTCACGGTCGCGGATCTCGCCCGCGCGCTGCGTGGCCAGCGCGCCGGGCAGCAGGCTCAGCGCGAGACGCTGCGGCAGCGCCTCGGCGAGGATCGTTTTGAACTCGGCATTGGGCCGCGCCAGCTTGCGCCCGCGCAGGTAAATGGCCGCATCGAGATCGGGCAGCATGTCGATCACGATCGATCGCCCCTCGCGCCAGCACGACGAGATCTGCAGGATCGCCGGGCCGGACAAGCCGCGATGGGTGAACAACATGCTCTCGCGAAACTCGGTGCGCTCGCAGCGCATCGCGACGGGTAGCGAGACGCCGCTGAGCGCGGTCATGTGCTCGAGCTCGGGCGACCCGAATGCCAGAGGCACGAGCGCTGGCCGCGTCACCGTCACGGCGAGGCCGAAGCGACGCGCGACATCATAGGCGAAGCCGGTCGCGCCCATTTTCGGGATCGACAACCCACCGGTCGCCAGCACGAATGACTCGGCGGAGACTTCGCCGTGATCGGTCACGATCCGAAAACGCGCGGATTTGGCGACATCCGTCACGCGATGCTGCAGCCGCACCACGACTCCCGCCGCTTCGCATTCGGCCAGCAGCATGGCCACGACGGCGCGCGCCGAGCCGTCGCAGAACAGCTGACCCAATGTCTTCTCGTGATAGGCGATGGCGTGCCGCTCCACGAGCGCGATGAAATCATGCTGGGTGTAGCGGCTCAGCGCCGAGCGCGAAAAATGCGGATTGCCCGAGAAGAATTGATCGGGCGAGGCATGGAGATTGGTGAAGTTGCAGCGTCCGCCGCCGGAGATCAGGATCTTCGCGCCGACCTGGTCGCCATGCTCGAGCAGCAGCACACGCCGTCCGCGACGTCCCGCCGTCATGGCGCACATCAATCCGGCGGCGCCCGCGCCGACGATCACGACATCGAATTCTTCCATCTGCTCCAAATCCGCGGGCTTGATCGCCTCTGACCGGTCGCGGCGTTTGCGAATCCCGGCCACTCGACCCTACGCTGCGGCATGGGCCCGCGCATCGGCGGAGTCATCGACGGAGAGCCTAGGGTCATGCGTGCCATCATCATCGGGGCCGGGCGGGGGCGTCGGCTCATGCCGACGACCGAGAACGCGCCGAAATGCTTTGCCGAGATTCGCGGCAAGCGCATCCTCGACTGGACCATCGATGCGCTGAAAGGCGGCGGCGTGACCGATATCTGCTTCATCGGCGGCTACCGCATCGAGTCGGTGCAGCGTGAATATCCGCACTTCACCTTCCGCCACAATCCCGAATGGCCCGACAACAACATCCTCGTGTCGCTGATGTATGCCGAGGATCTGATGGATCGCCCCTTCATCACGTCCTATTCGGACATTCTCTACACGCCAGACATCGTCGCGAAGCTCGTGGCATCGCCCGACGACATCGCGCTGGGCATGGACACGGATTGGCGCGAGCATTACCGGCCCCGCACCCAGCATCCGCCGCACGACGCCGAGAAAGCGATCACCCGAGGCGGCCGCGTCCAGCGGGTGCATCGCGACATCCCCTATGACGATGCGACGGGCGAATTCATCGGTGTGGCCAGGTTCACGACTCGCGGCGCGGCGCAACTGCGCGAGCATTATCAACTCCGCCGGCGGGAGTTCTGGGACAAGCCCTACCGCGAGGCCCCTCAATTCCAGAAGGCCTACATGATCCACATGCTGCAGGACATGATCGAGCAGGGCGTCGCGATCGGCCATGCCGACACGCCGGGCAAGTATCGGGAGATCGACACGCAGCAGGACATGGATCTTGCCCAGAAAGCTTGGACACCATGACCAAGCTGCCGCTCTTCCCGGCATCCGTCGTGGGTTCGATCCCGCGCCCCCACCATGTGCGCGACCTGATCGACAAGCCGGTCTGGAACGCCCATGACGAGCGCACGATGGATGCCGCCATCCGCTACGTCGTGTCCATGCAGGAGATGGCCGGCCTCGATATCGTGACTGACGGCGAATGGCGCCGCCGCTCCTATATCGGCGTGATCGCCGAACTCGCGCATGGCTTCACGCTGGAGATCAACCCGATCGATCGCCGCCCCTGGACCGTGGTCACGGAGAAGCTGACGGCGAAGGAGCCGGGCTTCATCGCCAACGAGGCGCGCTTCCTCAAGCGCGTGGCGCAAGTCGGAACCAAGATCACGCTGCCCGCACCGGCCCTGCTCGGCGAGCGGCTCTGGCACCCCGAACGTTCCAAGCAGGCCTATCCGCAACGTGACGCGTTCGTCCACGATTGCGTGGCGCCGCTGCGCCGCGAGATCGAGCTGATCGCGCGCATCGGAATCGACATCGTGCAGATCGACGATCCGCATCTCTGCCTGTTCGTGGATCCGGACGTGCGCCGATCCTATGACGATCCCGATCGCGCGGCGGATTTCGCCGTCGACATGATCAATGCGCTGGTCGAGGGGTTCTCCGGCATCAATTTCGCGGTACATCTCTGCCGCCGCGCCGGAGCGCGGGTCCGCGGCGAGAAGCATCACGCCGGAACCTACGGTCCCATTCTGCCGCAGCTCAACCGTCTCAACGTGCAGCATCTCACGATGGAGTTCACCGCGGCCGGCGCCGATGACCTCGAGAGCCTCGGCCGTCTGCGTCAGGATTTCGAGCTCGGGCTCGGCGTCGTCGATGTCACACCGGGCCGGGTCGACAGCCCGGAGCAGATCGCCGCGCGCGTCGAGCGCGCCCTGCAGCGTGTCGACGCCAAGCGCATCACGCTCAATCCCGATTGCGGCTTCGCGCCCGGTTCAGCGGCGAAAATCGATATCGACGAGGTCTATCGCAAACTCGGCGCCCAGTGCGAGGCGGCGCGTCTGCTGCGCGCGCGCCATCGCTGATCGGCGCCGAAACTCAGCCGCGCTTCACTTCCACTTGGTGAGCCAGAAGCGCGGCAGCTCATCGGCATAGGTCTTGAAGTCGAGCGTGCGCGACAATCCGTAGGTCGTGACGTAGGTGTGCAAGGGGATCCAATAGGCCTGCTCGGTCGCACGCTTGATGACTGCGCTGTAGGCGGTCTTGCGCACGTTCTGGTCCATCGTGCTGCCTGCCTGCTCGAGCAGCTTGATCAGTTCGGGATCGCGCGAATAATCGTCCGCACCGCCGCCGAAATACACGGGCATGATCGCCGACACGTCGTTGATCGAGAACGACCCCCAGCTTCCCATGTTGGTCGGGCTCTCGCCGCGCTGATTGCGCTGGATCACCGCCTGAACCTGCAGCTGGCTGAGCCTTGCCTTGATCCCGACGGCGTTGAGATAGCTCTGCACCGACGCCGCCCATTGCGGGATCACATAGGTGACCAGTTCGGTATCGAAGCCATTGGGATAGCCGGCTTCAGCAAGGAGCTCCTTCGCCTTCGCCGGGTCATAGGCGTATTTCACCGCGGCATCGGCATCGCAGCCGAATTGCGACGGATAGCAAGGCGCCGGCGGCACCCGCGAACCGCCTTGCACGAGCTGCTTGGCGATCTGCTCGCGGTCGATCGCATGGAAGATCGCCTGCCGGACCTTCAGCTTGGTGAGCGGATTGTCCGCCCCGCTGCGTCCCGCCGCATCCATGCCGAAGAAGCCGATACGCATCGATTCCTGGCGCATCGCCTGCAGATTCGGCATACGCCCGATGTTGTCGAACTGATCGGGAATGAAGTTCCAGATGAAATCGGTGCGGCCGGCCAGCAGCTCCGTCAGCTCGGTCGTAGCGTCGGGAACGTAGCGCACCTGCAGCTTGCCGATCGCCGGCTTGCCCTTGGGCGAATCCGCGTAATAGTCGGCGAAACGCTCGAAATCGACCTGGCCGGTCTCGACCTTGGTGATCTTGTAGGGACCGGCGCCGACCGGCGCCTTCGAATAGGCTTCGGCGCCGACGCGCTCGCGATAGGCCTTGGGATAGATCGGAATCACCAGGGCGAAATATTCCAGCGCCGCGGGGCTCGGGCGCTTCAACAGCACCCGGACCTTGAAGTCGTCGATCTTCTCGGCCTTCTCGATCCAGTTGACGTTGCTCGGTACGGAGACTTTCGAGTCGGCCGCGCTCACCGTGTTCAGCGTGTAGACGACATCGTCGGCCGTGAAGGCATCGCCATTGTGGAACTTGACGCCGCGACGCAGTTCGAACTCGATCGTCTTGTCGTCGATGAGCTTCCAGGACGTGGCGAGCAGCGGCTTCTGGGCGAAGGTGTCGGGATCGCGATAGACCAGCGTGTCCCAGGCCTGATGCCCGAGCACGACGCCGGTGCGGAGCTGGTTGTAGTAGGGATCGATGTTGACCACCGCGTCGCGGAATACGATGCGCAGCGTGTCGGCCGATTTCTGGGCCTGGGCCGCAGGCGCCGCGAGCGCGACGCCGAGCGCGAATGCCGCCAAGACGAGCTTCTTCTTCATGATCCTTCTCCGACTAACGTTAATCGCGAGAGTGTAGAGACTGCCTTCGTCCGACGATAGGGCCACGGCTCCGACGAGGTGGCGCGCGCGCCACCCCGTCGCCGTCCGGTCACGACTCACTGGCTGCGGCGCAGCGCCTGACTCGCCTACCGCTGCGCGGCGATGATCGGGTCGTCGTTGACGTCGGAATGCAGATCGGCGGCGAGTGGTGCGGCGAGATGCGGCGGCTGATCGCCCTTGAGCGCGGTCGGCGCCTTGGTGTGCGTGTCGCCATACCAACCTCGAGTTCGGTCGTCTGCGCCGAGAACCAGTTTCTTCAGCAGCTTTCCCAGCCCTGCGCCACCGCATGCGAGCGTGCGCGATTGGCCGAGCATGATAGCGTCGAAATCTCGCCCGCTCCCAGGCAGTAGCCCCGGCGGGCTTCGGATCGAATGAGGTTCACCCTGATGAGTGCCGATCGTCCCGCGCCCCGCATCGCCATCGGCGGCTTCATGCTGGAGTCGAACAGCCATGCGCCGGTCGCCACGCGCGTCGAGTTCGAGGCCAACGTGATGCTCGCCGACGAGGCGTTGATGGCCGATCTGCGCGCCGCGGCGCCGCGCTCGCCGAGGACGCTCACCGGCTTCGTCCATGCGATGAACGCGGGCGCGCCGTGGGTTCCGGTCCCGACGATCCTCGCGGCGCTGGGCGCGAGCGGATCTTGCGATCAGGAGTTCCTCGACTGGTATGTCGCCGAATTGATCCGCCGGATGAAGCAAGCCGCCCCGCTCGACGGCATCTTCCTCTCGCAGCACGGCGCCGCCGATGCGACGGGCGATGTCGATCCCGATGGCACAATCTTCCGGCGCGTGCGCGAGGCCGTCGGGCCCGATGTGCCCGTGATCGCCACGCTCGATCTCCACGCCAATGTGAGCGAGGAGATGGTGCGGCGGAGCGATGTGCTGGTCGGCTATCGCACCAATCCGCATGTCGACATGTGGGAGCGCGGCGCGGATTGCGCGCGTCATCTCCGCGCGATCCTCGCGGGCCTGCAGACCCATGTGGCCTTTCGCAAGTTGCCACTCGCGCCACCTTCGGTGACCCAGGGCACTGCGGCCGGCACGCCCTATGCGGACATCATCCGCTTCGGCCAGGCGCGCGTGCGCGACGGCGTCATCGATGTCTCCGTCCTCTCCGGCTTCACCAGCGGCGACACACCCAAGAACGGCATGTCGATCATCGTGACGGCCGATGCGCGCGACAAGGCGGAGTTGGTCGCGCGCGAGGTGGCGAGTTTCGCATGGTCGCAGCGCGCACGCTTCGTGCCGCAGCTGATCACGCTCGACGACGCGACGGCGCGCGCGCACACCGCCGGCCGCGATGGGTCGACACCGCCGCTGCTCTTCGCCGATGTCGCCGACAATCCTGGCGGCGGCGGGCGCGGCAACACGACCTGGATTCTCGAGGCCTTCCAGGCGGCGGGCGTCCCGGTTGCGTGATCGGGCCATTCTTCGATCCCGCCCTCCCCGCCGAGGCGCACGCATTGGGTGTCGGCAAGAGTTTCGAGGCGCGGTTCAACCGCAACGAGGATCACGAATTCTCGCTTCCTTTCGCCGCGCGCGGCCAAGTCATCGCGCTGTGCGACGGCAAATTCGTCGGCCGGCGCGGCATCGGCAAGGGGCGGCAGCTGCGGCTCGGCGCTTCTGCGCTGGCCGAGATCGGCGGCATCCGCGTCGTCGTCGGCTCGATCCGCCAGCAGGCTTCGGACCCGGGATATTTCGAAATGCTCGGGGTCGATCTGGCCCGCGTGCGCGCGCTCGTCGTCAAGTCGCGCGGGCATTTCCGCGCGGCCTTCGACGAGTTCTTCGGCGACGATCGGATCCTGGAGGTCGATGTCCCCGGCCTCACGACCCCGGTGCTCGCCCGCGTGCTGTGGCGGCGCATTCCGCGGCCGATCTATCCGCTCGACCCCGACACGTCCTGGACCGCCGTGTGACGCCGGGGTTGGCACGGTTGACTCGGTTGGGGCCCGCGCTATATCGATACTGAACGTTCATTATTTTTCAGAGATGCCCAAGCTTTCCGACGCCCAGCAGCAATTGCGCCGCACCCGCCTCCTCGATGCCGCGGAGCGTTGCTTCGCGCATTCCGGCTTCCATGCGACGACGATGCAGGAGATCGCGCGCGCCGCGCATGTCAGCGCCGGCGCCGCCTATGTCTATTTCGACTCGAAGGAGCAGCTGATCGCGGGCATCGCCGAGCGTGACCGGCAGCGCATCGCGACCGATTTCGGGGCAATCGAGGAGGCGCCGGATTTCCTCGCCGCCCTCGAGCATTGCGTGCGCTACTACCTGATCGAGCAGCCCGATCACAAACGCACGCTGCTCTTGGAAATGAGCGCCGAATCGACGCGCAACGAGGCCGTCGCGCGCAGCTTCCGCAGCGTCGATCTCCTCGTGCAGGACGTGTTCACGCGCGCCCTGAAGCGCCAGATCGCGGCTGGCCGCCTGGCGCCCGTGCACAAGCTCGACCGCCTGGTGCCGATGCTGATGCTCATCGGGGACGGCATGTTCCAGCGCCGTGTGACCGATCCAAGTTTCGACGCGGAGCGAATGCTGCCCTCGATCATGAAGATGATCGCCGGCATGCTCGGGACGAGTTACACGGCCACGCCGCGAACCACTGCGCGCCGCAAGCGGAGCGGTGCATGACCGGTCGCCTCAAGACGATCGTCTGGCTGGGCGCGGGGCTCTGCATCGCGGGCGTCGGCGGCTATCTCGTGATGACCCAGGGCGCGCAGAAGCCGCCGCCGGCAACCGCCGCGATCGCGGCGCCAGCGCCGACGATCTCCGTCATCGCGGCGCGCGCCCAGGAGATCGTCGATACCATCCTGATCAACGGCAGCCTGGTGGCGCGCGAGGAGATCATGGTCGGCCCCGAGCTCGACGGGTTGCGCATCACCGAGATCATCGCCGACGAAGGCGACCGCGTCACGCGCGGCCAGGTGCTGGCGCGGCTGACGCGCGAGATGCTCGACGTCCAGCTCACACAGAACGACGCCACGCTCGCGCGCGCCGCCGCGGCCATCGCCCAGGCCCGCAGCCAGATCGCGCAGGCCGACGCGTCGAACATCGAAGCCAATGCCAGCCTCGACCGCAGCCGATCCCTCGCGCGCAGCGGCTTCGCGTCGCAGGAAATCCTCGATCAGCGCATCTCGGCGGCGCGCGGCACGGTGGCGCGACTGGCGGCCGCGCGCGACGGGCTGGCGTTCGCCGAGGCCGAGGAACGACAGGTCCAGGCGCAGCGCGCGGAGCTCGAATTGCGCCTCGCGCGGACCGAGATCAGGGCGCCGGTCGATGGCGTCATCAGCCGCCGCATCGGCCGGATCGGCGGCCTCACCGCCATGAATGCGGATGCGCTGTTTCGCATCGTCGCGAAGGGCGAGATCGAACTCGAGGGTGAGGTTCCGGAAAGCCGGCTCGGCGCGCTGAAGCCGGGCCAAGGCGTGCGCGTCGAGATCGCTTCGATGGCGCCGGTTCAGGGCCGCGTGCGCCTGGTCCCCGCAGAGATCGATCGCATGACGCGCCTGGCGCGCGTGCGCGTCGCTTTGCCCGACGGCGCGACGCCCGACGGCGCGACTCTGCGCGTCGGCCAGTTCGCACGAGGCCTGGTGGAAGTCGATCGGCGCACCGCGATCACGCTGCCTCTCTCGGCCGTGGTGTTCGACCAGGACCGCACGAGCGTGCAGATCGTGCGTGCCGGAAAGGTCGAGACGCGGTCCGTCACGCTCGGCATCAATGCGGGCGGCCGGGTCGAGATTCGCGATGGACTCGAGGCCGGCGAACGGGTCGTGCTGCGCGCGGGCGCGTTTCTTCGCGACGGCGATGCGGTGAGCCCCGTCCTCACCGAGGATGCGCGAGGCCGGCCGTGAGGCTGAACATCTCCGCTTGGGCGATCAGGCAGCCGATTCCCTCGGTCGTCCTGTTCCTCGTGCTCACGATCCTCGGCATCGTGAGCTTCCGCGCCTTGCCGATCACGCTCTTCCCCAATGTCGACATCCCCATCGTCACGATCGCCGTGACCCAATCCGGGGCGGCGCCGGCGGAACTCGAGAAGCAGGTCACCAAGCGCATCGAGGACACCATCGCCGGGATCGCCGGCGTGAAGCACGTGATCTCGCAGGTTACCGACGGTCAATCGATCACCACGATCGAGTTCCGCCTGGAGACCAATGCCGATCGCGCCGTGAACGACGTCAAGGACGCCATTGCGAAAGTGCGCGCCGACCTGCCGCGCACGATCGACGAACCGATCGTCGGCCGGCTCGACGTCGCCGGGCTGCCCATCCTCACTTACGCGGCCCATGCGCCGACCAAGACGATCGAGGAACTGTCCTGGTTCATCGACGACACCGTGCTGCGGCGGCTTCAAGGCCTGCGCGGCGTCGGTACGGTGGAGCGCATCGGCGGCGCCGATCGCGAGATCCGCATTGGCCTCGATCCCGCGCGGCTGGCGTCGCTCGGCATCACCGCCGCCGACGTGAACCGGCAATTGAAGGCCACGAGCGTCGATCTCGCCGGCGGCCGCGCCGAGCTTGGCGGCCAGGAGCAGTCGATCCGCACGCTGGCGGCGGCCAAGAGCATTGCCGATCTCGCGGAGACCAAGATCTTCATTCCCGGCGGACGCAAGCTCAGGCTCGACGATGTCGCGGAAATCCAGGACACGATCGCGGAGCCGCGCATCTTCGCGCGTCTCGACGGTCGGCCCGTCGTCGCATTCGCCATCAGCCGGGCGCGCGGCGCGAGCGACGCGCGGGTCAACGACGCCGTGGAGGCCGAGCTCGCGCGCCTGCGCGAGGTTCAGCCCAGCGTGCGCTTCGCGCTGATCGACGGTACCGTCGCCTACACGATCGGCAATTACCGCGCCGCCATGCACGCGCTGATCGAAGGCGCCGCCCTCGCCGTGCTCGTGGTGCTGATCTTCCTGCGCGATCTCCGCGCGACGATCGTGACGGCGATCGCCCTGCCGCTCTCCATCATGCCCGCGTTCTGGGCGATGGATGCGCTCGGCTTCTCGCTCAATCTCGTCAGCCTGCTGGCGATCACGCTGGTGACGGGCATCCTGGTCGACGATGCGATCGTGGAGGTCGAGAACATCGCCCGCCATATCAAGATGGGAAAATCGGCATATCGCGCCGCGCTCGAAGCGGCCGACGAGATCGGGTTCGCGGTGATCGCCATCACGTTGACCATCGTGGCGGTCTTCACGCCGGTGAGCTTCATGGGCGGTATCGCCGGTCAGTATTTCCGGCAGTTCGGCCTCACCGTCGCCGCAGCCGTGCTGGTCTCGCTGCTCGTCGCGCGGCTGATGACGCCGATCCTCGCGGCCTATTTCATGCGCGGCTCTGGGCACGTCGAGGCCAAGGAAGGCGCATTGCTGCGCGGCTATACGCGGCTCGTCGCATGGTCCGTCCGCCATCGCATCCTCACCGTGCTCGTCGGGCTCGGCGTTTTCGCGGCGTCGATCGCCAGCACGCAGTTGCTGCCCTCCGGATTCATCCCCCCGGAAGACAAGGCGCGCAGCATCTTCGCCATCGAATTGCCGCCGGGGACGCGCCTCGCCGACACGCAGGCGACCAGCGACGACATCGCGGCGCAGCTGAAGAAGCTGCCTGAAGTCGACTCCGTCTTCGTCGATGGCGGACGCGTTCTCGGCTCCGGCCGCGAAGTGCGCAAGGCCTCGATCATCGTGAACTTCGTGCCGAAGGGGCAGCGCCAACGCAAGCAGGCGGAGCTCGAGACCGTCGTCGGCGACATCCTCTCCCGCGTGCCGGATATCCGCTACTGGGTCCTCAAGGACAACGGCCAGCGCGCCTTGTCGCTGATCGTCGCCGGCGAGGATCCAGACGCCGTGCTCAAAGCCGCGCGCCTGCTGCAGGCCGACATGCAGCGCCTGCCGCTGCTCGCCAATGTCACCTCGACCATGCCGCTCGATCGGCCGGAGCTGCGCGTCACGCCCAAGGCGGATGTCAGCGCCGAGCTCGGCGTCGCGACCGACATGATCTCGGAGACCGTGCGCATAGCCACCATCGGCGATGTCGGCGCCAATCTCGCGAAATTCGACGTCGGCGATCGTCTGGTTCCGATCCGCGTTCAGCTCGACGAGCGCGCGCGCGGCGACACGCGGCTCATCGAGACGCTCAAGCTCCAGGCGCGCGACGGCACGGCGGTCCCGCTGGCTGCCGTAGCCGATCTCGCCTTCGCGCGTGGGCCGACCAACATCGATCGCTACGACCGCGCGCGCCGCATCGCGCTGGAGGCGGATCTGCGCGGCACGGACGCGCTGGGCGCGGCGCTCGACTCGATCTACGCGACGCCGGCGGCCGGCAACCTGCCGGTGGGCGTGCGGCTGCAGCAATTCGGCGACGCCGAGGTGATGACCGAAGTCTTTGCCGGCTTCGCCCTGGCGATGGGCGCCGGGCTGATGATGGTCTATGGCGTGATGGTGCTGCTGTTCCGCGGATTCCTGCAGCCGATCACGATTCTCTTCTCGCTCCCGCTCTCGATCGGCGGCGCGATCATCGCCCTGCTCCTCACCGGCGATTCGATCAGCATGCCCGTGGTCATCGGCATTCTCATGCTCATGGGGATCGTCACGAAGAACGCGATCCTGCTCGTCGATTTCGCTGTCGAAGCCATCGCGCATGGCCAGACGCGGCTGGACGCCATCGTCGATGCGGGGCGCAAGCGCGCGCGTCCGATCATCATGACCACCATCGCCATGGTCGCCGGCATGCTGCCGAGCGCATTTGCCTTCGGTGACGGCGGCGAGTTCCGCGCGCCGATGGCGATCGCGGTCATCGGCGGCCTCATCGTCTCGACGATGCTTTCGCTCCTGTTCGTGCCTGCGGTTTTCTGCCTGATCGACGATCTCGAGCGCCTGCTCGGGCGCCTGCTTGGCCGGTTCGTCGGCAGCGCGGATGATCGGCCTGCGTCAGCCCCCACTGCGGCCCCCGCTGCGGATTGATCCGGCGCCGCGCAGCCTCTACGGTCGCACCGTCGACATCACGCTGGAGACGCACCCATGGCCAAGCAGTTCCACGGCATCTATCCGATCCTCTACGCGTTCTTCGATCGCGAAGGGCGGCTCGATCGCGGCGCGATGCGCGCGCAGGTGGAGGCTTGCGTCAAGCATGGCGCACACGGCCTCGCCGTGCTCGGCCTCGCGACGGAGACCTACAAGCTCCAGACGCCGGAGCGGCGCCAGGTTCTCGATTGGGCTGCGGAAGATTTGAAGGACCGCCTGCCGCTCGCGGTGACGATCGCGGAACCGAGCGTCGCGGGTCAGATCGAGTTCGCGCGCGCGGCGAAATCCGTCGGCGCGTCCTGGGTGATCCTGCAGCCGCCGCCCGCGCCGGGCCTGCCCGAGGCCGAGTACGTGCGCTTCTTCGGCGCCGTCGCCGAGAAATGCGAGTTGCCGCTCGCCGTACAGAATGCCGCGGGGCTGATCGCCGTCGCGCTCTCGAATGCCGGACTGATCACGCTCAACCGCAATCATCCCAATGTCTCGCTGCTCAAGGGCGAAGGCCCGGTGATCGCGATCCAGCGTCTGATCGAGGAGACCGCGGGCGTGTTCGACATCTTCAACGGGCGCGCGGGGCTCGAACTCACCGAGAATCTGCGTGCGGGCTGCGCCGGCATGATCCCGGCGCCGGAATGCTTCGACGTGCAGGTGAAGATCTACGAGCTGATGAAGCAGGGCACCCCGGCCGCCGAGGCGGAAGCCGAGGCGCTCTACCGCCAGATCCTGCCGCTGATCACGCTGCTGATGACGTCGATCGAGAATTTCCTGTGCTATGGCAAGCGCCTCGTCGCGCGGCGCCTTGGCATCAAGGAGGTCCATAATCGCCAGCCCGCGCAATCGCCGACGCCGTTCGGACTCGCGGCCGTCGAGCGCGCCTCGTCCTTTCTCGAGCCGTATTGATCGCCCTGCATCGCGTCCTCGGGCTCCTCGTCGCAACGCTCGCCTGGGCGTCCTCTGCCACCGCGGCCACGCCGACCAATCACGGCGAGTGGCGCTGCGAGAAGCTGATCCGCGCCGCCGAGACCGCCGAGGGGATTCCACCCGGCCTGCTGATGGCCATCGGCCGCGCCGAATCCGGCGTCGACACCAGCTGGGGTCGGCTGATCTGGCCCTGGGCGCTCAACATCGCGGGCCGCTCGGTGTTCGCACCGACGCGCCAGGAAGCGCTGCGCATCGCCGGTGAATCGCTGACAGCGGATCCCACGCGCTTCATCGATCTCGGCTGCCTGCAGATCAATTTCCAGTACCACCGCGAATGGCTCCGGGATCACGCCACCGCCCTCGATCCGAACTGGAACGTCGCCTATGGCGCCCGTCTGCTGCGCAACCTCGCCGCCCAGCAGGGCTCCTGGGAGAAGGCGGTGGGCTTCTACCATTCCGCCAATCCGCTGCGTCAGGCGAGCTACCTCGCCAATGTCGCGCGCAACTACTGCGACGACAGCAAGACCGCCGCGCTCTGCCACCGTCGCGCACCCGGCCTGGCCCGCGCGCCGGTCAAGCGCGTGGTCGTGCGAATCTACCGCGGCAATGACGGCAAGAACCGCGCCCAGGTGACACAACCCGTTCAGGCCTCCGCGCCACGCATGATCATCCTCCGCGGCAGATAGGCCACGTTCCAGGCATCACATTCTGAACACGACGGGGCAACGCTGCGTCACGGCGCTAGCGAGGCCATCGCTGTGGATCTCTCGCGGCATGAATCACACCGATAACGATGATTTCATTTTCGACCGTCGCAAAGAATATTGCGTAGGGGAAACGCCGGAGCAGCGCTCGACGAACCGCACGGTGCACGATTGGAAATCACTTCGGCCGCTCGCGGATTTGCTCGAGCTGCCGATCGAGCGTTGTCAGAAACTCCTCGCCCAGTGCTGGCTGCTGGCACTCATACCACTCGTAAGCCGACCGGATCTCCCCCAGTCCGCGGGCGGTGATCTTCAGCCTGAACGTCATTCGTCGGAGCGAATACGAGCCTTAACGTCTTCCCAGTCATAGGCGGCATCCGGATACTCGTCCAGATGGGTCAGCCGCCGATCCAGTTCGGCACGGAGCTGATCGGAAAGAGGCAATGAGTCTGGAAACGCAGCAATGCTGTTCCAGATCAGCTCGACCAGCCGAAGGCGATCATTGACCGGCGGTTCGAGTACTTCGGTCAGGGACAATTGCTTCATATCAGCCGTCTTAATCGCTGGTCATTCGCCACCACCACTGCAGCCGGCGGGTTAGTTCTTAAGCATTGCCCTACGACCGTCAGCGCTTGGGCGACAGCCTGAAGCGTGTGTCGCCGTCGCGTTCGACCTGGGCGACGAGGTCGACTTCCCAGTTGAGGTAGTCTTTCATCGCCTGCTCGACATTGCTCTGCTTGTCGTAAGGCCGGTACCAGAGATCGATCGTCTCGTCGGCGAGATTGGTGTTGCCGCTCTCCAGCGCGAGTCCTTCGGACTTCCAGGCGCGGGTGCCGCCGATGAGGACACGAGGATCGCCCTGCGTGAGCTTCGCGAGTTCGGGAACCGCGAGGCGCGCGAGCACGCCATCCGACGAGGTCAGCACGATCGTCTTGCCCGCGGTCAGCTTCGCCATTGCGCGATCCAGGCGACCGCGCATGGCCCAGATCGCGCCGGGGATATGGCCGGCGCGATAGCGCAGGCTGGTGTCCAGATCGATGACCACGGCGTCACCGCGATCGAGCTGCGACTTGAGCTGCACGGCATCGAAGTAGTCGCAGGCGATCGTGCCGAGGCCCGGCACGAGCACCGGCTCCACCCCGGTCACCAATGCCTGGCCGTCGAGCGCGCGATCGAGGACATGGACCTCCCAACCCAGCTGATGCAGCCAGGACGCGGTCATGATCGCGCGCGTGCCCGTATCGCAGGCGACGACGATTCGCGCACCGAGCGTCCCGACATAGCGATCTGTCGCCTGCACGAGTTGCCCGCCTGGCGCGGCGCGGAAACCGGCGAGATGGCCGGCCGCGTATTCGCGCGGATCGCGCACGTCGAACTTGAACAGCGTGCGCGCGCCGGACTCAGCCTCCAGCCGCGCGAGGCCTGCGCGATCGATCATCGAGAGACCGAAGCGCTTGGCGACCTTGTCGGCCGCCGCGCGCGCCTTTGCCTTGCCGGCCGCGCTGGGTTCGGCGGCGAAGCGCGTCGCGCCGCGCTCGAGCTCGAGCCCGGCGAGATGCCAGCCCATCGTGCCGTTCTCGAGCGCGACGATCTTGTTCGGCAAACCGGCGTTGATCAGCGATTGCGCACCGATGATCGAGCGCGTGCGGCCGGCGCAATTCACGACCACGAAAATCTCGGGATCGGGCACGAGATCGAAGGCGCGGTGCACGAGCTCGGCGCCCGGGCAATCGATGCCGCCGGGAATGCTCATGCGCGTGAACTCGTCCATCGGGCGCGAATCGAGGATGATCATCTTGCGGCCGCTGTCGACGAGCTGCTTGATCTCGCTCGCCTCGAGGCGCGGCGTGTCGTCGTGATGCTCGACGATCTCGCCGAACGCCTTGCTCGGCACGTTGATGCCGCTGAAGACCTCAAAGCCCGCCGCCTTCCAGCTTTCGAGCCCACCCCCGAGCATCGAGATGTCGCCATAACCGGCATGCATGAGCTCGAGTCCGGCCTTGCGGGCGAGCAGCCCGTCGCCGCCATCCATCAGCACGATCGGCGCATTGCGCCGCGGCACCAGCGCGTCGATGCGCATTTCCAGCTTCGAGAGCGGCAACGAGTTCGCCCAGAACAGATGACCCTCGGCGAATTCGCCCTCCTCGCGCACATCGAGCAGCGCGAACTCGGCGCCGGCGCGCAGCATCGCCTTGAGCTCGACCGCGGGCATCACCGGCGGGGCGATGGTCGGGCTGGCGGGAAAGACGCTATAGCCGCCGCCGCTCGTCGTCTCGAACGCGATGCGTCCAGGCAACTGCTCCAGGCTGAGACCGTACATGTGCAGATGCAGCGCCGGCTTGCCGCCGGTCACCTCGATCGTATGGAAATCATCCGGCAGGAAACCGACCGCGTTGCCCTTGCGCACCGTGAGCTCGCCGCTCCTACGGATCGTGCCTTGACCGGCCGTCGCGCGGTTGTCGGTGCGGTCGAACATGACGTTGTGCTCGTCGCCGAACACGCCGGAGATGACGGCCCAAGTCGTGTGGTTGTGCGGCGGCTGCGCCTTGCCCGGCATGCCGGCGGAGGCATAGAGCGCGAAGCGGCAATCCGGATCCTCCGACAGGCGATAGACCTCGCCACGCTTGGGCGCCGGCACCGGGAAATGCTCGGCCGGAAACAGCTCGCCGCGCGAAGCCAGCGCAGTCACCTCGGCCATGATCCGCTCGATCGCCTCGCGCGTCACGCCATGCTGGCGCTCGATCGCGCGTACGCGCGCTACTGTCTGGAAAACGGCTTGGCTGCGGGACGCGGTGATCGACATGGTCGGGATCTCCAAGGGCCGTGTGGCGACGTCAATTCTTCTTGAGGACCAACTTGAACAACTCGGCGAGAGTCTCCATCGCCTTCTTCGCCGGCTCATCGCCGCACGCGTTGCGGGTGACGAACAGGGACCCATCGCTGAAGCCATGGGCGACCGAACGGTATCTCAGTTCGGCCGCCGCCTTCTCATTGGGTTTTGCCTGGGCGATCTCGTCCTTGGCGTCGGTCACAAAGACCGGCAAGAATCGCACGACCTCCTCGGGCAGGAGCTTGCATTTGCGCTCCGCCGAGAACGCAAATCCCGCCATGTACGCCACGAAATTCTCCCGCAATCCCTGGCTCTTGGTCAATCCCACCAGATCGATCGCGCCGCCATCCACCAGCATCCGGACGATCGTGGGCGCCTGATAATTCGTCGGCGGCGGGTCGGCCGCCGAGTTGCCCTGCTGGTTCGGCCCCGTGGTGGGGCGCGGCCCTTGGGCCGACGCCATTTCCACGCGTGTGGCCAGAACGATGGCGACAATGCGGCCGGCGATCTTCAGGGTCTTCATGCTTGGCCTCCTGGATCCGATGGGCCGCAAGAAGCGGACGCCCTGCCGGATTCACTCGCGCGTGTTGATGACGTTGAGACTGCGCATCTCCTCGAGAGTCAGGAAATGCATCGAGCTCGCGGAAACCGCCGAGGCGACATCGACGATGCGAATCGAGACGCCCATCTCCATCACGTATCTCGTCCAGAACGCAGCCGCCGTTGCGCCGTCCTGTTCGAACTCGCGTACGATCTCGGCAGCGCCCAATTCGCCGAGCAGTTCGACGGCCGCGCGAACCACGGCTTGCGTGCCGGCGTTGCGCGATCGTGTGCCCATGTGGATGCCGATCGATTTTTCCTGGTCGGCGAAGCGCACCATGCCGCCGACGAAGGCATCGACGCACGCGCTCGCGCAACGCGCATCGGCGGGAACGCGGGTCGCCAACCCGCGTTTTCGGATCGCGCGCCCGATGCCGTACCCCGCCTCCACGTCTCCGCCGCCGGAATTGAACCACACCTCATCGATGCGCTTCTGCTTCTGCAGGAACTCTTCGAAGCGGCGCGCATCGCCGCGCGCGAATCCGACATGTTCGCCCTTGGCATCCTTGAAATCGCGCAGCAGGACGACGCGCTGCCCGTTGGCCAGTTCGATCAGCTTGAACTCCAACGCCTCGGCCCGACCGGCGATCACAGCGGCGAGCGCGATGACGACAAGCCACGCGCGCATGGTCAGGCGACCTTCGACCAGCGCCCGCTCTCGTCCTTGCAATAGCGGGAGTTCTGCGCGACCTCCTCGCCGCTGACATAGGCGATTTCGCGCACTTGCCGGCATTCGGCGCCGCTCGTCGTGCGATTGACGCTCACGACCTGCGCCCGACCGCGGTTGTCCGTGTGATTGCTGCGCCAGTTCACGGGCTGACCGCGAGTCGACGTCTGGCCGGATGCAGAGCGCGTCTGGCGAACAGGTTGATCGAGAGCGTGGGTCGTGGCCACCGACGCCTGCTGGCGATCGCGCTCATCGAGACGCTTGCCGATGGTGCTGCCGGCCCATCCGCCGAGCACGCCGCCGGCAATCGCGCCGATGACCGCACCCGTGCGACCGCCGACAGCCGCGCCGCCGAGCGCACCGACCGCCGCGCCGCCCAGACCGCCGATCACGGTCCCCGCGGTCTGATTGGGTCCGCTCGTCTCGCAACCGACGAGCGGCATCATGAGTGTGGCGCTCATCAGGAAAATGACGGGCGACTTCGCAACCGCGCTGACCATACTCGCCTCCTTCGATCCATTGCCCCGCGCCATCCCGGCGCCAGTCCCCGCGAACCTGCGCCGACTCTTCACCCCTGGCGCGCGCGAGACAACAGGGAAATGGCGTCGCGCTCAGCGGCTCTTGGGATCCAGCGCGTCGCGCAAGCCGTCGCCGAGCAGGTTGAACGCGAGCACGACGATGAAGATCGACAACCCCGGGAAGATCGCCATCCAGGGCGCCTGGCTGAGAAAACGCTGCGCGGAGTTGAGCATACTCCCCCAGCTCGGCGCCGGCGGCTGCTGGCCGAGGCCGAGGAAGGACAGGCTCGCCTCGGCGATGATCGCCATCGCGATGGCGAGCGTGGCCTGGACGAGCACCGGCGGCAGGATGTTCGGCAGCACGTGGCGCACCGCGATGCGCCAGCTTGGATTGCCGACCGCGCGCGCGCCCTCCACGTAATCCTCGACCATCGTCGCCATCGTGGCGCCGCGCGACAGGCGAATGAAAATTGGCGTCGCCGAGATCCCGATCGCGATCATCGCGTTGCGCAGCGAGGGTCCGAGGAACGCCGCCATCGCGATCGCCAGGATCAGAAACGGGCAGGCCAGCATCGCGTCGGTGAGCCGGCTGATCAGCGCGTCGAGCCAGCCGCCGCGATACCCGGCGATCAGCCCGATCGGCACGCCCAGCGCGACCGCGATCGATACGGAGATCACGCCGGCGCGCAGCGAGGCGCTCGCGCCATGGATGATGCGAGACAGCATGTCCCGGCCGTTCTCATCGGTGCCGAACCAGTGCGCGGCCGAGGGCGCCTTGCGAATCGTCGTCCAGCTCGTCTGGATCGGATCGAAGGGCGCGATCAACGGCGCGAGCGCCGCGACCAGGATGAAGAGCGTCACCACGCAGAGGCCGAATACGGCCGCCTTGCGACGGAACAGGCGGCGCAGCGCGCGGCGGCCCGGGCTGTCGATCCGCAACGTCATCGCGAGTGTCCCGTTGCCGGGAACCCCGTCGCCCGCGTAGAAACGCCAGATCCGGCGAGGGAGAAGTGCATGGCGGCGAAGAAGAAAGCTCCGAAGCGCGACACCAAGAAGCGCAAGCCCGTGACCGTGATCGTCGGGCGCGACGCGACGTCGCGGCGTCTGCTCGCCGCCGCGATCGCGCGCGAGGCCGGCAAGGAGCTGCACAGGATCGATCTCGGCAAGCTCATCAACAAATACATCGGCGAGACCGAGAAGGCCTTGTCCGCGGCGCTGGCAAGCGCCGAGACCTTGGACGCCATGCTGTTTTTCGACGAGGCCGACGCGCTGTTCGGCAAGCGTAGCGACGTCAGGTCGGCGCATGACCGATACGCCAATCTCGAAAATTCGCATCTGCTGGGCTTCGCGCGGCTCACGCCCCAGGTCGGGGAATTCGCCGACGCGGTGCTGCGCCCCAAGCCGAGACGCAAGAAGAAGGACGATTGAGCGCCGCGCATCATCAGCGCAGCCGCGGATTGAGCAGGATATAGGCGACGTCGGCGAGCAGGTTGAGGCCGACATAGACCGTCGCCGTCACCAGCACGACGCCCTGCACGACCAGATAGTCGCGATTGAAAACCGCATCGACGATCAGCTTTCCGAAGCCGGGAATCGTGAAGACCTGCTCCGTGAGCACGGCGCCGGAGAGCAGCTGTCCGAGTTCGAGCGCGCCAAGCGTGACGACCGGCACGGCCGCGTTGCGAAACGCATGCTTGATGACCACGACGCGCTCGACCAGCCCCTTGGCGCGCGCCGTGCGCACGTAGTCCTGGTTCAGGACCTGCAGCATGGCGCTGCGGGTGTGGCGCATCAGCACCGCCGCGATGGCATTGCCGAGCACGAAGGCGGGCATGATCGTGGTCTTGATGCTGAGCCAGAAATCCTCGCGCAGACTCACATAGCCCGATGGCGGCAACCAGCCGAGCTCGACCGAGAACAGCAGGATCATCATGATCCCCAGCCAGAAATTCGGCGTCGACAGCCCCCAGAGCGCGACGCCGTTGGCGATGTAGTCCCACGCGCTGTCCTTCTTGACCGCCGACATCACGCCGGCGGGGATTCCGATCAGGCACGCGATCACGAAGGCCATCGAGCCGAGCTGCAGCGTCACCGGCAGCTTCTCGAGCACCAGTTCGCTGACCGGGCGCTGGATGCGCATGGACTCGCCGAGATCACCGTGGAGCACGCCGGTGATCCAATAGAGATATTGGACCGGCAGGGTCTGATCGAGGTGATAGCGCTTGCGGAACTCCGCGATCGCCTGGGGATCGCGCTCCTCGCCCGCCATCACGAGCGCGGGATCGCCCGGCAGCAATTGCTGCAGGCAGAAGATCAGGACCGATACGAAGAACAGCGTCGGAATGATCTGCGCGATGCGGCGGGCGAGGAAGCTCAGCATCGCGTCAATTCACCAATTTCAATCCCTGCACGCGGATCAACCCATCGGGCACCAGGCGAAACCCCTGCAGCCGCGTGGTGTGTGCGAAAAGATTCTTGCGGTGCCAGAGATAGATCCGGCCGCGCTCCTCGATCAGGTAGATCTGCGCGACCTGGCGATAGAGCTTCAGGCGCTCCTCCGCGATCGGCGTGGCGCGCGCGGCGTCGAGCAGGCGATCGACCTCGGGATTGCAGTAGCTGCCGTCGTTCTGGCCACCCTTGCATGTCGCGAAGGAATAGATGTTGCCGTCGGGATCGCTGCGGCCGGAGCAGCCGAGTAGGAAGGCTTCGAACTCGCCGCGCTGGGCCGCCTGGATCGCTGAGGCGAACTCCGTCGCCTGCAGGCGGACATCAAAGCCGGCCTCCTTGGTCATCGACTGGATCACCTCGCCGACCTGACGCAGGTCGGGATTGTTCGGAATCATCAGCGTGACGACTGGCGCCGGCACACCGGCTTCGGCCAAGAGCTTCTTGGCGCGCGCGATATCGCGCATTGGCTTGGGCAGATCCTTGAGGAAAAACGGGCTCGAGGGCGGCACCCATTGGGTCGACACACTGAACTCACCGGCATAAACGACCTGATTGATGACCTCGCGGTCGATCGCGAGCTCGAAGGCCTCGCGCACGCGCGCGTCCTTGCCGAACGGGGTCTTGGCGCGATCGCCCTTGCCGACGTTGATCGTGATCGCCTGGTAGCCGAGCTCGTCGCCGCCCACGAGCGTGAGCCGGCGATCGCGCCGGATCGTCGGCACATCGGTCGGGTTCACGCGCTCGATGAACTCGAGCTGGCCGGCCTGGAGATTGGCGAGCAGCACGGTCGTATCCTGGATCGGCTGGAACACGATGCGCTCGAGATGGATGTTGGCGCGATCCCAGTAGCGATCGAAGCGTTCGACCACGATGCGATCCTGAGCGACACGTTCCACGAACCGAAACGGCCCGGCGCAGACGGGGCGCGCGCCGAACTGCGCGCCCGCTTCCTGCAGCGCCTTCGGACTCATGATCATGCCCGCGCGATCGGTGAGCTGCGCGATCAGCGGCGCGAAGGGTACCGAGAGCGACAACCTGACGGTCGACGGATCGACGATCTCGACCTTTTCCACGACGTTGATCTCGGAGCGGCGGAACGAGCCCTGCAGAGTCAGATGCCGGTCGAGCGAGATCTTCACCGCCTGCGCATCGAGCTTCTCGCCGTCGTGGAAGAGCACGCCATCGCGCAGGCGAATGGTCAGCGCCTTGCTGTCGGCGCTCCATTCATGCGCCGTCGCGAGCTGCGGCACGATCTCGAGCTTGTCGTTGATGTCGAAGAGTTTGTCGCAGAGCGAAGCGAAGACGATGCGCCCGACATAGGTGCGCGCGAGCGTCGGGTCGAGGACGTCCGGGTCCTCGCGCAGGCCGATGCGGAGGGTTTGCGCGGAGGCCGACGATGCGACCAACAGCGCCGCGACGAGGAGCATCGTGCGTGCGAGCCCCCCACCCCAGCCCTCCCCCGCAAGGGGGGAGGGAGTCTGTAGTGCGCGGGATGACTGCTGCGCCCTCACGATGGGCCCTCTCCCCCCTTGCGGGCTAGGGGATGCACACAAGATTGCACAGCATTTTGATGTGGGTGCGAGAGGGCCGGCCTCGCGTCGATCAAAACTCAAAACCCGAAGCGCACCCTGCAATTCATCCCCTCCTGTCGCGGCACGCGATAGGAGGGGTGGCACGCGCGAAGCGCGTGACGGGGAGGTTCCTTGAACTAGAAGAGGTCTGTGCCCGCGGAGGTCCCGCGAGACCTCCCCGTCAGCGCGCTGACGCGCGCCGCCACCCCTCCTAGCGCTGCGCGCCAGGAGGGGATGCGCGCATTCGGCGATCGATAGCGGGCGCCGGGACATCGTCTCGACCCTCAATTCGCCAGCTTCACATCCTGCAGCCGCAGGATTCCGTCCGGCACCGCCTTGAGACCGCTGACCTTGTTGGTGTGCGCGACGACGTTCTTGCGATGCCAGAGATAGATGATCGGCCGCTCGGCGGTGATGATCGCCATCGCCTGTTCGTAGAGCTTGCGGCGATCCTCGAGCTTGTTCGACAGCCGCGCCTGGTCGATCAGCCGATCGATTTCGGGATTGGACAGCTTCGAGTAGTTGAGCGGGCCACCGGTTTTCCAGAACGAGTAGATGTTGCCATCCGGATCGACGCGGCCCGACCACGCGAGCGTATAGGCATCGAAATCACCCTTCTCGGCCGAGTTGAGCGAGGTCGCGAACTCGGTGGCGCGCAACTTGATCTCGATCCCCGCCTCCTTGGCCATGGATTGAATGATCTCGCCGACCTGCCGCAGATCGGGCGAGTTTGCGATCATCAACTCGATCGTCGGATTAGGATGACCGGCCTCCTTGAGCAGAGCCTTGGCGCGCTCCACGTTGCGCGCGCCGGGCTTCACGCCGGTCATGCGATAGGGACTGCCTGACGGGATGGGTTGCGCCGTCGGCTCGTAATCGCCGTTGTAGACGACCTGGGTGAGCACACTGCGATCGATCGCAAGTTCCAACGCTTCGCGCACGCGCTTGTCGCCGATCGGCCCTTTGGCGCGCTCCCCATTGCCGACATTCAGCGTCATGCCCTGATAACCGAGCTCGTCGGAGAGCGAAAGCACCAACCGATTGTTGCGCTTGACCTGAGCGATATCGATCGGCGGTACGCGCTCGATGAGCTCGAGTCCGCCGGCCTGGAGATTGGCGAGCCGCACGGTCGAATCCGGAATCGGCTGGAACACGACGCGCTCGAGATGGATGCGGGCCTTGTCCCAGTACTGCGCGAAGCGATCGAGCACGATGCGATCCTGCGCGACGCGCTCGACGAAGCGGAACGGGCCGGCGCAGACCGGCTTGTTGCCGAACTGCGCGCCCGCAGCCTCGGCCGCCTTGGGACTCACGATCATGCCCGCACGATCGGTGAGCGCCGCGATCAGCGGCGAGAATGGCGCGGCGAGCGTGAGCTTGACGCTCAGCGGATCGACGACATCGACGGATTGCACGACCGAGATCTCGGCGCGACGAAACGAGCCCTGCATCTTGAGATGCCGGTCGAGGCTGTACTTGACCGCGGCCGCATCCATCTTCTCGCCGTCATGGAAGAGCACGCCGTCGCGCAGCCTGATCAGCAGCTCCTTGGCGTCGGTGCTCCACTCGTAGCTGGTGGCGAGCTGCGGCACGATCTCGAGTTTGTCGTTGATGTCGAAGAGCTTGTCGCACAGGCTCGCGAATACGATGCGGCCGACGAAAGTGCGTGCCGTGGTGGGATCGAGCGCGTCGGCATCTTCGGCAAGGCCGATGCGCAGGGTCTGCGCCTGTGCGGCCGCGACGCTGAAGGCTGCCGCGAGAAATGTGGTGGCGAGGCGAAGCTTCATGGATGGTCTCCCTGGTCCCTGGCGTGCGAGTTTGATCCTGTCCTGGCGCGGCGCAAGCGGCGTCATGGCGTGGGCTCGGCGAAATGCCGTTGCAAGCGTTCGAGCCGCGCGCGACCCGGCCGATCGGCGCGAAGCGCGGACATCGGCGCCGGAATCTCGCGCCAGAAATGACAGGCGACCGCGCGGCCGGCGCCTTCCAACGGCGGCTCCTCCACGCGGCAACGCGCCTGCACATGCGGGCAGCGCGTATGGAACCGGCATCCAAGCGGCGGATCGATCGGGCTCGGCACATCACCTTCGAGCAGCAGCTTGCGGCGCGGCGCGCCCGGATCGGGTCGCGGAATCGCGGCGACCAGCGCCTGGGTATAGGGGTGGAGCGGCCGCGCGAAGATCTCGTCGGCCGGCGCCAGCTCCACGATCTTGCCGAGATACATGACGGCGACGCGCGTCGCGACATGCTTCACGACCGCGAGGTCATGCGCGATCAGCACCAGCGCGAGGCCGAAGCGCGCCTGCAGATCCTTGAGCAGGTTGATCACCTGGGCCTGCACGGAGACATCGAGCGCGGAGACCGGCTCGTCGCCGACGATCAGCTTGGGTTCGGCGGCCAGAGCGCGTGCGATGCCGATGCGCTGACGCTGGCCGCCGGAGAATTCATGCGGGTAGCGCTGCGCATGCTCGGGCGGGAGGCCAACGACGCGGAGCAGCTCGGCGATGCGCGCCGGGCGCTGCGCCGCCGGCACGATCGCATGCAGCAGCAGCGGCTCGCCGACGATCTGACCCACGGTCATGCGCGGGTTGAGCGAGGCGTAAGGGTCCTGGAACACGATCTGGAGATGACGCCGCCGCGCGCGCATCTCGGACTCCGAGAGGGCGGTGAGCTCCTCGCCCATGAAGTTGATCGAGCCGCCGCTCGGCTCGATCAGACGCAGCAACAGGCGACCGAGAGTCGACTTGCCGCAACCGGACTCGCCCACGAGCGCGAGCGTCTCGCCGGCCGCGATCGACAGCGACACGCCGTCCACCGCCTTCACGCTCGCGACCTCGCGGCTGAACAAGCCGCGGCGGATCGGGAAATGCTTGATGAGATTCGTCGCGGTCAGCAGCTGCGCGCTCATGCCGGTCCGACCTCCAGCGGCGCGCGCCAGCACGACACCGCATGCGCGCCGTCGAGCATGCGCAAGCCCGGCTCTTCCTGGCGGCAATGTTCCTCCGCGAAGGGACAACGCGGCGCGAAGCGGCAGCCTCTGAGCTCGGCGCTGAGATCGGGCACCGTGCCTTCGATCGTCGCGAGGCGCGCGCGCTTGTGGTCGAGATCCGGAATCGCGCCGAGCAAGCCGATCGTGTAGGGGTGCTGCGGTTCGTCGAAGAGCTGCTTGACGGGCGCGCGCTCGACGATCTTGCCGGCATACATCACGGCCACGTCGTCGGCGAATTCGGCGATCACGCCGAGGTCATGCGTGATCAGGATGATCGCGGTCCCCGTCTCCGCACGCAGCCGGCGCAGCAGATCGAGGATCTGCGCCTGGATCGTGACGTCGAGCGCCGTCGTCGGTTCGTCCGCGATCAGCAGCTTGGGGCCGCAGGCCAGCGCCATCGCGATCATCGCGCGCTGACGCATGCCGCCGGAGAGCTTGTGCGGATATTCGTCGAAGCGCTGCTCGGGCGCGGGGATGCGCACGAGGCGCAGCATGTCGATCGCCTTGGCCTTGGCCGCGCCGTGATCGAGCTTCTGGTGACGCTGGATGCCTTCGACGATCTGGTTGCCGATCGTGTAGGCCGGATTGAGCGACGTCATCGGCTCCTGGAAGATCATGCCCAGCCGCGCACCGCGCAGCTCGCGCATCTCGGCCGCGCTGAGCTTGAGCAGGTCGACGCCGTCGAACAGCACCTCGCCGCCCGCGATGCGGCCCGGCGGCTGCGGCACCAGGCCCATGATCGAGAGCGAGGTCACCGACTTGCCGCACCCCGACTCGCCGACGATGCCCAGCGTGTGTCCGGCTTCGAGCGAGAACGACACGCCATTCACGGCGCGGTAGGTCCCGCCATCGCCGTCGAACCAGGTCTTGAGATCGCGGACCTCCAGGAGCGCCGTCATCTCTCGGTCTGGGCCGCTTGCACCGCGGCGGTGATCACGCTGCGATCGATCGTGCCGACGTAGTCGGCGCGCGTCGCCATGAAGCCGCGGAAGATCTGCCAGCCTTCCTTGCTCACCTCGTAGATCCGTCGCAGCTCCGGCAGCGGATCGGGATGATCGTCGACACGGATGTCCAGCGCCGGCCATGGCTCGCTCGTATGGATGCGGATCGCCGCGGATTGCTTGCCGCGCTTGTCGCCGCCGACCGCCTCGCCGGCTTCGAGCGCGATCAGGAAGCGCTCCGCGAGCGGCTTGCCCGCCGCCTTCTCGAAGGCATCGGCCGTGGCGCGCACGACCTGCTCGCCCGCGAGCATGTTGCCAGCAACCGAGAAGTGATCGCGCACGATATGCCCGGCCCACTCCACGCAGCTGCGCCCGGTATGCGCAACATTGCGGCCGCTTGCATCGATCATGTGCACCTGGCGCATGTCGCGACCGGCATCGAGCTCCAACAGTCGCGCCATCGCCTGATCGGCCGGCAGGCCCGCGCGGAGCAGCTTCATGCCGTCGATGCCGTAGAACGGATTGACCAGCGCCTGCGTCGCGATCGCGCCCACGCCGGGCTCCACATGCGGCACGAGGGCGCCGACGGCGAAGAATTTCGTCGCCACGCCGATGCCGATCTCACCCGTCGTCTTGTCATGCGCCACGATCGACCAGGTCATCCGATTCCCCCGCTGCCAGGTACGTCCATGACCTGTATCGCAAGGACCATGCCGTCGCCTAGACGCTTGATCACCCCCGCCTGCAGCTTTGCAGGAAAACCCCAAACATCGCGATAATGCCGGCATGACACTCGACCTGCACAGCGATGCCCGTTCCGTCCTGCGCGACGCCACGATCCCGGAACTGCCTCGGCCCTATCATGGCAAGGTGCGCGACAACTACGATGTGCCCGACGGGCGGCGGATCATCATCGCCACCGACCGCATCAGCGCCTTCGACCGCATCCTCACGGCGATTCCCTGGAAGGGGATGGTGCTGACCCAGACCGCGCGATTCTGGTTCGAGGCGACGCGCGACATCTGCCCCAACCACGTCCTCGACTATCCCGATCCGAACGTTGTGGTTGCACGCCGTCTCGAGATCCTGCCGGTGGAGATCGTCGTGCGCGGCTATCTCGCCGGAACGACGAGCACGTCGATCCTCACGCAGTTCAGGGCGGGCAAGCGCGAGATCTACGGCTTCCGCTTCCCGGATGGCATGCGCGCCAACGAGAAGCTGCCGCAGCCAATCATCACGCCGACGACCAAAGCCTTCGATGGCGGCCATGACGAGCCGCTGACCGCCGCCGAGATCCTCGAGCGCGGCCTGTTGACGCCGGAGCAATGGCCCAGGTTGAGCGCCTATGCTCTCGCGCTCTTCGCGCGTGGCCAGGAGATGGCGCAAGCGCGCGGCCTGATCCTCGCCGACACCAAGTACGAATTCGGCATCGATCCCGATGGCCGCATCGTGCTCGCCGACGAGATTCACACCCCCGACAGCAGCCGCTACTGGTTCGCCGCGAGCTACCCCGAACGCTTCGCGCGCGGCGAGCGCCCCGAAAGCTTCGACAAGGATTTCATCCGCAGCTGGGTCGTCGCGCGCTGCGATCCCTACAAGGATCCGATTCCGGAAATTCCCGAGGACGTCGTCGTCGCCACTGCGCGCGTCTACATCGACGCCTATGAGCGCATCACCGCCGCGCGCTTCGTGCCGCCCACCGGCGACGAGGCCCCGCTCACGCGCATCCGGCGCAACCTCGCGCGCTTTCTCTGAGCGCTTCGAAGCACCACCCCGCGCGCAACCTGAGTCGTCCCTCCTCGAATGAGTTTGGCGATTCACACATCGTAGAGACGATGTCCCGGCGCCCGGAGTCGATCGCCGAATGCGCGTATCCCCTCCTGGCGCGGCACGGGCTAGGAGGGGTGGCAGCGCGCGTCAGCGCGCTGACGGGGAGGTCTCGCGGGACCTCTGCAGGCACAGACCTTTTCGAATTCATGGAACCTCCCCGTCACGCGCTTCGCGCGCGCCACCCCTCCTAGCGCGTGCCGCGACAGGAGGGGATGAAGTGCGGGCTGCGCTTCGGGTTTTGTGTCTTGATCGACATCCCGTCACTGCACGATGAAGCCCTTCGCGTAGGGGTCGCGGTCGTCGATGAAGATGGTGTTGAGGCCGGTGACACGCGCCCAGCCTTCGATGGTCGGGATGATGGCCTTGTAGTTGCCCACGCTCGTCTCGCCGGCGATGCCGCCCTTGAACAGCGAGCCGATGATGCTCTCGTGGACGTAGCTCTCGCCGGTCTCGATCTGACCTTTGGTCCAGCGCTGCGCGAGGCGCGCGGATGTGCCGGTGCCGCAGGGGCTGCGATCGATCGCCTTGTCGCCGTAGAAGACCGCGTTGCGGCCTTGCGCCGCCTTCGTGGTTGGCGCGCCGGTCCATTGCACATGGGTGCAGCCGCGGATATTCGCGTTCTCGGGATGCACGAAGGCGCCGGCCTCGTTGACGAGCTTGCGCACGCGCGGGCTCATGCGCTGCAGATCGGGCGCCTTGTAGTCGGCGAGATCGCGGTAGCGACCCTGCGGCTCGATGATCGCATAGAAATTTCCGCCATAGGCGACATCGACCTTGAGCGGCCCCAACTCGGGATCCTCGATCAGCAGATCTGTCGTGTGCAGGAAGGACGGTACGTTGGTGAGTTTCACGCTCTCGACATACTCGCCGACTTGGCGGTATTCGGCGATGACCAGACCGGCCGGCGTCTCGAGACGGAGCACGCCGGGGATCTTCGGTTTCACCAGGCCGCGTTCGATCGCGACCGTCACCGTGCCGATCGTGCCGTGGCCGCACATCGGCAGGCAGCCGGAGACTTCGATGAACAACACGCCGACATCGCAATCGTCGCGCGTCGGCGGATAGAGGATCGAGCCCGACATCACCTCGTGGCCACGCGGCTCGAACATCAGGCCGGTGCGGATCCAATCGTGCTCGGCGAGGAAATTCAGCCGCCGCTCCATCATCGTGGCGCCGGTGAGCCACGGCCCGCCGCCAGCGACCACGCGCACGGGGTTGCCGCAGGTATGCGCGTCGATGCAGAAGAACGTGTGATTGGCCATGGTGATCCACCGTCGCGTGAAAGGGGCGCGATCTTCGCAAGATCAAAACCCGCGTGCTAGCGTCGCGCGCATCCAATCACACGCATAGGGAAACGCAGGACATGACGGATTACAGCGCGCTGCCGGATTTCTCGGTCAAGGGACTTCATGTCCTGATCACCGGCGGGACCGGCGGAATCGGCGGCGCCTTCGCCCGCGCCTTCATCGCCAATGGCGCGACCGCGACCGTCACGGACATGAAGCCACCCGAAGGAAAGCTTCCCGCCGGCGTCGACTTCATCGCGCTCGACGTGCGTGACGACGCGGCTTGCGCCGCGCTGCCGCAGAAGATCAAGAAGCTGGACGTGCTGATCCATGGTGCGGGCCGCCTGGATCGCGACGCGGAGTGGCGCATCGACGGCTTCAAGGACATCGTCGACATCCATCTCTTCGGCGCGATGCGCCTCGCCACCGCATTTCGTCCGCAGCTCAAGGCGAGCAAGGGCTGCATCATCCATATCGGTTCGGTCTATTCCTTCTTCGGCGCGCCGCACATCCCCGCCTACACCGCGGCCAAGACCGCCATCGTCGGCCTCACGCGCTCGCTCGCGCATGGCTTCGCCGAGGACGGCATCCGCTGCAATGCCATCGCGCCGGGCTGGATCAACACGGAGATCAGTCGCCGCGGCCGCGAGAATCCCGAATTCAACGCCAAGGTGATGGCGCGCCTGCCCGCCAAGCGCTGGGCCGAGCCGATGGAACTCGCCGGCACGGCCCTGTTCCTCTGCTCGCCCGCCGGCCGCCTGATCAACGGCGTGACGATCCCCGTGGATGGCGGCTACGGCGCGACCTGAGCGACGAGGCGACGGCGTTCAACGCGTGAGATAGTCGAACGCCGACAGCGCATGCGTGCGCACGATGTCGAGATACTCCTCGACATCGACGTTCTCGTTGCCCTGCCCCATGCCGCGCGGGAACGGCCCGTGCACGAAGGCGGGAATGCCGGCGAGGCGCCAGAGCCGCGCATCGGTGCCGCCGAGGCTGATGATCGGCGCCGGCGCCGGCCGGCCGAGGCTGCGGACATTGGCCTGGATGATCTTCATCATCTCGTGCTCGGGATCGCACAGGCTCGGCTTGCTGTCGTTGATCGGTTCGACGCGCGCCTCGGGATGGCGGCCGACGATCTCGTTCACGACGAGCATCACACGCTCCTTGGTCATGCCCGGCGGCAGGCGCACATCGGCCTCGAACCAGCACGCGCCCGGAATCATGTTCACCTTCTGCCCGCCCCGGATGACGCCGATGTTCAGCGTCACCTTCAGAAGGATGTCGTAGGCGCCCTTGCCTTGCGCACGATCGATCGCATCGGCCGAACGCGCGAGTACCGCGCGGACGTTCTCCGGCACTTCGGGCACCAGCTCGGTCACCGCTTCCAGCTCGTGGATGATCTTCGCGGCGATCTTCGTGGCGCTGGGCGTGAGATGCGTGTAGGCGCCATGCGCGCCCTTGGTCTGCACGATCACCTTGAACCACAGCGGCGCCTTTTCGCCGAAGCGCACCGTGAGCGGGCTCGACGGCTCGCCGTTCAGGCAGCAATCGCCATGCACCTCCGGGTGATGCTGCATCAGATAGCGCGCGCCCCAGGGCCCGAAATTCTCTTCGTCGGAGACCGCCGTCAATGTCAGCTGGCCCTGCAGATGCTCGCGCAGGCGATGCAGGTAGTGATAGGTCCAGATCGACGCGGAAGTGCCAGCCTTCATGTCGGCGACGCCGCGACCATAGAGCCTGCCGTCGACGATCGCGCCGCTCCACGCGCCGCCATGCGGCCAGGATTCCGTCGCCTCGTCGGCGGGGAACACGTCGATATGGCCGTTGAGCACGAGATGCTTGCCGGGCGTCGCGCCGGCGAAATTGCCGACGATGTTCGGCATCGTCTCCTGCGGCGCGATGATCCGAAACGGCAGCTGATGGGATTCCAGGAACTTCGTGATGTGCGCCGCCGCGAGGCGCGTGTCGCCCGGCGGGTTCGGCGATTTGGCGCGCACGAAATCCTGCAGGAACGCGACGATGCGATCGCGATCCTCGTCGATCCATTGCAGCAGCTGCTTCTTGATGTCAGTCATGAGTCCCCTTCCTGCGCGATCGCTCGACAGCTTCGCCCCAGATCCGGCCATCAAGCTATCGTCGGTCCTGATCCGACGGCAATGGTGCGCAAGGCGAGTTCAGCGTCATGCGGCGCCCACGCCCACGCTGCCTAGATATCGCCCGACATGATGGTGTCGACCGCCGGCTCGTCGTCGCAGCGCTGAGTGTTGCGCAAGCCCACGATCACCGAAGATCGGTGCTCTGGCCCCGATATCTCGCACGACTTGGTGTGACCAATCCTCATCGGCGAGGATTCCATCGGCAATGAGTTATAGGCTGTGGTCGTTTGCAGGGAGATCGAATGGAATACAAGCAGCTCGGTCGAACCGGCCTGAAGGTTTCGGTCGCAGGCCTTGGATGCGGCGGCAACAGCAAGCTCGGGCAAGGGACGGGGCGGAGCGTCGCAGAATCCGTCGCGCTGGTCCGCGCCGCGATCGATCTCGGGGTCACCTTCATCGATACCGCGGAGGCTTACGGCACGGAGGATATCGTTGGCGAGTCCATAAGTACTTTTCCGCGCGCGAGCGTCGTGCTTTCGACCAAGAGCCGCGTGCGTCGTGGCGCCGAGTTGCTCTCCGCCGCAGGCGTGGTCGAGAGCCTCGATGCATCGCTGCGCCGGCTGCGCACGGATCACGTCGATGTCTTCCATCTTCATGCCGTACCGCCAGCGGATTACGGCCACGCGCTGGAGATCCTGGCCCCGGCCCTGCTGCGCGAAAAGGCGAAGGGCAAGCTGCGTCATCTCGGCATCACCGAGACCGGCCCGCGCGATCCGAAGCAGGAGATGCTCACCCACGCCGTGACGGAGCCGCCTTGGGAGGTCGTGATGCTGGCCTTCCACATGATGAATCAGAATGCACGACGCTTGATCCTGCCGACCACGCAGCGGCGCGGCGTCGGCACATTGCTGATGTTCGTCGTGCGCAACATCTTCAGCCGACGCGACGCGCTCGCCCGCTGCATGGCCGAGCTCGCGGCGTCGGGGCAGGTTCCGGCCACACTCGCCGCACAGGCGGAGCCCTTGTCCTTCCTCCTGCACGAAAGCGGCGCCTCGAACCTGACTGATGCGGCCTATCGCTATGCGCGTCACGAACCTGGCGTCGACGTGGTCCTCTTCGGCACCGGCGATACGGCGCATCTGCGCGCGAATGTGGAATCGATCCGGCGCCCCAAGCTGCCCGACGCCGATACGGCAAGGCTCGCGACGCTGTTCGGCCATCTCCGGGGTGTCGGACTCGATCTCCCCGATCCGCGGCCTGCGATGCCTGCGTGACCGGAGGCGATGGGACCGAGCGCCGTCGTCGCGCTCCCGTCCCCGCTTCAAGGCGCCGCGACGAGCGCCCTGCCGTCGCGCGCGACGATGCGGCCGCGCTTGAGGACGAGCTTGCGCGGCGGGCGAGTCACGACCGCGTCGGTCGGCGTCTCGGCGTCGACGAGGACGAGATCGGCCCAGTCGCCGGGCTTCAGGCCGTAGCCGCGGAGCTCCATCGCCTTGGCGCCGCCTGACGTGATGATGTCGACCGCCAGCTCGACCTCGTCGTCGCGGCGCAGATTGTTGCGCAAGCCCACGATCATCGCGCGCTCGAGCATGTCGGCATTGCCATAGGGTCCCCAGGTATCGCGGATGCCGTCCGAACCGCAGCACACCGTGACGCCGGCTTCGTAGAGCTGGCGCACCGAGGGCACCGGGCGGTAGGGCGCGCCATGCGTCATGATCGCGACGCCTGAATCATGGAGCTTGGCGACGAGCTGCGCGACATAGGCGGAATCCTGCATGCCCAGGCAGAAGGCGTGACTGATCACGACCTTGCCCGCCATGCCGAGGGCACGCGTACGCTCGATGATCAGCTCCATCGAGAAACCGCCGAGTTCGCCGGGCTCGTGGAGATGGATGTCCACGGGTTTACCGGTCTTCTGCGCGAGCGCGAACACCGCGTCGACATGCGCGCGCGGATCGCGATCGATCGAACACGGATCGAGGCCGCCGACGACATCGGCGCCGAGGCGCAGCGCCTCCTCCATCAGCTCCATCGTGCCGGATCGCACGAGCAGGCCGCTTTGCGGGAAGGCGACGATCTGCAGATCGCAGATATCGCGGTAGCGTTCGCGCGTGGCGAGCACGCCCTCGATGCCGGCGAGACCGATTTCGGTGTCGACATCGACATGGCTGCGGATATGGGTCGAGCCCTTGGCGACGGATTGCACGACCTGCCGCCCCGATTGCCGCGCCGGCTCGATGCCGAGCTTGCGCCGCTGCACGCGCTCATTGTCGATCTTGTCGATCAATCGCGGCCCGACATCGTTGCGATACCAGGGCATCCCGAGCAGCGTCTTGTCGAGATGCGTGTGCGCCTCGACCAGGCCCGGCAGCATCAGCGCGTTGCCGCAATCGATCGTCTCGGTGCCAGGCGCCGTCGCATCGAAGCCCGCGATCTTCCCATCGCGGATCAACACACGCGTCGCGCCAGCTTGGGCCAGTCGAAGATTGGTCAGCAAAAGATCCACTGCATTCCCCTATCCGCGTATGGGCACGGATGCAGCTTGGCACATGCAAATACGCGCGCGCAGATGCGTTCACATCGGCGTGGGAATAGCTGCAACCGCCGGTGGGCGATTGCCCAGGCCCGACCCGTCATGCATGTTGCCTGCATATTGAAGCAGGAGGGGAACATGAAGACAAAAATCCTTACTTTATTCGCGTGCACGATGCTTTCGGCAACCAGCGCCAATGCTGTGCCGATCATTTATCAGGCCGATCTTACGGGTTCCCAGGAAGTCGGGCCCAATGGATCGACAGCGACTGGCCATGCGATTGTGACCATTGATACCGATACAGATTCGCTGCGCGTCCAGCTCAGCTTTGCCGGTCTGACCGGTGGCAACGCCACGGCAGCACACATTCATTGCTGCTCCGGCCCCGGGGTCAACTCCACAGTCGCCGTTGGATTTCCGGGCTTTCCGAGCGCCACCTCCGGTGCATTCGACCAAACATTCAATCTCGGATCGAGCGCGACCTACAATGCGACGTTCTTCAATAACGCTGGCGGCGGTAGCGCAGCTGGAGCCGAGGCGGCGTTGGCGGCAGGGCTTGCAGCAGGCAAAGCGTACGTGAACATCCACAATGCGGAATTTCCTGGCGGCGAGATTCGCGGCGACCTGCCAGCGGTCCCGGCGCCGGCGTCACTCGCGTTGCTGGGCGTCGGCTTGACCACGCTGGTCGCGGTTCGGCGGCGCCGCGCGGCCTGATTCCAGGGGTCAGATCTCGATCGGGTCTGACCCCTGCCAGCCTTTCGCTTCGATCCGACCGCTGCCGGCGCCACGCTCGATGACTGCGAGGCGGCCGTCGCGTTGGCGTTTCCTTGCACGGAGATCGCGGCCGCGGACCTCGCGGCTGAGTTGGCGCGCGGGAATGTTGTGCTCTTCGATGTGCGTACGCCGGCCGAGCAGGCAGTGAGCCGGATCAGTGGCGCGATCGCGATCTCGCCGGAGATGACGCCGACCGCGTGGCGGCAATGCTACGCGGCGACGACTCTCGGCAAGCGCGTGATTTTCTGTTGCGCGGTCGGCGTGCGCAGTGCGCGGCTGGCAGCGCCGTTAGCACATATCAATCTGCGCGGCGGGATCTTCCGCTGGTCGCGCGAAGGCCGCGCCCTCGTGAACGATGCGGGCTCGACGCGCCAAGTGCATCCCTACGACGACCGCTGGGGCCGACTGCTGGCAAGCTCTTGATCGGCGGTCTTTGATCGCGAGGGACGTGCCGTTCAACCGCGCCGCCACAATGGCGTGACGCGCCACCAGATCGGCAGCAGGACATAGTCGTGCAGCAGCTTGATCGGCGTGTAGAGGCCGAAGAGCGCATCAGGGAGCGGGACAAGGGCGTAATGCTGGCTGCGCGGCGTCGTGATCGTGCGCCATTGATAGGCGAGGCGATCGCGCCAGCGCTCGCGCAGCCGGCGGCGGAACGACGTAACCTGATAGATGCTCGGCGCCTCGAATTTCTCGTCGAAGAGTCTGGCGATCACCTCGCCCGCAAGCCGATCGACGACAGGATCGCTCGCAAGCAGCTGTCGGATTCGACCGTGCGGCGCCACGCCGAGCAGCGCGCCTGCGAGGCGCGTCGCGAGCAGAAGCATGCGCAGGCAGCCCTCCGCGCGCGCGCGCGCGATCAGAGATTCCCAGTCCAATCGGGGAAAGCGCCGCAGCGCCTCGGCGACATCGCAGATCCATTGCAGCCGCACCCATTGCTCCTTGGAGCCGTGGATCGCGAGCAGCAGCACAGTGTCCTCGGGCGACAGCATCAGGATCTCTGCGCCGTGAAACTTGCGACGACGCAGCCGCTGCCAGAGCGCGGCATAGTCGAGATCGAGCGCCCAGGTGCGCGGCCCGAACGCCCAGTGCGGCTCGATGGCGATGCGGCTGTCGCGCTGGATCATCAGATCCTGACCCGAGTAGCGGCGCTCGGCGCGCGCTTGCGCGGGCGTGAAGCGGTTCGCCTCGCTGCGGTAGCCGATCGCACGGAGCGCTTCGAGCGCCCGCTCGGCATCCTCCTCGCGCACCAGAAAGTCGAGATCGCGAAAGCTGCGCAGGCCGATCTCGCCATAGGCGGTGGCCGCGAGCACCGGGCCCTTGAACGGCACGGCGGGAATGCCGGCTTCCTGGAGCGCGCGCAGCGCGCGAACCAACTCGTCGCTCTTCTCCGCGTTCTTCTCGGCATGTCGCGCGCAATGGTGATGCGCCGCCTCGGCGACATCGGGCGGCATGAGATCGCCGGCGACCCGCGCGAGCATGCGAAATACCAGGGGCGCCACGGCGTGGCGGAGCGCGAGACGCGTGAATTCATGCCAATCCACGAACTCCGCCAGCGTGCGTATGCGGACCACACCGGTGGCGTCCATGTTCGTCGTCGCCGCTACGACGAGAAGTTTCTTGGCGGAGCTCCAATTATCCGAGATGGCGTCTACTTGGCGTGGCATGAGACGATACCGCCGGTTTGTCCAGAAAGCCCCTCCGGCTTCATGAAATTGAACCGGCCGCCGACAGATGTCGACGGCCGGTTGTCGATCACTAAACGTCGCTGCGCTGATCTACCACGTAGGGGGCCACCAACGCACCCGCCTGCTTGGCGGTCGCGTTCAGGAGCAGCACCGCGGCGGGCGCCGCGACGGCCATGCGACCGGCGCGCTTCACGAAGTCGCGACGGGTCTGATCCACATTGCTGAGAGTCTGCTTGTCGTTCATCACTTCCTCCTCGATGCCCGCGATGTCACGGGCTCCATCGCTACCGCGTCGATCGATCGCGGCTGCCCATTGCTCAGCAAGTCTCGGGCCAGAAATGGAATCTCAACCGGCTCAAGGACATGGGTTTTGGTTAACCATACGGGCCTTGTTCCATCGGCTGGAGATGTCAATTCTTACGACGGTTAACATTGGAAATTTTGACAAGTCGGTGTCTTGAACTTGAAACGCGCGAAGGACGGTTAACATTAACGCGCGTGCATCGCGGCAACGTCTCTCATCACATCACTCATCACATCACTCGCGCAGCCGCGCGATCGCATCGGGGATCGACGATTGTGCGAGTTCCTGGCATCGCACATGGGCGATCCAGTCGGCCATGGTCGCGACGATGTCCATCGTGAGGCCATTGGGCATCGACACGCACTCGCTCAGCAGCCGCCGCAATCCCTCCACCGCGCCAAGCGGACGCAGCGTCGTCGAGCAGCCCGGCACATAGCGCGGGAACACGATCCGGCTCACGGCGTAGCTCGCGCTCAGCTTCGCCGGATCGATCGGCGGTCGCAGGTAGCGCACGATCTTGCCGTCACCGCGCCGATGCACCGGCATTCTCGCCAGCTCGGGATAGAAGGACGCCAGCACGTCCCAGCCTGTCGACTTGACGCACATTGCGAGCGGGACCGGGAGGACCCGCAAGTCGGGCGCCGCGAGCAACGCGACCTCGTCGGACAGATACGTGTAACCCGAGCGGCCGAGCGCCGCCGACAGCGTGGACTTGCTGCTGCCGGGCCGACCGGGGAGCAGGATGCAGCGCTCGCCGTCGGCGACCGCGCCCGCGTGAATGTTCAGCACATGGGGCGTTTCGCGCACGCAAGCCTGCCAGACCAGCGCCTTGATCATGGGCGCGAGCTGGTCGGGCGCCAGAGCGTTCAGCCACAACACACCGCCCCGCGCGATCTGATAGCCCGCATCCGTCGAAACGACGTGCAGCCGCGTGGTCGCGGGTGCGGCGATCGGCGCCTCGAGATAGCCGAGGAGCGCGTTCACCCAGTGGTGAGCGACATCGTCGCAGAACCCGACCTCCACAACGCCATCGAGCAAGCGATAGCGTCGCCAGTGCTGGATGCGCGCATCGAGTTCGGGCGTCGCGACCGAGGGCTGTACAGATGCAACGGCCGGCAGGCTCGGCGGCCTCGTGTGAGGACGATCCGCGAAAACATCCCAGCCCTCCCAGAGCGTGAGGCAATCCGCGACATAGCGTGCGGCTTGCTCCGCGCCGATTCGGAAGCCATGCATGACCGAGGCGACGAGTTCGGCGCGCGAATGCTTTTCCTCCAGGCCGCACCAGATGAAACACGCCATGGTGTTGAGCGCATAGAGCTGCTGCGTGGGAGCGACGAAGACCAGGCCTTCGTCGCCGACGAGGAACAGCCGTGTGTCATCGCTCAGCGTGACATCCCCGATCATCATCAAGATTCCGTGCTCCGCGCCTGCGCCGTTAGATCTATGGACCATGGCCCGAAGGATCAGAAGGAAGCGTTACCGCACCGCGGCCTGCCTGCCCGACCCCGGCGGCATGGGCGCTGCGCGGCCTGCATTGCCGCATGCCGCAATCCGCAGGTGACCGCCGTGTCGCGAATAGGGTGAAGTGAGGCCGAGATCGCATCACCAGTGCCAACCCCCGCCCGCTCCCACCGCCCGCTCCTCGGCATCGCCTTGATGTGCGTCGCCGGCACGGCCCTGCCGTTCATGAACGGCTTCGCAAAGCTGCTTGCCGCCACCTATCCGCCCGAGCAGATCGTCTGGGCGCGTTTCGCCGGGCATCTGATCTGGGTGCTCATCCTGTTCCTGCCGCGCAACGGACTGGCGCTGCTCCGGGCGACACGACCGACGGCGCAGCTCGGCCTGTCGCTGTTCATGCTGATCTCCTCGACGGTGTTCTTCGTCGCCTTGCCGCATCTCGGTCTCGCCAAGGCCTCGGTCATCAACTCGGTATCCCCGTTCCTCGTGATGCTGCTCGCCTGGCCGATGCTGGGCGAGCGCGTCGTGCTGGACCGCTTCATCGCCGTGCTGATCGGCTTCATCGGCGTGGTCGTCGTCATCCGGCCCGGTGGAGAGTTCTTCAGCTGGGCGAGCATGGCGATCCTCGTGAGCGCCGTGTTCTACGCGCTCTACCAGGTCCTCACGCGCATGGTCGCCGGGCATGATCGGCCGGAGACGTCGATCGTCTACAACGTTCTCGCCGGGACGATCGTGCTGTCGCTCGCCGTGCCGTGGTTCTGGGTGGCGCCGAAATCCTGGGCCGACGCCGCGCTGCTGGCGAGCCTCGGATTGATCGGCGCCTTCGGCCATTACTGCCTCGCGCGCGCGATGACCTACGCGGCGGCGAGCGTGATCTCGCCGTTCAACTACTGGCAGTTCGTCGGCTCGGTCGCGATCGGCTACGTGCTGTTCGGCGATCTGCCGGATTCTTGGACCTGGACCGGCGCCGCGATCATCATCACCGCCGGCCTCTATATCGGCTGGAGCGAGTCGCGCGGCACGCGCGGGGCCTGAGCCTCACGGCCCGGACCCCGCGCTTCGCGATCAGCGCTCGGGGTAGGATTTCGCGAGATCAGGACCCGTAACGGACATCTCCGGCTTGCCTCCCCAACCGGGATGCTCATGCCACGGCGTCGCGAGCTTGTCGGTCAGCGCATTGATGCGATCGACATAAGGCACGGAGTTCTTGGCGATGAGGCGATCCATCTCGCCGAAATCCGGAAATTTCTGGAACGCGTCGAGCCAGATCGCACGCCCGCAGAGATAGCCTGACGCGCCAGCGCGATAGCCGTAGACGAGTTGCCGCGCGAAATCCTCCGGCCCCGCGCCGGCCGAGAGCAGCACCCAGGGACGCTTCAACTGCTTGGCCAGACGGTCATAGGCCGCCTGCGCCGCCTTGGCCTGCGGACCGTCCGGATCGGGCACGTCGTGCAGCGGAATCGGCGGCTCGAGCTTGTAGATGTCCACGTTGAAGCGTGGGTCGAGATAATCCTCGACCGCGCGGATCGCGCGCTCCGTGCGATCCGCCGGACTCATCGGCATCGCCTCGCCCGGCAACGGATAGATCAGCACCTCCAGGAGATGCACGAGATCGGCTTCCTTGCACGCCTTCCCGCACGCCTCGACGAAGGCGAGCTGATGCGCCTTCGCTTCGGGGCTGGCGTCGTGGCGATGCCAGACCAGCACTTTCACCGCATCGCCGCCGATGCGCCGGATCTTGGCCGCCGACCAATCCGGGATCATGCGCGACTGCTTGCCGCCCGGCGTGTCCTCGACGACGTGATGTTCGAGCGAATGGATCACGCCGCAGCTCGGCGGGATATGCGGCATCGTCGACGCATAGGCATAGTTCGGATCGATCAGCATCGCCGACGCCTTCGGCGCGAGATGCTTGGCGATGATCGCCTTGACCCGCGCGACGTCGTCATAGGCGGCTTCCGCCACGCCGCGCGCCTTGGCGATCGGCGCGAGCATCGGCGTGCGCTGGTCGATCGCGACCATCTTCCACCGGCCGTTCGAGTCGGCGAGGCGGCGCATGCCCCAGAGTTTGCCGGGTGACAATTTCATCGTGCTGCTCCTTGCAAGAGTTTCTCGACCGCGGCGGGATCGGGCATTCCGTCCCATCCTTCGCCGCGTTCGGCCTTGATCGCCGCCGCGGCGGCCGCATAGCGCATCGCCTCCACGATCGGGCGCCGTTGCGCGATCGCGAGCGCATAGGCGCCGTGGAACGTGTCGCCCGCGCCAGTCGTGTCGCGGGCCGTGATCTTGAAGGCCGGCTGGTGGCGCAGCTTGCCGTCATCGAGCCAATAGGCGCCGCGCGCGCCCATGGTCACGGCGACCAGGCCGCGCGTTTCCTTCTGCGCGGCGCGCAATCCGGGTTCCGGCTCGGTCAAGCCGGTCAGGCGCTGCAAGCCCGTAGCGGCGAACACCGTGTGATCGGCTTGCGCGCAAAGCGCGGCGAGCACGGAGGGCTCCTCCAGATCGGCGTCGAGGATGGTCGGCAAGCCGCGATCGCGTGCGGCGCGCAGCGCGGCGACGGTGCCGCCGAGCCAGCGCGTGTCGACGAGCAACGCATCGGCATGCGCCAGCTCGTGCAGCGGCAGCCAGCTCGCGTCGTCGTTCAGACCCGCGCCGCGAAACGCCACGAGAAGACGCTCGCCGTGCGAATCGACGATCACAGCGGCGGTCGGGCTCTTGCCGCCTGGCGTCTTGCGCACCGCCGAGATGTCGACCCCGTGCTGGGCCAATACTTCGAGCAGCCGCACGGCGATCGCATCGTCGCCCAGCCGCGCCCAATAGACGGCGCGATGGCCCAACGCGGCGACCGCGATCGCGGCCGTCGCGGCGACCCCGCCGCAGCGCTCGCGATAGCTGCGCGCCTGGACCTTGATCGGCGTCGTCGGGATCGCGTCGACTTCGAAGACGCGGTCGATGACCGCCGTGCCGAGACAGATGATGCGTTTCATCGGGGCGACCTCAGAGCCGGCGACCACTCGAAGGATCGAAGAGATGCGCGCGCGCCGCATCGATGCCCAGCGTCAGCGCTTCGCCGGGCGCGACGCTGGTCTCGCCGGAAAGTCGCGCCACGATCAGCTGCTTCTCCAGCCGCGCCGTGACGAGCATATCGGCGCCGAGCAGCTCGACGAGCTCGATGCGCACGGAAAGGCCGGGCGCGCCGGGCGCCAGCTGGATCAGATGCTCCGGCCGGATGCCGAGTTCGGCATCGCGCCCGCCGAGATGGCGGCCGATCGGCAAGTGGAATCCGCCCGGCAGCTCGGCGACGTCGTCGATCAGCCGCACCGGCAGGAAGTTCATCGCCGGCGCGCCGATGAACGACGCGACGAAGCGCGTCTTCGGCGCAGCGTAGAGATCGCGCGGCGTCCCGATCTGCTCGATCACGCCACCATTGAGCACGACGATGCGGTCAGCCAGCGTCATCGCCTCGACCTGGTCATGGGTCACATAGACCATCGTCGTCGCCAGGCTCTGATGCAGACGCTTGATCTCCGTGCGCATGTCGGCGCGCAGCTTGGCGTCGAGATTCGAGAGCGGCTCGTCGAACAGGAATACCCTGGGTTCGCGTACGATCGCGCGACCCATCGCGACGCGCTGGCGCTGACCGCCGGAGAGTTCGCGCGGCCGACGCGCCATCAGATGCTCGATCTGCAGCACGCGCGCGGCATCGGCCACACGACGCGACGCGTCGGCCTTGGGCACGCCACGCATCTTCAGGCCGAAGCCGAGATTGGCCTCGACCGTCATGTGCGGATAGAGCGCGTAATCCTGGAACACCATGGCGATGTCGCGATCGCGCGCCGGCACGGCGTTGACCACGCGCCCGCCGATCGCGATCTCGCCGGATTGGAAGGATTCGAGGCCGGCGATCATGCGCAGCAACGTCGACTTGCCGCAGCCCGAGGGGCCGACGAAGACGACGAACTCGCCGCTGGCGATCTCCATCGACAGGCCGTGGATCACCTCGACCTGACCGAAGCGCTTGACCGTGTTGCGGATGGAAACGGTCGTCACGTCACGAAGCTCAGTTGCGGTTTGATGCGCTGGCCCGCGGCGAAGGCGCCGAACAATTCCTCCAGCCCATCGAGCGGGACGCGCGCATCGACGAATTGCCGATACTCCGGCATCGCCTCGCGCAGCAGCGCGACATTGGCGTCGAACTCCTGGAGCGGAAAATAGAAGGAGCGGATGTAGTAGAAATCCTTGCGCCGGATCGGCCGCGTCTCGTTGATCGCCCAGGCATCGGACTCGCCGAGCTGGATCACAGCGCCGCGCGGCGCCACCGCCTCGAGCCCGGCCTGGCGCGCGGCATCCTTGCCGGTCGCCTCGATCACCAGGGGATAGCGCAGCGGCAGTTGCGCGAGATCGATCGGGATCGCGCCGAAGCGCGTCGCGAAATCTCGCCGATGCGCCTGCAATTCCGCGACATGGATCGGCCCATAGCCAAGCTGGCGCAACACCATGATCGCGCCGAGTCCGATCGGGCCGGCGCCGATCACCAGCGCGGGCCCCTCGCTCACCAGTTTGCGCGCGAGGCGCACGCCATGGCCCGCGGTCCCGATCGTATCGAGCAGCAAGGGTGCGAGCTCGGTCGGAATGTCGTCGGGCACGGGGATCAGGCATTGCTCGGGAACGGCCAGCGCCTCGGCGTATCCGCCGGGTCGCTGCCAACCGACGAGGGCGGGCATGTCGGCGCAGAGATGCGTATCGCCGGCGCGGCACGACTCGCAGCGTCCGCAGAAGGCGGGGATATAGACGACGCAGCGGCGAGCGTGCAGGCGATGGCCGGGTTGGTCGACATGTCCGACGATCTCGTGACCGGGGATCAGCGGCCAGCCGCGCTTCCACGGCCTGAGATCGCTGCCGCAGAGCGCGCAGGCCGCGACGCGCAGCACGACTTCGCCGGCCATCGGCTCGGGGCCGTTGGAGGTATCGATGCGGATCCTGCCTTCGCCGAGGAATGTCGCGTGACGCATGATTCAGCCTTTCACCGCGCCGAAGGAAAGCCCGGACACCAGCCGACGTTGGATGGCGAAAGTCAGGATCAGCGGCGGCAACGCGATCACGGTTGCCGCGGCCATCAGCGTGCCCCAATTCGTCACGCCCTCGCCGATGAAATTGAACGACGCGACGATCGCGGTCTTGGTGTCGAAGCCGGAGAGCACCAGCGCGAAGAGAAAATAATTCCAGGAGAAGACGAAGCTGAGGATCGTCGCGACGACCACACCGGGCACCACGACGGGAATCACGACGCGGCCGAGGATCGACCCCGGCCGACAGCCGTCGATCTGCGCCGCTTCGATGAGCTCGCGCGGCACCGAGTCGAAGAACGGCAGCAAGGTCCACAGCGCGATCGGCAGGGTGATCACCGCGTGCGTCAACACCAGCGCTGTATGCGTGCCGGTCAGGCCAACGCTGGAGAACATGATGAACCAGGGCAGCAGAAAGAGCGTGCCCGGCGCCATGCGCGCGAGCAGCGTCACGGCGGCGGGCCAGGTCCAGCGATGCCAGCTCACCGCGAAGGCGGCGGGGATCGCGAGCACGAGGCCGAGCAGCGTCGAGCCGCTGGCGACGATGAAGCTGTTGAGCGTGTTCTCCAGGAAATCCGTGCGCTGGAAGAGCTGGCGGTAATTCTCCAGCGTCGGGTCGAACAACAGCGTCGGTGGATACTTGGTGACGTCGATGCGCGTCTTGAAGCTCGACGCGGCCATCCAGGCGAGTGGCGCCACGATCACGACGAGCAGGATCGCGACCTGCACATGGATCAGGATACGCGCGAGCTTGGAGGCGCCGGGGCGGATGCTGCTCACCACGTCACCTTGCGGCGCATCCAGGTGAAGACCAGCACCGAGCCGAGCACGATCGTCGAGAGCGTTATCATCAGCGCAGAGGCATAGCCGATCTCGAAGAATTTGAAGCCGCGCTGATAGGCGAGGATGTTGAGCGTCGTCGAGGCGTAGCCGGGCCCGCCCTCGGTCGTGATGTAGATGATGTCGAAGAAGCGCAGCAGATCGACCGAGCGCAGCACCGCCGCCGTCACCAGCGCCGGTCCGAGCAGCGGCAGCGTGATGTAGACGAGCTTGCGCCAGCCATGGGCGCCATCGATCTCCGCCGCCTCCTCGACACGCGGGCTGATCGATTGCAGCCCGCCAAGGACGATCAGCGCAACGAAGGGCGTCCATTGCCAGGAATCCACCGCGGCGATGGTGAAGATCACGTAGTTGGTCGACGCGAAGAAATCGCTGGTCGGCAGGCCGACGCTCTTCAGCATGTAGTTCGCGGCCCCGAGTCCCGGATCGAGGATCACGATCGACATCATGCCGACCACGACCGGCGGCAGCATGAAGGGCGACATCATCACGGTGCGGACCACGCCGCGCAGGCGCTCCGTATGATGCACGAGCAGGCCGAGCACGGTGCCGAGAACGAGCTGCAAGAACAGTGACAGGAAGTAGAGGATGAGCGTGAGGCGGAACCCGTTCCAGAATTCCGGATCGACCGCAAGCCGCGCGTAGTTGCCGAGTCCGATGAAGCTCGGCGTCTCACCGAAGCGATAATCCTGCAGGCTGAGCCACACCGCATAGCCGAACGGAAACACGATCAGCCCCAGCGCGAAGATGATCGCCGGAGCAATCATCCAACGCACCGAGAGCACGCGTTGCGCAAGGGGCTGGGCGAGCGACATGGGTGACTCTGGCTTAATGCGTCCCCTCCTGTGCCACGAAGTGGCATAGGAGGGGTGGCCGCGTAGCGGCCGGGGAGGTTTCGTGGATCTTCGCGTTCAAGGAACCTGCCCGTCACGCGCTCCGCGCGTGCCACCCCTCCTATTCACTTCGTGAACAGGAGGGGACGAGACTCACTGCAGCTTCGCGAGGTCTGCGTCGATCGCGCAAAGCGCGTCCTTGGCCGAGGCCTGGCCGAGGAAGATCTTCTGCACCGCGCCGCCGATGATCTCGCGCGCTTCGGGCACGCGGCTCGTCGGCGACTGGAAGAAGCCGGTACCGGTCTTGCTGATCTCGACCAGCGCGTCCGCCCAGGCCTTGCGCACGGGAAGTTCGCTCGTCCATTTTGCGAATTCCGGGCCGTTGAAGACCGAGCTGCGCGGCGGCGCCACGCCGGCCGCGACGAGCTTGGTCTCGATCTCGCTCGACGTCGCCCATTGCAGGAAATGCCAGGCCGGACCCTTCCTCTGTGAATACGCCGAGACCGACACGCCCCAGCCGAACACGACGGGCCTGGAGACTCCGCCCGCGCCGCGCGGCAGCACCTTGAGACCGATGTCGTCCGAGCGGCCGGGGAATTTCATGACGTTGGCGAATTCGTTGGACGATTCATGCGTCATCGCCAGACGCCCCTGGCCGAGCAGTTCGATGACCTGCGTGAACGTGTGGTTCGCCGCGCCCGGTGGGCCGTAATCCTTGAGCAGGTTGGCGTAGATCTCGACGCCTTTGATCGTGTTGGGTTGGCACATCCCGGGTTTGCCGTCGGTGGTCTTGAAGTCGCCGCCCGAATTGAAGACGAAGGCGGCCATCGCATAGGGGATCGCGCCACGGATGCCGCGCGCCGCCCAGACCTGCTGGTTGGCATCGCAGGCCTTGAGCTTCGCCGCCGTCTCGGTGATCGCTTCGAGCGTCATCGGCTCGGCGACGCCGCATTTCGCGAAGATGTCCTTGCGCCAATAGAAGAGCGGCCCTTCGAGATTGATCGGTAGGCCCACCAGCTTGCCGCCGACCATCTCGCCGTCGCGCAACGCCTTGCCGAAATCCTCGAAGTTGAAGTCCGGCGCCGTGGCGGCGCGATCGGCGAGCATCCCCGTGAGATCGGCATACCAGCCGGCGCGGTCGAAGATCTCGCCCTCGCGCACCTTCAGCGACATGAACACGTCGATATCGGCCGACTTCGCCTGCATCATCGTGGTGAGGCGCGTGCGGAACTGCTCCTCGTTGAAGATCTCGATACGCGTGCGGATACCGGTCTTGGCCGTGAAATCCGCGGCCATGTCCTTCATCGCCTGCGACCAGGGATGGTTGTTGAGCAGCAGATTGATCGTCTGCCCGTCATGCTTCTTCCAATCGAAGCTCTGGGCGAACGAGGCGGCGGTCGAGAGTCCGAGAGCCGTGACCGCGGCGAGGGCAAAGCAAGCGCCCGTGACCAAGCGTTTCATGCGCGTTCCTCCTGAATTGACATTGGCGCTGAGGCTAGACCACGGATTTCTCTATCGCAATGCGACTTTCGAAATCGAAAGTGACCGCGTGATCCCCCGAATGAGGGGTTGTCGGCCCACCGAACAGTGTCGAAGCTCGCCCGCTGGCGCAACCTGAGCGCGCTGTTCTGCAATGGGGGATTCGTCATGTTCTCGGGCGTCTGGATCGACACCGCCATCGGCGTCGCGCTGTTCTTCCTCGCGATGAGCTTCATGGTCAGCTCGGCGGTCGAAGGGATTTCGCAGATGCTGGCGTGGCGCGCGAACACGCTGCGCCAGGGCATCGCCAGCCTGTTCAAATCCGTCGGGCTCAACGCGAGTTCCGACGACGCAGCCACCGGCCCGAACATGCTCAAGACGCTCTACGACCATTCGCTGCTGCGCGGGCTCTGCGATCAACAGCGGCTCGGTTGGATCAAGAGCATCGGCAACGGCAAGATCCCGTCCTACGTGCCAAGCACGATCTTCGCCAACGCGCTGCTCGATATCGTCACCATCAATGGGCCAACACTGGAGCTGAAGAAGGCGCACGAACAATGGCGCATGGCGGTCGCTGCGGCGAAGTCGGACCGCGCGGGGTACGCCGAGCTTCCTGCGGCGATCGATCGCCTCCTCGCCGCGTTGAAGGCCGCGAAGGCGGAACTGGCGCCCGCCCATGGCCGGCAGATCGCCGACATCGACCAGCGCCTCGCCGCTCTCGCGCGTCAAGAGGCGATGGCGATGTCCGGTGGCCGCATCGACCAGGTCGCCGGCATCAAACGCTTCGCCGAGTTGACGCGGGTCGATCGCGACCGGCTCGCGACCCAGATCAAGGCTCGGATCGACACGGCCGTCGCCGCTGCGCTGCCGGATTGGGCGGCCAGATTGCCTGCGGGTGGCGACGTCGCGGCGCTGGATCGACTCGCCGCGGATGTCGACATCGGGATCACCGATTTGAGCGCGCTGCTGAGCGAGGCGACCAGCCAGGTCGACCGCGCGCTCGGCGACGGGCGCGCGCTGATCGATCAGATCGCCTTCCCGCAATTGCGCGACACGCTGAAGACTCTGGTCGGCGGTGGTCAGGCGAGCATCGACGACGTTCGCCTGGCAGCGGCCAAGTGGTTCGACACCTCGATGGAGCGCGTCACCGGTTGGTACAAGCGACGCATCCAGTTCTTCAGCTTCGTGATCGGACTTGGCGTCGCGGTCGTGATCAACGCCGATGCGATCAATGTGGTTCAGACGATCGCGACCAACGAGAAGCTGCGCGGCGAGCTCGTCGCCCTGGCGCAGACCGCGGTCAAGGCCGAAACGGAGACCGACCGCGCCGCCAAGCTGCGTGGTGAAGTGGATCGCCTCCCGATCGGCTGGTATCGCTCGACCTGCGATCTCGCGTCGAAGGCCGCGGTGAGCTGCAGCGAGCCCGCGACATGGAAGGATCTCACGAGCTTCAATCTCCGCGTCTCCCTGCTGTCCGTCATCGGTTGGCTGGTCACCGCCCTCGCCATGAAGCTCGGCGCGCCGTTCTGGTTCGACCTGCTGTCGACGCTGATCCGCATGCGTGCATCCGGCAAGGTGCCGCCGACAACGAGCGGAGCGACTGGGCCGTAGCGGCGACTCAGCGCCCGCTCGACGGCGCCACGACGATCTCGACGCCGGCGGCCGTCGCGCGCGTGGCGAACGGCTTGTCGGCGGCGGCGTCCGTATAGATCGCGTCGATGTCGCGCAGCGTGGCGAGGCGGTAATTGGCGGTGCGCGCGAATTTGCTGTGGTCGGCGGCGACGATCACGCGTCGGGCGTTTTTCATCATCGCCTGCGCGATGGCGACTTCCGCCTCGTGGAATTCGAGCAGCGCGCCGTCGGCGTCGATCGCACCGATGCCGGTGATCAGCACGTCGCATTTGTAGCGGCCGACGAACTCCACGGCGGAGGCGCCGACGACGCCGCTGTTGTGGCGCTGCACATGGCCGCCGGGAATGACGACCTCCATGTCCTCGCGCGGCGCCAGAATGCGCGCGACTTCCAGCGAATTGGTGACGATCTTCATGCCCGTGCGCGCGCTCAGCGCCTGCGCGATCGCGGCGACGCTGGTGCCCAGGGTCATGAACAGCGAAGCGCGGTCGGGCAGGTCGCGCACGATCGCGCGCGCGATCGCCTCCTTGGCGCCGGCATTCTCGACGTGACGGATCGCATAGGCGGTATTCACGACGCTCGACGGCGGCAGGCTGGCGCCGCCGTGATTGCGCGTGAGCAGCTTCTGGCGCGACAGCGCGTTGATGTCGGAGCGGATCGTCTGCGGCGTGACGCGAAACTGCGCCGCGAGCTCCTCGATCGCCACGTAGCCGCGACGACCGAGCATCTCCAGAATCGTCTTGTGGCGCTGCTCGAGATCCATCTCGTGTCTACGGACGCTGGCCCGCCCCTTTCAATTACCCACAAGTGCGCGCGGCAATCGGAGAGTCGCCCCATAGGTGATGTCGGCGAGCTTGGAGAGTCCACGCCAGAGGATTTTGTTTCCTGGAGGTCCATCGGAATTGCGAGCCA
>Ga0163144_10001118_pt1 | contig 63563 bp, 51 predicted proteins | sample OliLak19BULKMAT1_FD_123175 | JGI IMG/M metagenome (GOLD analysis project Ga0163144, IMG submission 123175) | Freshwater microbial mat bacterial communities from Lake Vanda, McMurdo Dry Valleys, Antarctica - Oligotrophic Lake LV.19.BULKMAT1 | ecosystem: Environmental > Aquatic > Freshwater >...
AGAAGTCGCCTTCGCTCGGGTTCCGGTGGGCCAAGCCCCCCGGAAACCCGCTCGGCGCGCGGCCCCTGCGGGTCCGCGCTTCGCGGCTGGGAAGGAATCTTCGATTCCTTCCCAGCCGCTCAGACCCTGGAGGGCGGAAGATCCCCCGGTGCGGGGCGTCCGCGGAGCCGGAGCAGCCCGCGCAAAAAAACCGGCGCCGGTCCTTCACAGGAGCGGCGCCGGGGGCAGACATCGTCAGGAGCACATGGGAGGGTTGGGCAGGAGGTGGCTCGCTGGCGATGGGTTGAACTGCTCACCCTGTAAGACGGAAGAACGGCCCCGGATGTTTCCGAAATCGACGCGGAATCCGACGCCCCGTGCAACGTGCGACGGATTCGCGACTTAGGACGGCGCCCGCGATGCCCCAGCGCGCCCCGCGCCGCCGACCCGCGCCGCCGACCCGCGCAGGCCGCCGGGCCTTGCGTCGCGTCGCCGGGGTCTCCCCCGGGTCGTTCCGGAAACGCCCACGATCCCGCACCGCCTCAGATCAGACGGCGATAATCCGCGATCTCCAGTTTCCAGACCCGCACGCCGCAGTAGCGGTCGCCCTCGGGGCAGATCGGCGACTCCCCCGCCATCTTCCGCAGCGTGCACGGCGGCAGCAGGTAGCGCCCGATCCGGCGGTTCACCTCGCTGATCTGCATCGCCTCGTCACGACTGGCGCGCCAGATCTCCTCCTGCGCGTTGTAGCAGAGGCGCATCTTCAGCTTGTGATGGAGGTGAAGCAGGTCGGCGCTCTCGGTGAACCGGAGGCTGACCGCGTTCGGCAGCAGGTACGCGCGGTCCTCGTCGGACACGCCGAGCGCGCGCAGGCGGCGGACCGCGTCCCACGACCGCGCCATGCTCTCGTCGTACGCGCGACGGACCTCGTCGTCCTCGTACACGATCGACGGCCGGACGTAGTCGGGCTCGTCGGAGAGGTACGCCGGCAGGCACGGGCGCGACGCCGGCGTCATCCGATGGCGCTGGTCCTGGCTGTCGGCCGTGTGCGACAGCCGCTTGCGGAACGTGTACGACGCGTGGGAGAGCGACCGCGTCAGCTTCGAGATCGTCGAGACGTTGAGGCTCTGGCCGAGCGTGCGGTTGCTCGCGGGGTCGAGCGCCAGCAGGATCGCCTCGTCGTCCGAGAGCATGGACCGCGGGACGCCGAGCACCTCCCGCACCGACGCCGCCACGACCTCCTCGTTGCGCCCCTTCCAGTCGACGAGCAGGCTCACACGGTCGCCGAGGGCCTTGTCGAACTCGGCCGCCGCCCGGTCGCGTGTCGAGCCGTTCGCGCTGCTCCCGATCGTCGAGACGAAGAACGCATGCTCGGGTGTCTCCTCGAGCGGCAGGGGCTCCTCGAGGATCGTCGCGAACAGCGGGTCGTGGGCCAGCAGCGCGTCGACCATCTTCTTCACGACGAGGCGCTGCTCGCGCGGCGCGTCGTAGGTCTCGCACATCCGCCAGTAGCGCAGCAGCGTGAGCCCGGAGACCGTGTGGTAGAGGTACGCGTGCGTCGCCAGCGGCAGGACGTAGCGCGCGATCTCCTGCGCCTTCTTCTGGATCGCGCCCTTCCACTGCGCCGCCCGCGGCTTGCGCGCCGGGAACACGCCGAAGTACGTCCGCTCCACCACCGGCGTCAGCAACTCGATCAGGCGGTGGTACTCGGCCATCTGCCGCTGCGCGCACGCCTCGTACGTCGCGAGCGCCTCGCCGGCGAGCGGCGGCACCGTGTAGTTGCCCGCCCGCACCTCGACGTAGCGCTGGCTCACCTGCTCCGAGTTGTAGAACGGGTGCGCGTGCAAGAACGACCAGAGGAACTGCCGCGACACGGCGTCGAGCGCGAACTGGAAATGTGCGTGCTGCAGCGTCGTGTGGTGGCCGGCCTGGTAGATCGACTTCGCGATGCGGTCGCGCTGCTCGACCTTCTTCCGCCGCTTCTCCTCGGAAAGCTCCGGGCCGCCCGACACGTCGTCGGTCTCGACGATGCCGCGCGCGGAGTAACACGTGCGCGCCGTCGCCACCGCGTTCTCGTAGGGACGCGGGAAGGCGTTGACGAGACGGACCTCCGGCTCGCGCGACAGGACGGGACCGACGGGGGCGGCCGACATGAGCACCAAGGAGATCCTCCGCGGAGGCTCGTATAGCCGAACGAGGGGACGGACCGCGGACGCAGGGGGGAGGAAGGGGGCCCGCGGGGGGAGGGAGGACCCCCGCGGCGGACGCCGTCCGGCACGGATAGGGTAGCCCCCATGCCCATCACCGACCCGACCGTCGACGCATACGTGTACGCCCACGCCCCCGCCCGCGACCCCGTCTTCCACGAGATGGAGGCCCACGGAAAGGCCCACCGATTCCCGATCGTGGGGCCCGCCGTCGGCTCTCTGCTCGAGGTGCTCGCCCGGTCGATCGGGGCCCGGCGGGTCTACGAGTTGGGGTCCGGGTTCGGCTACTCCGCCGCCTGGTGGCTCCGGGGGATGCCGGCCGACGGCACCGTCGTCCTCACCGACCTCGACGCCGGCAACGTGGCCCGCGGGACCGCCTACCTCGGTCGCCTCGGCGCCACGGGGCGGTTCGGGTACGTCCAGGAGGACGCCCTGGCGGCCTTCCGACGCGAGGGGGGCCCGTTCGACGTCGTCTACTGCGACATCGACAAGGAGGGCTACCCCGACGTCGTGGAACCCGCCGTGGAACGCCTCCGACCCGGGGGCCTGCTGGTGACGGACAACGTCCTGTGGGACGGGAGCGTCGCCGACCCGCGCGTGACCGACCCGGCCACGATGGCCATCCGACGGTACGTCGAACGCGTCACGAGCCATCCCCTCCTGCGCACCACGATCCTCCCCCTGCGGGACGGGGTGGCGGTGAGCGTCCGGCTGCCCTGATCGAGGCCGACGAAACCGTCGAATTCCGGTCCCCACGAGGGGTTGGCGAGGGGCGACCGCGGAACGGGGGGTCGCCGCGGCCGGCAACCCTTCGAATTCCAAGGAAAAGCCGGGCCTCCGCGGGGGGTCCTCCCCCCCACGGATGCCGCTTCCGGGCGCTCGCGTGCGCCCGGTAGGCGTTTGCGCCGAAAACAGATTCTTTCGCCGTGTCCCCCCCACGTGCTACCAATCTTCACTCAGCAGGTGGTTCGCGGCGCGAGAAACGTTTCTCGTCCGTCCCACCGGGTCCGCGCGGATGCCTTGGAACACCGCGTGGATCGAGTCCGAACGATTCCAAGGAGACATGTACCCATGGCAAAGGCCAAGAAGGCGGCCCCGAAGGCCAGCGTCAACCTCGTCGTCGCGTCGAAGGTCAAGGACGTGGTCCGTGGCGCCGGCGTGCGCGCGGCGGGCGACCTGACGGACGCCGTGAGCGCGTCGGTCGGCGGGATGCTGAAGAAGGCGATCGAGCGCTGCAAGGCGAACGGCCGCGGCACGGTCCGCCCGCAGGACCTGTAGACCCGCAACGTCAGTCGAAGAACGGGCGCCCCCCTCACCAGGGGCGCCCGTTTCCATTTCGGCGGGCAGAACGTGCCGCGGCCGACATGTCCCTCCGCGCGCTGCTCCGTGCTCGCACCCCATCCCCCGAACTCCAGGACACGAGATCGAAGCAGCGAAACGGGACGCCCACGCACCCCCCCCACGCTCGCACGGGCGCGCGGCCACCCTCGGACGCCCTCCCGCTCCGAAACGCCAAGAACCCCCTCGACCAACAACGAGCGCGCGGCCACCCTCGGACGCCCTCCGGGTCCGAAACCCAAAAAACTGCCGTCGTCCAGCGCGCGGGAACGCCGACCGCGTCGGATCGGCGCGGGACGGAAGACGCGCACGCACCCGAGCGCGGGAGCGCGCGGGGGCCCGGAGGCTCGGGGGCGCGGATAGGATGCGGGCGTGGGACGCACGCAAACCCGCTTCGTCGCCTGGATGCTCGCGGCAATCGCCACGGGCGTCGGGGCCGCCCACGCCGACGACGACGCCAACCGAAAGCGGTACGCCCGCGAGACCCTGATCGCCGAGGCGACGTCCGTCGTCTCCGCCAGCGGCGAAGAGACGAACCTCGAACCCCTCGTCGACGCCCTCGAGAACGACCGCAAGCTCGCCGCGTCGTGGCGGGCCGCCGGCGGCGCGGACCGCGCCGACGTCCGCACCTCCCTCCAACACCTCGAGAGCCTCGTCGCGAACCGGGCCGCGCTGCTCCCGTCCCCGGACGCCCCGGGCGGCCTCGCCGTGTCGCGACGGCTCTACCGCTGGGTGCTCGGCCTCGAGCCATGCCCGCTCGCGGTCCGCAACCGCGACGGCGGCGCGCCCCGGTCGTACCCGATCCTGCCGCCGGCCCCCGCCCCCGTCGCCGGCCCCCCCGAACCGGGCCGCCCTACGCCCCCCGCGCCGGACGACGCGAAGCCCGACCCGTGGGCGCCCCTCGTCCGGTCCGTCCTCGAGGCCGAGGTCTCGCTGCTCACGAAGCTCCTCGAGAGTTCCCCCACCCCGTGCCTCGACCTGACGCCCCTCGCCACGGTCGCCGCCCCCGGCGGCCGCGGGCGGCTCCTGTACGAAGGCCCGAGCGCCGGCCCGGAGGTGAACGAACCCTGGCTGCGGCTGCGCGCCGTGCAAGCCAAGGAACGGGTCGAGGCCTACGCGAAGGAGGTCCCGACGCCAGGCCTCGTCGACGAGTCCACCGTCCGGGAGAAGGTCCGCCGCGCGACCGAGCGACGCGAGGAGGCCGAGGCCTTCGAGCGCGCACGCGAGGCCCAGCTCGCCCGGCTTGACGCGCTCGTCGATGAGGTGAAGGCCGTCCGCAAGGAGGTCGGCGACCTCGCCGGGCGCATCGACGAGGGCAAGCGGGTCGCCGGGGCGTCAGACACCCCGACGCCGACGGCCCCCGAGGCGTCGCCGCCCCTCTCCGTCCCCGAACTCGCCGTCCGCGAGCTCGAAGCCCAGGAGGCGCTCGCCTCCCTCCACCTCCGCCTCCTCTTCTGGGCCGCACTGCGCGCCAACGCCCGCACCCGGCTCCTCGACGACGCCGCGCAGTTCGCGCGCACGGAGGTGCTGGCCGCCGAGCTCTCCGCGACGCGGTTCACCGACGAACTCCAGCGCGTGCGCCGCGAACGCCAGCTCGACCGCCTCGACTACGAGGCGGTCGAGCTCGCCGCGTCGCTGGAGGAAGCGCGCCGCCCGCCGGGGCCCGAGACGCCCCCACGCCCCGACCAAGCCGCGTGGAGCCGCGCGACGGCCGACGTCTACGCCGCGCTCCTGACGCTCAACGGCGTGGTGCGGGACGCGGTGCGGCTGCGACGCCAGACCGCGCGGTCGGACGCGCCGACGGGCGACCGCCCTGCGCCGCCCGCCGCCACGGCCACCGCGGCCACCGCGTCCGCGCGGGACGACCTCGTGATCTACCGCGACCCGGAGGTCGCCGGCCTCGACGTCGCGTACGTGAAAGGCGCGCGGACCCAGCTCGCGCGCTTCGACGCCGCGTTGGTGACGCGCAACCACGCCGCGGCCGTCCGACGCATCTCGGCGCTGCGCGTGCGGCTGCGCGCCACCGCCGACCGCGCCGACGTCGCCGCGCGCTTCGACGCGGCCGCGCGCGAAGCCGAGGCCCGCATCGAGGCCGCGGCCGCGGTCGCCCCCGCCCGGGCCCGGTGGCGCCTGTCGGGTTTCCGCCGGTCTCTCGAACAGGCCCGCGCCGACCACGCCGACGCGGTGGCCGGCATCGACGCCGAGAAGGCGCGGCTCACGACGCAACTCGCCGCGCTCACGCAGTTCCGGGACACGCTGCTCGACCAGGGCCACCGCAGCTTCGGCATCCGCGTCGACCCCGAAGTCAACACGGACGAGTTCGCCGCGGACGCGGAGACGGCGGGCACGCGCGTCGAGGACGCGTGGCGATGGATCACGTTCCGCGGCGACGAACACGTGGGCACCTTCGCGCGTCGCCACGCCCTCGCGCTCGGGGCCCTCACGGTCCTGACGCTGCTCGCGGTGCTCGGGGTCCGCGGGCTGCGCCGCGCCATCACCGCACGTCTCGACCGCGTCGTCCTCGACCCGACCGCGTCCGTCGCGGGCGCCAGCGTCGAGGAGGAGCGCGACGCGATCGAGGAGAAGAAGGCGCAGGAGACCGCAGCGATGAAGGCGGCCGAGGCCGCGGCGCTGAGCGAGGTCTCTGGCGCCCCCGCCCCCCCCAAGGAACCGCCGCCGCCGGCGGCGACGGGGCCAGGCGCATGATCGACGGGATCGCCCCCCACCGTCGTTGGCTCCCGGGGTTGCGCGCGCTGCGCGTCCTCTGGCGCATGGCGCCCCACCTCGCCCTCGCCGGCCTGGGCCTCGCGGCCGCCGCTCTGCTCGACGCCGACGCGACGGTCCGGGGTCAGGTCGTGGGGGCGGGGCTGTTCCTGCTCGGCTGGTCGTTTCTCCGGGCGCTCCTGCTCGAGGTCCTCTCGCCCGTGCGCCCCGCGCTCCGCCTGCTGCGGCTCGACGACGCCCGGGCCGCCCAGGTCGGGATGGCGGGTCGGGCCCTCCTCTTCGCGCTCCTCCTGACCGAAGGCTGCCGATGGCTCGTGCGCTCGGCCGGCGGCAGCCCGGCGGTCGCGGCCGCGCTCCGGATCGTGCGCGACGGCGCGCTCGTGTTCTTCGGCGCCACCGCGATCGCCGCGAGCGGCGCGCTTGCTGGGCTGCGCAAGCGAGCCGGGACCGGCCTCGTCGGCCTGCTCGCGACGGTCGTCACGCGCGTCGTCTTCCCGCTCACCGTGGTCGCCGCGCTCGTGCTCGTGGTCGCGCGGGGCCTCGGGTACGTGCCGCTGGCGGCCTGGATCCTGCGCAACACGATCTGGACCGCGGCGGAGTTGCTCGTCGCGGCCGCGGGGTCGCACTGGCTGCGCAACGGATTGCGCGAAGTGATCGCCATCGGCCGCGCGGGCGCCGCGCCCGGCACGGAGTCGGAGCCGAGCCCGGCCTCGGTGGGGTTCGAGCGGCTCGGCGTCGGCACGATCCGCGCGCTCGTGGTCGTCACCACGGCCTTGGGCGTCCTGGCGACGTGGGACCTGACGCCCACGCGGCTGGGCGCAGCGCTCGACGCGACGATCGTCGGGGGCGGCACGCTCACGTGGGGCCGTGTCGTCGGCGGGTTCGCGCGGATGGCCGGCGTGATCGTGTTCGGGCGCGTCCTCCGGACGGTGCTGACGTTCCTCGTCTTCCCGCGGGCGGAGGTGGACATCGGCGTGCGGTACGCGACCCTCGCGATCCTCCGCTACGTCGTGATCGCCGTCGTGGCGATGCTGGCGTTCGATGCTCTCGGGATGGACACCGGCTCGCTCGCCTGGTTCCTCGGCGCCGCGGGCATCGGCCTCGGCCTCGGCATGCAGGACTTGCTCGGCAACTTCTTCAGCGGCCTCTTCATGCTCGTCGAGCGCCCCATCCGCGTCGGCGACCTCGTCGAGGTGGGCCCCACGACGGGCACCGTCGAGGCGATCCGCATGCGCGGCACGCTGCTGCGCACGGGCCACAACACGACGGTGCTGGTGCCGAACCGGCAGATGATGGCGGAGCGGCTCACCAACCTCTCGCACGGCCTCACGTACGCGCTCGTCGAGGTGAAGGTGACGGTGGCCCACGGGACCGACCCCGCCAAGGTCGAGCGCGTGCTCCTCGCGCTCGCCCGCGCGAACACGTCGGTGGTCGGCGACCCGTCGCCGTCGGTGCGGATCGCGGAGCTGTCGCCGACCGGGCTCGTCTTCGCGCTGTACGCCCGGACGTGGCGCGTGCGCGACCGCGGCGGCGTCGCGTCGGACCTCCGCTACGCGATCCTCGAGGCGTTCGCGCGCGAGGGGCTCGATTTGCCGCAGCCGGCGGCGCGCGTCGTCGGCGCGCCGCCCCCGCCGCTCCCCGTGCCGCCGAAGGCGTAGCGTCGCGGCGCTCGAGGAGCGCGCACTCCGCCGCCTCGCGGCCCTCGACGCCCTGGGCGCCGTGACGGGCGACGCCGCGAAGGCGCGGCGACGGCGCGGCGGCTGACCGACGACACGCCCTACTTCAGGAACGAGCCGTCCTCGCGCAGCGCCTCCTCGAGGCCACGCCACAGCTCGCGCGAGGCCGCCGGCACGTCCGGGCCGGCGTAGCGCACGCACCGGTCGCCCACGGCGACACCGAGCCCGGTGTCGAGCGCCCGCTGCGCCATCTCGCGCCGGTGGAACTCGACGTCCATCGTGATCGGGCCTCGCGTCGTCCACGGCTTGCGGCTCGCCCGCGCCCGCACCGCCTGCTCGGCGGCCGTCTTGATCATCCCGAACGTGCGCTTCGGCGTCAGCGTCGCGCAGGCCGACGGCCCGAGGACGCGCTTCACCTCGACCGTCGCGAGGTCGGCGCCGAGGTCGGCCTTCGCCTCGCGGCACACGTCGTCGGCGCCCGTCACCAGGACGACCGGCGTGCCGAAGTGGCCGACGATCGCCGCGTCGAGCAGCGTCTCGCCCGCCACCTGCCCCTGCAGGCGGATCTCGTGCACCAGCATCCCGACCCACGTGTGGGAGAGGAGCCCGCCCGGCGTGCCCGCCCGGCTGTGGAAGCCGACGAGCATCGCGGCCTCGAACCCGCCCTCCTCGATCCCCGTCACCTGCACCAGCGGCTTGTTCTTCGCCTGCGCCGGCCCGACCACCAGCCGTGCCGCCGGGTGCAACTCGTCGAGCAGCAGGTTCCGCATGTTGCCGTGGCCGTCGTTGACGTAGACCTCGGTCGCGCCGGCGGCGACGGCGCCCTCGACCGCCGCATTCACGTCGCTCGTCAGCCAGCGGCGCGCCTTCTCGTAGTCGTTGCCCCCGGGGAGCAGGTGCTCGCGGTGGGCGACCCCGGTGGCGCCCTCCATGTCAACGGCGATGAAGACCTTCATCCGCGCAGGGTACCGGGGCGCCTCCTGCAAGGGAACCGCCGTGACCGCCGCCGGGACACCGAAGCGCCCGTCTCTCCGCTCCCCCGGAGGCTGACCCTGCCGCACAATGGGGGGCTCCCCCGGACGCCCCCCTTTGCCCGACCTCACCCCCCTCCTCGCCGCGATCGCCGAGTGCGCGAGTTGCAAGACCGATCGCAACGACCTGGGCAAGCTCGTCGTCGAGGCCGTGCATCAACGGCTCCCGCAGGCCGGGTGGACGGGGATCTACTGGCTGGAGGACGACGTGCTGGTCCTCGGACCGTTCGTCGGGCCGCCCACCGAGCACACGCGCATCAAGGTCGGCCAGGGCGTCTGCGGCACCGCGGTCGCCGAGGGACGCGACCAGATCGTCCCCGACGTGCGCGAGCGCACGAACTACCTCGCCTGCGCCACGACGACCCGCAGCGAGGTCGTGGTGCTCATCCGCGCCCACGGCAAGATCGTCGGCCAGATCGACCTCGACAGCGACAAGGTGGACGCCTTCAGCGCCGACGACCTCTCGTTCCTGAAGATGGTCGCGGGGGCGCTCGGGTCCCTGCTCGACGCACCCCCGGCGACGCCCCCCGCCCGCGCGTGACGGCCGGCCCCTCGCACGCCCGCGGGGCGCGCGGCTGCGGTCACGACGCCAAGCTCGGCCCCTGGGTCGCGAAGCTCGGCCCCTGGGTCGCGAAGCTCGGCCCCTGGGTCGCGAAGCTCGGCCGAGGGGACGCGAGGCCCGGCCGTCGGCATCGCCGGCCTCGCCCTACCTCGTCGAGGTCGGCGACGCCCACGTCGCAAGGCGCGACGCCTCGTTGCGCGCGGTCACGGTGACGCGCGCGCCGCGCGGACGCGGCCGACGACCGGGTCGTACGCCGCAGCGAAGGCGCCGGAGCCCGTCACGCGGAGCCGCAGGTTCTGCTGGAGGTACGGCGTGCCGGTCCGCACGCCCTCGGCCCTGCACGCGGCGTCGCGCGCGGGGTCGCCGCGGTCGCCGGCGAGCCGCGCGAAAAACGCGGCGGTCTCGACGTGGTCGGCGGCGCCGCCGGGCCGGCCCTCGAGGTCGAGGACGGCGTCCTCGATCGACGCGAGGTCGACGCTGCTGACCAGCGTCCACGCGGAGGCCGTCGGCGACGCGCGCAGCAGCAGCAGCAGCAGCAGCAGCAGCAGCGCGGTGCCGGGCGGACGTCGCAGGTCGGCGTCGCGGAGCGACGCAGCCCCGTCGGCCGACGCGCGCAGCGAACACGCGCCGCCCGGCCTCGGCGCCCGCGACGGTGCGCCGCACGTCGATCGCCACGAATGTCGAAGAACGGCTCGAAGCGCGGCTCGAAGCGCGGCTCGAAGCGCGGTCTGCGGAGACGCCAGCCGGGACCCCGGTGGGCGCGCCGATCATGCCCTCGACGACGAGGTCCGTCGCCGTGAGCAGCACCTCGAGGGGCGCAAACGGCGCCGGCAGCGTGGCCGCCTCCTGCGCGGGCGCCTCCTGCGCGGGCGCCTCCTGCGCGGGCGCGGGCGGATCCGCGCGGACGGACCGGACGCTCGCCAGCACGCAGCCGATCCCGATCATCCCGACGAGGGCGTGCACCCTCTGCGAATCGTACCGCCCCGCCGGGCCGGGGGCCCTCAGGCCCGCGGGCCCTGCTCCGCGGACCGCATGCGGAGGCCCATGACCACCAGCACGCCGCACCCGACGACGTACGGGATCCAGGGCTCGTCGCGGTGACGCATCACGAAGAGGCGGTACGCGTAGAGCATCCACACGTTCGCCGCCAGGAAGAGGAAGACCTTGCTCCCCGCCCGCGTCGCCTCGTCGGTCGCCGCCGGCAGCGCCTCGGCCAAGATCCCGGCCTCGATCCGGGCGCGGTTCGCCTCGGAGACGCGCGTGATCAACGTCGAGTTCTCGCGGATCGCCGCGCGCTCGAACACCGTCGCGACGACGTTCAGCGCCAGCGTCAGCACCGCCATCACGAGGTGGACCGTCGGGGAGACGCTGCCCACGTCGGCGCCGCCGCCGAGGAACGCCGTCACCACGACGAAGAGCATCGAGAAGAGCGCGAAGGGGAACACCTTCCCCTTGAAGCGCTTCGTGCGCTTCACGATGGCCTCGTCCATGGCAGCGGCGTCCACGCCCTTCTTGATCCACTTCCCCGAGCCGATGAAGTGCGAGAAGACGATGGCGTGGACGAGGCAGCAGAAGATCGCCGCGAACAGCCCGGAGAGCACGTGGATCCGCGGCGCGACGACGCCGTTCCGGAGGTACCCCATCACGAACGCGTTCGCGAGGAAGACGAGGTTCCAGACGGCGAGCCCGGTGTAGATCCGTGCCATGGGCGGGAGTGTGCGCGAGGGTCCGCCGCAGCGGAAGCGGGGACCCTACCGCGGGGCCGGCGCGGCGGCGCCGAGGTCGGCGCGGGCGTGGGCGACGGCCCCCGCGATCGCGTCGGCGAGCCCGCGCGCCCGGGCGAACCCCGTCAGCGCCACGAGCCGCCCGAGGTCGGGCCGCCGCCGCGGCGGGTCCGCGAACCCCTCGCCGTAGACGTCGGCGAAGGGTACGAGGCGGATCGGCGCGTCGGTGCCGGCCGCGGCGACGACGCGCCGCGCCAGGTCCCCCACCGCCACCTCCTCGTCGCTGCCCACGTTCACCACGCGCCCCTCGGACGCCGCCGTGGCCGTCAGCGCCACGAGCGCGCGGGTGGCGTCGTCCACGTGGAGGAAACACCGCGTCTGTCGGCCGTCCCCGTGGACCGACAGGGGCGCGCCGCGCACCGCCGCGTGCGCGAAGCGGGGCAGCACCATCCCGTAGCGCTCCGACTGCCGCGGCCCGACGACGTTGAACAGCCGCACCACCGTCACGGGCAGCAGCGAGGCCCGGTGCATGGCGAGGGCGAGGCTCTCGCCCGCCAACTTGCTCACGGCGTACACGTCGCGGCGGGCCGTCGGCGCCACCGTGACGGGGGCGTCCTCGGCGAGCACCCCGGTGGCGCCGGTCCCGTAGACCTCGCTCGTGGACGCGACCAAGCATCGCGTGCCGTGCCGGGCGCACGCGGCGAGCACCGCGGCGGTGCCCTCGACGTTGCGCGACCACGTGTCCACCGGGTCCTCGGCCACCCGCCGCACCCCCACCGCCCCCGCCAGGTGGTAGACGACGTCGGCCCCGCGCACGAGGTCGCCGACGAGGGCGCGGTCGCGCACGTCGCCGCGGACGAGCGTCGTACGGCCGGTGCGCTCGGCGGCGTCGAGGTTGCGCGTCGCCCCCGTGGACAGGTCGTCCACCACGTCCACGACGGCGCCCGCCTCGACGAGGCGTTCCACGAGGCGGCTCCCGACAAAGCCCGCTCCGCCGGTGACGAGGACGCGCATGGGTAGAGCCTACCGGGACCGGACGCCCCGGCCTCCCCTCCGACGCCGCCGGGGGCCCGCGGCTTCCGCGGTCGCCGCGCGGTCCGGGCCTCGCGTCACCTCCGCGGGCCCGCCTCGAGGTCGGTCCACACGACCGCCCCGTCCCACGCGCCGACGCCCCACGCTCCGGCGGCGACGTCGAAGCCGGGCGGGGCCTCGGCGTCGAACACCCGCCGGCCGCCGACGTCGAGTTGGAGCCGTCCGCCGGCGACCGTCAGCGCGAAGCGGACGTCGGTCCCGACGGCGAACGTGGCCGGCGGGACCTCCGCCGAGACGCGGTACCGCTCCTGCCAGGTCCCCGCCGCGAACGCGAGCAGCGTCACGTAGCCGCTCGCGCCGAGGGCAAGTTTCACGAACCGCGCGTCGTCCCGCTGCGCGTACCCGACGATCAGGTCGGCCTGCCCCCCGTCGCCCGCGGCGAGGACGCGGAACGCCCCCGTCACGACGTAGCCGCCCGCGGGGACGGGTGCGGTCGCGATCGTCTGCGCGCTGCTCTGGGGATAGGACGCCTGGAGGAGGCGGCCGTCGGGCAGCCACTGCGCGGAGCGGGTCGGCTCGAACCACGCGGGGCGCGTTGCCGCGACCGCGGCGCGCCACCGCGCCTCGAGGGGTGCGAGCGGGCCGTACGCCTCGACGAGGAGCGCGGCGAACGCCTTCTCGAACACGACCTGGCGCGCAGCCCGCCGACCGGGCGGCGGCGGCGGGACGGCCGCGGCCCGCTCGAGGAGCGCGCGAAAGCGCGCCGGGTCGGCGGCGAGGAAGCGCACGAACGAGAACGCGTGGGCGTACGCGACGCGCTCGGGCACGAAGGCCTGCACGCGGGTGTAGAGCAGCCGGTCGAGGCCGACGAACCGCCCGCGGGCGAGGGCGTCCGACACGAGGTGGAGGCGATCGTCCACCGCGACGGGAACGGCGCCGGGCCGCTGCCGCGCGGCGATCGCGCGCACGGCGACGTCCTCGCAGAGGCCTTCCTCGAGCCAGCCGGGCCAGAGGTCGTACGCCGCCACGCCCGAGCGCGCGAGGACTTGGTGCACCGCCTCGTGGACGACCTGCCACAACGTGGACTCGGGGACGCCGCCCGTGAGCGCGCGCAGCGCGGCCCCCCCGCGGGGCTGGAGCACGACGTGGCTCTCGCGCGTGGCGTACAGCGTCGAGGCCCAGTTGTCGGCGAGTTCGGGCGCGTCGGCCGTGCGCATGGCGGCGGCGTACGCGTCCAGGTCGCCGTAGACGTGGACGACGAGTTTCTCGCCCTTCGGCAGCCGCCACGGGACCGTGGACGCGAGCAGCGGCGCCGCCGCCTCGAGCCCGTCCCGGCACGCGTCGACGTTCTCCTGGGGGACGTCGTGTCCGACGATCCGACACGTGGGCCCCTCGGCGGCGAGCGGCTCGGCGGCAGCGGCGGTCGGCCCGCACCCGACTCCCGACGCGAGGCCCGGCGCGGCGCCGGCCGTCGCGGCGACGAAGGTCACGCGGAGCACGGCGCGGCGCACGGCACGTCGGGCGACACGGGGGAACGTCGGGGGGCGGCGCATCCGGGCATGCTGACCGACCGGGCGCGCCGCCGCAACCCCAAGGGCCGTACGTCGGCGCGTCACCGGCCGTCCCCCGCGCCGCCGCCCGGCCGCGACCGCCGCGCCACCGGCGCGTCGGCGAACGCCGCGACGTCGGCCGCCAGCCGCTTCTCTCCGTAGAACTCCCCGTCGGGCGCCCGCCGCTCCGTGAGGCCGTCGCGGTACGACACGAGCGTCTCGCCACGCTCGAAGCGCGCGGACGTGCGTCGGTCGATCACGTGCTCGATCGGGCCGAGCGCCGGCCCACCGCGGCGGAGCGCCGTGTAGCCGTTGCGCCGCACCCGGAGCGCGGGCGGGTGGCCGGCGCTGACGCACTCCAGCGCCCCGCCCGCGTGCAACTCGACGTAGAACCGCGACGCGAAGGCGCGCGGCGGCAGCCCGGCGCGGAGCACGCGGTTGAGGCGCGTGAGCACGCCGCCGATGCGCATGCCGCGGTCGAGCCCGACGCGCAGGCCGACGACGACGTCGCGCGCGACCAGCGCGGCGGGCAACCCGTGCCCGCTCGCGTCGCCGACCGCGAGGCCCAGCGCGCCGGCGCCGAAGGGGAAGAAGTCGAAGACGTCGCCGCCCACGTCCTCCGCGGGGACCGACCGCGCGGCGATCGCGAGGCCCCGGTGCGTCGGGATCGACGTCGGCAGGAGCCCCCGCTGGATCTCGGCCGCCTGATCGAGCGACCGCCTCCACCGCGCCTGTAGGGCACGGGCCGACAGCGCCGACGCCACGGTGCCGAGGACGAATTCCACGGCGTGGGCGTCGGCGCCGCGCGCGAGGGCGACGAGGACGAGCGACTGGAACGGGGCATGGTCGAAGCGGAGCACGGCGCTCGGCCCCGGTGCCACCCACCCGAGGGCGGCCGGGCCGTCGGCCTCGGTGGCGTCGAGGAACACGCAGGCGCGCCGCGGACGGGGCGCGAGGCGGACGGCCGCGACGGCGTCCACGCGCTCGACGAAGGGGAGGTCGGCGCCGAAGGTCCGCTGACGCATGAACGTCGCGCCGTCCTCCGTGAACCACGCCAACGCGCGCACGCCGACCTCGCGACCGAGTTCGTCCAGCGCGGAACCCAGCGACGTGCCGACCGTCGGCGGCCCGACCGGGTCGGCGGGCGACGAGAGCAGGTGGTCGAGGAAGCGACGCAGGCGCTTCGGGTCCGCGATACGCACCGGGACCGACGCAAGGCCGGCCGGCGACGGGACCTTCCCGGCGCGGGGGCGCGACGTGGCGCGGACGGGGTCGGGACCCATGGGGGGGCGACGCTACGGGCAACCGAGCGGCGCCGCGGCCGTTCCGGCGTTCGGCGAAGGGAGGGGGGGGCCGGACTCCGCGAGCGGCGCCCGCGGCCGTCGGGAGGCCGCCGGCATCCAAGCGTCATGTCCACCTTCCTGACCCTCGCGGCCGTCGATGCCTCCGCTGCCCTCACGATCGTCGTCTTCACCGCGATCTGCGCCCTGATCGCGTTCGTCGCGGCCCTGCTGCTCCGGACGCGGCTCCCCGTGCTGTCGCTCATGGGCGCGGGCCTGTTCGGCGCCGCGCTCGGCGGCTGGATCGGGGGCGCCGTCGGCGGCCTCGGCTGGCCCCAGACCGTGACGGTCGCGGGCGCGAGCGTCCACCTGCTGTGGACCTTCGTCGGCGCGCTCCTCACGATCCTCGTCGCACGCACGGCCCGGACGCGTCGCCTGCGCGGCTGACCGGCGCCGGGCGCGCTCCGCGCCGCCGGCGACGGACCCCTCGTTCCCGTCGGGGTCGGTGACGTTCGCGACGTGACGGCCCCGCGCGAGTTCCACGGGCCCGCGGACGAAGCGGACGCCCTCCTCGCACAGCGTGGCGACGACGCGGACCACGCTCGCCACGTCGAACGAGACCTGCACCCGAGGCCCGCCGGGCCTCGCGTCGGCGCCCGGGGTCGCCCCGTGGTGGAGCGCGCGCGACGGCGCCGCGCATCATGCGACCGGGAAGTCGAGGCCCGCCGCCGGCGCGCCGAGCAGTCGGCACATGGCGACGCCCTGTCCCTGGTGCTGGTAGAGGTGCGTCACGGTCCGGACGATCACGCGCGCCGGTACGAGGACCTGCGTGCGACCGCCCCACGTGAGGAAGGCACGCGGGGCGTTCAGCGCCTCGACCGAGGCGGCGCCGAGGTACGCGTCGGTCGCGGCGGCCACCTCCGCGCGCCATCCCTCGAGCGCGTCCGTCGTCGGGTACCCGTCGTCGCGGTCGGCGGCGTCGACCACGCCGAGGAGGACGCCCACCCAGGAGTGCTCCGCGCCGATCGCGTGCACGAGCTGGCGCGGCACGGTCGGGTAGCCAAAGCCGGGCAGCTCGCGGTGGAGCGCGTCGGGCGCGAGCCCGCCGCAGTGCGCAAGGAGGCGGCGCAGGCTGGCGTGGCCGCCGTCGTGCAGGTCGAGCAGGGCTTCGGAGGGGTACACGGCGCGCGCCGCCCGCCGACCGCGTCCGGCCTCGGCGGCGCCCCGACCGCGCGGCGGACGCTCGGGGGCCGACCCCGACGCCGGACCGGATGGTCAACGTCCCGGCGCGCCGAGGCCCAAGGGATCGTAGCCCGCGATGCGGAAGGGCGACATCCGGAAGATGCCGGCCACGGGGTCCATCACCGGCTCGGAGAGCGCCGCGCGGATCGCGTCGGCGTCGGTGACCGCGGGGTCGTAGACGATCCGCGCCTCGCCCGCGTCCGGGGCCGGCCACGCCTCGAGCCGCAAGGGGCCCGCGACGGCGAGGTCGTCGTCGCGGTCGAGGAAGTAGACGAACAGGTTCGCCCGACCCCGGCACGAGAGGTCGCCGACGTCGAGGCGCAGCGACGCCTCGGCGACGGGGAGGGTCCCGCGGCCCCAGCGGAACGACGGCAGGGGGAACGCGGCCGCGACGACGACGCCGGCGACGAACACGACCGCGAGCGCGCCGGCGAGGGCCCGCGCGGACAGGCGCCGCCGGGGCGCCGCCCCCAGGCCGAGCGCGAGCGCGCGTTGCCCGCGCGTCGGACAGGTGCGGACGCACGCGAGGCAGAGCGTGCACCGCGCGTGCGTGACCGACGCGACCTCATCGACCGGGATGCCCATGGGGCACGCGCGGGCGCACCGGCCGCACCCGACGCAGGAGCCCGTGTCCCGCCGGACGCGCGCCCACCCGAAGCGCGCGAGCGGGTTCATGACGGCGGCCAGCGGGCAGAGCCACCGGCAGAACGGGAGGGACACGAAGAGCGAGCCGACGACGATCGCGCCCGACGTGACGTACGCCCAGGCCGTAATGTCGGCCCCGTGCCGCCCCAGCAGCGCGTAGGCGGGGCAGGCGCCCCGGAACCACAGCTCGCCGATCCGCCAGGTGACGACGAGCACCCCGACGAGGACGCCGTACTTGGCGACCGAGAGCGCCGCGTCGACGGTGCGGGGCACCGTCCGTTCCTTCAGGCCGAGCCGACGCGCCCCGGCGCGTACCCACTCGGAGAGCGTCCCGACGGGGCAGGCGTGGCTGCAGAACGCGCGCCGCAGGAGAACCACCGACAGGAGGACGGCGCCCAACACGAAGAAGTTGGCGACGCCGACCGAGCAGAGGGCGTTGCCCTCCACGAGGTAGGCGTAGGCGGTCTCGACGCCGCCGAACGGGCACCACCGCTCCGCGTTGCCGCGCACGACGAAGACGCCGACGACGGTCCAACCCAGCGCGACCGCTTGGGCCCACCGTCGCGGCGACGGCCGCCCGGCGCCGCGGGCGGACCCCGCCACGGCGCTACTTCTTCGCACCGCCGCACGCGCCCCGGTTCGGGCACCCCGAGCAGCTGGTGCCGCCGCTGCAGCTCTCCGTGACCTGGGACGCCGTCCGCATCGCCTGGGCGAACGCCGGCAGGGCGAAGAGGCCGGCGAAGTCGCGCTCCTTCGGCGCGCGGGCGCGGAGCACCGGCAGCGCCGCGGGCGTCGTGCCCTCGAAACACGCGACAAGCTGCGCGAGGGCCTCGTCCGTGCGGCCCAACAGCGCGAGGGCCCGCACCCGGTCGTAGTGGTCGGAGGGCGTCGGGTCGGCGGCCTCCGCCGCCCGTCGGAGCAACCCGGTCGCCTCGTCCTCGTAGCCCATCCGCGCGAGCGCGATCGCGTGATCGGTCGCGAGGCCGAGCGACGTGCCGGAGTACGCCGCGACGACCGTGGTGACCTCCGCGTTCTCGCCGTTCGCCAGCAACGCCTGCGCCAAGCGCGCCGCGGTCTGGGCCGAAGGCGACCGGGCGAACGCCTTGCGGTCGCCTTCGACCGCGAGGCGGGGCAGGTCGTACTGCAGGTAGAAGGCGTGCAGCGCCTCAATAGCGCGGTCCGCGGCCGGGCCGTTCCGCTCGTCCGCGGCCACGCGGCGCAGGCGCTGCACCCGCCGCAGGAGCGTCGCACGCTCCACGAACTCGGCCCGGTCCGGGGCGCCGCGCGCAGCCTCGACGAACGCGACCGTCGCGCCGTCGACGTCGGCCTGCGCGAGGAGCGCCTGGCCCTCGGCGAAGCGTCGTTCCGCCGCGGACGGCTCCGCAGCCCCCGCGGCGCGGACGAGGACCAGCACGCCGACGCAGACCCCCACGAGCCGAGACCTCGAAACCACGGGCACCTCCCTCCCGCCGCGAGCGCGGGGCCGACCTCCGAGGAACGCAACGCGATTCGATCCGCGTCCCCGCGCGGCGCCCCGCCTCCGCTCGCGGTCGGATCGCAACGCAAGCGGCGCATGCCGAGGGGCGCCGCGCCCGCATCGCGCGCGCACGCGACGTCCGTCGCCCAGTCGGCGCCCAGTCGGCGCCCAGTCGGCGACGCGGCCCCACGGCCTCCCGCCCGCGCCCGTCGGGCGCCCGGACGGGGCGCCCGACGGCGGCAGCGGCGACGCGACGCGCGCGGGCTACGTCGGCAGGCGCGGCGCCTTGCGGACCGGCTTCAGGCCAAGGTCCGGCACGCGCGGCTGCTCCTTCTCGATCCGCGCCACGACGAGCTCGATGGCCTTCTCGAGCTGCGTGTCGCGCCCCACCGCGTGGTCCTGCGGCGCGATCTCAACCTCCACGTCAGGGTCGGTCCCGTGGCCCTCGATGTCGTAGCCGACGTCGGTGAACCAGAAGCCGAACTCCGGCTGCGTCGTGACCGTGCCGTCCACCAGCGCGTGCCGCGGCCAGATGCCGACGACGCCGCCCCACGTGCGCTTGCCGATCAGCGTGCCGAGGCCGTAGAGCTTGAAGTTGTGGCTGAACATGTCGCCGTCGCTGCCGGCGTACTCGTTCGTCACCGCCACCATGGGCCCCATGGGCGAGTCGTCCGGGTAGGGCGTCACGCCCATCCAGCGACTCGTGTTGTAGCCCCGACGCTTGCGGGCCAGCTTCTCGAGGAGCAGCTGACTTACGTGCCCGCCGCCGTTCCAGCGGACGTCGATCACGAGGCCGAGGTGGTCCACCTCGGCGCCGAAGTAGCGGTGGAACTCGCTCCAGCCGCGCGGCCCCATGTCGGGGATGTGGACGTAGCCGACGCGTCCGCCCGTCGCGGCGTGGACGCGGGCGCGGTTGCCCTCGACCCAGTCGCGGTAGCGGAGCACCGTCTCGTCGCGCAGCGTGCGCACCGCCACCGTGCGCTTCTCGCCACCCGGCGTCCGGACCACCAGCGTGACGTCCTTGCCCGCCGCGTGGACGAGCCGCGACGCGGGCGACGCCGTCGCCCCCACGGCCTCGCCGTCCACCACCAGCAACTCGTCGCCCGGCGCGACGCCGACGCCCGGGGCCGCGAGCGGCGACGTCGCCGACGCGTCCCACGAGTCGCCGCGCGGCAGCCGCGCGACCTTCCACGTGCCGCTCGCGTCGAGCGCCACGTCGGCACCGAGCAGGCCCTGGGGGAACGACGGCGCGGCGCGGTAGTCGCCGCCCATCTCGTAGGCGTGGGACGTGCCCAGCTCGCCCTGGAGCTCCCACAGGAGGTCGGAGAACTCGGCGCGCGTCGCGGCGCGGTCCACCAGCGGCAGGTAGCGGTCGTGGACCGCCAGCCAGTCGATGCCCGAGAGGTCCGGGGTCCAGAACTGGTCGCGCTGCAGGCGCCAGGCCTCGCGGAAGATCTGGCGCCACTCGTCGCCGGGGACCACGGGCACGCGCAGCCGCTCGAGGTCGACCCAGCCGGTCTCGCGCGTGGCGTCGTCGCGCGCGGGCAGGTCGCCCGCCTTGCCCGTCGCCGCGAGCGCCCGCAGGCGACGGCCCGCGCGCAGCAGCAGCGTCTTGCCCGAACACGAGAGCGACGCCGACGACACGTGGTCGGCCACCGTCACCACCTTGTCCTCGTCGAACACCCACGCCTCGAGGTTCGCCTTCGCCGGCGGCTCGCTGGAGCGCCACGAGTCGCCGTCGAGCGTGCCCTCCACCGGCACCGACAGGAAGAACGCGCGGCCCTTCGTCGCGAGCGTGCCGACGTAGCGGCCCTCCGCCACGGGGAACGCGAGCACGCGGTCCTCGAGGCCGTCCCAGTCGATCTGCACCGGCGTCGGCGCGGGCTTCGCCTCTCCGGCCGGTTTCGCATCCGCGGCGGGCTGGGCGTCGGCGGGCTTCGCGTCGCCCTCCTTCGCGGACGGGGTCGGCGGCGTCGGCGCGGCGGCGGGCGCGTCGGCCGCCACGGGTGCGCGCGGCGCCCGCGCGGGGCCGGGGAACGGCGACGCGAGGTCCTTGCGCAGCGGGAGCAGGCAGGGCCGGCTGCCCTTCTGGAAGCCGAGGTCGAAGTAATGGCTGTCGTAGACCGGGTCGAACACGCGGTACGAGACGAAGTAGAGGTACTTCCCGTCGGGGTCGAACGACGGCTGCCCCTCCCGGAAGTCGGACCGCGTCACGCGGCGCACGGCGCCGTCCTGGGCGTCATAGACGTGGATCGACGACGTCCGGCGCGTGTCGGAGAAGCCGTAGGCGAGCCAGCGCCCGTCGGCCGACCACGCGAGGCCGTCGGTCCGGTCGAACGGGCTCCTCTCGACCACCTTCGCCGTGCCCGCGGCGAGATCGACGACGATCACCTCCTGCCGCTGGTTCCCGAGCGCGATGCGGTCGCCGCCCGCCGGCGCGACGACGAGGTCGAGCGCACGGCCGACGTCGGCCTCGACGCGGCGGAGCACCGCCCCGTCGGCCCCGAGCACCACCACCGCCTCCTCGCCGCCCTCGTCGGAGATCGCCACCAGGCGCTTGCCGTCGGGGAGCCAGCGCGCCAGGCGGTGGCGCACCGGGCCTTGCGTCCCGGCGCGGACCGGCGCCCCGTCCCACAAGCCGAGCGTGTACACGCCGCCGCGGACGACCGCCGCCACGGAGTGCCCCTCGGGATGCACGTCGGCGCTCTCGAGCCAGCGGCCCGGGGCGACGAAGCGGCGGTTGCGATGGGCGCGCGCGCTGTGCAGCCGCACCTCGACCTTGCGGGACGTGCGCGCCGCGGGGTCGAAGACGTAGAGGTCGGCGCCCGCGTGGTAGACGATCCGCTGCCCGTCCGTGGACGGGAACCGCACGTAGAAGTCCTCGTGGTGCGTCTCGCGGCGGAGGTCGCTCCCGTCGGGCCGGCACGAATAGAGGTTGCCGTGCCCCTCGTGGTCGGCGAGCACGTAGATGCGGTCCCCCACCCACATGGGGCTCGCGAGGTTGCCCTTCAGCGTCACGAGCGGCGCGAACGTGCCGTCGCCGGTCCGGTCGAGCCAGACCGTGCCGGCGGTGCCGCCGCGGTAGCGCTTCCAGCGCGCCGGGTCGCCCGAGTTGCGCCCGAGGACGACGCCGCGCTTCGCGCCGGGCGCGGCCGGCTGGAACGAGACGGCGCGGGCCGGCCCCATCCGCAGCGCGCGCGGCGCGCCGGTGCCGTCGGCGCGGACGCCGTGGAGGTGCTGGTAGCCGCGGAAGGGCTGCCCCGCGTCGGTGGCGACGAGGACCTCGGCGCCGTCGGGGCTCCAGCCGACCGTCGTGGTGAGGGCGCCCATCCACGTCACGCGGCGCGGGTCGCCCCCGAGGGCGTCCATCACGTACGCCTCGGCAGGGCCGTCGTCGCGACCGGTGAACGCGAGCTGCTTCCCGTCCGGCGAGAACACCGGGAACGCGACGGCGCCGGGCGCGGCCGTGAGCCTTCGGGCGACGCCGCCCGCCGCCGAGACGGCCCAGAGGTCGTCCTCGGACACGAAGGCGATCGTGTCGCCGTGGATCGCAGGGTGACGGTAGTAGCCCGAAGCGCTGGCCATCGCGGTCTCCCGGCGGCCACCGCGGTCAGGGGCCACCCTTGCGCCGATTGAAGGCGACGGGGCCGACCGAGGCAACGCGGGCGCGACCGAACGGCGACGGGGCGCGGGGACGCGAGGCCCGGCGCGGCGGGCCTCGCGTCGGCGTCGGTCGCCGGGCCGCGGGTCAGTCCGGCGCGGTGGCGGCGTCGAGGTTGACGCGACCGGCGCCGAGGCGTCCTTCGTCGCCGGGGTTCACGGCGTCCACCGGGACCGCCGTCGCCATGAGGCGCGCGACGACCGGGCCGTACGGCACCCGCTCCGCCCCGAGCATCACCGCGACGCCGCCGCTCACGAGCGCCGTGGCGAACGACGTCCCCGACCAGCGCGCGTACCCGGTGGGCGACCGCGGGTGGGCGCCGAGGAGGTCCTCGCCGGGCGCGCAGAGGTCCACGAGTTCACCGGCCCCGGCGAACGGGCTCCGGACGTCGTCGAGGCCGATCGACGTGACGGCGAACACGCGCGGCAGGGCGGCGGGGAAGTCGACGCCGTCGCCGCGGTTCCCGGCGGCGGCCACGACGCCCACGTTCCGGGCCTCGACGGACGCGATCGCCTGACCCACGAGCCGGAGCTCACGGGTGAGGCCGCCGCTGAAGTTGATCACGGTCGCGCCGTTCTGCGCGGCCCAGGCGATCGCGCGGGCCAGCCCGGCCGCGGTCCCGACGGCGTCGCTGTCGAGCGCGCGGACCACCATGATCTGCGCGTCGGGCGCAACCGCGAGGATCAAGCTCGCCACGAACGTCCCGTGGCCGACGCCCTCGTCGACGAGCCCGTCGCGATCGTGGTCGCGGCCGTCGCCGACGTCGGTCGGGTCGTCGTCCATGTCGATGAAGTCGTAGCCGAGGGGCCAGAGGCGCCCCGCCACCGCGGGGTGGGTCGGGTCGATGCCCGTGTCGATGACGGCGACGACCGCGCCGGCGCCGAGGCGGCCGCGGCGCTGCGCGACGTGCGCACCGATGCGCTCGACCGCGGCCTGGGCGCGGACGCCCGACAGGTCCTCGTCGACGAAGGCCGGGATCGTCGTCCCGTCGCCCTCGGGGAACTTCACGTCGTCGTCGGGCTGCGCGTCCTCCACGCGGGGATCGGCCTCGAGGTCCTTGAGGAACTCCTCGATCTTCTTGCCCTTGGGGATCTCGACGAGCGTGTAGTCGGTGCCCTCGATGGCGCCGAGGATCGTCGCGTTCGTCTCCTCGCACAGCCGCTCGAGGTCGCCCGGGGTCGACGGGTCGATGACCACCCGGGTCTTCGCGACGCTGGTCGCGGACGCGAGGGAGCCTCCGCCGGCCCCGCCCCCGCACGCGGGCAGCAAGCCGACCGCCGCGAGCGCGGACGCGACGCAGAGGAGGGTTCGCCGAGGCATCGACCGTCGGTTCATGGGGCGACTCCCGAGAGGCGGAACGCGAGGACGGACCCGACGTGGCCGGCTTCGGCGGCCGCCGCGGCAGCCGCGGTCCCGAACGCGGAGGGATCATCGCTCGACCGGCGGGCTTCGTGGAAGAGGGTCATGAAACGCGCCGTGGCGGAGTCGTCCACGTCATCCATCGTCCAGACGACGCGACGGGCCCCAGCGGAAAGCAGCGCGCGCACCAGGCCGCCCCAGGCGAGCGCGGCGCGACCGGCGGCCCGCCCCGTGCGGCACGCCGCCAGCACGACGAGGTCGGCCACGACGCCGCCCGGGGGGAGGTCGGCCGCGCCGTACCACCCGTCGGCGAGGCGCACGCCCCCGAGCGGCGGCGCCTGCTCCGCGTCCCAGCCGTGGCCCGCGACGTGGACCACCCGAGCGGTCGCGAGCGCCTCGGTGACGGCGGCGCGCGTCGCGGCGTCGCCCTGCACCACGCGCGCGGCCCCGGCCGCCTGCGCGATCGCGGCGATCTCGCGGTCGACGCCGGGCAGTCCCGGGTCGCCGACGCCGAGGATCACGGTGCCCGTCCCGGCGGGTCGGGGACGCGCCCACGACGCCCCGGCCGGCACCCGCAGGATCCGGTGGACCTGCCCGAGGCGCACGCCGTCGAACGGGAGCATCTCCCACGGGACGTCGGGCAGCGTCGGGTCGGCCGCGATCCGCACGTGCGCCGGCCAGTGGTCGGCGTCGAGGGCGGGGAGCAGCGCCGCCGCGAGCTCGGCGAGCACGCGCTCCGTCGCGCCCGGATCGGTGGCCGCGGCGTCGGTGCGACGCAGGAACGCCCACCGGTGCGCGCGGATGCGCAGCGACAACGAGAGGCCCTCGAGGTCGTCGACGGCGCCGAGGTCGACGCCCGTGCCGACGTCACGGCCGATGCGGACGAGGCCCTGGAGGCGCACGCCCGTCCGCCAGAGGTGCACGACGGCGGCGTCGCCCGCCACGTTCGCGGCGCGCGGCGCGTCGGTGCGTTCGAAGAGCGGCGCCTCGCTGCGCTCGCGCTGCCGCCACGCGGCCGCCGCGGCCGACTCCCACGCGCGGGCCCACCGCTGCAGGCCTCCCTCGACCGAGAGGTCGGACTCCGCGCCGCGCGTCGGGCCCTCGCCGCGCGCGAGTTGGTCGTAGATCGCCTCGAGGCGCGCACGAATCCGACGCAGGCGGCGGTCGTCGGTGGCGGGCGGCCGGGCGCCGAGGAACCGGCGCGCCTGCATCGCGTCGAGCAGGGCCTCGGCCTCCCGTCGATCCGCCGGGCGGCCGCGCGCGAGCAGCAGGTCGACCCGCGCCAGGTACGGGTCGAGTTGCTCCGCGACGAACTGCGCCCGCAGCCACGCGCCCGGCAGCCCCGCGCGCACGGCGTCGAGCCACGCCGCGACGCGGCGCAGGCGCGCGATCGCCCGGGCGCGGCCGCGCGGCGTCGTCGCCTCGGCGCGGGCGAGCCCCGTCTCGGCCGCGAGTCGCGCCCACGGACGGCCGCCCGACGCCGCGAGGACCGCGGCGAAGCGGCGCGTCGCGGCGGCGGCACGGCCCGCGGCGAGATCGCCCGTGGCGGCGAGCAGGGCGGCGTCGGCGGCGAGCGCGCGCTGGCCGAGCGCACGGGCCCGCCGCTCGAGCGCGGCGAGCGCCGTCGCGCGCGGCGGTCGGCCCCGGCGGGCCGCGAGGTCGGCGAGCAGGACGTCGCAGCGCACGACGAGCGCGGGACGACCGGCGGCGACCGCGCGACGCCGGGCCGCGGCGAGGTGACGCGAGGCCCGCGCGGGCGGCGCCGACGCCGCGGCGGCCCACAGCGCCTCCGCCTGCTCCGCGCGCGCGTCGGCGGCGTCGAACGCGTGCGCCGCGCGCAGGGCCTCGCGCTCGGCCGTCTCGCCGTCGCCGACCCGGCGCAGCGCGTCGGCGAGGTCCATGCGGCAGACGCCCTCGCGACGCGCGGCCCCGGCGGCGTGGAAGTCGCCGGCGAGGGCGTCGAGCGCACGCACGGCCTCGCCCACGCGTCCCGCGTGGAGATCGGCCCACGCGGCGTTGCCCCGGGCGTCCAGCGCGAGATCACGCGCGCCGCGCGCCGCGAAGCGCGCGGCCGCAGCGACGAACCGCGCGTGCGCGGCCTCGGGGTCGCCGGCCTCGACGAGCGCGACGCCAGCGTTCACGCTCGCGACGTCGGCGAGATACGCGTTGCCGAGGGCGTCCGCGCGCGCGGCCGCGCGTGCGTAGGCCGCCGCGGCCGCGTCGACGTCGCCGCGGAGGCGGAGCGCGTTGCCCCGGTTGACGTCGAGCGTCACACCGAGCGTGCTCGCGGGCAGGCGCCGCGTGACGCGCTCGAGGCGGCCGGCCAGCGCGAGTGCGGCGTCGATGCGGCCGGCGCCGGCGAGCGCGTCCACCTGCGCGACGCCGACGGACGCGGCCTCGGCCGGGTAGCGCGTGGCCTTCAGGTCGCGCGCCGCCCCGCGGTAGAGCCGGAGCGCGTCGGCCAGGCGTCCGCAGCGGTGGTCGGCCTGGCCTTGGAGGAACGCGAGCCGCGCCCGGGTCGCGCGGTCGTCGGCGGCGTCCTGCAGCGCGACGAGCGCCGGCCGCACGCCCGCGGGGTCGTCGCGGAGCGCGCCGGCGAGCGCGCGGCGCAGTTCGTCCCACGGCCGGTCGGCGAGCAGACGGCGGGCGCACCCGGCGCGCGCGGCGGGCGCGGCCCGGAGCAGGGGGTGCAGCCAGGAGGGGACGGCAGCGGCCGTCATGGGCGGTCCGCGCGGGGGCTACCTGCCGCCGAGCGGGGGGATCCGTCCGGTGCGGGAGAGGGTGCGGCGGCCCGCGCGGACCGCCACGGTGAACGGACCGCAGTCGCCGGGCAACGTCGCCGCGAACGCCCCGCCCGCACGAACGGGGACGCGGACCCGCGCACCGGACTTCGGCGCGATCTCGAGGACGAGCGGGCCCGCGGGCCCGTCCACGGTCCCCCGCAGCCGCACGTCGACCGCCTCGGCGGCGACGATCTCAAGGTCGAGCTGGCCGCCGCGACCGCCGAAGCGGAGGAAGCGGGAGCGCGCGCCGCCGCGCAACGCGGGCGCGGCGTCGTGCCAGGAGTCGAAGACGAGACGCCAGACCGCCGTCGCGACGCCGCGGCTCGACGGCGCCTCGAAGACCGCGAGGCCCCGCTGCATGACGGACGCCGGGCACGGGGGCACGGCGTGGACCCGACGACCGGCGTCCACCACGCGGCGCGCGAACCCATCGAAGGCCGCGGCCGAGGAGGGGGGCGTCGCGACCGGCTCGATGCCGGGGGCCCGACCCGCAGCGCGCTCGAAGGCGAGGACCAGGGCGTCGTTCACGAGGGACCTTTCGAGGGGTGCCCCCGGCGTCGCCGCGGCACATCCCTCGCGGGGGAAGAGACCGCCCCCGGGCCCGGGGATACGCCCGCCGCCGGTTCCTCCTGAGCACCGCCGTCCTCGGGGAACCCCCGGGCCACCAGCTCCCGCCGGAGGCCCTCCAGACACCGCTGGCGCGTGGGCCCGATGCTCCCCCGGGGGATCCCCAGGCGCTCGGCGATCTCGTCGTAGGCGGCGTCGCCCTGCTGGAAGTAGAGCGCCGCGAGGAGCCGCCGGCACCGCTCCCCCAGCGTGGCCAGGGCCTCGCGTACCCGTTGCTCTTCCTCCAGGCGGGCGACCGCGACGTCGGGCCCGCCGGAGGGGTCGGCTTCCGGACGGGCGACCGACGCGTCGCGGTCGGTGCGCGACTTCGAGCGCTGCTTCATGCGCCACGCGATCCGCTTCGTCGTGGTGGCGATCCACGGGACGAGGCTCTCGGCGCGGCGCAACTGCTTCAGGCTCTTCCAGAGGAGGATCGACACCTCCTGGAACCCGTCGGCCGCCGACGTCCTGTCGAGGCCGGCCCGGTGGAACAGGCCGTAGACGAGGTCGCCGTAGCGACCGAGGAGGTCGGCCCAGCCGAGGCGGTCGCCGTCGAGACAGCGGCGGATGAGGTCGGCATCGGTCGGCATGGACAACCCGGGCCTCCGGGCCCGTCGTGAGCCTACCCCCGGCCCGGCGAGAGCCGGACGGGCGCGGCCGTCGGCGCGCCCGGGATCCGGCGCGCGATCGGACGCTGTATCCGACGAAGGCGATGCAGCCTCTGCTTGGGTGAGGCCGGCGGGCGTCCCCGCCCGGCGTACGGGCCGGAGGTCGTTCTTCCGGTTCGGCGACGGGCAACCCACCCCCCCACACCGCACCCCCCACGACATCCGTCGGTCCTCCCCCCGGGGGCGAGTCGCAAGGCTCGCTCCCGGGTTCGTTTCCGGCCCTCCGCGCGCCCCACAGGTCGCCCCCACCCCCGCGCGGCGCGGAAGGGCCCCGGAAACCGGCCGGCCGTCGCAACGACCCGGTTGCACGCACGTATCCAGATCGACGGGGCCTCCTCTACACGGCGGATTCGGGACCCTTCCAGCGAGGACCTTCCATGCGACTTCGGATGTTTGCGATGTTGGCGCTCTCTCTCGGCCTCCTCTCGACGACCGCCTGCGGCGGCGGCGGGGGCGGCAGCGGCGGGGGCGGCACGACCGGCACCTCGACCCTGTCGGGCCGCATCCTGACCCGCAACGGGTCCACCTCGAACCTCGGCGGCGTGGAGGTCACGTTTCTCCGCACCGGCCAGACCGCGACGTCCAACGCGAACGGCATGTTCGCCTTCGGCACCGTCCCGACGGGCACGATCGGGCTGCGGGTGAACGATCCCGCCGTGATGATGGCGACCGTCGGGACGCTGGGCACCGACGACCCGGCCGGCGACGACGCCGGTGACGACGCCGGCGACGACGACGGTGACGATGCCAACGACGACGCCTTCGACGACGGCGACGACAACGACACGGGCGACGACGACTGCGACGTGCCCGGCGGCGACGACGGCGAGTCGATCGAGGTCTTCCTCGCGGTGGACGGCGGCGTGATCACGAGCGTGCAGGTGTCGCGTTCGTCGAGCGACGACCGCGAGTGCGAGTCGCGCCTGACGCGCGCCCCCACCTCCGACGACGCGGACGTCGAGGGCGAGGCGAGCCTCGAGTCGCGGACGGACCGCCAGAAGCTGAAAGTCGAGGCCGAGCACCTCACCGTGGGCCGCTCGGTCCGCGCCGTGGTGATCTGCGACGGGATCGAGGAGAGCCTCGGCGACCGGACCGCCGACGCGACGGGCGAGACGGAGTGGGAGGTCGCGACGAACGACGGCGGCGTGCTGCCGCACGGCGCGACGACGGTCGAGGACCTCGTGGGCTGCGACGTCGAGGTGCGCGACGCCGTGAACGGCACGGTGCTGCTGTACGGCTCGTTCGAGTCGGTGCCGGCCTCGTCGGACGACGACGACGGCGACGGCGAGGACGACGACGGCGGGACCGAGCGCCTGCGTGGCCGGGCCGTGCTGACGAAGGCGGTCGGCGTCGCCGGCAAGGCCTACTGCGAGATCGAGCGCCGCACGGACGGCGAGACGCGGAACGAGTTCAAGGTCGAGGTCGAAGACCAGACCCCGGGCCTCGTGGTCGAGGTGTGGGTCGCGAACCCGGTCGGCGGCGCGCTGACGAACGTCGGCGCACTGACCGTCGGCGCCTTCGGCGAGGGCGAGCTCGAGCTCGAGTCGCAGGACGGCGAGGCGATGCCCTTCGGCGTCGCCGACGTCACCACTCTCTCGGGCCAGGCGATCGAGCTCCGCAACGCCGCCGGCGGCGCGGTGCTCTACAGCGGCACCGTCCCGACGGCGGTCGTCGAGGACTGACCCCCGCGCCACCGCGTCGAGCGGCGACCGGCCGCGCGTCCCTCGGGACGCGCGGCCGGCTTCGTTCGCGGGGGACGGCGCCTCCGTCGCCCCCGCGACGCGAGGGCCCCCGGCTACCATGCCCGACCCTCGCCGGGTCCCTCGCGTGGCGTCGCCCCTCCCCGTCCCCTTCCTGACGATCGTGCTGAACGGGCAGCCGTTCCTCCGGCACCACGCCGAGACGTTCGCGACCCTCCCGTTCCCGTGGCACGGGCACGTCGTCGAGGGCGTGGCCTCGCTCGCGCACGACACGGCATGGAGCCTCGCGATCGGGGGCCACGTCGACGCGGCGCTCCACCGCGACGGCCGCAGCGTCGACGGCACGGAGGCGGCGCTCGACGAGCTCGCGCGCGCGCACCCCGACCGGCGCGCGGCGTACGACCGCGGCCACGACTTCGTGGGCCCCGACCTCGTCGTGACGACGCGCGACGGCGACGGCGACGGCGCCTGGGAGTGGCTGCGGACGTGGCGCTACCGCCCGGGCGACCGGATGACTCGCGCACGAGCCGCCGACCCTCGTGACGCGCTGGGAGGCATGGCGGCAGGCCCGCCGCCGCCGTCGGGGCCGACGCCCGAAGCCCGCCTTCCTCCCCGACGACCCCGCGGTGTTCGGGCGCGACGTCACGGAGGCGGCGGGCCTCGTGTTCCAACACCTCGCGTACGTCCTCGAGGCGCAGGTCCGGTTCAAGGAGCGGTACTACGGCTATCCCGGCGCCGTGGACCGCTGGCGCGCCCTGCAGGCCTCGACCGCGTTCCCCGTGCGGCTGCGCGACCACTTCCCGTGGGTGCAGGACGACGCGCACGTCGAACGTCCGTCGACGCGGGGCCCCGTGCCGCTCGTGCCGCTCGTGCCGCTCGTGCCGCTCGTGCCGCTCGTGCCGCTCGTGCCGCTCCCGGCCCCCGGCCTCCCGACGGACGGGCCCCCGCCGTCCGCGACGCGAGGCCCGGGGTAAGCGCGCCGGCACGCCCCCGCCGGGTCGCGTTCGTCGCGTCGCGGCTCGGGTTCGGCGGCGCAGAGCGCGTCGTCGTCGAGCAGGTCCGCGCGCTCGCGCCGTGGGGCGTGCCCATCGACGTCTGGGTCGCCCAGGCCGCGCAATTCGAGCAGTTGGCGCCGGCGATCGCGGCCGCGAACCCGGCGGTCCGCGCGCTCCGCGTGGTGCGCGGCGCCAGCGGGATGCTCGCCCGCGTGCTGCGGCGACGGCCCGACGTCGTGGTCGCCTACCACGCGCCGCGCGCCGATCGCGCGCGCCTCCAGCTGCGGCGCGTCCCGTTCGCGCCGCGGCCCGCCGTTCTGGAGACGGTCCACGAGCGCGGCGCCTGGGCGCTCGAGCCGTTCGGGGGGACCCGGCCGCGCGCCGCGGACGCCTACCTGCTCACGCACGACGTGCGGGAGGCGGTCCGCCGGGCCTTCGGCGTCGACGACGATCGGATGGCCGTCACGCGCCCGCTCGTCCCCGACAGCCTGCTCGACATCGACGAGGCGCCGCGCGCCGAGGGCCGCGCGCTGCGGGCGGCGTGGGGCGTCCCGCCCGGCGCCGTCATCGTCGGCGACCTCGGGCGCCTCGGCGACAACGAGGGGCTGCTCCAGGCCGTCGACGTCGTGCGGCGGCTCGCGCGCGCGGGACGCGACGTGCACCTCGTGCTCGCCGGGCGTCCCTGCCCGGAGCTCGGCGACTTCGACGCGCGGCTCGCCGCGGCCGTCGCGGCCGCGGACGTGTCCGACCCGCGCGGCCGCGGCCGCCTCCACCTCGTCGGCGTCGTCCCTCGCCGCCGGCCGACCTACGCCGCCTTCGACGTGCTGCTGCTGGCCTCCCGCACCGAGGGCCTGCTGCCGCTGATGCTCGTCGAGGGGATGTCGGCGGGGCGGACGGCGGTGACGACCGACGTCGGCGGCCTGGCCGCGTGTCTGCGGGATGGCGTCGACGCGGAGGTCGTCCCGAAGGTCCCCGACAACGAACGGAACCCGACGCCCGACGTCGTGGACGCGCTCGAGGCCCGGCTGTGCCGGCTCGTCGACGAACCGGTGCGACGGGCCGCCCTCGGGGCGGCGGGCCGCGCGCGGGTGCGCGCGCTCGTCGCGGCCAACGACTTCCACGCCGACACCCGTCGCGCCATCGAGGCCGCGTGGGCGCGCGTGCGCGGCGGCGGCGGACGCAGGGCCGGCCATCCGGCCGCACGCCCCTTGACGCGAGGCCCGGCCGACACCACGGTGCCACCATGGCGGTCCCCGCGCTCCGCGTCCGCGCCGTGAACGACCGGCCCGTCGCCGCCGACGGGAGGTACGTCCTGTACTGGATGACGGGCGCGCGGCGCACGCGCTGGAACCACGCGCTCGATCGCGCGGTCGAGGTCGCCCACGACCTCGGGAAGCCGCTGCTCGTCCTCGAGGCGCTCCGCTGCGGCTACGCCTGGGCGAGCCCGCGCCTCCACGCCTTCGTGCTCCAGGGCATGAACGACAACGCCGCCGCGTGCGCCCGCGCCGGCGTGACCTACCTCCCCTACGTGGAGCCGCGCGCGGACGCGGGGAAGGGCCTGCTCGCGGCGCTCGCCGCCCCGGCGTGCGCCGTCGTGACCGACGACGTGCCGTGTTTCTTCCTCCCGCGGATGCTGGCCGCCGCCGCGACGCAGGTGCCCGTCCGCCTCGAGGCCGTGGACGCCAACGGCGTGTTGCCGTTGGCCGCGACGGCGAAGGCGTTCCCCACGGCGTACGCGTTCCGTCGCTTCCTGCAGCGGGAACTGCCCGCGCACCTCGCCGCGCCGCCGCGCGCCGCGCCGCTCGCCCGCGCCGGACGGCTCGCCGGCGCCGTCGTCCCGCGGGCGGTCCTCGAGCGGTGGCCGCGCGCGGGCCGCGCGCTGCTCGCGGCGCGACCCGAGGCCTTGGCGGCGCTCCCCCTCGACGCGACGGTCGGGCCCGTCGCGACCCGCGGCGGCGCGACGGCCGCGGAGGAGGCGCTGACGACGTTCCTCGCGCGACGGCTGGCCCGCTACGGCGAGCGCAACCAGCCGGACGCCGACGCCGCGAGCGGCCTCTCCCCCTGGCTGCATTTCGGGCACGTGGCGAGCCACGAGGTCGTCGCGCGGGTGCTGGCCCGCGAGCGCGTCGACGCGGCCGACCTGACGCCGGGCGGCAACGGCGCGCGCGAAGGGTGGTGGGGCGCCTCCGCCGCCGCGGAGGGCTTCCTCGACCAGGTGGTGACGTGGCGCGAGTTGGGCGCCGTCTTCTGCCGGCACCGGCCGCACGACTACGACCGCTACGCGTCGCTGCCGCCGTGGGCACAGGCGACCCTCGGCGCGCACGCGCGCGACGCGCGGCCCGTCGTGTACGACCTCGCGACCCTCGACGCGGCGCGCACCCACGACGAGGTCTGGAACGCGGCGCAGCGCGAACTGGTCCGCACGGGCCGCATGCACAACTACCTGCGCATGCTCTGGGGGAAGAAGGTCCTCGAGTGGTCGCCGACGCCCGAGGAGGCGCTCGAGACGCTCCTCCACCTCAACAACCGCTACGCGCTCGACGGGCGCGACCCCAACTCCTACGCCGGCATCTTCTGGACGTTCGGGCGCTTCGACCGCCCGTGGGCCCCGGAGCGCGAGATCTTCGGCACGATCCGCTACATGAGCAGCGCGAACACGAAGCGGAAGCTCGCGCTGAAGACCTACCTCGCGCGCTTCGGCGCCGCGCCCGTGCAGGGCGACCTGGGCCTCACGTAGCGGCGCCGTCCCCGGCCGCCGAGCCGTCGCTCGCGCCGTGGGCGTGGCGGCGGCGCGCGCGCGCCTTGCGCTTGCGGATCTTCGCGTGCTCGGCGAGGCGCGCGCTCGTCCCCGGGGACACGCGCACCTCGACCTCGTCCACCAGTTCGCGCAGGGCGAGGAACCGGTTGAGCGCGTGGGACCGCTCGCGCGTCCACCGCACCTGGACGACCTCGTCGCCGAGGGCGTAGGCCATCCGGACGCCGCTCGACGTCTTGTTCACCTTCTGGCCGCCGGGCCCGCCGCCCTTGGTCGCCGTCTCCTCGACCCGCTCGAGGGCCACGCCGAGCCGCGCGATGCGAGCCCGGAGCTCGTCCTTCTTCGCCGGGGTGACCGGCGCGTCGTCGGGGAACTTCACGGGACGGGCCCCCTCCGGTCCGGGCCTCGCGTCCTACGCGGACGTCGGCGCGGGCTTCGCGGCCGGGACGTAGGCCTTCGGGTGGTGGTTCACGGGCCCGGAGCGGATCACGTTGGCGCGCAGCCCGTGGCCGATGACCTCCTCGGCCCGCTTCCCGTTCGCGATCATCTTCGCCACGTCGATGCCGGTCCGAACCCCCGCCTCCTCGAGCAGGCAGACGAGGTCCTCGCTGCACGTGTTGCCCGTGAAGCCGTACTGGTACTTGTTGGCGCCCGTGGCGGGCTGGCCGCCGATGGCGCCGATGGACGTGTCCACGTACGTCAGGCCCAGCTCGAGCGCGGCGAAGCTGTTCACGATGCCGTTGCCGCGGGTGTCGTGGAAGTGGGCGATGAGCCGCGCCTTCGGCCAGCGGACGAGGAGCTCGCCGATGCGCTCCCGGACGACGATCGGGTTCGCGGCGCCGGTCGTGTCGCCGAGCATGATCGTGTCGGCGCCCTCTTCGAGGTAGAAGCCGACGATGTCGAGGACCTTCGCCATGGGCACGTCGCCGTCGATCGGGCAGCCGTAGACGGTGCCGGCGCAGCCGATGGTCTTGATGCCGAGGGCGTGCGCGCGCGCCATGATCGCGGCGTGCTCCCGTTTCGCCTCGTCGTGTCTCATGCGGAAGTTGACGGCGTTGTGGGCCTCGCTCGACGAGATCATGAGGATGATCTCGTCGCAGCCGTAGCCCTCCTGCTGGCAGACCTCGAGGCGCTCGAAGCCCTTCAGGTTGGGCATGAGCACGACGTAGCGGACGTCGGGCCGGCGGGAGATCCCCTTCATGACCTCGACGCAGTCGGCGAACTGCGGCAGGAGCTTCGGGTGCGAGAAGCTCGTGACCTCGAGCTTCTTGACGCCCGAGTCGAGGATCCGGTCGATCATCTCGATCTTGTCGGCGGTGGGGATGACCTTCGGGATCGACTGCAACCCGTCGCGCGCCCAGCACTCGCAGACCGTCACGCTCTTCGGCAACGCCATGGATCGCCTCCGCCCCCGGGGCCGGGTCGCGGCCGTGCGCCCGCCGGGACGCCGAGGGTACTTGACAGGCCCGACCGAAGGGACGTGAATGAAGGTCTGCGGACCCCCGGGCCCGTCTCCTTCGCCGGAGGACCCTCCATGGCCGCCCCGCTGCCCCGCCCGCTGCCCCGACCGCTGCCCGGCCCGATGGACGACCGCGCGACGCCCGCGACGGCGTTCGACGCACTCCGCCACCCGGGCGCGCCCGTCGCGCCCCCGCCGTCCGAGGTCCACGCGCTGGTCGAGCGGGCGCGGACGCACGCGTTCGGCCTCGACTTCCTCCTCCACGGCGCGCCCAACGCGGTGGCGGCGACGTTCGGGGTCCATGCGTTCCTCGTGGACGCCGCCCGCGACCACGTCGCGCGGACGTCCGCCCCGCGCGCCTGACGCGCGGACGGCGCGCGGGGACGCGAGGCCCGGTCGCCCCCGACGCGTCGTCGGCCCGGCGCTACGGCGCACCCCGTCGAGGCGGGGGCCACCACACGGGACGGCCCGGGCGCTATCCTTGGGGGTCGGGGTCGGAAGCCGAACTTCGGACGCCCGCCGAGGATTCCGCCATGCGCCCGTCGCGCGCCCCGTCTCCCGGATCGCGGCCGCCCGGGCGGCGGCGCGGGTTCCGCGCGCTCGTGGCGGCGCGCCTCGTCGGCGCGTTCGTCGGCGCATTCGTCGGCGCGGTCGGCGGCGCGGTCGGCGGCGCGGTCGGCGGCGCGCCCGCCGTCGCGAAGGAGGACCCCTACGCGAAGGAACTGGCGACACACGCGTCGAGCCTCAAGAGCCGCTCGTTCCACCGCCGCACCGCCGCGTGGCGCGCGCTGGCCGACACGCGCGACGCGCGCGCCCTCCAGCTGTTCGTGAACGAATACGAGCGCGCCGCGACCGAACCCCAGGTCCGCGCGTTCCTCGCGTCGATCGCCTGCGACACCTTCGAGACGAAAACGGACCTCGTGGCCCTGCGCGCTTGGCGCGACACGCGGCGCGACGACGACGACGCGTGGCTGTGGTACCGCGTCGGGCTGCACGAGGTCGAACACGGCGGCGCGGCGGAGGTGGTCGCGCGCCTGCGCGACACGAAGCTCGCCGCGCCCCTGCGCGGGGCCTCGCTGCTCGCGCTGGCGGCGTGGGCCGACCCGTCGGTGCCCGACGCGATCACCGCGCTCCTCGACGCCTCGTCCCCGACCGAGCCGCAGCGCGGGCTGCTCGTCGAGTGCTGCGCGCGTGCGCTGCGCTCGCAGGCGGGCCGCTGGGGCAGCCCGGCGTACACGACCGTCGCGCTCCGCCTCGTCGGGCTCGTGGCCGACCCGAAGGTTCCCGAGCGCACGCGCCTGCTCCTCGGACGGGTGTTCGCGCACGCCGCGGGGCTCCCGCGCCCGCTGCGCTCGGCCACGGGCTGGCGCCTGCTGCTCGAAGGGGCCGCCGAGCCTGCCCCCGACGACGACGGCCGCCGCTACGCGCCGCCCGTCACGTTCATGGACGTCGCGACGACCGGCAACCGCATCGGCTTCGTGGTGGACGCCAGCGGGTCCATGGAAGCGCCGCTCACGACGAGGGAGCGCGACGACCTCCGCCCGGCGTCGCCGCCGGCCGGCACCCCCACGGAACGACCGAAGGGACCGACGACGCCCGACGCGAAGGACGGCCCCTCGCAGCGCCGCGGCCGCGACGACGGCGCGGCCCCGCCGCCGCTCGCGAAGTCGAGCGCCGACGGACTCCTCGAGGTCGGACTGCGCTGGGAGCGCATCCGTTGCCGGTACGACGCCGCGCTGGAGTTCGTCCGCGCGGCCGTGGCGCGGCTCGACGAGGACGTGCGCTTCGCCGCCGTGCTGTTCGGGACCCGGACCGACGACCTCGTCCGCAAGCAGGGCCTGGTGCCGGCGACGCGCGCGAACGTCGCCGGCATGACGAAGGCGGTTGACGTCCGGCTCGCGGGGTCGAGCACGCTCGGCGCGACGAACCTGCACGGCGGGATCACGCGGATGTTCCGCACCGACGAGAAGGGCTTCCGGCCCGACGCCTCGCCGCTCGACGGGATCCTGCTCCGCGACGGCGTGGACACGGTCTACGTCCTCTCCGACGGGGCGCCGTCCGCCGACGACTGGGACGACGGCACCGAGGTCGGGATCCGATCGTCCGGCACGTACTACGAAGACGCGCAGCTCCTCGACGACATCGACCGGTGGAACCTCTTCCGCCACGCGGAGATCAACGCGATCAGCATCGGCACGGGGTTCGGGGACCTGCTCGAGCAACTCGCGTGGCGCCACGGCGGGGTCTACCGCCCAATCCCGCGCCCGAAGGCCGACGGCGACGACCTCCCCGCGAGGCCGGCCCTCGACCCCGACGACCTCCTCGACGGGCTGCCGCCGGCGGAGCAGGCGCGGCTACGCCGGTTGCTGGGCGACGAGGCGAAGCCGCCGAAGCCCCCCAAGCCGGCGGCGCCCCTGCCCGGCTCGGCCCCGGAGGCACCGAAGGCGACGGACGGGGGCGGCGGCGCGACGCCCGATCCGAACGACCCGGTCGTCCTCGTGCAGGCGCTCGAGAGCGACGTCGAGCACGACCGGCGCCACGCGTCACGGGGCCTCGACAAGCGGGCGGGGCGCCGCTGGGGCTTCACGACGGGGATGCGCCCCCACGAGCGCGCCGCGTTGCTCCGGAACTGGACGTGGTGGCTCGAACTCCACCCGCCGCCGCCGCCGACGCCGCCAAAACCCGACGCACCCGGAACCGCACCGGTCGTCCCCGCCATGCCGCTGGGCGCCCCGACCGCGCCGACGGTCCCGTCCGCCCCGTCCGCACCGGAGGCGAAGCCGCCCGAGCCGACGCCGCCCGCGGGCCCCGAGGCGCCCGCGCCCAGGTAGCGACGCCCGACGCGGGGCGTAGGCTCGCGCCATGGCCCCTCCGCAACTCCGCGACGCCGCCGACCTCGCGACCCGCGTCGCCGCCGGTCCCTTCCTGCTCTTCAAGCAGTCGTTCCGCTGCCCGGTCTCGGCGAAGGCCTTCGACGCGTATCAGGCGTTCGCGGCCGCGCATCCCGCGGTCGCGACCGGCTGGCTCGACGTCGTCGAGCAGCGGCCGTTCTCGCTCGCGGTCGCGGAGGAGACGGGCGTGACGCACGCGTCGCCGCAGGCCTTGTGGTTCCGCGACGGCCGGGTGGTCTGGCACGCGTCCCACGGCAAGCTCACCGTCGCCTCGTTCGCGGCGGCCACCGGCGCGGCCTGACGGACCCCGTCCCCGCGCGCCCGTCGCGCCGGCGAGGCCGGGTAGGCTGCGGGGGGAGGTTGCCCATGGTGCGTGCCGTCGTCGCCGGATCCCTGCTGGTCGCGCTCTCGCTCGTCGCCTGCGACGACCGCGACCCCTCCGGCGCCAGAGCGGGCGCGGCCCCCGCGTCGGTGCCGGCCCCGGTGCGCGCGATCCCGGGCGCCGACCGGACGCCCGCGTTCGCGCGGTGGACGCCCGGGTTGCGCTTCGTGTTCTTCTCGACGAACGCGGTGACCCAGTCCGACCCGGGGAAGATGGGGATGCGACGCGACCCCAACGGCCCGATCCACGACACGAAGGGCGGGCGGTGGACGCTCACGAAGCCTGTCGGGGGCTCGTCCGGGGGCGTCGGCTACACCGTCATCGACGTCGTCGCAGCCGACGCCGGCGGGCTCGTGCTCGACCAGCGGCTCTACTTCCTGCCCCAGGGCGAGCGCGGCCCCGCGGTCTTCACGGGGAGCAGCGGCGTCCGCGTGACGCCGGCGGGCGGTGACTTCTTCGTCCACCCCGCGCTGCTCGCGAAGGTCGAGCTCACCGACGAGGGGGGCCTCCACGTGATCCACGAGCGGTTCGAGCGCGACGGCCGGACCCTCACCGCCCTGCGCTACACGGCGAACACGGCCGGCTACAGCTCGCGCGTCTACGACCTCGAGTCGGGCGTCCTCCTGTCCGAGACGTACGCCTACAAGGCGTCGCAAGGCGCGTTCAACGACGACGACCGCCACATCCGCGAGGCCGCGGTCCGCACCTCGGGCACCCACACGTTCGTGAGCGCGCGGACGACGTCGCTCCCGTGGCTCCGCGGCGCGATGCCCGCGTGGGTGGCGACGACGCGCCGCCTCGTCTACCGCGGCAGCATCGTCTCGCGCGCGCCCGGGCTCCCGGACGGCACCGCCGGGGTCACCTCGACGTACACGCTCCGCGATATCGGCGCCTCGCATGCGCTCTACGACGTCTCGACCGTCGGCGACCCGCAGCCGGGCATCCCCCAGCTCCCGTCGGTCGGCACGTTCGCGTCGGGCGCGGGCTCGTCGGCCGGGCTCTGGATCGACCCGGCGAGCCTCGCGAAGCTCGAGCCCGGCCGTGTGCTCGACGAGGACGCGGTGCTGGGCGCGCGCACGCACGTCGCCGGCGCGGGCCGGCTCCCCGACGGCCGCGCCGTCGTGACGATCACGGTCGACGCGGCGCTCCAGCGCAGCGAGCGCCTCTACGACGTGGCGTCGGGGCGGCTGCTGTCGGCCACGGTGACCGATCCCATCCCGGGGACGAACCTCACCCGGATCACGCGCCTCGACCTCGTCGCGGCGGAGTGAGCGGCTGCGAAGGAGTCGAAGACTCCGTCCCATCGATTCCATCCCATCGATTCCGTCCCATCGATTCCGTCCCATCGATTCCATCCCAGCTGCGAACCGCAGGCCCGCAGGGGCCGCGCGCCGAGCGCGTTTCCGGGGGCGGGGCTCGGCCCACCGGAAACCGAGCGAAGGCGATCTCTTCCGGAGGCCTGACGGGGGACGCGAGGCCCGGCGCACTACGGCAGGAGGCGTTCGCGCAACGCGCCGTCCGCGTCCTTCCAGCGGAGCCAGGCCCGGTCGCCGGGCACGGGCACGAACGCCCGTGTCGTCGTCACGGAGGCGAGCACGTCGTCCCACTGCAGCGTGTCGAGCGACGTCTGGGGCACAAGGGGCCAACGGGTCCCGTCGAGCGCCTCGACGCGCACCTTGCGGAAGGTCGCGCCGCTCCCGACAGGGCGAAGCACCACCTGCACCCCGGGCCGCAGATCGATCGTGAGCTCGCTCGCGCGCGCCGCGACCGCCTCGACGCCGAGCGCCGCCCCGACCGCGCCCCGCACGGCGTCGAAGACGAACAGGTCGTAGCGGCCGGGGGGGACGCGCGGCAACGTCCACACCCGCGTCAAGGCGTCCCACGTGCCGTCGGCCGTGACGTCCGCGCCCCCCCAGGCGCCCGGGGCCGCGCCCGGGGCCGCGCCGGCGGCCCGCGCGAGAAGCTTCGGCCACGGGGTGGCGGTCGGCGGCGACACCAGCCAGGTGGGCCTTCCTGAACCCGAGAGGGGCAGGCGGAGCCGGAGCGTCGCGAGCGCCGGCACGGACGCCGAGCGCAGCGCCACCTCGACCGTCGCCCCGTCGCCGGGCTCCCGGAGTTCGGTCCGCTGCGGCACGCTCTCCGCGTACCCGTCCGCCTGGACCGTCACCTCGTACACGTCGGGCCGGAGGTGCGGGAACAGGTCGAAGACGCCTGTCCCTTCGGGGTTGGTCGTCGACCCGCGGATCGGGTCGGCCAGGGTCGATCCGGTGATCGTGACGCCGAACGGTACCGTCAGCGGCCGACGCGTCGCAGCGTCCGTGACGCGAACCGCGAGTTTGCATGCCGGCACGAGTCGGAAGCGAACGGTCCCTTCGGCGCGCGGGAGCTCGACGTACGCGGGCTCCGAGATCACGTGCCAACTCGACAACGAGACCGCCACGCGGACGGGGCCGGGCACGCCCACCACGAGCGTCCCGTGCCCGTCCTCCCCCATCTCGGTCAGGCCCGTGAGCATCGGCTCCAGCAGCGCCGCGGGGGGAGCGTCGCGCGCGGCGGTGGCGGCGGGCACCGCCGCCACCTCGACCGCCGCAAAGGGGACCGGCGTGCGGCCGTCCGCCTCCGTCACCGTCACGTCGATCGCGGTCGCCGGCTCGAGTCGCACTTCGCGATCGACCTCGAGATCCACGGCGTCGCCGTCGAGCACCACGACCTGCCAACCCGCGCCGCCGACGGCGATCCACCGCCCCCTCGGATCGACGTCGGACCACGGCAGGCGTCCGTCGTCGCCGAGCGCGAGGCGATCGGCGTCGTCCGTCGGATCGTCGGGGACCTTGCGCCGCCGTACGACCCGGACGCGCGAAATCGCCTCCCCGGACGCCGCGTCCACGATCGCGAGGCCCGGCGGCCGGACGCCCGCCCGCCGCCACGGTTCACCCGGGTCGCCGGCGGTCGCCGCGCCCGTCGTCGCTCCGTCCGGCGGACGGGTCGCGCGTCCGTCGCGCGCGAGCGGCGGGGGCGACTCCGGGCCTTGCGTTTCCGCGGATCGCGCCTCCGTCGTGTCGGCGGAAGGGACGTCGTCGCGCGCGCGCCACGCGAGGAGCGCGGCCAGGCCCAGCAGCCCGACGACGAGACCGAGGCGCGCCGTACGCACGCCGGAGCGCCCCCCAGGGCCCGTCGCGCGCGGGGGAGCTGGCGCCCCGGCTGCCCAGGAACCCCGGGACCGGTGGGCCGGTTCGCCGTCGCGCCGCGCGTCGGTCACGTCGGGTTCGCGAGCCACCCGTCGGGCGCGTCGCTCGGGAGCAGGAACCGACGTTCGGGCGGCGCCGCACGGTCCGCCGCGGTCGGCGGTCGCAGCAGGTCGCAGAGGCCCTTGGCCGACGCGCGGTTGTGCGGCAACAGCACGTGATTGCTCACCGCGACGAGCAGCGGCCCGCGGCCGGCGAGTTCGACGCGCACGAGGTCGCGCACGAGGTGTGGGTCGCGCTCGATCCGCGCGACCGAGGACCACGGCACGCGGATCCCGTCGAGGTCGTGTAGGTCGTCGTGCGTCTGCCGCACGACGGCCACGCCCTCCTCACACGCGCCGAGGAGTACGAGTCGCGGCGGATGGCCGAAGACCTGCGCCTCCAGGGTCGGCGGGATCGTCGTGCTCGGGCCGGCATCGACGGCCCAGACACGGAACGCGAACGGGCGCGGCCCCTCGTACGGCCTCAGGAGCGCCTCGAGTCGAGACGGGCTCGGGAACGGCATCACGGCCTCCCTTCCTCGCGCAGGCCCACGGCCCCAGCGCTCCCGAACGCGAGGCGCCGACGTCGCAGCGCGCGACGCCGCCATTATCCGCGGTTCGAGGGACGCGTTGCAACCCCGGTATCCGCGCACGTCGGCGGGGAGGTCCATCGCGGCACGACCAGCCCGGGGTCGCTACGCTATGGGGGTGATGTCGCTCGCCCACTCCTGCCGCTCCGTGGCTCTCCTGCTCGTGTTCGCGACCTCGGTCGCGACCGCGGCCGCGGAAGACACTCCTGTTGCGCCCCCCGTTGCGCCCCCGGCTCCGCCCGCCGCGGCCCCGGTGGCAGGCCCCCGGGTGTCGTTCGATCGCGAACGCCACGACTTCGGCCCCGCCGCGCAGGAGCAGGACCTCCGGACCGAGTTCCGGCTGACGAACGCGGGTACCGCCCCCCTCGTGATCCGGAACGTGCGGGCCGACTGCGGCTGCGCGGGCGGGGCCGTCGACGCCGCCGAACTCGCCCCCGGCGCGTCCACGACGATCCGCGCGGCGATCCGCACCCTCACGATGTCCGGGGTGCTGCACAAGCGCATCCTCGTGGACACAAACGACCCCGTGCGTCCGACGGCCGAGCTCCAGCTGAAGGTCGACATCTTCCAGGGGGTCGTCCTCGCGCCGGCGCGCTTCTTCTTCGGCGACGTCGCCGCGGGCACCACGCCGTCGACGTCCATGCGCGTGCTGTACCGCGAGGGCTACGGCGCGCCGTTTCACGTCACGGGCGTGGAGGCCCCGGGCCTGACGCTGAAGCTCGACGTGAAGCCGGTGGACGACGGCGCGTGGCACGGCCACGAGGTGACCGCGACGTTCGCGTCGCCGCCGTCGGTCGGCACCGTGAGCGGCGTCGTGGTCGTCCGCACCGACGACAGGAAGCACCCGCGGTTCACGGTCCCCGTGCAGGCCTTCGTGTCGGGCAAGGTGTGGGTGGACCGGCGGAGCGTGTCGCTCGGCATCGTCCCCGCGGGCCGGGGCCGCGAGACCGCGGTGATCGTGCGCGCGTTCGGGCCCGGCATCGATCTCGGCACGGTGACGGCGAAGGCGCGCGCCGGACGCGTCGCCGTGAAGGTGGCGCCGTCGGGTGGGGAGTGGCTCGTGACGATCCGCCTGCCCGAGGACGCGCCGGCCGGACGCTTCGAGGACGTCGTCGAGATCCGGTCGTCGCTCCCCGGCGAACCGCCGGCGGAGGTCCAGGTGGTCGGCAGCGTGGCGGAGCTCCAGAAGTGAACGACGATCGACCCCACGCCCCGGCCGCCGACGACGCCCCCCCGCCCCGGGACGCGAGGCCCGTCGGCCGCGGGGTCCCCCCGCGCGGCTCCCGGCGCCTCTCGGAGCGCGTCCAGCGCAAGGGCGGGCGTGGCGCGCTCGCGGTGTTCGTGATCGCGAACCTCGCGCTCGGTGCGGCGGCGGCGTGGTGGTTCACCCGCCCCGAGGACCAGCGGCAGGCGGCCCTCGAGAAACTCTCGCCCGGCGTGGGCGGACGCGCGACGGCGGCGGGCCTCGCGTTCGGCCTGCTCGTCGTGCTCGCGATCGTGGTGCTGCCCGGCGCGCGGGCCGCGACGGCGGGGCTCGCGCGGGCGCAGCACTGGTGCCGCACGCGGCCGACGGGCCTGCGCATCCTGCTGTTCCCGCTCGAGGCGCTCGTCGGGCTGCTGTGGTTCGTCGCGCAGTGCCTGTTCGCCGTGGACGCGATCGCGATCGTCGGGACCGCGGTGGCGTTCCTCCTCTACGTCGTGCGGATCGGAAAACCCGAACTGTTCCCCTGGCTGCCGGGACCGCGGTAGGCGTCAGGCGCTCCCGAGGCCGGCTTCGGCGAGCGCCCGAGCCCAGAGTTCCACGAGCCCGCGCCGACGCGGAGACCCGCCCCCAAGTCGGCCAGCGCTCGGCAACCGGCGACCCTGTCGTCGAGCAGCGCCAACTTCTCCCCGGGGCGCCATCCGACGCCACGCCACGACCTGGAGCCGCGCCACGGCGGGCGACGTGTCGGCCGCCAGGGGAACCGGTCCGGGGGACGGGGGGGTGGCGTGGGCAGGGGGCGGCACCCCCCGAGGGTACGCGCCCGACCCCGGGGTCGCCCCCCCCCGGACGACGGCATCCGCGGCCCCTGGCGGTCCTTCCCGTAGACTCCCGGGCCGCATGGCCAAGAAGCCCCCCCCGCCCCCATCGCCCTCGTCGTCCTCTTCGTCCTCTTCGGTGCTCCGCATCGGGCTCGTCCAGGCGCGGGCGAGCGCGGACCCGCGCGACAACCTGAAGCGGACGCTCGCCGCGATCGAGCGCGCCGCGCAGCAGGGCGCGAAGCTCGTCTGCACGCAGGAGTTGTTCCGCTCGCCGTACTTCTGCCAGACCGAGGACGCGGCGAACTTCGCGCTCGCCGAGGACGTCCCGGGCCCGACCACCGACGCGCTGGCGAAGGTCGCGAAGAAACACGGGATCGTCGTCGTCGCCTCGCTCTTCGAGCGCCGCGCGCCGGGTCTGTACCACAACACGTCGGCCGTCCTCGATGCCGACGGCTCGTTCCTCGGCGCGTACCGGAAGATGCACATCCCGGACGACCCGCGGTTCTACGAGAAGTACTACTTCACGCCGGGCGACGCGGCTTCGGGGCTGGGGGGCTTCCGGGCGTGGGACACGGCCGTGGGCCGCATCGGCGTGCTGATCTGCTGGGACCAGTGGTACCCCGAAGCCGCGCGGATCACGGCGCTGGACGGCGCGAAGATCCTCTTCTACCCCACGGCCATCGGGACGTGGACGGGGGAGGCGTCGCTGAAGGCGGACCACCGCGAGGCGTGGCGCACGATCCAGCGCTCGCACGCCATCGCGAACGGCGTGTTCGTCGCCGCGATCAACCGCGTGGGGCGCGAGGACGAGCTCGAGTTCTGGGGCTCGTCGTTCGTGGCGCGGCCGTACGGGCAGATCCTCGCGGAGGCCTCGCAGGACCGGGAGGAGATCCTCCTCGCCGACTGCGACCTCGATGAGATCGAGCGGACGCGGCAGGGCTGGCCCTTCCTGCGGGACCGCCGGATCGACGGGTACCCGCCGATCCTCGAGCGGTACCTGCACGACCCCCACCACCTGGGCGGGAGCGACTGCTGTGGCTAGACGGAAGAAGTCCCCGCCAGGCGGTCGCCAGGCGGACCTCGACGACGACGCCCTCGACCGCACGGGCCTCGACCTCGGCACGGCCACCCCCGCCGCCAAGGGCTGGGCGATGCCCGGCGAATGGGTGCGCCACGAGGCGACGCTCATCTCGTGGCCCCGCGACCCGGTGACGTTCCGGGACATCCCGGCGGTGGAGCGGATCTTCGCCGACGTCATCGCCGCGCTTTCGCACGGCGAGCGCGTCGACTGCCTCGTCCCCGACGGCGCGACGGCCAAGCGCGCGGCGGGCCTCGTGGCGGCTCGCGACGGCCGTCAGGTCCAGTTCTTCGAGCAGCCGACGGCCGACGTCTGGATCCGCGACTACGGCCCGACGTTCCTGCTGAAGCGGCAGGGGAAGCGCGTCCGCCGCGGCTACGTGCGCTGGCAGTTCAACGCCTGGGGCGGCAAGTACCCGAAGCTGTTCGCCGACGACGGCCTGCCGGACCGCCTGGGCCTCCCGGCCCCCCGCTTCGCCCCGGGGATCGTCCTCGAGGGCGGCAGTTTCGACGTGAACGGCGACGGGTCGGTCCTCACGACCGAGCAGTGCCTCCTCAACCCGAACCGCAACCCCCACCTCAAGCGCGCGGAGCTCGAGGCCTACCTGCGGGCCTACCTCGGCGTACGACAGGTGCTGTGGCTCGGCGAGGGGATCGTCGGCGACGACACCGACGGGCACGTGGACGACCTCGCCCGCTTCGTCGGGCCGCGCACGATCGTGACGGCCTACGAGGACGACCCGAAGGACGCCAACTACGCGGCGCTCCACGACACGTGGCGCCGCCTCGTTGCGATGGCCGACCCCGAGGGGCGCCCGTTCGAGGTCGTGAAGCTGCCCATGCCGGGCGCGCTCTTCGCCGGCAAGCGTCGGCTGCCCGCCTCCTACGCGAACTTCGTGGTCGGCAACGACCGGATCCTGCTGCCGACGTACGGCCCGCGCGCGCGGGACGAGAAGGCGCGCAAGATCCTCGCGAAGTGCTTCCCGGGCCGCGTGGTGCTCCCGATCGAGGCCCGCGAACTCGTCTACGGGCACGGCTCGTTCCACTGCGCCACCCAGCAGGTCCCCGCGGCGCGGTAGCGCGCGTCAGCCCGCGCCCGCGGCGACGCGGCCGAACCGGCGGTCGCGGGCGCGGAACTCGGCCAGGGCCGTCGCCAAGTCGCCCCCCGCGACGTCCGGCCAGAGCCGGTCGAGGACGACCCGTTCGGCGTAGGCCGACTCCCACCGCAGGAAGTCGGACAGCCGCCGCTCGCCGTCCGGGCGCAGGAACAGGTCGACGTCGGCGACCGCGAGGCCCGGCGCGACGCAACGCGCGAACCCCGCGCGCGTCGCGTCCCCCGCCGTCGCCAGCCGCGTCGCCCGCCGCGTCGCCCGCCGCGTCGCCGCGGCCCGCAGGAACCGCCGCAACAGCGCGAAGATCCGCGCCACCTCGCCCCGGGGCCGCCGCCCGTTGTCCGACGAGAACGCGAACAGCGTCAGCACCCCGACGCCGAGGTCACCCGCCGCCGCGACGACGCGACGCGCCGCGCGCGCCGGCGACGTGGCCCGCCACGCGCGGGAGCCCGCGGCGCTGCGCCCACCGGCCGTTGCCGTCCATCACGACCGCCCCGTGCAGCGACCGGTCGGGCCTCGCGTCACCCACGGCGGACCGCCTTGACGAGCCGCTCCATCTCCGTGACGTACCGCGCGAGCGCCGCGCGTCCCGCTGCGGTCAGGCGGAAGTCGGTCCGCGGCACGCGGCCCTCGAACGACTTCGCGACCGCGACGTATCCGGCCTCCTCGAGCCGCCGCGCGTGGACCGACAGGTTGCCGTCGGTGCACCCGAGCAGGTCCTTCAGCTCGCCGAACCGCAGCGCGTCGCGCGTCGCGAGCGCGCCCACGATCCCGAGCCGCAGCCGCTCGTGGATCACCGGGTCGAGCCCCAGCGCCGCGTCGGCGGCCGCGCGGGCCCGCGACGTCGCCGCCTTCACGCGGGTGCCCGGGCTACCCACCGTGCCTCCGCACGATCACGAGCCCGCAGGCGAGGTGGAGCGCCCCGAAGCCGGCACCGAGGACGGTGTCGGCGGCCGCGAGGGGGAGGAAGAACGCCAGCCCCCGAGCGCCATGCAGCACACGCCGAGCGCGGGGACCGGGCGCGGCGAGAACGCGCCGCCGGCCAGCACGCCCGCGCCGTACGCCGACAGCCCGATCCCCGGCAGGAGCTCGGCCGCGCCGGCCCGCCACGCGCCGACGGACGCGAGGAGGCCCGCGGCCCGCGGGGCCCCCACGCCGAACACGAGCTTGCGCCCGGGACGCGAGGCCCGCCCGTCGGGGCGACCCGACGACTTGCGGCGCATCATGAACACGCCCGTGGCGAGGGACAGCGCGGCGGCGAAGCCCCAGAAGACGACCCACCGCGCCGACCCCGGCGCGACGGCGATCCCCCACCAGCGGTACGCCACCGTCCCGAGGGCGAACCCGCCGACCGTCGCCCGCCAGCCGCCGGAGGCCGACGTGAGGCCGGTGGCGCCCTCCATGGCGGAGCGGATGTGGCGGAGGTCGTCCATCGCACGCGCCGCGGCGCCCGGGTGCGGGGCGTCGACCGGGGACTCGACGCTCGGTTCCATGCGGAGGCCTCCCGGGGACGGCCCCAGCGTGCCCTCGATTCCACTGGGGTAAAGTACTTTACGCAATGAAGTAGAGTCGGCCCCGGCGACGTCGGGACGCCCGGCGTCGGGGGGCCCTCCCGGCATGAGGGGCCTGCGGGCGGGCGGACCCGCACGGCGACGGATCAGGGGTGCGGGGGACCGAGCGCGGTGAGGGCCTCGAGGAGCGCCCCGAGCGCCGTCGCCGGGTCGGCGGCGCCGTCGTGGCGGACGACCGCGTCGGCCTCGTCGGGGGCCACCGGGTCGGCCGCCGCCACCTGCGCGAGGTGGACGGGCCACGTCGCGTCCGAGGGGTCGTGGCCCGCCGCCGCACGGGCCTCGATGCGGACCCGCGCGACCTCCGGGGCGACGTCCACGACGAGCGCCACCGCGGGGCAGCCGAGCCGGCGGGCGACGGCGAACGCGCTCGCGCGCGCCCCGCGCCGGAGGTAGGTCGCGTCGAGGAGTACGGGCCGGCCGGCGGCGAGGCCCGCCGCGGCGTGGGCCTCGAGCGCGGCATACGTGCGGACCGACATCGCGCGGTCGTACAGCGCCTCGAGGGCCGCGCCCTCGACCCGCGCGGTCGGCGCAAGGCCCGCGAGCCGCTTGCGCTCGACGTCGCTCGAGGCCACGTCGGCCCCGAGCACGGCCGCGAGTGCGCGGACGATCGCACTCTTGCCGACGCCGGACGGGCCCACGAGCAACACGAGCGGCGGCGGCGTGCCGACGCGGGCGTACGACCACGCGAGCGCCAGGTGTCGCCGGGCGCCCCCGAGGGCCAACGCGCGGTCGGGGGCCGGGAACTGCGGCTCGGTCGCGCGGTGCGCGTCCACCTTCGCGCGCACGTGGGCCCGGTACGCGAGGAAGAGCGGCAGCAACGCCCCCGCGTCGGGGTCGGGACGGGCGCCGAGGTACGCCGCGAGGTACGCGTCGGCGAGGTCGCGCCGGCCGAGGAACGCGAGGTCCATGGCGAGGAAGGCGGCGTCGGACAGCGGGTCGATGCAGCGCAGCGCGGGTGCGAACTCGATCCCGTCGATCACGAGCCAGCGCGGGTGGCCGGGCCTCGCGTCCCGGACGACGTGCTCGGCCCGCAGGTCGCCGTGGCCCTCCACGGGGACGCCGGCGCGGTGGCGACGGACGATCGTGGCGCGCGCGGCGCGCAGGAGCCGGGCGACGCGGTGGTCGAGCCACCGGTGGAGCGCGGGGCCCAGCGTCGCGGCGGCGGCGCGCGTAGCGACGAAGTTCTGGTGGAGGACGCGCGCGAACGCGATGGGCCGCGCGACGCGGGCGGCGAGGGGCGTGCGGGCGCCGGCGTGGAACGCGGCCACCCACCGGCCCACGTCCTCGACGTCGGCGATGGACGTGGTGCCGGCGGCGAGGCCGTGGGCGAGCGTCGCGTCATCGCGGAGGCGGCGCATGACGACGGCCCAGTCCACGACCTCGCCGGCGCCCCCGATCGCGAGGCGGCCGTCGCGCCGGACCACCGGGAGGACGCCGAGGTAGACGTCCGGGGCGAGGCGACGGTTGATCCGCACCTCCTCGTCGCAGCACCGGCGGCGCGCCTCCAGGGTGGCGTAGTCGAGGAACCCCCAGAGGGCGAGGGTCTTCTTGACCTTGTAGACGCGGTCGCCGGTCAGGAAGACGAGCGAGATGTGGGTCTGGCGGACGTCGACGTTGGGGCCGGCCTCGGGGAGGGCCTCCGGGCGGGCGAGGTCGGTCAAGAGTTCCTGCGGGTCCACGTCGAGCGCATCCTACAGGCCGCATGCCTCCCCGCCGCCCTCTCCGTGTCGTCGTCACCGCGGGCCCCACCCGGGAGCCGCTCGACGACGTTCGCTACCTCTCCAACGCGTCCACCGGTCGCATGGGCATCGAGCTCGCCCGCGAGGCGCACCGACGCGGCGCGCGCGTGACGCTCGTCCTCGGCCCGACGGCGGAGGCGCCGCCGCGCGGCGTGGACGTCGTGCGCGTCGAGACGTGCCGCGACATGCTCACGGCGACGCGGCGCGCGGCGCGCACGGCCGACCTCCTCGTGTTCGCGGCGGCTCCCGCCGATTGGCGGCCCGCGGTCCGCGCGAAGGGCAAGCTCAAGAAGGACGGCTCGGGCCGTCCCCGCGCGCTGACGCTCGTCGAGAACCCCGACATCGCGGCCACGCTGGGCCGGACGAAGGGGAAGCGGGTGCACGTGGGCTTCGCGCTCGAGGTGCAGCGGCCGTTCTTCTTCGCGCGGCGCAAGCTCGAGAAGAAGCGCTTCGACGCGATCGTACTGAACAGCCCGGCGAACGTCGGCACGGGCGGCGGCGCGGTCTACTGGCTGACGCCGGACGCCGAGCCGCTCGCGCTGGCGGCGAGCGACAAGCGCGGCGTCGCGAAGGCGATCGTCGCGCGGGCGTTCGCGATCCGCGACGGCCGCGCCGGACGGCCCTGAGCGGTGACGGCCCTGAGCGGTGACGGCCCTGCCCTGATGGCCCGAATCTGACGAGCCTGCCCTGACGAGCCTGCCCTGACGAGCCTGCCCTGACGAGCCTGCCATGACGATGGGACGCGAGGCCCGGCGCGTGCGCCCGGGCCTCGCGTGCCGAGCCCCGGGTCTTGCGGGCCCCGCGTCCTGGGCCCCGAGACGGGCTACTTCGCGGGCACGACCTGTTCGGCGGCGGGCGCCGGCGCCGGCTGAGGCATCGGCTGAGGCATCGCCTGAGGCATCGGCTGAGGCATCGCCTGAGGCATCGGCTGAGGCATCGGCATCGAGTTCGGCATCGGCCTCGCGGTCGGCGAGGCGCAGGGCGAGCAGGCCGGCTTCGGCGCGCAGCGCGGGCGGCAGGTGCTGTTGCAGGCGGCGAGCGACAGGGACGCGACGGCGGCGAGGCCGAGCGCGCAACGAGCGACGATACGCATGATGGATCTCCCTCGGACGGGCCCGAGTCGAGCGTAGGGTGCCCGAGGGGTCCGACAGGGGCGGGGGGGGGCCGCCGGGGCGTGGGATCAGAGGAAGAGCGAGGCGTCGCCGTACGAGTAGAAGCGGTAGCCGGAGGCGACCGCGTGGGCGTAGGCGGCGAGGGCGCGTTCGCGTCCGGCGAAGGCCGCGACGAGCATCAGGAGCGTGGATTTCGGCAGGTGGAAGTTGGTCCACAGGCCGCCGACAACGCGGAACGGGAAGCCCGGGCGGACGAAGAGCGCGGTCTCGCCGGGGCCGGCGCGGACGACGCCGCCCGCGTCGGCGGCGGCTTCGAGGGTGCGGACGACGGTCGTGCCGACCGCGACGACCCGTCCCCCCGCGCGGCGTGTGGCCGCCACGGCGGCGGCGGTGGCGGCGGGCACGTCGTAGACCTCCGTGTCCATGCGGTGGGCCTCGACGTCGTCGGACGTGACCGGACGGAACGTCCCGGGGCCGACGTGCAACGTGATTGTCGCGACGCCGAGGCCGCGGGCGCGCAGGCGCGCGAGGAGGTCGTCGGTGAAGTGGAGGCCCGCGGTCGGTGCGGCGACCGCGCCGGGCGCGCGGGCGAACATCGTCTGGTAGTCGCGGCGGTCCCGCGCGTCGGCCTCGCGACGGACGTAGGGCGGGAGCGGCGTGGCGCCGACCCGCTCGGCGAGCGCAACGACGTCCACGACCTCCCCCGGGCCGCTCGCGCCTTCGAAGCGGACGATCCGGTCGCCGCCCGCTTCCACGGCTTCCACCCGACACGACACCCCTTCGGCGAGAGACAGCCGGACGCCCGGCCGCATCCGTCGGCCGGGGGCGAGGAGGACGCGCCAGCGGCCGTCGGCCGTCGGGCGGACGAGGAACACCTCGACGGCGCCGCCGGTGTCGGCGCGGGTGGCCGCGAGGCGGGCCGGGATGACGCGGGTGTCGTTGACGACGAGCAGGTCCCCGGGCGCGAGGAGGTCTGGGAGTTCGCGGACGATGCGGTCCTGGAACGGGCCGTCTTCCCGGGGGACGACGAGGAGCCGGGCGGCGTCGCGGGGGACCGCCGGCCGGGTGGCGATGCGATCCGCGGGCAGGTCGTAGTCGAAGTCGGCGGTGCGCATCGTCCGGTTCCGCCCTCCCGTGTCCGCAATGCAGGGTCAGACACCCGTTGGCGGATCCGCCCTCCAGGGTCAGACACCGGTGGGCGGAACGTCCCCCGGTGGACGCTGGATCAGGCGAACGAGAGCTCCTGGCCGTCCTTGGTGTCCTTCACCAGCACGCCCCGGGCGGCCAGGACACCCCGGAGGCGGTCGGCCTCGGCGAAGTTCCGCGCCCGCCGCGCCGCCATCCGCGCGTCCACCAGCGCCTGCTCGTCGGCTGACAACGTCCGCGTCGGCACCAGCGACAGGCCCAACGCCGCGTCCGCCTCGTCCAGCAGCGCCACGCCGGCCGCGGCGTCGGCCGGCGCGAGCGTGCCGGCCGCGAGCGCCTTGTTGGCCTCATGCACATAGCCGTGCACCGCCGCCATCGCGCCCGGCGTGTCGAGGTCGTCGTCCATCCGCTCGCCGAACGCCTTCCCCGCGTCGGCCGCCGGGCCTCGCATCGCCGGAGCCGCGCCGGCCGCCGCCTTCGCGAGCCGGGCCCGCGCGTCGGTCAGGTTGCGGAGCGTCGCCGCCGCCGCCTCGAGCCCCGCCCACGAGAAGTCGATGGGCGTCCCGTAGTGCGCCGACGTCACCATGTAGCGGAACGCGCGCGGCCCGTTCGCCCCCGCGCGCTCGACGAGGTCGGCCACCGTGTAGAAGTTCCGCTTGCTCTTCGACATCTTCGCGCCGTCCACGAGCAGGTGGCGGCGGTGGAGCCACACGCGGACGAAGGGCCGCTTGCCCGTCGCCGCCTCGCTCTGCGCGAGCTCGTTCTGGTGGTGCGGGAACTTGAGGTCCTCGCCCCCGAGGTGGAGGTCGATCTGGTCCCCGAGCAGCGCCTGGATCATCACCGAGCACTCGATGTGCCAGCCCGGGCGCCCCTTCATCACGCGGGGCTGCCCGTCGACGACGAAGGTCGGCTCCCAGGCGACGGCACCGTCGGACGCGGGGTCGTAGGCCTTCCACAGCGCGAAGTCGCCCACCGCCTCCTTCTCGTACTCGTCGGCCTGGACGCGGCCCGACGCCCCCGCCCGGACGGTCTCCGGCGAGAGGTTCGCGAGCTCGCCGTAGTGCGGGAACGACGCGACGCGGAAGTAGACGCCGTCGTCGGCCGCGTAGGCGTGGCCGCGGTCGAGCAGCGCTTGGATCATCCGCTGCATGCCCTCGACGTGCTCGGTGGCGCGCGGGTACGCGTCGGCGTCGACGCAGCCGAACGTCTTCCGACCTTCGAGGTACGCCGCCTCCCACCGCCGCGTGAACGCCTCGAGCGTCTCGCCGCTCTTGATGGAGTCGCGGATCGTCTTGTCGTCCACGTCGGTGACGTTCGTCACGAAGCGCACCTGGTAGCCGCGACGCTTCAGCCAGCGCACCACCACGTCGAAGAACAGGAACGACGACCAGTTCCCGACGTGCGCGTGCCCGTAGACCGTCGGGCCGCAGGCGTAGACCGTCACCCGCGGAGGGTTCGCCGGGTGGAACTCCTCCACGCGACGCGTGAGCGTGTTGTGGAACCGTAGGGGCATGGCGTGCTCGGGAGGATCACGGGGGCGGGGGGACCCGGAGGCGCGCAGGAACGACGCCCGGGCCGGCCGCCGATCCTACCCCGCGTCGTCATCCGTGTCGTCGGCGGCGGGATCCCGCGGCGGCGCGATGGTCGGCGGGCGCGGCACGGGCGCGCCGCGCGCGACCCGCAGGGCCTGCTGGAGCCCGAGCAGCGCGTACTGCAGTTTCTCCCGCGCGTCGTCGGGCCGCCCACCCCCGAGCCCCACGAACCACGGCGCGAGGGCCCGCACGTCGAGGACGTCCACGGCGAGCAGCTCTTCGACCGCCCGACCGCGCGCCGCGTCACACACGAGATCGGCCGCGACGTACATCGCGGGGTTGCACAGCCCGCACGCCACGCGCACGTCCTCGAGCCGGTCCCCCACCACCCGCACCGACACCTCGAGCAGGTTCTTCCCGCCGCCTGCGCACCCCTCGACGGACGACTTCCCCGACACCGCCCCCTCGAGCGGCCGGAAGTTCGGCGGCACGCTCGTCCGCGTGCTCAGCGCGTAGATCCGCGCGGCGTAGTAGGCGCGGACGGGGGCGGACACGGGCATGGCGGGATCTTGCCGGGACGGCGACGGGAGCGGAAGGCCGGACGGCAGGGACGCGGGGCCTCGCGTCCCGCGCCCGGGGCCTCGCGTCCCGCGCCCGGGGCCTCGCGTCCCGCGCCCGGGGCCTCGCGTCCCGCGCCCGGGGTACGTCAGGCCGTCGCGGCGGGCGCGGGGAGCCGGAGGCCCGGCGACGCATCGACGACGCGGCCCGCCTCGAGGGCCACGCGCATCGTGCCGCGTTCCGCCGCCTCGGGGCTGTGGGTCACCATCACGACGGCGGTCTGGCGCTCGCGGTTCATCTGCTCGAGCAGGTCGAGGATGTCGCGCGAGAGGCGCGGGTCGAGGTTGCCCGTCGGCTCGTCCGCCAGCACGAGCAGCGGCTCCTTCGCGAACGCGCGGGCGAGCGCCACGCGCTGTTGCTGGCCCATGGAGAGCTCGCGCGGCAGGTGGTTCGCGCGCGCCGAGAGATCCACCTGGCCGAGCAGCGCCAGGGCCTTCTCACGCCGCAGCTTGCGGTCGACCGCGGCCAACGCGAGGGCCAACTCGACGTTCTCGACGGCGGTGAGGTACGGGATGAGGCAGAAGCTCTGCATCACGAAGCCGAGGCGCAGCCGGCGGTGGAGGGCCAGCTCCGCGTCCGGCAGCGTGCCGAGGGGTCGGTCGCGGAAGGCGATGCGGCCCGACGTGGGACGCGACAGGCCGCCGAGGAGCATGAGCAGCGTCGACTTGCCCGAGCCCGAGGGGCCCGTGACCGTGACGAAGGCGCCCTCGGGCAGCGCGAGGTCGACGTCGGCCAGCGCGTCCACGGGGCCGTCGGCGTGGGCGTACCGCTTGCCCACGCGCTCGAGGGTCATCAGCACCTTACGTCTCCCCGAGATCGGCCTGCGGCTCGATGCGTGAGGCGAGGTGCGCGGGCAGGAACGCACCGAGGAGCGAGGTCCCGACGGCGACGAGGAGCGACGTGCCGAGCAGCGCGCCGACGGGGCGCACCTCGAGGCCCGTGATGTCGGCGCCGAGCGTGGAGCCGGCGATGGTGCCGATCACCCAGCCGAGGAACCCGCCCACGACGCCGAGGAACGCCGCCTTGCCGAGCAGGAGGCCGTAGATGCCGCCGCGCGGCGTGCCGAGCAGGCGCAGGATGCCGATCTCGCGGCGGCGCTGGTTGACGTTGGCCCAGATCGAGTTGCCGATGGACAGGCCGCCCACCACGAGGACCACCCACAGGAAGGCGAACGACACCTTCTTCACCAGCGCGTTCGTCTCGATCTGCGTGGCGACGATCTGCTGAACCGTCGTGATCTTCGTGTCGGGGAGGACGTTGCGGAGCTTGCCGAGCAGGCCGTCGGTGATGGCGTTGCAGCAGCCCATGATCTCGATGGACGAGACCTTGCCCGGCGTCGCGGTCACGCGCTGCATGGTGCGCAGGTGCACGAAGATGCGATCGTCGTCCACCGTGCCCGTCTCGGGGATCACGGCCTCGACCTTCAGCGGCGTGCCGCCGAGATCGACCGTCGCGCCCTTGACGACCTTCAGGCGCGCCGCCGCGGCCGCGCCGACGAGGCACTCCTGCTCGTCGAGGGAGCCGACGGCCTTGCGCTTGAGGCGCGGGTTGACGTAGGCGCCGGCGTCCTTGCTGCACGCGTGCGCGGCGCCGCCCGACAGCGCGTCGAGTTGCCAGACGGGCTTCGAGGCGATCTCGTTCGTCGGGAGGATGCCGGTCACGACCAGCTTCTGGCCGCCCACCTCCATGCGCCGCGTCAGCTTCGGCGACAGGTTGTCGACGCCGGGGAGCGTGGAGGCCACGATGCGCTCGACGTACTCCTCGGGGAGCGTCGCCGCGTCGATGTCGGCCGAGCGGTAGTCGTCAACGCTCGTGCCGATGGGCAGCACGAGGATGTTCGCCCCGAGGTTGTCGAGCTTCGTGGCGACGGCGATCTCGGACACCCGGGTGACCGAGCGCAGCGCGACGATCACGGCGACGCCGAGCACGATCGCGAGGAGCCCGGAGACGGCCTGCCCCTTGCGGTGGGACAGCTCGCGGCGGACGAGACCGAAGAGGTTCATGGTGGCGGCGGCCCGAAGGCCTACTCGCCCCCGTGGCCGCAGTTGCCGTCGCTGCACCCGCAGCCTTCCTTCACGGCGGCCTCCGCGAGGTCCTTCGCGGCCCACGGCGCGCGCAGCGTCGCGATCCGCTTGCCCGCGGCGTTCAGCACCACCGCCGTCGGCGCCTCGAGCGCACCGAGCGCGAGATCGGCGACGTAGGCGACCTCCTTGGGGTCGGCGACGTCCACGAGGACCACCCGGGCCTTCGACTTCGTCATCTCCATGGCCTGCATCGCGAGGCTCGCCTGCTCGATCGCGGCCGTGCGCCCCGCCATCTTCTCGCCCGACACGACGACGAACACCGCGCGGCGGTCGTGGAGCGCGGTCAGCGTCTCGAGTTTCTTGGGCGACGGGAGGGCGGCGACGAGGGCCGCGGGCGTCACGCGGTCGGCCGTCAGGCCCGCGACCGGGAGCCCGTTGCCCGCGAGCACGAGGACAAGCGGCACCGGCGCCGAGCCGAGGCGGTACTTCGCGACGAGCTCGGCGTTCGCGGCCGCGCCACGGTCGAGCACGAGGACCTTCCCCTTCACGGACGCGGCGGCCTCGGTCGCGGCCGCCGTCACGGCGTCGGCGCCGCGGGCGGAGCCGTCGGTCACGACGACGTACACGGGGTGGCCGGCGGCGGTCGCGGCGGTCAGGTCCTCGGCCGCGGAGGCGGCGGCCGACCTCGGGGCCAGGCCGGCGAGGGCGGCGAACACGGCCAGGACGGGAACGGCGACGAAGAGGCGGCGCATCGAGGTCTCCGAGCCCCCGGACCCCCCGGGGACAAGTACTGCCCCGGAATGTACGCGAGGCCCCGGGTGGGGGTGCGCGGAACCGCCCGTGCCCCGCGGCCCCGCGGCCCCGCGGCCCGGCGACGCCGAAGGCGGATCCGGGACGGGACGCCCGGACCGCCGCGGCGCGCGCGCCCCCCTCAAGACACCGGCCCCCGCGTTCGCACGCGGGGGCCGGCGAGGAGAGCAGCCGGTCCCCCCACGGGCCCGGCTGCGACCAGGCCGCGTCCGAGGACGCGGCCCGGCGGAGGATCGGTCAGCGCGGCACGTGCACCTTCACCACGTCCTCGGGCTTGCCCGGGCCGTGGCAGACGTCGCACGCCTCCTGACCGTTCGGGGCGGTCTGGGTGTCGATGTGCGCGTGCGCCGAAGCCGAGTCGTGGCAAGAGCCGCAGACGAAGCCCCAGACGCGCGCCGGCACGGAGCCGACCTGCGGGTGAGTGCGATCGGCCGGGACCTTCCAGGCGTCGTTGCCGTGGCAGCGGTCGCACTGGCGGACGGCGCCCGGCCACGCCGGGAAGACCACCGCCTCATACGTGTTCCGGCTCGGCGGGGTGCCGAAGCCCAGGACCTCGTACGTCGCGCCGTTCGTCAGCTCTTCGCCCATGTGGATCTTGTGCAGCATCTCGCGGAAGCCGATCGAGACGCCCATGGTGTCGACGTAGTTGGCCGTGTTCGTCTTGAACCGGCCCGCATCCTCCGCCGTCGAGTTGCCGTGGCACATGATGCACGTGTTGAAGCCGCGGCGGCCGCCGCCGTGGAACCACATGTCGTTGTGGCAGGTGTAGCAGTTCGAGTCGTTGGAGATCACCGTGTACGGCGCGAGCGTCGTCGCGCTGCCGACGAGGAAGTCCGCCGCACCCGCGTCCGACGTGGACGGATAGGACTGACTCTCGCCGTAGAGCACGAGGCCGTTGTTCACGCGAGCGTAACAGTCGAGCGTGTAGGTCCCGTCCACGACGGGCTTGTTCTTCCACTCGCCGAACGACTCGCCGAGATCGGGCGTGTCGTTCAAGGGGGCCGGGAACTCGGTGGGCATCACGAAATCGGCCCAGTACGTCGCGACCGCGATCTGGCCGGCCGTGAACTGGTCGCTCGACTCGTTGATGCTGCCGCCGGACACCGCCCAGTTGGCCGTCGCCGTCACGCTCGTCAGGGTGATCTCCTGGATCGTCGCACCGGCACCATGGGCGAACCGGAGTTGCTGCTTGATCCAGAGCCGGCTGCCTTCGCCGACCGCCACCTGGGCGTACTCCTCGGTGGGCAGCCCGTCGTCGACCACGACGTAGTCTGGGTTCGCGAAGTTCGCGATGCTCGCGACGTCGAAGTAGTTCTGGCGCTTCTGCGCCGCGACCGTCGCCGTCGTGTTGCCCGGCGTGCCGCCGGCCACCCCGCGCTTGTACAGCGTCGTGAGCGGCGTCGTGAGCGCGCCGCGTGCCGTCGGGAACGCGTCGAGCCCGGCGGCGCCGACCCCGACCTTCTCGAGGACGATCTGCTCCGGGACGAGCATCGTGTAGACCCCGCCGACGGGGCTCGACCATGCCGGGTGCGCGTTCGCCAGGTTCGCGTTCATCGGGACGCCCGAGTTCACGAGCAGGTTGTAGTTGCTCGTGGGGCCCGCGATGATCATCGTGAAGCTACCGGCGGTGGCCGGGGCCACCGGCGACGTGAAGGCCGACAGCGGCACGTCCAGCCCTGCGTTCGGGCCGTTCGTGTACTGCATGCGGAACTTCACCTGGATCTTCTCGCCGATGTCGACGGTGTTGTCGGCGTTGTTCGTGCCGGCTTCCTTGACCTCGGAGACGTTCACCGCGATCTCGGGGGCCTGGAGCGGGTTCAGGATCGGGTGGCGGTGCGCGTCCTCGACGGACAGCGGCGTGCCACTCGCGTCGTGGCAACCCGACAGCGTGCACGTCTCGTTGCCCTTGTTGGCGCCCATGGTCTGGAAGTTCGCCGTGTACGGCTTTGCCCAGTCCAGGTCGTCGTGGCAGGAGCCGCAGGCGTGGCGGGTCGGCTGGTTCTTCCACAGGTCGCCCTGGGCCGGAGCCGTCGCGGGGCCCGTGCCGTCCGGGTCGCCATGGCACTTGTCGCAGGAGACGACGCCCGTGCGGACGAGGTTCTCCTTGCCCTGGTTCGTGCTGCCGATCGCCGCGTAGCCAGCGTCCCGCGGCATCTGGATGTTGAACGCCGGGAAGACCGGGAAGGCCGCCGCCGAAAGGTCGATCACGCTGTTGTTGAAGCCGACGTACAGCAGCGGGATGCTCGCGCCGTAGACGCGGGCGCCGGCGTTGTCGGTGGTGACGCCGTTGACGGACGGAAGGTGCTTGCCGTTGTGGATCTTGTGGATCATCACGCGGAAGTCGACCGAGACGTCCGGGGTGCCGCCGGCGGCCGCCGGGACGTTGCGGTCCTCAGAGCCGGACGTGTGGCAGAGCAGACAGAGGTCGACGTCGACGCGCGAGCCGCCGTGGGCCCGGACCGTCGTGTGACAGACGTTGCAGTTCGCGTCGGCCACCACGGCGCGGGGAGTGACCGTCGTCGCGCCGCCGACCAGGAGGTTGAACGTGGCCGCGCCGGCGTCCCGGAAGTTCGTGTTGTCGAACTCGTAGTTCATCACCAGCTGGAGGCCGATCGTGTACGTGCCGTCGAAGAGCGCCTGACCGGTCAGTTCGCCGTCGATCGCGCCGAAGGACGGCGTGTCGTTGATCGGCGCCGCGTAGACCGACGGCATCGCCGGCAGGTAGTAGCCCCACTCGCCACCGCCGAGATAGAAGGCGTTCGCGACGACGTTCGTCTGCGGGACGATGACCCGGTTGTAGTTGCTCGTCGGGCCGGACAGGTAGATCTGGCCGTTCGTCATCGCCTTGACGTCGAGGTCGGTCCCGTCCGTCGCCTTCGCGGTGAACCGGATGCCGAGGACATCGCCCGGCAGGACGTTGCCGTTGGCGCCCGTGCCGCCGACCACGTCGGTGATCACGAGGTTGCAGCCCGGGAGGCGGTCGTATTCGCCGACCACCAAGGGAACGATCGCAGGGAGGGCCTGGGCCGGCGGCAGCGTCGCGCCGCCGCCACCTCCGCCCCCTCCGCCACCTCCGCCGTCACCACCACCACTGCCGCCACCACAAGCGGTGAACGCGCCGGCCACAGCGATCGACATCAGGATCGCGAGGGCCGAGCGGCGTGTTGCAGACATCGTCATGGGGATCTCCTCCTGCCGTGTCCCGGGGGCGGCCGACGTATGCCGGGACCCGTGGGATCGATGGTCCTACGCACGCCGTGTGCCCGTGAGACGTTCGGCACACCGCGGACGTAACCCATTGGTGTTCATCATTTTACGCCGTCGTCGGAGCACAATCTCGGCCTCTGCGACGCCGCGGATGCGGCAGGGGGCCCAAGGGTGGGGAGGGCTCCGCAGCCCTTTCGATGCCAACCCAGGCCCTCGGATCCATCCCTCCTGCTCCCGATTCCCGCCCGCGCATCCCCGGCTCCCGACCGACGGGGTCCACCGTGGGGAGGCATGGGCCTCGGGCTCGAGGGGAGGCGCCGACCGGCCCGCGCCGCGGCCTCGGGGGGCGCCGGTCCGCGCCCGCTGATCGTCGTAGGGCCCGTCGAGCGGACACCTAACACCGAAGCTTGGGCTCTACGGGCGGACTCCGCGGGCCGACGTCGGGGACGCGAGGCCCCGGGCTCGGGAGGTCGTGGGCCGGTCGAGGCCAAGTCGGCCGCGCCTTGGGGCCCGCCGTCTTCGACGGCGGGCCCCCCGGTCCGGCGACCGTTCCCCGTCAGCGCGGGACGTGGAACTTCACCACGTCCTCGGCCTTGCCGGGGCCGTGGCAGGTCGCGCACGACTCCACCCCCAAAGCGGTCGCGTTCGTGTCCAGGTGCGCGGTGGCGGCGTCGGAGTCGTGGCACGAGCCGCAGCTCGCGCGCCACGTGCGGACGGACACGGAAGCCGACGGGTGCACCCGGGCCGCCGGCTGTTGCCAGGACGTGCTCGTCCCGTGGCAGGAGGCGCAGTCGTTCACGCCGCCGGTGGTGACCGGGAAGCCGTACTCGCCGTAGCGCGCGGGGTACGGCACGCCGAGGAACACGCCGATGGCCACGTACTCGTCGGCCTTCGCGAGTTCCTTGCCCATGTGGACCTTGTGGATCAGGGTCCGGAAGTCCATCGTGACGCCCTGCGTGGGCGGGATGTAGGACGGCGCGTAACTGTTGAACGTGTAGCGCGGGCCGTCCTCCATGCCGGAGACCGCGTGACAGTTGAAGCACGTCTCCAAGCCGCGACGGCCGTTGCCGTGGAACGTGAGGTCGGCGTGGCACCGGTCGCACGCCGCGGCGTCGGAGATCGTCGTGCGACTCACGAACGTCGTCGCAGCGCCGTAGAGGAACGAGATCGTCGCCGGCGGCGAGATCATCCGGTACGAGGTCGACTCGTTCGCCGGCGACCCGGTGGTGGTGACCGTGTAGTCGCGGTTGACCCAGAAGCCGATCGAGTACGTCCCGTCGAGCAGCGGCAGGCCGACCCAATCACCCCAGAACCCGTCCAGCGCATCGGTGTCGGCCACCGGCGCGGGGAAGACCGCCTGGAGCGCGTCGCCCGGGAAGCGGCGGAAGCCGAAGCGGACGTCGGTCCTGTAGGACACGACGACGGGGTTGCCGGTCGTGCCAGCGAGGATCGTCAACTGGCCGGCGGCGGCGTCCGTCACCGCGTACGCCGTGCCCTCGCGCATCGTCGTCAGCGTGACCTCCTGCAACTGCGCGCCCGGCGCGTGGGCGAACCGGAGCGGGGTCGTGAACCAGAACCGATCGGACGTCCCGAGATCGAGCCCCGACACGTCGTCGGTCGTCTGGATCCGGCCGACCTGCGCGTACTCCTCGACGCCCGTGCCCGTGTCGAGTACGACGCGCTCGCCGACGGCGATCCCGGGGACCGCCGCCGCGTCCGCCACGACGTACCGCCCGTAGAGGGCCGAGGCCGCCCCGAGGCCCGCGCCGGCCTGGATCGCCGTGCGCTCGAAGACGGTCTGGCGGCCCCAGTGCAGCGGCAGGCTCGACACGTTCAGCGTCGCCGGGAGGGTGCCCGCGATCGTACCGACGCGCTCGAAGCTGAGGTCGGTCGGGATCGGCATCGTGTACGAGGCGGCCGTCGGGAAGACCTCCAGGTAGAACCGGTCGCCCGCGGCGAAGTCGGTCCCGGTGTCGTTCACGCGGAACGAGACGCCGAGGGCGGTGACGTCGAGGAAACTCCCCGCCGGCACCACGTTCCCCGTCGACGCCGCCGCGAACAGGTTCGTCACGCGGTCGTAGGTGACGACGTCGAAGGTGTTGACCCCCGTGAACACCACCGCGTAGACGCGCCGGAGCGCGGACGCCCCGATCCCCACGTTCGTCACCGTGCCGGCGCCGGTGAAGGCGGACGACTTGCGGAACGAGAGCGTGTCGAACAGGGTGGCGTTCCCCGCCAGCATCTGCGGGTTCTCGATGGGGCCGGTCACGATCGCCTGGCCACGGACCGTCGCGTGGACGGAGACGTCCGCGAGCGCGTCGTTCTTGACGTTGAACGTCGCCGTGACGTTGTCGCCAGCCTGGTGGCGACCCGCGGTCCCGGTGCCGCCGCCGACCGCCGTGACCGTCAGGTTGACCCCCGTGTTGAGCGCGGGGTTCGAGTACGGGTGAAGGTGCGCCTCCCGCACCGACAACGGCGTGCCGGAGGCCGTGTGGCATCCGGAGAGGGCGCAGGTGTCGTTCGTCTTGCCGGCGCCCATCAGCTGGTTGTTCGCCAGGTACGGCTTCGACCAGTCGAGGTCGTCGTGACACGAGCCGCAGGCCGAGCGGGACGCCTGCGTCTCGGCACGGTCGCCCTGGGCGGCGCCGCCGTGGCAACTGCCGCACGCGACGACGCCGCCGCGCATCTGGTCCTCGAGGTACTTCTGCCCGGCCGTCAGGCCGGTGTAGCCGACGTCCTTCGGCATGGGGCCGTTGCCGCCGTAGCCGGTATAGGTGGTGCCGGTCACGTCGAACAGGTACGCGACGTAGGCGCTCGGCATCACGGGGTAGCCGACCGCGGAGAGGTCGATGACCTGGTTCTGGTACCCGACGTACTTCAACGGCTTGGGCATCACGGCGTAGTTGCGGGTCCCGTCGGCGTTCGTGCCGACGCCGAGGACCGACGGCAGGTGCTTCGCGTTGTGGAGCTGGTGGACCATCGCCTTGAAGTCGACCGACACGCCGGGCGTCCCGCCCGCGGTGGCGTTGTTGCGGTCCTCGGCGCCCGCCGTGTGGCAGAGCAGGCAGAGCCGGACGCCGACGCGGGTGCCGCCGTGGGCGCGCACCTCCGTGTGGCACTTCTCGCAGGCCGCCTCGTTGACCACCTCGCGCACGTCGAGCGTGGTCGCGCCGCCGACCAGGAAGTCGAAGACGCTCGACCCCGCGTCGCGGTACGACGACTCACTGGCCTCGACCGAGCGGAACATCTCGAGGCCGACGGAGTACGTGCCGGCGACGACCGGCTGGCCGGTCCGCTCGCCGTCGTCCGACCCGAAGGACGGCGAGTCGTTGACTGGCGCGGCGAACACCGTGGGGAACGGCGCGACGAACGCGTAGACCCACGTCGCGTCGCCGGCGTAGTACGCCTCGTTGAGCAGGTCGAACTGCGGCACGACGACGCGCTGGTAGTCGTTCGTCGGGCCCGAGACGTAGATCGACCCGGACGCGAAGTCGCCGAGCGCCAGCGGGGCACCCGCGTCGTCGCGGAGTTCGAAGGTCACCCAGACCGCATCCCCCGGCTGGACCGAACCGCCGGCGCCCGAACCGCCGTTCACCGTCAGGACGTCGAGTTGGACGCCCGGCAGCGGGTCGGCCGCCCCGAGCACGACGACCGGCGACGTGGGCGGCGGCTGCGCGGGCGGCAGCCCGCCGCCCCCCCCACCGCCACCTCCGCCACCGTCGCCGCCGCCCCCACCGCTGCCTCCGCAGCCGGCGAGGAGTGCAAACACGACGGACGTCGCGATCGAGAGCCAGGACTTCTGCGTGCGTGTGCCCATGGGGACCCTCCACCCGTCGTGTGCGCTCAAGGACCGAACCGGTCCGGCCCCTCCCGCGCAGCGATGAGTGCGCGAGATCGGGAAGCGAAGTCGGAACCACCGCGGGGTGTTCGGCGGTGGAACACCCGGGGCACCGCAATTGCCGGGCCGAAGGCCCCGCACCGCCTGCGGCGCACCGAGCGCGCACGTAAGTTCCGCTTTGTCCCCTTCGGCTCCCCTTCGGCTCCCCTTCGG
>Ga0163144_10001123_pt1 | contig 63297 bp, 55 predicted proteins | sample OliLak19BULKMAT1_FD_123175 | JGI IMG/M metagenome (GOLD analysis project Ga0163144, IMG submission 123175) | Freshwater microbial mat bacterial communities from Lake Vanda, McMurdo Dry Valleys, Antarctica - Oligotrophic Lake LV.19.BULKMAT1 | ecosystem: Environmental > Aquatic > Freshwater >...
AAACGATGGATTTTTACAAATGCAAGGTGAACTAAGGAAACGTAATAAAATACTTCCATTATATTTAATTCTGATTTGATTCATGCGGAAAGTTCTTCCCAAAACCATTCAAATTCTTTTTTTTACAATGGCCGCACTTGCCGCTTCGTATTGCTTTTGATTGGTTTGCTGTTCCATGATTAGCTTATTGTCAGTTCGTATTTTACCCTGCTGCACTTGAGGCAATAAATTTGCGGTGGCAATAGTGTGGGCTTTTAAAAAACTTTCAAATGACAAGCTGTTGTCTCTTGCAAATTCATAAGCCTGGTACAAATCATTTGACTTTTCAATTAGGTTAGGTAAGTATTCTGTGTTTAAAACCTTGTCTTTGACACAGCTATCTACTTCCATTTGCTCTCCTTCTATTTTTAAAGGGGACATGACCGAAACAGCAGTAAAAAATTTAAAATTTTCAACATTCCATTCCCTCTCTTTAACATCTTCAAACAGTTGCTTAATATCTACATCCAGCAAGGACAGGTAGGTATTGTAAAATTTCTTTGTTATTTTCTCCATATTTTAAAACTTAGAAATGTCTCTCCGTATTTGAAATGATCTGATGAACTGTAATTAAATCGTTGGGAAGCAACAATTGCCGGCATAATGTACAAAATGAGCTGCTTTGGTTTTCGTAGTGGCTAAAAATGCATGGTTTGAAGTAGTTTGTTTCGTCTTGCTCACAGTTCAAGTAATACGCAGTGCCATTATGCTTACCGAGGAAACTGCCTGCACCATGATTGGTACACTTAATGTAACATTCGTAGTCAGTCAATGGCTTTTGAGGCCTCCAGGTTGTGCCATGTATTTTTTTGTTTCCACTGTTGGTTTCTTGGTCTGTTTGTGTTCCGCTGTCAAAACCGTGGAAGTGTTACAATACTTCAAACAGAACAACGATTTAGTGTTAATGATTAATTAAGAATGATAAGTTATGAATTAAATAGTTCGGTTATAATTTTGATTTTGAAGTCGTTGCCAAAGGTCTTTGAAACCAAACCTTCAAGCTGCACAAGCCCAACAAAAAATTTCTATATCCCCCACAGTTCAGGTGCTAATCTCCAATCGTTCAATGCTTGAATTTCGTGAGCGGTGAACATATTCTTGGCCTTTACCACATCTACCATACTACTGTAATCTGAAAGTGTTACTAATTTTACTCCTGCTCTCGCAAAATTGTCATCGGCCGTTTTAAAGCCATAGGTAAATATGGCTGCCATACCGAGCACCTCAAATCCGGCTTCTCTTAGTGCCTCGGTGGCTCTCAACGAACTCCCGCCCGTTGAGATCAAATCTTCCAGCACCACCACTTTTTGCCCCTTGGTTATTTTGCCTTCAATCAGGTTTTCCATGCCGTGGTCTTTTGGTTTTGGCCGCACATATACAAATGGCAAGTTCAAAACCTCTGCCACCAGTGCGCCCTGTGGTATTCCCGCTGTGGCCACACCCGCTATGGCTTCTGCTTCAGGGAAATTTTCTTTGATAGCATCAGCCAAGCTGTTTCTGATAAATGTACGCAGCTCAGGAAATGATAAAGTAAACCTGTTGTCGCAATAAATGGGTGAATTCCAACCCGAGCTCCATGTGAAAGGCTGGCTGGGTCGCAGCTTAATTGCTTCTATTTCCAAAAGAGAACTGGCAATTTGTGAAGCTATTTGGTTATTCATGTGTCTATTACTGATTTTTGATGCAAAAATGTACCTTTTTCGACAATTACAAACACGTATTCACAATTTGTTAACATAACTTTGATTTATAGTCTGTAGTTCTAAAATTTGAACCCAATTTTATAACAGCCCATAAGTAATTGCTAACCAAACCATCATCCTTCCGTGAAACTTTTCATCAATAACAAGAGAATTAGGCTCATCCCCAAGTCGAAAAGCATAAAAAATACCCGTTTCGATGTCTGCCTGGCTGCCATCGAGCAGATAGACCTCAACAAAATACGTGGAGATGTATTGATAACCAACGCGACTGATGAAATGATAGGTTCATACCTGAAACTATTGGAGATGAAGAAGATGAATGAAGTGAAGTCTTTCAATTTTCTGGTAGATAATGAGGGACTGTCGAATAGATACATTAAAGATCAGTACAGAATTGTAAAAGCCGCTGGCGGAATAGTGTTGAAAAATGAAAAACTACTCATGATTCACCGGTTGGGTGTTTGGGATTTGCCCAAGGGCAAGATTGAGAATGGCGAACCTACAAGCGAATGTGCGATCAGGGAAATACAAGAAGAATGTGGTGTAAAAGCGGATATTGTTGATAAAATAGCCACCACTTGGCATGCCTACACCGACAAAGATAAAAAAATACTCAAGAAAACAACCTGGTATGTGCTCAAATGCCTTGACGATAAACTGGCCAAACCGCAGTTGGAAGAACAAATAGATGAAGTAGCTTGGAAAACCTATAAAGAAGCCAAAGAATTGGTTTGCGATAGCTACGAGTCAGTAAAATATGTGCTGAAAGCTTTTCGAAAATTGCCAGAGTTTGCCTAGCAGAGCTATAGTAAAAATATTTTTTTGTACAGTAATAACATGAAACAAAAATGGAGTCGGCTTTATACCGACTCCATTTAGTACTTTTATGAATTTGTAGTTAACCTACTAAATCAGAAAGATGGATTATTTTTCAGTTCTTCCAAACTCTTTCTTGCGGCTTTTAGGCCTTCTAGGTCTTCAGCACTTATTCCAGAAGAGCAAGCATTGTTGGCAATGAGGCAATCCAAAACAGCAACTAAATCATTAAGAAGTTGATTTAAATTACCTATACGATCATCTTCGGACGACAAATTTAAAAATTTATTAATGAACGCAGTTGCCAGATCAATACACGGGCAGCTACCTAAAGCTGAAGCCAAAGCCTGACTTGGTGTGATCGATATGCTATTCAAAGCCACGCTGCTAGATCCACTTACATTTACTTGGGTCAAAACACCCGAGGGGCTGTACGTAAATTGCACATTGCTGATAAATAAATCATTGCTTTCTCGTGCAGAAACACTGCCCTTTGGCTTGCCAGCGACAGTGAATATATTATTTGCAAAGCTCATTTTCACATTGCCATATATCACCTCGTTAGCCTGCGGCTTTGCAGGCTGAACATTCGTATCTTTTGTACTACAGCCAAATAACAATAGGCAGACAGTAACAAATACCTTTAACTTAGAAATTTGTGTTTTCATTTTTTTGTTGTTTTACTTTATTAATTGCCGAAATAGTAATTGAACCCCAATTGGAACGCCAAGGTATTCACATTCAAGAAATCAAACGTAGTTTTGGTTTCTACCAAGTCATCTGTAGCTGGTGCTACAGCCTTAGTAGTTGTAGAAGAAGTTTGAACAGCCAATACATTGCCTATCACGGCTTCGATACCTATTCTATTGGTAGGGAAGAAAATAATACCTGGAGATACACCGACTCCGAAAGTAAATGTGTTGGGCTTATCGGAACTGAAGGTACCCGACTTTTCAGTGCCACTTTGTGTAGTGATACCTACAGCGCCTTGACCAAAGAAAGCAAACCTACCATCACCAATGAATTCATAATACCTGATGTAAGGAGACGCAGAAAATGTAACATCAGAAGAACTTGATTCAGGGGTTGCTCCTACTGCTTTATTGGTAGTTGATTTTGTTCCAATGCCGATCTGTAAGCCAACAGAAAGCTTGTCGGATAAGAAATATTGTGCATTTGGAAGAACTACCAATGCAAAAGTAGAAGGCCCATCCACAGATGCAGAACCCGCTTTTGAAGTACTACTCCCGATTTGAACACCAATGTTGCCCCCCACGGAGAACATGCCAGCTTTCAAAGGGTTGGAAGTCTGCGCGTTTGCAACAAGAATTGAAACTGCAAGTCCGATTGTTAAGAATACATTTTTCATTTTTAATTGATATAAAGGTTTAAAATTTTAAGATGCCAAATTAGACAATTAATGTTAGGTAATGCAAATTCATTTAAAAAAAGGTTGATCTGGCTAACCACAAAGACAAGGTAATTTTATTTATCAAGCTCCAAAAATAGAACTCTAAAAGAAAAATTTGGAATCATTGAGCATTACCATAGTTTTGCAATTAATAAACTAGCTTTTTACCAGTATAAAGATGAAAACGATCAAGGGCCCTGCCATATTTTTAGCACAGTTTATGGGCGATGTTGCCCCCTTCAATTCTCTCGAGGGCATTTGCAAATACATGGCCTCATTAGGCTATAAAGGGGTGCAACTCCCTACTTGGGACGGTAGGTGTATCGATTTGCAAAAAGCAGCTGAAAGCAAAACCTATTGCGATGAACTGAAAGGGAAAGTACAATCGTATGGACTAGAAATAACGGAACTATCCACCCATTTGCAAGGCCAATTAGTGGCCGTTCATCCGGCTTACAATGAAATGTTTGACGGCTTTGCTCCAGAAAATTTGAAGGGAGACTACAAGGCCAGAACAGCTTGGGCGGTACAACAGCTGAAATGGGCAGCTAAAGCAAGTCAGAACCTTCGGATAGATGTTCACGCCACTTTCTCAGGCGCATTGCTATGGCACACGGTCTATCCTTGGCCCCAACGCCCCTCAGGTCTGGTGCAAACTGGCTTTGCAGAGCTCGCCAACCGTTGGCTTCCCATATTAAATGTGTTCGATGCGTGTGGCGTAGATGTTTGTTATGAAATTCACCCCGGAGAAGACCTCCACGATGGCGTTACTTTCGAGCGGTTTCTTGCCGCCACTGGCAACCACAAACGCGTAAATATGCTTTACGATCCTAGCCATTTCGTATTGCAACAGCTCGATTATCTGCAATACATAGATATTTACCACCCCTATATCAAAATGTTTCATGTGAAAGATGCCGAATTTAACCCCACCGGAAAATCGGGAGTGTATGGCGGCTTTCAAGATTGGATCGACCGTCCTGGGCGGTTTCGCTCGCTTGGCGATGGTGAGGTCGATTTCAAATCGATATTCACCAAACTATCTCAATACAACTATGCAGGATGGGCTGTGGTAGAGTGGGAATGTTGTATAAAGCATCCCGAGCAGGGTGCAATGGAAGGAGCACTATTTGTAAGCGACCAGATAATAAGGGTAACAAATAAAGCCTTTGACGACTTTGCCAGCATAGGGGCAGATGAGCAGCTCAACAGGAAAATTTTGGGCATTTAGTTATGCAATGTTTCCAATCATTATTTTGAAGCTGCTATTTGATTTGATTTCAACTCCTTTATCATTGCTTTAATATGGCCTGAGGCAGCGAACATATTTTCGTACGCACCCACTATGCTATGATTTTTATCGAGCAGATACGTTATTCTTCTTGTTAAATTAATGAATGGCACCATTGCATCATATTGCTTGGCCACCGCTCCATCTTCATCTGCCAATAATTCAAAAGGAAGTTCTTTTGAATTCTTAAAGGCACGATGCGTAAGTATTGAATCTCTGCTAATGCCAACTATTTCTATGTCGAAATCCCTGAAAACTGAAAAAGAATCTCTGAACTCGCAAGCTTCGGCTGTGCATCCAGCTGTAAAATCTTTGGGATAAAAGTAAATGATCAAGGGTTTGCCAATTTGATCGATGTCCAAAGTGAAATTTTTGCCCGATGTAGATGGTAACGTGAAATTTGGAGCTTTGATTCCTATTTTGAGTGCCATATAGGTTGTATTTTTATTTGTCAACCATAGTATGTTGTGTATTGTTCTGCTTTTTGTTTGCTATTAATTTAAATCGGCAAGGAGCTATTTTTTATGCCCACGGGGCATAGTAATGGGTTGCTATCAAGTTACATTTGTCCCCTTGTCGTGCAAATTAATTATTGTGAAAATGGCCCGTGACATGTCGAGGTTTGTGTGCCTCATAAAAACAGCAATTAAAAGGAAAGGTGTCCATTCCCAAACCTTAAAAAATAAGAAAAGGAAGACTTAATTGCCTTCCTTCCCTATTTTTCGACTTTGCCAAATACTTATAAAGTTCTGCTTTTCAAGATTCGATTCTATTTCACTTTTCTAGCATAATTCATGTCGTTCTCAATTCTCCTTTTTAGCGAATCAACCACCAAAGTCTCTGAATTAACGTCTGATTCTACATAGTCAAGTTTAATGTTGCTCATTTGAGCTTCTTCACCCGTTTGCAACGATATTCTTTTTATGTTTTGTAGTTCATAAATCACATATATCAAAACCACTAGATTTAAGATATTGAATAAATTCTGTTTGAGCCAGATCATTGAAAGATTATTAATTATTATTAAACAAAAGCGTAGTTACGATTTTTTCTTTACAGAGTTGTAAATTTTATAGTAATACTTGCCCAACACAGTTTTTAGTTCAGGTTTTTCCTTTTCCCTCCATTTAAATCCCTTCAGTCTCAGTTCTTCATCTTTTAGTTCGTGAGGTGGAATAAATCTGGCTTTGGGCTTTTTGTAAAATGCGATCTGGTTTACTTTTTGATTCTTAAACCTAATAGTGAGGTTCTCGGATTCCACATGGTTCATGCCACTAGTTAAGGTATCGCCCGAAAGAGCGTAGTAGTTGGTTTCCGCATTTAGTTTCACATCTATCTTTTGCAGCTTATTTTCGTAAAACGTGGCCAACATGTTTTTGCCTTTCACTTGATTGAAATTGTCGAGGGTATCTCTGGAAATGCTGAAAGATTTAGTTCTGAGCAATATTCTGTCAATTCTTTTCTTCTTCGAATATACTTTAATTGTATCGCCTCGCATTTGGTTTTTGCCGTTCCACATCACGGGATCTTTGTAAAATGTGATGCAGGTATCGGCCATGTCATATAGCAACGAATCGCAAATGGCTTGCAACGTTTTGTTGTATACCTTCACCTTGTGGTAGGCAAACATTTTCTGCTGTTTGGGCAACGACAAGGTATCGCTAATGGCATATAAAGTATCGCTCGAAAGGTACAAAGTATCGCCACCGCTTATGCTCCGCATCAAAGCCTCTGGATACACTTTTGTCATGCTTTTGGCCCCACCTTTGTAGCGAGCTTCTTGCCCAAAAATGGTAATGCTGTCCTTTTTGGAAAATATTTCCACATTTCCGTAGGCAAAGCCTGTTTGTAGCAGTTGATTGTAATCTACTTTATCGGCATGCAGTACGTACAATCCATAGTTTATCCTTGTGCGGCCTTTGAATTTACTTATTTTTGAAATTGAGTTGTACTCGCCTTCATCGGCATTCATCACCCCATCTGGCCCTATAATTCGGGTTGGACCATAAAATTTCACAATTCTAGATTCCGTGTTGTACTCCATAGTATCGGTGTATATGGTGTATTTTTTGTCTTTAAACACCACATCTTTGACAAACACAAATAAATTTTTGGCTTTGTAAAAAGTGCCAATTTGGCTCACCAAGGTGTTTTCTTTGTCCACCACATTGCCTTTGTTGATATAATGTGCAATATCGGTACCCAAATTGTAGTCGAGATTTGTAGTATAAAGTGTGAGCGATTTGTTGATTAACATCACGTTGGATCCCGTCACTTTTGCCAGTTTCTGATCGCCAAAGTAATTCAAATGGTCGCCAAAAAGCTTCTGCGAATCTGACTTTACAATGCTGATGTGGTCGAAAGCTTCTAGGTCGTTTCTGTTTTGAAATTGATACGATGAATCGCAATACATTTTTGCCCCTGCATGTTGGAAAATCACGTTGCCTTTTAGCACACGAATTGGCAGGCCCATGCGAACAGTGCCTTCCAGACTATTGGCACGGATGAGTTCCACCTGCTTGGTTTGGGCAAATAGGCTGACAGAAAAAATAGATAGATGTATTAATAAGCAAATCTTGATCTTCTTCATCGTTGATTAAGGCCTAGTGTCTCTATTTGTGGCTCACTATGCCAATGTAATTGAATGGAGTAATATTCCTCAATTCCTTTTTCACCGAGTAGCTCACATTCAATTCGTGAATAAATTTATCTAATGTTTCCTTCGTAATTTTTTCCCCTGTTCTGGTTAGCTCTTTGAGTGCCTCATACGGGTTAGGATATCCTTCCCTTCTGAGAACGGTTTGAATAGCTTCAGCTACTACAGCGTAATTATTTTCCAGGTCGTTGTTTATAGCTTGTTGATTCAATACCAATTTGCCCAATCCTTTCAGCAGCGACTCCAAGGCAATATAAAAATGAGAGAATGGCACGCCCAAGTTGCGAAGCACAGTTGAATCTGTAAGGTCTCTTTGCAGGCGTGAAATTGGAAGTTTAGCAGCAAAATGCTCAAATATGGCAACAGCTATCCCCAAATTTCCTTCCGAATTTTCAAAGTCTATTGGGTTCACTTTGTGTGGCATGGCCGATGAACCCACCTCGCCCTTTTTCAGTTTTTGTTTGAAATAGTCCATAGATATGTATTGCCACATATCCCTATCTAAATCAATCAAGATGGTAGAAATGCGTTTGAAACAATCGCATAAAGCTCCAATATTGTCGTAATGGTCTATTTGTGTAGTAAATTGGCTGCGTTTCAAATTGAGCTTTTCGTTTACAAACCGGTTGCCAAAGTCGATCCAGTCGCGGTCGGGATAGGCCACATGATGGGCATTAAAATTGCCTGTTGCTCCGCCAAATTTGGCAGAATAAGGGATGTAATTCAATTGCAGCATCTGGTTTTCGATTCGCTCTACAAATACCATTAGCTCTTTTCCAAGGCGGGTGGGCGTTGCTGGTTGTCCGTGTGTTTTGGCCAGCAATGGTATCTCTTTCCATTCATGTGCATATTGCTGAAGCAGAGCCAGCACTTCCGTAAGCTTGGGGAGCAATTCGTTTTCTACACTGTCGCGCAGCAAAAGTGGAATGGCGGTATTGTTTATATCTTGAGAAGTAAGGCCAAAATGCACAAATTCAACATACTTGCCTATTCCCAATTTTTCAAATTTCTCTCTAATAAAATATTCGACAGCCTTTACATCATGGTTTATTTTTTTCTCGGTGTCTTTGATCTGCTGAGCATCATTCTCATCAAAACTTGTGATAATGGCCCAAAGGGAAGGGTATATTTTCTTTTCAAAATCGCTAAATGCAGGTAGCCCCGATTCGCACAGTGCGATGAAGTACTCAATTTCAACCATTACCCTGTATTTAATCAAGGCAAACTCTGAGTAGTAATTGGCAAGTGATTGTGTAGTTTTTCTGTAGCGACCGTCAATGGGCGATATTGCTGTAAGCTCGTTCAATTCCATTTTAATTAGGGTAGGGGTGGGCAAAGATAAGATATAAATACTAACGAATGGTGTGGGCTTACATAGCTATACCGATTTAGCCATAGTGGCACCACTTTGCCATGCTTGAAAGAGCTCATTTAGCCACTCACTACCATGCCCATTTCTTTTGCAAATTGCTGCTGATAGCCTTTTAGCGCTATGAGCGTTTGTAAAGTTCCTTCTATTTCTGGTGAATCTACCTGCATGATTTTTAACTTTTTCTGTATTTCTTTAAACTCGCTGTTCACTTTTTCAAAATTAAATCTAGCAACCGTTCTGTTAAGCAGAAACACTTTGTCTTCGTCTTTTTGCGGAATGTAAATGTCTAGTTTATTGAGCCACACCTCGGAAAGTTGGTGAATGTCAGTGAGTAAATCTATTAAATAAGCTTTTATTTCTGCTTCGGGATGGGAGATAAAAAAATCAATGCCTGGCACATTGCCATTAATTAGTTCCTCCTGAAATAGGCTAAAAATACGAGATACTATCCCAATTTTGAACTCAATATTTTGAATATATTGAAATAGACTCGCATATAATTGGGTTTGCTCATCGAGCGGAAACTTGGCATATTCTATCAGTATTCGCACCATCTCTTTTTCTGAGACTTCATCACCTCTTAATTCAATAGTTTGGGTTTCTAAAGGATGGATTATCTCTTCCACATTTACCAAACTGGCTTCAGAAACAACTTTTTTAATGTCCTCATCCTGCTTTTTGCGGTTGTCGAGCTGTATTTTATTGTACTCCGAAATGATTACTTGCTCATCAATATCGAGCAATTGGCTGCAATGCTTGAAATATAGAGCCCTCTGAATGCTGTCTTGGACTTTGGCAATACTTTTCACGACTTCACGAATTACCTCGGCTTTTTTCAAAGGGTCGTTTGCTGTTTCCTTAAGTAGCACCTCTGTTTTGTAGGTAATAAAATCCATGGCTTTGTTAGCCATGAAATTGCGAAACTCGGTAGCCCCCACTTGCTTAACAAAGCTATCAGGATCGTGGCCATCAGGAAACAGCAACACCTTGATGCTGAGGCCACTATCTAATATTAAATCTGTACCTCGCATGGCCGCTTTAATGCCCGCTGCATCGCCATCGTAGAGTACAGTTACATTTTTGGTATAGCGACTGATTAGCTTCACTTGCTCGATCGTAAGTGAAGTGCCCGCAGATGCTACCACATTGGTTATCCCTGCCTGATACAACGAAATTACGTCCATATAGCCTTCTACCAGCAGGCAGTTGTTGTTAGATCTAATGGCCGATTTTGCCAGTTGCAAGCCATATAGAATGGTACTTTTGTGGTAAAGTTCAGTTTCTGGTGAATTGAGGTATTTGGCCGTGCCTTTTTCACTGCCCAAAATCCTGCCTGAAAAAGCTACCACTTTCCCACTGCTATTGTGGATGGGAAATATAACCCTATTTCTGAAAAAATCGAACTTTTTGCCGCTTTCTGAGGCCTTTATCAACCCCGCTTTTTCTAGTATTTCGAGGCTATACTGGTTTTTATTCGCATCAGATATGAGATTGCTGTAACCATCCAAAGCAAAGCCCAAGTCGAAATCTTTTATTGTTTTTTCATTCAAGCCACGCTCTTTGAAATAAGTCATACCAATGGCTTTTCCGTCAGGGTGTTCAAGTAAGCAAGTTTGGAAATAGTTTTTGGCATATTCTAGCACAATAAACAATGCATCTCTCTCCGATTGCTCTTGGGCTTGCTCATCGGTGGGTTGTTGATCATACTGCAGTTCGATATTGTATTTCTTCGCAAGGTATTTTAGCGCTTCCACATAGGTGAGCTTGTCGGCTTCAATCAAAAACTTAACCGCATCGCCACCTATACCGGTGCTGAAACATTTGAAAATTTGTTTGGCAGGAGAAACATAAAAGGAAGGTGTTTTTTCAGAGGTAAATGGCGATAATCCTACAAAATTGGCACCTCTTTTCTTCAAATTTACAAAATCACCTACCACCTCCACTATATCGGTAGCTTCATATATTTGGTCGATAGATTGCTTGGTGATTCGCACGGATTGGCTGCTATTTCAATTGCTATTAAACTAGTTGGTCATAGAAATGAGGCCAGATTCAGTTCTTTCCCATATTTCAAAATCATAATCATAATGATTTTTTTCATCTTTTAAATGTACTTCTGTGGAAATACAATGCCATTCAGTTTCACGCAGCTGCGGGAAAAAAGTATCACCTTCAAAACTGGCATGCACTTTTGTTATGTAAATACGCTCTGCCAAGCCTAAAGTGGCTTCGTATATTTGCCCACCTCCAATTACAAATGCCTCTAATTCGTGGTTCGATCTCGCTACTATTAGTGCATCCTCAATAGATTTTACCAAAACACAGCCATCGGCTACCATATTTTCATTGGCAGAAACCACAATATTTGTGCGGTTGGGCAATGGCTTACCGATAGATTGGTATGTACGCCTGCCCATGATTACGCAATGCAAACTAGTTTTGGATTTGAAATATTTCAAGTCATTGGGTAAGTGCCAAAGCAGCGTATTATCTTTGCCTATGACATTATTTTCCGATATTGCCACTATTTGTGATACGATCATATAAACTTTTATTGCAGCTAATGCGTTTTAAGTACTGTACCACAAATGTAGGTTAGAAAATTTAATTTAATTTTATTACGCTGATACCCATACTTCCATATATTTGTGGTGAGTAACGTGTAATTAAGCCTAAACTCATATTTTTATATGCTTAAAATTTTGTTAGCTGAAGACAATCCAATTGATGAATCTGCCATGATTCAGTATTTGAAAAACAATTTAGGTACTGAATTCACATCTGAAAGCGTAAAATCTTGCAAAGAACTTCTCAGGATTTTAGACGAGGGCAAAATTTTTGACATCATTGTTCTAGATCACATATTAGAAGACGAACAGTCGCTCAAATACATCGATAAGGTCGTGTCAAAAGCCAAAGACGGTCAAGTGATCGTTCTCTCAGGCCAAACCGACATTTCTGTTTGTATCCAATATCTGAATGCCGGGGTTTATGCCTATTTGAATAAAGAAGCCAACGCGTTTAAGAATTTGGTAAAAAATATCAACGAAATTCTTTCAAAGCGAAGTGGCGATTTGTCTTTCAAATTAAGCAAAAGTGTGATTTATATTGGCGCAGCGGTGCTGATCGCTGCCATCGTTTTATACTTCATAATACTTTAGCCTCGCTTGCTACGCTCCGATGTTACTGTCAATTTTTTAAATACGGGTTTCGCAAACAATATGGTTTCTCACCTGGGTATTGAATATACGGAAGTGGGGGACGATCATATTTGTGCCAAAATGCCTGTAGATTCTCGCACCACCCAGCCATTTGGTTTATTGCATGGCGGAGCATCTGTAGTGCTCGCAGAAACCTTGGGAAGTGTAGGATCGCATCTGTGTGTTGACATTGAAAAATATATCTGTGTAGGCCTAGAAATCAATGCCAATCATGTGAAAAGTGCCACTTCAGGGTTTGTTTACGGAAAAGCCACGATAATACACTTAGGCAGAAAAACACATATTTGGGATATTCGTATCACCAACGAGGCTTCGGAGTTGGTCTGCATCAGCAGGCTTACTGTAGCTGTGATTGAAAAGAGGTGAGTAAGAAGAGTGCCCTGGCTTCAAAGGTTTCTCTTATCTAGGAAAACTTTTGTTAAGTCTTTTTTCTTCATGTGTATTGGAATGTGAAGATTTCACAATAGAAAAGGTGGAGAAGTACATCGGTTACCTCAATAAAACTTTCAAAGAGTGATAGTAGCGGAGAAATTAGTAGATAAAATTTCAATTCAAAATTTTTTTTTACTCTTAAAAGAAGCGCATTTCAGCATAGGTGTTTTTAAAATGCCAAGATCGAGTACTGTAATTCTTTTGGCTGACGAATTCCCGACCATTGTAAATCAAGCTACGATTGATCTTGAGCAACTGCAAGGATTTTTAGTTTCTCCGTTCGAGGAAAATGAAACTACCCAAAGCTTCATCATAAAACCTTCATTTACTGCCAGTTTTACTTTGTTGGATAGCGGAGAAATTGAGTCTCAAAACGATTTTGATGAGGAATTTTTGCAATCCATCATTACCCATCGATCAATTGCAGAACCAAAGGCCGATTCTCATTTTGATCTATCTACCATCGACCCTGCTTTTGAGGAGCAGGTAAAAACGGCCATTGACGCCATAGGGGCTGGAAGTATAAAAAAAATAGTATTGGCCAGAAAGAAAAAAATTAAACTAAAACAAGATTTTAATCCTATCATATTTTTTCTACAATTGTGCAAAGATTATCCAGAAGCATTTGTATCGCTCACAGATTCGCAAATTTCCGGTACTTGGATCGGTGCCTCTCCAGAATTATTAGTATCTGTTGATAATAAAAACATATTCAGAACTGTGGCACTGGCAGGAACAAAACATGTAGTTGCATCTGATGCCACCTCCAAAGCTAGCTGGACAGAGAAAGAAATAGAAGAGCAAGCTCTAGTTTGCAGGTACATTATAGATTGTTTTAAGAAGATAAGGTTGCGTGAATACGAAGAAATTGGGCCAAAAACAGTGCAAGCAGGCAATCTTTTGCATCTGAAAACTGAATATTCTGTGGCAATGAATGAAGTAAATTACGAAAATTTGGAGTCCATAATGCTAAAATTATTGCACCCCACCTCTGCAGTTTGCGGCACACCAAAGGCCGAGGCTATGAATCTGATTCACGAAGTGGAGAAAATAAACAGACGTTATTATGCAGGATTTTTAGGACCTGTAAATTTGTCTTTGACACTTGCATCCAATGCAGTTTTCACCTCCTTGTTTGTAAATCTGCGTTGCATGAATGTGGAAAATAATGTAGCCACTCTGTTTGCTGGTGCGGGCATTACGCGCGATTCAGTTCCAGAAAGCGAGTTTGCAGAGACTGAAAGCAAGTTTTTGACGCTGTCGAGCAAACTTTAGTAAATGCTGCTATACAAAAAACTGCATAAAATTTTGACATTTTTAAGGTACATTTGTTTATAAAGTGAGAGACCGAAATTAAATTTTCAGTAAGCGTGCAAAATCCTAAAGTAGCTTTTTTGAAGAAAAAATAATAGAGAATGCATTGGCTGAAAAGAAGAGATTACTTAGGCAACATTTCGGTGCTGGCACAAGAGGGTTTACCTCTACTACAGTTAACGACAATAGCGTGGCGACATACGTAAGGTTATTGGCGCTTCCATCTCTTGGTGTTTAATTGCTATATATGTCAAAGTAAATGACCAAATAAATGACTTACCTAAACAATAATTGCAGTGAATACAACTGAGTTAAATGAATTTATTGTTGCAAATATCGTTCTCTTAGGCTTCGTGTTTCTAGCTTTACGTGAGAATGTATCTCTCTTTCTGATAAAATCTGGATAAAACATGGAATTAAAGGCAAAGGCTCTTGACACAAATTGATAACATATATCAGATTCCGGCTATTTGTGCCGCACAAGGGATAGAGAATGCCATTATCTGCCCGGGTTCACGGTCTGCACCGCTAACGCTGGCTTTTGTGCGCCACCCGAAATTCAAAACCCGCTTGATTTTTGATGAACGATCGGCTGCTTACATTGCTTTGGGAATGGCTCAAAAATCTAGAAAAACTGTAGTGTTGATCTGTACTTCTGGCACTGCGGCATTAAATTTTGCCCCAGCAATCGCGGAAGCTTTTTGGCAGCAAATACCGCTGTTGGTACTTACCGGAGATCGACCACCCGAATGGATAGGACAGGGAGATGGACAAACCATCAACCAAAATTTTATCTACCAAGAAAATTGTAAGGCACAATATGCGTTGCCGCCAGATAGATTGCACCCCGATACTACTTGGCTGTTGCAAAGGACGGTGAATGAGGCTATTTCAAAAACCCAAACCCAACCGTTAGGCCCTGTTCATATAAATGTGGCAGCCAGAGAACCTTTTTACCCTGAAAAAAATACCGAAGTTCATTTTGAGCACTCACCCAGAATTATCAATGCAGTGCCCGTTTATCGTACCCTGCAACGAGACCAATGGAAGACAATATTGGCGCTGTTGTTAGATGTAAAAAAAATAGCCATTATTGCAGGGCACCAATTGCCTGACAATCAGTTGTTTGTAGTGCTCAATTCTTTTCAAGATTACAATGCCATGCCTTTGTTGGCAGATGTTAATAGCAATTTGATGGGAGTAAAAAATGCCATCACCCACAGCGACTTGCTCATTTCTTCGTTTGGCGAAGTGCAACAGCACGACATGTGCCCTGAATTGTTGATTTCGTTTGGCAACGAGTTTGTATCCAAAAGTCTAAAACAATATTTGCGGAAACATAAGCCCAAACTGCATTTTCACATTTCCGAAAGTGACAATTGGGTAGATACTTTTCAATCTGTCACTCATTTTATCAATGTTTCACCAACTTATTTTTTTGCCGAGTTTACCAACAAGATCAAGTTGACACTTCATAAAGAATACTTGGCTAATTGGTTGCAAATGAACGATCTCACAAGGGATAAAATCGACAATTATCAGTTGCAGGAACATTATGATGAATTGTGTGTATCCAAAACGATATTGGATCGACTGCCTAAAAATTCGGTTTTGCATCTTTCAAATAGTTTGCCTGTGCGCTACGCAAATATGCTTGGTATAGCCAATGCAGAGGTGTACTGCAATCGAGGCACAAGCGGCATTGATGGTTGTGTAAGTACTGCCGTAGGTTCGGCTTTAGAAACCGATCAGCTGGTAACTCTTTTGAGTGGCGATGTTGCTTTTTTGTACGACAGAAATGCTTTTTGGCACCACGAATTGCCTACTAATTTACGTTTTATAGTGATAAATAACGGTGGAGGACAGATATTCAGAACAATAGCTGGTGCTAAAGATCAACCTGAACTGGAAGCCTATTTTGTGGGCAAACAAACCCAGGATATGCAGTTTATAGCCAAAGAATATGGATTGGAATACACCAAAGTCACTGATAGGAAAGGATTGAAAAAAGCTTTGGCTACCTTGTATAAGGCCGATAAATATTCCAAAATTTTGGAAGTAATAGTCGATGGCACCGAAGCCTTGCATACTATCACTGCATTTAAGGCATTTGTAAGCCTAGAAAATAACTGACCTACACATTGGTAACTGCTTCGGAACGATTGGCCTTTGTGCTCCAAAATTTTCTTCTGGTTTATCAAAGTCCTACAGGCGCTGCGATCGAAATCAACTACGACCGCAGTTCAGAAAATGGCATTTCGGTACCTGATCTCTCTGCTGGTTATTTTAATTCTGCAATCCATTTTGAAGCCATTCCAATGCAATGGATCAAGTATAAAGACGAGCATATTCCTTTGCTTTTTGCCGATAAATATTGCCAAGTACCTTATGAATCGGCAAATAGTGCCAGTGGTTTCGCATTTGATATCATCTCAGCTATTTTCTTCTTTCTTTCAGGCTGGCAAGAAACCGTGGTAGAATCGGACGACAAACTTGGCCGGTTTACTTTCAGACAAAGCATTCAAAAAGAGCTTAATATCAGCACCTTGCCTGTTGTGCATTACTATTTTATGATGCTACGCGATGCCATTGAGCAAACTTACTCCATTATTCTCACCAACAAGATCAACCAGGAACACAAATTCAATGCTATTGTGAGCCACGATGTGGACTATTGGGTTACACTTTGGAGAAAAGAATTGAAATATGCCGTTAAAAATAAAGATGTAGGGAAAATTTTGCAATTGCTGATCAATAGGCTGCTGCCGCAATGTTATATAGCGTGCTTTGATCGGATTTACAGCCTACAAAAGAAATATGGTTTCAAATCTACTTTTTTCTTTTTGCCAGATACAGAAAAGTATTTAGGAAATGAAAGCGCAGATTACGCAATTTTGGCTTTGAAACACCGAAAATTCATTCAACAATTGGCCAAAAGCAATGAAATTGGCCTGCACGGCAGTTTTAATTCTTCCATCTTAAATGAAAAATTAAAATTAGACCTGACCGCAATTAATGCCGTTTGTCTTGCAGATATTAATAGGTTTCACTTTTTGATGTTTGCTATAAAATCAACGCCCAAATTGCTGGAGGATAATCATATTAAAATAGATTCGACACTTGGATTTAACGATATGCCTGGCTTCAGATATGGTACCGCGTATCCGTTCTATCTATTTGATTATGAGCGTAATATAGCTAGTAGGGTAATCGAAATCCCGCTTGTCGTAATGGATGCCAGTTTGTTTTATGGGCATTATTTGGGTTGCAAATCGAAAGTGGAGGCATGGCAGTACATACTACCTATTTTGCATCAATTTGATAAATCTGGTGGAAATTTGGTTGTCAATTGGCACAACGATGCCTTTGCTGCGCTAGGTCGGCAAGTTTGGGTAGAAACGTTCGAGGATATTTTGGCCTATTGCACCAAGAAAGGTGCACTTTTTGTACCAATGAAAACGGTAATAAAGCAGGCCGTGGTTTAATCTTTATTTTCTACTTTATTTTACTAAAGTTCCGTTTTCTCTAAAAATCATTTCAACAATATCGGGAGAATTTTGAAATGGCTGCACGGTAGCCAAATATGAACCCTCTATTTCCGTATTTTTATAAGTAAAAGCAGTCTTCAATTCTGCTTCCTTGTAGCTGGCTTTTATGGTGTTGAAAACAGGTACAGGTAGTTGATCGGCCAAAATTTGTACTCTTGTTTCTTTTAATTCACCATTGGCTGCGTACAGTAGCGATTGTAACTTTCCTTTCTGCTTAAACCAAACGCGGTAATCTCGTACGCTCCTATCTTCGGGGATAAACCACGGCATCTCAGATTTCCAACTCAGATCTGTTGCCAAGGGATAACTTTTCCTAAAAGATTGTGCCACAAATAGGGGAGGGAAAGGCTGAAAATCGTCTTTTATCAATTCTGATTCGGCTATCTTCTTGGAGGAAGGTAGTCTGTTTTCCGTGGCGTTGGAGTTTTGTCGGTTCAATTTTTGTTGTGCAGTAGTTGTTTTTGATGCCTGCACATTTCTATTTAATTTGCAAGAAGTCAAAGATATAAATCCGACCAACATTACTAGTAACAAAGTATTTTTTGTTGTTTTCATCTCAATTTTTGATTTGTGTATATTAGTCATTTCTAAAAACCTCAATGCACCTAGTTTTTCCCCTTCTTTGAAAGCGTTAGGTCGCTATTTTGATGCTGTTGAAGGAGGTTTTTAGAAGTGCCCAATAGCTTTTTATGGAGTCGTTATTACTGTAATAAAGCTGTATTTTTGGCCATCGATAATTCGCTGTGCACCCCAAGGCTCTCATTCATTTTCTTCTTTAAATCTACAATCGACCCTTTTGCCCATATTTTCACATCCATATCAATGGAGCTTCTCAGTGCATGTTCATAAATGGCGATAGCTGCTTCATGATTTTCTGCCATTATTTCGCAGTACTTTATATCAAAAGCCACTCCCGACTTGGTAAACAAGGTTACGTATGCGTCTTCGCCCGATTCTGTGGGAGATGAAGGAATTTCGACCATTTTTTTTGTGGCGAGATCTGATAGTTGGTGCCAGATTAGTGAATGTTCGGTCTCTGCTGCGTTGCCGAGTGATTTAATGCGCGGATTGCTACTTCTTTGGTATGCCAATTGCCCTATCCAAATGGCATCTAAGTTAATTTCCGCAGCTTTCACTAAGAATTTTCTATGCTCTACTCTTGCTGTGCTATCTTTAGCCGTTTGGGTGGCCAGTTTGGAATGTCTATTCTGATTCAAAAAGCTTTGGAATTCCCCGCAAGACTGCAAGCTAAGTAGTAGTATCGCCATTAAAAATAATGTTAGTATGTAGTTGATGTATTGCTTTCCCATTTTAGTTTGTTATTTAGTAGGGTACAAATTTCAGCTTAGTACTACACAATGTTGTTACAGCCTTTGTACTAATAGTTGCAAAATTCACATCTAATAGTGATTTTAAAGCTGCGGCAATTTTTTCCAAGGCTTCTCTTTTGCTTCAAATTTATTTAGCAGACACAAGATTATCGCCAAAAAAAACTGCCCTTACAAGGCAGCTTTTTTAAAAGATTATTTACATGATATTCTTATTTCCATTAGTTTGTCACTACCAATTGCTTTATTGTAGCTTTGCTGCTTTGGTACAGCTTTATGAAATATACGCCCTCAGGTACTCATTCACCAAGTTTACACTCGCGGTATCGATTTTGGTAAGTCGTGTTTCAGAAGTAATGCTGTAGCTGACTCCATTGGTAAAGTTATTGGCAGTTACTCCCGATATTTGTTTTGTTGCCCCTACGAAAGCATTGGCATCGGCATCTATTCCAAATTGAGCCACCAGAGCATTTAAGCTGCTGCCTACAGGAAAATTAAATGTAATAGAAGTTCTTATTATACTGGTTGTGCCTAATTGGCCTGAAACAGTAAAGCTAGCGATGAGGCTAATCGCCAGGACAATCAATATTTCATCAACTGCCTGCATAACTGCATCCAACAATAGTGCCTTAGCAGATATAGGTGGTATCGGAAGTGTACCTTACGACTTCTATGATTTGGCTTTTCAAACCAGCACTACATTCAACGCAGGCAATAGGTTCATTGCTCAGATTTCAGATGGCAATGGAAGTTTTTCGAATTTTACAAATATAGGAACCGTAACAGGCACAATAGCCTCTTCGGTGGGCAACCTTATTCAACTTTTCATTCCTCCTACGCTTCCAACAGGGTCTAATTACCGTGTCAGGGTAGTTTCAACCAACCCGGTTGCGATAGGTTCAGACAATGGTTTTGGATTTGTATTGAACAATGCATTCATAACAGTTACAGCCAACGGAACAAATTTGTGTCCCGGAGCTACTATTCCCGTAACGTTCGAAGCGGATGGCAATTTTAATTCAAACAACCAGTTTTTACTTGAACTCTCCAACTCATCAGGCAATTTCTTCAACAATACACTGAGTGGTTTTGGCGATGCCATAGGAGGTGTTGCTTTGACTGCAACAGGAATAGTGCCTCAAAGTATCGCTTCATCTGCTTTCTATAGAGCAAGAGTGAGTGCTTCTAGTCCTTTTTCCCAAACAGCATTGGGTTACGAATCCAATTATTTCACGATTTTCAACTCATGTTTCAATTCGCTTGGCTTATCATCTGGCCCTTATTACGGTGGCGACCAGTTGATGGTAAATGTCAATCCTACCTCCACTTTCGCTTCCGGCAATGCCTATATCGCTCAGCTATCCGATGCCAACGGTAGTTTTGCCAACCCTTCGTTCTTGGGTTCGGTTTCAGGCATTGGTTTGGCTACCATTTCAGGTATTTTACCAATCGTGACTACCACGGGCAATAACTATTCGGTGCGGGTTATTTCAACAAAACATACTTTTACCTCTGCGGGTTATTATTTAGGCACTATCAGCCCATTAAAAATCGTGATCTCATCCAATGCCAATTCAGCTGCCTATTGTGCGGGGGCTTACGTGAAGTTGGGCGATATGACTGTGACTGGTGCAACTGCATTAAACAACATTTATACCGTTCAAATGAACAATCTCCTAAGTACCACCTTCAGTTCGCCTTTTAATGTTTTCAGCTTTGCTGCCCAGGCTTCAGGTGTTGTTTCTGTCCCAGGCTTCACCATTCCGAGTACTATTCTGGGTACGTTTTATAACCGTTCAATTAGAGTTGTTTCCTCTAGCCCTGCTGCCGTAAGCCAAAACATTTTGGGCACTTTCTCTTATGCCACCGATTGTTTTAGTTTCAACTTGAATACAGGTATTTTACAGCCTAATGCTGTTTATCAAGCTAGTTACAACGTGAACTCTGGCATCAGTTTCACTGCCGGCAACCAATTTATCATTGAGTTATCAAACAATAATTTTACAACTGTTTTGGGCATAGGTGCTGTAAGCTCGGTAGCCAGCGGCTTTATCAATGTTGCCATTCCAAATTCTTTGCCTACAGGCATGTATAGTGCTAGAATTCGCTCTACCAACTTTCCAAGTATAGGGCAAGTAGTGCAAGTGTATGTAAATCAGGTCAACATTACCCCTGGCTTCGTAAATACAAGCAAACAATACTGCCAAACTGGGCAAATCACTTTCGACAATTTCACCGTTGCTTCGGCTGTGAATTTAGGTAACAATTACATTATTCAGATTTCCACTTCCCAAGCCTTTTCGAATGGCTCTACTTATGATCTTAAAACCATTCCATCTGCCCTGACAGGTTCAATTGCGGTGGGAACTTTGCCCATACCAGTGGGCTTGCCAAATGGAGACAATTTCTATTACTATAGAGTGGTTTCCACCAGTCCTGCTGCTGCTAATAACTACTCAAGTCAGTTTTTAATCAGACAAAATTGTTTATCCGTCACCAACCCTGTTTCCAGCTATTGCCCTGCAGCACAAGGAAGCATTTTTTACGGTAACGTGAGTTTCAACGCGGGCAATAACATAACCGCATTGCTATCAAACGCCTTAGGCAACTTTACATCTGCCTTGCCTATTGGTTCGGTGCAGGACAATGTAGCCGGTGGTAGCAAATTGCTCAACTTCACTATTCCATCAGGTTTGCAACAAAGCAGCAACTACAAAATCAAACTGATCTCTACCGATTTTGCAAGTGAAAGCCAGGCCACTACATCATTCGAGGTAAAACAAGTTTGTATCGGCCAGCCCGGAGGTTTCAATGCCGCTATTAGTCAATGTTCATTTATTCCTTTAGTAACTGTTTCTGCTTTCGGAAGTGTAAATCCTGACAATCAATATCAATTGCTTTTAACAAATAATGCAGGTGTAACTATTGCCAACAGTTCATTGCTTGGCACCGCAATATCGAATGCTACTGGAACAATCGCATTTGAAAATGTGGTATTGCCAACAATTGCGGGCGTTTATAGATTGAAGGTGGTCAGCTCAAGCCCTAATGTGACGGGTGACATTTCCAACGGTTTCAATATTGCCAACAATTGCTTGGGGGCTCCGTATTTCCCTTATCCTAAAATATGCAGTGGAAGCCCTGTAACGGCTAGTGTATTTATCAGCAGTGGTAATGCCTACCATGCGGGCAATAAATATGTGATTGAGTTGTCGAACAGTGTGGGGTCTTTTGCTGCGCCTACTACCGTGTTTGGTATAAGCTCTACTGCCAATTCGTTGTATGCCACAGTTACTATTGCTTCCAATATGGCTACCGGATTCAGCTACAAGTTGAGAGTAAAATCTACCAACCCTGCTTTTACATCTAATGACGGCAATACTTTTGCCATTGATCAAATCTGCCTTTCAGCAGGAGATATAGCTGTGGGTCCATATATCGGTGGTGGTCCAACTCCCATTACAATTCCTGTGGAGACTATCGGGCTAGTTGTTAATGGTGTTACCCAATACACTGCAACAATGTATTCGCAAAATGGCAACTTAATTGGTAATATTGGTACAGCCACTACGGCTAAAACCATCACAGGAACGCTTCCTTCGGTGGTAACAGGAGGCTACTATTACGTAAAATTAACATCTACTAGTCCAGCAGCGACCAGTTACAATAGCAATTTCTTCATCTTAAACCCCACGGATATTAAAGTTTCTACTGTTTCAGGTTCTTATTGTGTGGGAAGTTCATTACTTGGCGTTGTATTCTCTGTTGCAGGTTCTGTTGGTGGCGGCAATGTGTACGCCCTTGATTTGTCAGATGCTAGTGGCAATTTCTATTATGGTTACAATCAAATAGGAATCATTGCCGACAATACGGTGGGTGTAAAAGCTATTTCAGGCTATATTCCGCTTGGTTTGTCGCAAAGTCCGAATTATCGATTGAGAATAAGGTCAAGCAATGGCTCGATTAGCAATCAAGAACTAGTAAATATCAACGCTACCTTTGAGTGTACAGGGGCGATTAGTAAAGCGTGGGATAAGTTCCGAAGTCGCGGTAGGGTAGTGAATAATTCAGCTTCAGTAGGTTTGGTAGCATCCCCAAATAGCATATTTAGTTTTGAAGGCGCAACCAAGCAAACCGTGGAAGGATCTACGCCAACCATTTTCGGACAAGTAGCCTTAACCAATAATGCAGGCTTGGATATAAAGCAAAATATAAGTGTCGCAAGGATATCGCTTTCGGGTGGCAATTTGAAGGTAGATACTTTGAATACTGTAGCCATTACTTCAACAGAGCCTGCCGCTTTAACAAGAACAAACGAAAGCTATGTTGATGGAACACTTTCCAGAGCAGTTACCGCCACTGGAGTAGCCTACACTTTCCCAGTAGGCACCACCGATGCCTACCGTGGCGTGGAAGTAACCTTCTCTGGCGCAAACAATGCTGGTACTTTGGCTGTGAGCTCCAAAGCAACACTTCCTAAAGTAACCCAACCTGCTGCATCTGGCGCACCAATTGCCCGGTATGACGCTACTTTAGGCGATACCTTGAAAAGCATATTGCCTGTAAGCTGGAAAGTAGAGGCTAGCAATACCTCTATTGCAGGCACCTACGCCATAAATCTGCAATCGCCATTGACTTTGCCAGGGTATACCGATCCTAATGCATTAAGAGTGGTGAAAAGAACAAACGACACTGCACCTTGGACTTTGGCTGGAGACCCTGTACCTGTAAAAACAGTTACGGGCAATGTCATCAGGATTGGAAGAAGGAACGTAAGCAATTTCTCTAATTTTGCGATTGCAGGTACTTGTGCCAATGTTTCTAAAGTACTTTTCAAACCGACCATTGATGTGGTGGGCGATGAATTTAAAGCAAATTTAGATGGTAACGCTTATCAGTGGTTTATCGATAATGTAGCCCAGAATGCATTCAACACGCGTCAAATCAAACCTGCGAAAGATGGCAAGTATCAAGTAAAGGTAATAGTGAGCGGATGCCCAAGCGAGGTCTCTGAGGCCTTGTCCTTTGCTGGAACAAATACCAAATCCGAAGGCGAGATCAATAAATCAGATTTTAGGCTGTATCCAAACCCTGCCAAATCTGAATTTACAATCGAGTCGTTCCACGCAGTCGAAGGTGTATATTTGATTGAATTGTTCGACATGCTAGGCAAGTCGATGATCACAAAAACAGTGAATCAAACAGACGGACAAGTTTTCAAGCTGTCTGTAAATACTCATATCTTGCCCACAGGCGTCTATTTTGTTAAAATGTCTTCCAATGGTAAAGGAAAAGTAATGAAGCTTGTGATAGAATAGACTGTGGTGATTTAAACTGTTGATTTTTCGACTTCTGCAAACTTTCAACCAGAGAGAAGTCCTTTTCACCAAAATGTCCCGTAGCAAATACTACGGGACATTGTTGTTTTTGACCAGGCCTGTTTTTGCTTTTTGAAGGCAAAGTGTAAATTTACAATGCCACTACCCAACAAATCACAGCGTACAAGTGCCAAAATATACATAATTCTTTCTCCATCCTGTTGTGCTATTCAAAAATTGCATCTCCTATATAATTTTTTATTTTCATAGTAATTATTCGAATTTTGTAACTCAATTATCCGTTTTTTCGTCTAAGTTTGACAATTAATTAAATCACCCTACTTCGCCTGCATGATTGAGGATATTGAAATTAACGACATAAGGTACTTGTGTCAGGTGGTACAAGAAAAATACAATTACGATTTCTCAAATTATGCCATATCATCGTTCAAACGAAGGATTTTAAGAGTTCTCGAGCTTTTTAAGATCGACAACATGGCTGTTTTAACCGAGAAAGTTAAGACCGAGCCTACTTTTTTCAAAATTTTTATAAACGAGATCACTGTAAACGTAACAGAAATGTTTCGAGACCCCTCACTTTGGCGGGAGTTGAGAGATAAAATCCTGCCAAATTTATTTTCCACACATGAAAACATTAAAATATGGCACGCTGGCTGCTCTTCGGGCGAAGAAGTGTATTCAATGTGTATATTATTGAAGGAAAACGGATGGCTGCACAAAACAAAAATCTGGGCTACAGATATTGACGATAACATACTTGCGAAAGCCAAAGACGCAAAATTTTCCATGAAAAACATGGCAGAGGTAAATGAGAAAAACTTTATCCGATATGGTGGCAAAGGTAAAATAGCTGATTATTACAAAGACGAAAACGGCACTGCAAAAATGGATACATCGTTGGTAGAGGGTGTAAACTACCGCATACACGATTTGGTGAGGTCGGGGGTAATCAACAAATTTGACTTGATCTTGTGTAGAAATGTATTGATCTATTTTAACCAGCAATTGCAAAACGATGTATTTAGAATGTTTCACGAAAGTCTGTTTAACTACAGTTACTTTGTAATCGGCTCAAAGGAAACATTAATTTGGAGCGATATAGCCGGCAAATTCATTACAGTGAACCAGGAAGAGAAAGTATTTAAAAAAGTAAAGGAATGAATGCAGTGGACAGTATGCAAACAATAGTGTAAAGGCAAAGCTTGCACGCTATTAATTTTCAACTGTCAATTTTTCAAAGTACTAAATGGCAATTGAAAAATCAAATATAGATAAGTCGCAATACAAAGCTGTGGTGATTGGAGGTTCGGCAGGCAGTTTTCAAGTCATAACCAAAATACTAGCGGAAATCAGCCCAAGATTTGAGTTGCCCATATTCATGGCATTGCATAGGCTGAAGCACGTAAGAAATGGGTTTGTAGAAGCTTTGCTCATAAGATCAAGCAAATCAATTATTGAACCCGAAGATAAGGAATCAATAAAGAGAAATATGGTGTATCTGGCTCCGGCCAATTACCACATGAATATAGAATTGGGAAACAAAATCTCGCTTTCAACCGAAGAAATGGTTAACAATTCAAGGCCAGCTATAGATTTGACTTTCGAGACGGCTTCGTACGTGTACAAAAATAAAATAATTGGCATCATGCTATCTGGCGCAAATAAGGATGGGGCGTGGGGAATGAAAAAATTAAAGGAAAGAGGTGGGTTTGCCATTGTGCAAGACCCCAAAGAATGCACCATCGACACGATGACTACCGCAGTACTGAATGTGACCCAAGTGGATCTAGTGCTAAAAACCGATGAAATAATAAAATTTTTAAATAACTTAGTTTGATTATGTTTAAAAAGATATTCACTGTGCTTTACACCGTTTTGACGGCCATATCACTCTATATTATAGGTGCGATTTTCGCATTTATCATTGAAACTGATGCTGGTTTTAAGCTTTCATTTTATCTGTTCGATACTACCAACAGCTTTTTACTTATGAGCATAGTTATTCTCTCTTTGATAATGGGCTTTATCAATATTTTTGTATTTAGTGATGATCAAATCATTCAATCAAAAAAAACTATAACTGTATCACAGACAGATTCTTTAGCGGTAGAGGAAGAAATTAATCAGCAAATCAAAAATAAATATGATGACAAAATTGCTGATATCTCCCAGCGGATAAAGTCCGAAATCAAGAAGCAAACCAACGAAAGTTCCAAATTAGAAAAAGGCTTATGGAGCTTATGCAATGAATTTGAACTAAGCCAAGGGTTGGTGTATAGAAAGGACGAAGCCGCAGATGTAGAAATTTTGCAACTTAAATCGACCTATGCGTATATCGGGTTGCTTGAAAATATAAACCGCATTGAAGTGGGAATAGGGTTGAATGGACAAGTAGCCAAATCTGGCAATTTTGTCTACCTAAAAGATGTGCCCAGAGGCTACATGAAAATAGTATCTGGTCTAGGGGAAGTTTCTCCGGACTTTTTATTGATCATACCTATTCATAAAAACGAAAAACTGACTGGCTTGGTAGAGTTGGCAGGGTTGGGGCATCTTAATGCAGAAGAGGTAAAGACAGTAAAAGACATGGCGCAAACAATATTTACTACTATTTTATAAGTACGCATTACAAATGAAGGTAAAATTTAGCATAAAACTCAAAATGTTTGCGGGCCTATTGGTTCTCATGATAGGAATGTTAATCTATTCCTACCTCAATATCAGCAAATTATATGAGTTTAAAGATACAGTCACCAAATCATACACAAAAAATGAAAATCTGCTGGCGGTTACCAATTCACTCATCCAGAGCACGGTGACATTTAGTATTGCCATGATTTTTGTGGGTATGCTTGTGGTGTATTTGCTTGCCATTAGCATCGCCACGCCCATCAATTATCTCAAAAGCACCTTACAAAAACTAAGTAAAAGAGAGCTTACCGACATTACAACCCGCAAACTTTCCAACGATGAAATTGGGGAAATGCAAACTGCCATATATAATTTAGTAGATAACTTAAAAGACACCGCCCAGTTTGCCGTCAAAATTGGGAATGGAGAATTAGATGCCAAATTTACTCCCTTAGGCAGCGATGATGTGCTTGGTCATGCCTTGCTCAACATGCGTACCAACCTGCAGGAAGCCTCTTTGCGAGATGATGAAAGAAATAAAATCGTGCTCTGCAATTCGGAAGTAGGCAATATATTGAGGGCTCACAATCAGCTCGAAACTATGGGCGATGATTTACTTCCTTATTTATGTGAGAAAATAAACAGCATTCAAGGGGCACTCTACATCGTAGATCAAGATGAAAGTGGCAGTCAAATTATAAAGCTCACCAACACATACGCTTACAATAAGAAGAAAACGCTAAAAAAGGAATTCAAATTTGGAGAAGGCTTGGTGGGGCAGTCAGCCATAGAGATGTACATGGTGTACAGAACTGAAATACCAAGAGAATACGTGAGCGTAACTTCCGGTCTGCTAGGCGAGCAACGCCCTCAAAGTTTATTGATAATGCCGCTCATTACCAATGAAAAAGTGTACGGCCTAATTGAATTTGCTTCCATCTACAAACTAAGTAATCTTGAAGTTGGTATCATAAAAGACGTAAGCGAGATCATCGCCCAAACGATTTTTAACTTACAAGTAAATGAACGTACAGGGCGGTTGCTAAACGAATCGCAACGTATGAGCTCTGAGTTGAAAGAACAGTCGGTAATACTGCAACAAAATGCAGAAGAAATGCACGCTACGCAAGAAGAGCTGCAGAGGACAAATCACCAACTTAACCTTCAAATCGAAGAAGTAAATAATTCGCAAAAGCGTATCCATGCGCTACTTGAAAATTCCTCAGAAGTAATCACTATTTGTAATGAAGACGGAACTATTACGTACGTAAGCCCTTCAGTAACTCCAATTTTGGGCTATACACCTGAAGAACTGGTAGGTACCAACGATACTTTACGAATCATCGACAAAGGAGTAGATGACTACAAGAAAATGTTCATGGCTTTAATCAAGTACCCCGACAACAATATAACGATCGAATATTTGTACAAGAAAAAAGATGGAGAGGAAATATTTTTGGAAGTCTCTGGCAAGAATTTGATTAAAGACCCAGCCATTGCCGGTATTGTGCTCAACACCCGAGATATAACAGAGCGTAAGTTGGCTGAAAAGGAATCTAGAATGCGCAGTCAAATGCAATCGCTTTCCGAAAACTCCCCCGATTTAATTACCCGTTTGAACAAAGACGGCAAAATTTACTACATAAACCCTACTATTGAGAGGCTTACTTCGAAGAAACCGAAGCAATTTCTTCAAAAGTCCATCTTTGAATCGGAGCTGAATGAGTCAGTGGTAAGTGCTTGGGAGGAACTTATTGCGCAAGTACTGAAGAATAAAGAGAAGGTACAGGTCGAGATGCCGTTTCCAACTACCGATGGGAGCCTGGTAATGAACGTAAATGCTATTCCTGAGTATAATGAAGACAAATCTGTAGAATCCATTCTGTTAGTCTCAAACGATATTACCGAGCGCAAAAAGGCGGAATTGGAGATTCAAGCCAAAAACAAGAAAATTACAGAAAGTATCAATTACGCCCAAAGAATTCAAGTAGCGATTTTGCCCGACCAAGTGCGTGTACGAGAGCTTTTTCCTAATTATTTTATGCTGTACAAACCACGAGATGTAGTAAGTGGCGATTTCCCTTGGTTTGTAGAAAATGGTGATGATGTATACATAGCCGCAGTAGATTGTACAGGGCATGGAGTGCCAGGTGCTATGCTTTCGTTAATCGGCTATTTTCTGCTTAACGACATTGTAAAAAGTCAAAAAATTTCTCAGCCAGGTCAGATTCTCGATTTACTAGATAGTGGTGTTACACGTACGCTCAAACAAGACCTAGAGGGCAATGAAATGAAAGATGGCATGGATATATGCCTTTGCAAAATCAATAAAAAAACAGGGGTTTTAGAGTATTCAGGAGCACATAGGCCACTTTATCAACTTCGAAATGGCGAAATATTAGAATATAAAGGAGATAAATTTCCAATTGGGGGTGGAATTTTCAAAAATCAAACTAATTTTACCAATCATGAGATTGAAGTGCAAAAAGGTGATTCCTTCTTTTTCTGTTCCGATGGATTTCCCGATCAATTTGGCGGGCCTGAAGACAAGAAAATTGGACCAGCCAGAATTAAGGCAACCATTACAGACCATGCCAACGTAAAAGACTTTAATAAAATGTACGATGTATTTGACGACCTTTTTGTTTCTTGGAAAGGTACAGGCAAGCAAATGGATGACGTTTTATTGATCGGATTAAGATTTTAAATTGATTACAACTCGCAAATTATAATTCCCTTATGGATAATTCATTGTATTACATCTTTGACCTTCACAAAACCCTTTCAGCCCAGAACATCATCCTTGTTTATGAAGGCGAATTCACACAAGAAATCACCAAATCGGTGCTTTCAATGGCTGAAAAAAATATGGAATCTGTAAACGAAGAAGTCACCACCAAGAAAAAAGTTTTCAACGTAATGGTGGAATGTCTGCAGAACATTTGTAAGCATTCTGAAGAATTTGGAACCGAGAATGACGAATTCAACACTGCTGTGTTCATGATTGGAAAGGAAAATAACGAGTACAAGATCACATCAGGCAACGTAATTTACAATGATAGGGTAGAGATAGTCAGGAAAAAATTAGATCAGATCAATTCACTTGATAAGGAAGGGCTCAAAGAGCTGTATAAAAGCACGCTTTCATCTACCGAATTGTCAGATAAAGGGGGTGCAGGCTTAGGCTTTATAGATATGGCTCGCAAATCGGGTCAAAAGCTTGAATATGATTTCCATAAAATGAATGATGAAATTTCATTCTTTGCATTACAATCTAAAATATCAAGAGCCAAATTATTTGGCGAATAATAATCTCTTTAGACCACAAATTTTAAATTTCATATACAAATTATGACAAACATCAATTTAGAAGGCACCGAAGACACCCCTAAAATCATACTTGACGGCACAAACAATATCTTTGAGATTTCGGGTCGTTCTCTTCCTGAAGATTGTGCCCAATTTTACAAACCAATTTTAGATTGGCTAGACACGTTCGCCCCTGCCGGGTCGATCAATTTTGTTTTCAAGCTCGATTATTTCAATACTGCCTCCTCAAAATTGATCTTGGATATACTAAACAGGCTTGAAAAAATCAAGAATAAAGGCATAGAAGTGAAAATTCTATGGTATTATGCCGAAGATGATGAAGATATGCAGGAAGCGGGAGAAGAATTCTCTGAACTAGTAGAAGTGCCTTTTCAACTAGAAGCATATTAACTTAAGACCAAAGACTGAATGTTTTAGACTTTAGATAACAAACCTTGATTTGTCTAGAGTCTAGGTTTCTTTTATCTAATGTCTTAAACAATGAGTGAAGAAATATTAAAGGCCTTGATGCAATTGTTTGCCATAATCACCAAACAAGATGAGGGGGCGAGTGCAAAAGAAAAACTTTTTGTAGAAACGTTTTTAAAGCAGCAACTAAATGCTGAAATGGTGTCTTCCTATTTGGAGCTTTACCAAGGGTTTCTAGGTGAGGGAATAACAGAAGGGCCAGAGGATGAAACCAAAAAGCGTAAGCTCACCTCAGTAAAAGATTCGGTCAAGACCCTCTCGATCTGCAAAAAGATTAATAAAACGCTAACACAAAAGCAGAAAATAATTGTTCTAATCAGGCTTTTTGAACTCATTGATTCTAATACGGCAAGTTCAGAAACGACCTCATTAAACCAAAGACGTGAAATAATCAACACCGTATCCACGGTTTTCAATGTCGAGTCCGAAGACTTTAAAAGTATTGATATTTTTTGTCAGGAAACTGATCTTTCCATCCTGATCGAAAATCCTAACATACTGTTAGTTAATGAGACGCTAATTCCAGTCGAAAATGGGGCAAAAATTATCAACACAGAAATTACTGGAACTTTGGGTTTGCTTCGCATACCATCAGAAGATATGTATTTCTTACGTTATTTAGGCAAGGACATAATTATTTTGAATGGCTTGCCCACTAACAAGAGCCAAATAAATTTGTTCGCTTACGGTAGTACAATAAAGCTCCCACATGGCGAACCCATATATTACAGTGACATTCATGCACAGTTTTTGGCTAGTGCAGATATTGCCAAAATATCTTTCGATGCTGAATCTATCAGTTATAAATTCCCAAATGGCACAATTGGACTCAAAGAAATAAACATTAGTGAGGGCCCGGGTAAGCTAATTGCCATTATGGGCGGCAGCGGAGCAGGGAAAACCACCCTACTCAACGTATTAGCTGGATTGGAAACGCCTTCTGAAGGAATTATCAGGATCAATGGCTTAAATGTAGATAAAGAAAAGAAGAAAGTAGAAGGTGTAATTGGTTATGTGGCTCAAGACGATATTCTTTTTGAGGAACTAACCGTGCATCAAAACTTGTATTTCAATGCCAAATTGTGCTTTGCAGGATATTCAGACTTACAACTAAATGAGGCTGTCACTAAAACACTGAAAAGCCTTGGCCTATATGAAATTAGGAATATAAAAGTAGGCAATGTACTGAATAAAAAAATAAGTGGGGGACAAAGGAAACGGCTGAACATTTCACTTGAGCTAATTAGAGAGCCAAGTATTTTGTTTCTAGATGAGCCAACCTCGGGTTTATCATCCAGAGATTCTGAAAATGTAATTGACCTTTTGAAAGAATTGACTTTAAAGGGGAAGTTGATATTTGTAGTGATTCATCAGCCCTCATCTGACATATATAAAATGTTTGATAAGGTTATTATATTGGATGTGGGCGGTTACCAAATCTACAGCGGCAATCCGGTGCAGGCGGTTTCTTATTTTAAGAAATTAACTGATCAAATAAATGCTGAAGAAGGGCAGTGTCCCAGTTGTGGAAATGTTAATCCTGAACAAGTATTCAATACCATAGATGCAAAAGTAGTAGATGAGTATGGAAATCTGACTGAGCTACGGAAAGTATCGCCTAAGTTATGGAGGCATTATTTTCAAGAGCATGTAAAAATTGAAAAGGCCGAGCAAATACATGAAGCCCCTCCAAAGTCATTAAATCTCCCTGGGTTTTTTACCCAACTTTTTGTTTTCACCAAGCGTGACCTGCTCTCCAAATTGAGCAATACCCAATACTTGCTCATTAATCTTTTGGAGGCTCCGCTTTTAGCATTTATTCTTTCTTTTATCATTCGCTATACCGATGATCCTCAAGGAAGCTATTTTTACGGCAACAATGAAAATATCCCAGCATTTATCTTTATGGCTATCATCGTGGCCTTATTTATGGGGCTAACCGTAAGTGCTGAAGAAATAATCAGAGATGCAAAAATATTAAAAAGAGAGAAGTTTCTTAATCTCAGTAGGTTAGGATACATTTCTTCCAAGATCATAATTTTATTCACGCTTTCGGCCATTCAAACCTTGTTGTTTACTGTGATAGGCAATGCCATTTTAGGAATTCAAGAAATGAATATGATGTACTGGATTATGCTTTTTACGCTCTCATGCTGTGCGAATGTGATTGGCCTCAATATCTCTGCCACGTTCAATTCCGCAGTTACTATTTACATTCTTATTCCTATTCTCCTGATTCCGCAAATGGTGCTTTGTGGAGCCATTTTCAGTTTTGACAAGTTGAATAGGGCTGTTGGGAGTAAAGAAACAGTGCCAATTATTGCCGATGTAATGGCTTCACGGTGGGCATTTGAGGGCTTAGCGGTAATGCAGTTTAAGGATAACAAATTTGAAAAAGCATTTTTTGATTTTGAAAAAAAGGAGAGCGAATATGATTACAAAAGCGTGTATTGGGCACCTAAATTGCTTGTGAAACTAGACGATTGTAAAAAGCTGCTTTCAGCTGGAAAGCTGGATAAAGAAGCAGAAGTGAAGCTTCGGTATACCAGTAATCTTGTAAAGAATGAATTGATTAAAGAACTTTCCACCAATAAGAATTTTAATTTTGATCCTGAAGACTTGAAGGGAAGCTTTATAAAATTCGACCTGCGTGCGGTAGATTATTTGAAAAATGTAGTTGCAATCATGATAGATTATTACACCGACCAATACAATGATGTCAATAATAAAAAGGATGCGGTTTTGAATAAATTTATGGCAGATGAAGGGAAACAAGTTTTATTTAACAAGACCAAGAAAGAGTTTTTTAATGAATCTTTGGCAGATATTGTAAAAAAGCAAACAGCTAAAAATAAAATTTTGGAGTATGAAGGCAAATTGCTGCAAATGAAAGACCCTATATTTAAAGATCCGATCAGGTACGAAAACGTATTGAATTACAGAACTCATTTTTTCTCGCCTTATAAATATTTTGCCAATCAGAAATTCGACACTTTCTGGTTCAACGTAATTGTAATATGGATAATGACAATAGGCTTCATTCTAACCCTGTATTTTGAAACTTTCAAAAACATATTGAACCTAAATAAATATTTTCAAGTATTAAGCTCTAGGTTCGTTAAAAGATAAAATTTTTGACATTTTGTTAATACCTTTCAATTAACCATTTTTACATCTCATTCACATTATGATGAAAAAACAATTATTAAAGCTGGTAGTCATTTCAATCGGATTTTTGACACTATCATGTGGCCCAGAGAAGAAAGCAAGTGATGAATTTAGCGAAATAGGAAAGTCAGACTCTACAGGTCAGATCAATGAGGCTACATCTGAGTTAGCCATAGAAGTAATAAAGTCGATACCTCCTCCGGTAGAGATGTCTACCATTATTAAAAGTACGGGAGCTAGTTACAATTCCGATATTTTAAATGCAACTGAAAATTATGAAAAGTACAATACCAACTTCCTTAAATCAGTAAATCTTGGCATTTACGGAGCCGACTTAGGGTATATTAATATTTATAATCACAAAGAAGATGCACTTTCCTACCTCAATACAGTAATAAAGTTGTCTGAAGACTTAAAAGTAGGCCAGTTTTTTGATTTTGAAACGATAAAAAGAATTGCCAATAACAATAACAACCTTGACTCGCTAGTGAACATTACTACTAGTAACTTCGAGAAGATGAACAACTATTTGCAGGAACAAAATAGAAGTAACATCAGCATGTACATTCTAACTGGTGGATGGCTAGAGGCCTTGAATGTGGCAAGTAAAGTAGCCTTGGCAGAGAAAAGCCAAGCGCTGTTCGACAAAATTGGAGAGCAAAAAATAGTGCTTGATCAAATATTGTTGTTGCTCTCTTTTTATAAAAGCGATCCGAATGCCGCCTCTCTTTCCAAAGATTTGACCGAGCTAAAGAATATGTATAATGAAGTGAAAATTGAAACTGTGTATGCCGAACCCACTATGGTGGAGGAAAACGGAGTATTGGTAGTGAAAGATAACTCAAAAACCAATATAATAATAACTGAACAAACAGTAGGAAAAATACTGACTACTGTAGTGAAGATAAGGACGAAAATAATCGGTTAGTTATTCACCTACCAAAATATAAAAATACAATGAATAAAATGTTTCAAGTTTTCGCATTGACGATTTCGATGCTAATTTTTAGTAAATGTACTTTTGGCCAATGCAACACAGACCCAATGGTTCAGAAGTGTTCGGGAAAACTTGGTGATTTTACTTTTCTGAAAGTTTATAAAGTAGATAAGCCTGCAGGAGAACAAGTGGAATATTCTTATGTGTTCTCTGGCAACACATCGTACATTATTTCGCTGTGCGATGACAAAGGATCAGACTCAGGTTTGGAAGTGACTTTGTATGACTCGAACAGAAAGTTGGTAAGCACTAATAAATTAAATGGTAAAGTATACCCTGCCATCACTTATAACTGTAAAAGTACGGGCATCTACTACATGACCTATACACTTGCAGATGCCACTTGCGGGGTAAGTGTGCTTGGATTTAAGAAGTAGAAACATAGAAATTGAGAGTTGTAAATAAATGCCTCTGGGGTTTACCTCTAGAGGCATTTTTTTATATGTCGTGGTTGGAATTGTGTATAACGGAATATCTATCAACTAGATGGATAGGAGCACAAGAGCAGGGCGAACATAATTGATTATGGAGGTGTAAAATTTTGTTTCGACCGATGTAGTGTGGGTTATAAAAATTAAAATTTCAACCTGAGCAAAATTTCCCATTTCACGAAATCTGAAGTTTGATTTGCATTCTTATACCAATCGGCTTTTTCATCGTCTATTTGCATTTGGTTTTTCACGCTCTTTGAGAGGTTTTGAGGCAACTCATTTCCTACTAAACCCGTTGCTGGAAAACTGAGTGTAGATATATGCAAACCAGGTACTATTTGCAGGTTGTGCGTCAAATGAATTGGTACTCTGAGTCCAGCTATTAGCCCTATACGTTGGTAAGCAGTCTGCAAATTGTTGGGTACAGAACTTGCACTATCATGTGTGATGTAGTATGCTTCAGCCTTATTTAATTGAAAGCTTGTGTTATCATATACAACACCCAAGCTGGGTTCAATATGCAAGTTTTTATGCAAAACATATTCTTTGCTGACTCCAAATACTATTTGGGTTGTATTGATTTGGTAATCCTTTTTGCCATTGCCAAATCTAAAGTTATCACTGCCAATGTGAAATTCGGTGTATAATTTTAGCTGCGATGCATTGAACCATGGGCCAACATTGTAGTCGAGCCGCAATATAACACCCTGCAACGACCGCTTAGCCCATCCGATAGAAAAACCCAGCCCTATTTCATATCTTTTCTCCATGAGCATACCTTTGCTAAGTTTTCCGCCAGCGTCTTGGTAAAAATTTGTTTTCAGTTTTTTACCAGCAATTGTGTCCCTGTTATCTGCAATTGGATTTTTCGCCCTAACAGATCCTATTTTTCGCAGCGCGATTTTTGAATTTCTGTTCAAATAACGCTCATAAACCAAAAATTTTTGGTCAATTTTCAGACCTTCTTTCAAGCCGACCTCAGCTGCAATAGGTTTAGTACTTAATAGTGAGGTTTTCACTTTTAAATCAGGTATTGAATTAGCTGCTTCTTTCAATGCAAGGTCAATAGACTTGTTGATAAATGTAGCGGGCGACATGAAATCGCCTGCCATATTTGAGAAGTACACTTGGCTAACATAACTTAGATCAAAATCCATTTTATCTAGGTAATCTTTCGAATGCCAAGCATTAGTATAAAAATCTGAAGACCTTTCTCTGGTCCAATTAAGTTTGTAGACGTATCCGATCACAGCGCTATTTGCACGCAAAGTATTCCCCAATTGATAGTTGTAAAAGTCGATCACCAAAATATAGCTTTTGTCAATTAGCCTTTCTCCAGCATCCTTTACTGTAAATATTCCTCTTTTCGTCTGCTCTGAAAGTAGCACATCAGACTCCGTTGCATTATATACTCCTCGTTGCGCTACCAAATTCATAGAAAAAGTATCGCCATTTGCAAACCAACTTTCTACCACCTTATTGCCTATTTTAAGTTTATTTAAGTGGTTTTGTAATAGCCTATATCTGTCGCTGTATATATATTCTCTTCTAAAAGGAGAATTAACAATAGCGGCTAGCCCTATTGAATTTTTATTGAACCTTGAATCAAGTTGATATGATATGAAATCGCCTTTTATAGAATTGTAAACTTCAATTTCGGGAAAGCTTAACAAGCACGCAGTAATAGAAGGTCGTTCATATTTTGAATCGAATAAACTGTCGATTTTTGATTGCGTAAACACCATGCTGCAAGAAAAAATAATTCCCAAAAACACACTTATTTTGTTAACTCTCATTTATTGGTTTACTTAATCAACAGGTGAGCAAAAGTAAATTTTTTTCCTATTTTTATACTTGTAGAATCATTTATTTGCTAGTTTTAAAAAAAATAAAGCAAAATTTAGCTACTGCTTTTAACCCGTAGTTTATTATGTATAAAGCAACTGCTTACTTTTTTGTGTCATTTTTAGGATTTCTAAGCTGTTCTTTTGTTGCCATTGCGCAAATGAGTGATTCTATTTTCATGAATCAGGTCGATACAATACAGAGCGAAGTAAAGAAGATTGATTTGTATTTGGATTACAGTAAAAACTTGAATTACTCCAATCCCAATCGTTCATTTGAGTTAGCAAAAACGGCTTTGGATTTGGCCAATAAAGCCGAGTACGATAAGGGAAAAGCTGAGGCATTCATGCGAATTGGCATTTATTATATATATCACAATGATTACCCCCAGGCTTTAGACAACATTTTTCAGGCAGAGAAAATTGCCAACGAAATAAAGGATAAGGAGCTGATAGCCAAGTGTCTAATGAATTTGGGCAACATTTATTATGATAATCGTGATTTTCAAAGCGCGTTAAATTATTTCTCAAAATCTTTGCGAATAGCCAAGGAAATAAGCGATCAAGATGTGATAGCAGGATGCCTTACAAATTTTGGAAATGTGTATTCCGACATGGGTGATTTTAAATTAGCGGTTGACAATTTTCAAAAGGCGTTGAAACTCTATGTACAAGTTCAAGACAAGCAAGGCATATCAAAATCACTTTTTAACATTGGTAATGTATATTTCTATCAAGAAAATTTTACAGCGGCCTTAAATTACTATGAAAAATCACTAAAAATAGACCGAAAACAAGAAGACAAACTTGATGTGATCATAGCCTTAAATGCCATTGGAAAAGTGTATTTCAAGATGAACAAAAACAACGAGGCTTTAGACTACAGTACGCAAAGTCTCGACTTGGCTTGGGAGGTAAATTCACAAGACGATATTTCCAAAGCATGCTATACGCTGGCCTCGATTTACAAGCGGAGACAAGATTTTAAAACAGCGCTAGCCTACTACCAAATGGCTACCAATATCAAGGAAAGTCTTTTCAACGAGGAGAAGAATAAGGAATTTGGGAAATTAGAGGCTCGTCACCAGCTTGAAAAGCAAGATTCCGAAATAAAACTTCTAAGAAAAGATAAAGCACTTAAAGAGGAACAGGCGGAGAAAGAACTGTTGATGAAGAACATCATCATTGCTGGCATATTGATGTTTTCTCTCGTAGTGGTTAGCGTAATTCTATACACGAAAAACCGCAAAGAGCGTCAGATTAATCAAAAGCTGAAAGCAAGAAATAAAGAAATTGCTGCACAAGCAGAGGTTTTGAAAACGCTTAACGAAGAACTAGATCAATTCGTGTATCGATCATCGCACGATTTGAAAGCGCCCCTCAGTTCCGTTTTAGGCCTAATTACACTGGTGCAGTACGAAAGTAAAGATGCAAACATTATTAATTATTTGGAAAAAATAAAAATAAGTGTTGACAAACTGATGTTGGTTTTGCAAGATCTAACCAATTACTCTCGCAATTCAAGGCTGCAACTGGAAAAAAATGTCATTGATTTTGAGGAGATTGCCAGAAAATCGATTGATGAACTGCAGTATTTAGAGAAGCTAAAACTGATAAGAGTAGATGTAAATATTCATCTGAACGAACCTTTTGAATCTGATTTTGCAAGGCTTAGCATCCTCACTACAAACTTGCTTTCCAACGCAATTGCGCACCATGATATTGAAAACAGGGATGCTCCCTTTATAATTATTGATGTGAGTGGCGATAAAAGCTACGCCTCGATCAAGATTACAGACAATGGGAAAGGTATACCCGACAAGTTTAAGGACAAGATTTTCGATATGTTCTTCAAAGGTTCCAACGACTCGATGGGGTCTGGACTTGGACTCTACATTGCTAATGGAGTAGTTAAGAAATTAAGCGGTAAACTCGAATTTGAAAGCAAGGAAGGTGAAGGCACTACCTTTGTAGCCACCTTACCCAACTTAAAAGTTTAATTTTTTTTGCAAGTTACTGGTTGAAATTGCCATATTTCAGAATTAGCCAAATCTGCGTTTTTAATCTCAGTTCGCAGAAATACTATTTATTAGTCACTTTTTTTTGCAACATCTTTTTCAAATTCTTCCATTTTATGAAAGTAGTGTAAATGTAAAATATTATTACAGCAGATAAATCTACATATAAATATCAATTGGGCAATGCTGCTTAATTTTGTCCACATAACCACAGATTTGAGCTTGCTGCATTACACTTTTAGGGGCAATTTGTACACCTAGTATAACAAAATTAATATTGATTTAACATTCAATTGATGTTGTTTTTTCAACTTTGAGTCACTATATTGTTATAAGCACTTCTTAATCAATATTTTACAGTTGCAGATGTTGAAATTTTTAAAAATCACATTTTTCATTTTACTTTTTCAATTTTTGTATAATTCTAAGGCTTGGGCAATTAATGTTCCAGAGCAGATGACTTTTGCAAAAATTGCCTACAAGACTAATGAAATAGATAAGGCCATCAGGCATCTGGAAGTAGTAATTAGAGAAAAGCCAAATTATACCGATGCATACGTGTTGCAGGGCAAATGCTATATTGAAAAAGACCTTTACAACCTTGCACTCGATGATTTTAATCAGGCTTCAAATCGTAACCCGCAGGAATCGCAGTATCTTTATTACAAGGGCCTATGCGAGTGGAAACTCAAAAGAATGAGTGCATGCATCCAAAGTATAGAAAAATCGTTGATTTATGACCCTGACAACTTTTTGGCCTATAAAATATTGGGCTCAATGTATTTTGAACTTGATATGGTAGGCCTTGCTAAGGAAAATTTCAACAAAGCGATAGATATTCAGCCAGATTTCAGTGTTAATTACTTTAACAAAGATAAGATAGGCAACTACTTGGAACAATACAGAATTGCACTCAAATCGATCAATAGGGATACCAAGGCTCACCCGCAAGATCATATTTTATACTTTTATAGGGGTATTTTGAAAGCAATTGCGGGCGATAATTGGGGTGCATATTTGGATTTCGATCAATGTGTCAAGCTGGAACCTAATCAACCAATGATGCACTATTACAAGGCCTACGTTGAGTACAACATCAAAAAATTTGATCAGGCATTACAGGATTTGCACAAATATTCAAAAATATTCACCAACGATGAATCTGTGAATGATTTGATGAATGTTATCAAAGAAATAAACAACATTAAAATAGTGATAGAGGATATGGAAACGAACTCCATTCTCACATTTGCCGAGCAAATGCCAGAGTTTGATGGGGGGTCTAAAAGTATGTATGATTTTCTAGGTAGAAGTATTCGATATCCCAAACTTGCTATGACTGAGAATATAGAGGGCAGAGTGGTGCTACAATTTGTGATCGATAGTAGGGGAGCAGTAAACCAAATCGAAGTAATGAAGGCTATAGGTGGAGGCTGTGAAGAGGAAGCGATAAGGGTAGTAAATCAGATGCCGAAATGGATTCCTGGCAAACAAAATGGAAAGCCGGTTTCAGTAAGGTATACACTGCCGATTGCGTTTAAGCTGTCTGAAAATTAGTCAGATAATTTTTTAGCGTATCGAGATTCGTTAGTTTTTCAATCAAATCAACGTACATTAGTAAATCCTTGAGGGTTATCGAAAGTTTCAAGAGAAGTTATTGATTGATTTAATGTGTTTAACGCTATGTATCGCAAAATATCTAATGGGTAATTACTGGTATGTGCATGCTTTTTAAATAGTAGAAATGAATCGTGTTCAAAAATTTTTGAATGAAAAAGTAATAGGTAGCTTGCTTAATTTCTTGATACAGGGCATTTCACCGCAAAAATTGGCTTTGGCTATTTCTGTTGGTTTCTTGGTAGGTATTTTTCCGATATTGGGTACGCATACAGGGCTCACCATTTTGGCTATTTATGTTCTCAGGCTCAATCCGGCTTCAGTGTTGCTGATTACAAATCTATTCTTCCCCTTATTTTTTGTTTTTGTGATTCCCTTTGTGCGTGTGGGCGAGTTTTTGTTTCAAGCCCAGCAGGTATCTATTTCAATAGAGGGAGTGAAGAAAATGACCGAATCTGGTTTTATTTACACGCTTCAATCCTTAGGCATGACTTTAGTGTATGCCTTCGCTGGCTGGGCTATTTTTTCCATTCCTGTGGGGGTAGCCATCTATTATATAACCTTAAAACCACTTCTTAGCTTAAATAAACATAAAAAGGACAAAGTGGTAGCCTAATTGCTAGTTCAAATTCTGCATCAATTTTTACATTTTTATTCTACATTTACGCACAAAATAGGCTAACAAGAAATGAAAATCAAGATTTTAACTTTTATTGTTTCTCTGTTAATTCACTTGACAGCAAACTCGCAAAATATGCTGACAATTGACGAGCAGAAGCAGGGATGGAAGCTACTTTTTGATGGGTCATCCACCAAAGGCTGGCGTAACTATAAGGCTGCTGGTATAAACCCGCAGTGGAAAGTAATAGATGGATCGCTCACACTCGCTGAAAAAGGAGCAGGCGATATAGTGACTATTGATGAATTCGAAAATTTTGAATTGATGCTTGACTGGAGAATTTCAAAATGTGGAAATAGTGGCATTTTTTACAATGTAGTTGAAGACACTGCTTCGTGGGCTTGGGCTGTTTATTCTTCAGGCCCTGAAATTCAAATATTAGACGATGCGTGTCACCCAGACAACAAGTTGGAAAATCACCGAGCAGGATCACTTTACGACATGATAGCAGCTAATAGAAATGTAGTGAAACCTGCCGAAGCTTGGAATAAAGTAACCTTGAAAGTCTTTAACGGCCAAGTGGAGCAGTGGCTTAATGATGTGAAAGTAGTAGAATACACGCTTTGGACGCCAGAATGGAATGCAATGGTGGCCAAAAGTAAATTTAATGGGTGGAAGGGATTTGGCAAATATAGAAAAGGTCACATTGCCTTGCAAGATCACGGAGATGTTGTATCATTCAGAAACATTAAGCTGAGAACTTTATAAATGGCCACTTTACGGATATTGTAGGTGCCAGATTGCATCATTCATCGTTAGAAACTTTAAAAAGATGCAGGTAGATTCAGCAGAATTCATAACAAGCAATACAAATTACGAAAAATGCCCTCCACCGTTGAGGCCTGAATATGCTTTTATTGGTCGCTCTAATGTGGGTAAATCTTCGTTGATAAACAGCCTTGTTCAGAAAAAAGATTTAGCAAAAACATCAGCCAAGCCGGGAAAAACGCAAACTATCAACCATTTTTTAATCAATGAAAAATGGTATATAGCCGATTTGCCAGGATTTGGATACGCGGCTGTGAGTAAAACGAAAAAAGCCACTTTTAGTGTGATGATAGAGGAGTACATGCTAAACCGTGAAAACCTGATGTGTGTATTTGTGTTGATCGACTCAAGGCTTGAGCCTCAGGCCATCGACATCGATTTTATAGGCTGGCTGGGCAGGAAAAGTATTGCTTTTGTGATAGTGTTTACCAAAGCAGATAAGAAAGGCGTAGTGGAAGTACAGAAAAACATAGAAACATTTAAGCAAACATTGCTGCAAACCTGGGAAGAATTGCCCCAAATATTTCTGACAAGTGCTGAAAAGGGGCTCGGAAGAGATGAAATGTTGAATTTTGTTGCTGAAACAAATAAATCTTTTGAAAAGCCATCGGGCAAATCGTTGTCAAAACCCAAATAAACCCTTAGTTTTGGGCATATTCTACATTTTTCTATCAATTTCAGCATAATCCCCAATGGAGTTTAAAGAAATAGCTGCCGTTTCTGGCAAAACAGGACTTTTTCGAATACTAAAGCCTACCCGCAACGGAGTTGTGCTTGAAACTCTCGATGAAAAAAGAGAAAAACTGATCATTAGTTCGAATACCAAAGTATCTATTTTAAAAGATATTTCGATGTACACCTTATCTGCAGAAGGAAATATGCCTTTGGCAGAAATAATGATAGCAGTTAAAAACTTATTTGGTGATTCGCTACCAGTTACTACAAAAAGTGATGAAAAAGAACTGCGGGGTTTTTTCCTGAAAGTGGTACCAGATTTTGATTCTGAAAGAGTATATACATCTGACATAAAAAAGCTAGTAGGTTGGTTTGGTCTTATTTCTGCCAACTGCCCTGAAGTGCTGAAGCCTCAAACTCACACCGCCCCTGATGAGACTTCAGTTGAGGAGCCTGTAACTAGCGACAGCGAAGTGGAAACCCCCAAAAAAGCGAAAGAGAAAAAGACTCCCGAAGCTGAAATGGAGCAAACACCCATGGCCGAGGCAGTCGAAAAGTCGGACAAGGAGCCTAAGCCCAAAAAAGCAAAAGCATAAATACATTGGGGGCAATCAGCCCCTTTTTTTATGGACAACAAGGAAATATTGAAGCTTTTACCACACGAGTTCGCTAGCAATGAAGCTGAAATTACAGCTGGTTCCCTCAGTGCTCAGGTGCTCAATAAACTGCGTGAAAATTCGGCCGAATTGATAAATATTCTCTACAGGATTGATATAGCCGAAGACAAACTGAAGAAAGCCTTTGCAGCCCAAATAGACACAGAAATAGCTTCTGCAATAGCCAATTTAGTTATTGAACGACTATTACAGAAGCTAGAAACGAGAAGGAGATATGGCTCAGTTTAACGCCAAATCAGCAATGATATTCTCTATTTTCTTGTTGAGCGAAGCATCTACTTTTTCGAATTCCGCTTTTGATGCTAGTTTTTGATTTACGCTAAAATAAAACTTAATCTTGGGTTCTGTGCCCGAAGGGCGAGCAGATATTAGGCTACCATCTGCTGTTAAAAATTGCAAAACATCTGCCTTGGGCAGCGCTATGGTTGTTGTTTTCCCTGTTTTTAAGTTAGTTTCTTTACTTAGCTCGTAATCTAGCAGCGTAACTACCTCAGAACCAGCTAATCTTAATGGCGGATTATTTCTATAGCCTTCCATCATGGCTTTTATTTCTTCTTGTCCTGCCTTTCCTTTTTTGGTGAGCGAAATAAGCTTCTCTTTGTAAAATCCAAACTCAACATACATATCTATGAGCAGATCAAAAAGTGTATGTCCGTTATCTTTGGCATAAGCTGCCATTTCAGCAATGAAAGCACATGAACCAACCGCATCTTTGTCTCTTGAAAAATCACCGATCAAATAGCCATAGCTTTCTTCGCCACCTACTATAAATTGTTCCTTGCCTTCCTGAGCTTTTATAATTTCCCCAATGTACTTGAAACCAGTAAGCACATTGTAACATTTTACCCCAAATTTGGCGGCTATCTCATCAATGATGTAGCTTGTGACTATTGTTTTGCATATAAATTGTTTGCCGTCTATTTTACTAGCCTTTTCCCAGGCATTGAGCATGTAGTAAATGAGTAAAGAACCCGTTTGGTTTCCATTTAGCAGTACCCATTCATTATTATGGTCTTTTACCGCTATGCCTACTCTGTCTGCATCAGGGTCGGTGGCCATTACCAAGTCTGCATTAGTACTTTTTGCTTGGGCTACTGCCAGTTCCAAAGCTGCTTTTTCTTCCGGATTAGGTGAAGGTGTAGTAGGGAAATTTCCATCTGGAACTGCCTGTGCTTCAACTATTTGCACATTTTCAAATCCAAATTTTTCAAGCAAAGCAGGCACAAGCGTTATGCCCGTTCCATGCAACGAAGTATAGACTATATTCAAATCTTTTTGCCTCCGAATAGCCTCTTTTGAAACTGACAGTGATAACAATTTATCCATGTAGATTGCATCGACATCTGTCCCAACAGCCATGATATTTTCGGCTATTTTGTTAAATTTTATATCAGCCACATCTTTGATTTTCTGCACTTCCAATATGGAGTTGGTATCGTGCGGGGGCAACATTTGTGCTCCATCGTTCCAATATGCTTTGTAGCCATTGTACTCTTTCGGGTTGTGCGAAGCTGTGATGACTACGCCACTCTGGCAACCAAAATGGCGAATGGCAAATGACAGCTCGGGTGTGGGCCTTAAGTCGTTGAATAAATACACTTTTGCTCCATTGGCTGAGAAAACTTCTGCTGTGATCTGAGCGAAATATCGGCTATTGTTGCGGCTATCATAGGCAATGGCTACTTTAATTTGCTGCATGGGGAACGATTGCACTAAATAATTGTAGATGCCTTGTGTTGCCGCCCCAACCGTATATTTGTTCATCTTGTTGCAACCCACACCCATGATGCCACGCAGGCCACCAGTACCAAATTCTAGGTCTTTGTAAAAGGCATCGGTGAGTTCGGCCTCGTTGCCTGCATCGATCAATTGCTGTATTTCGGCTTTGGTTTCGGCATCGTAATTGCCAGTTAACCAAAGATTAATTTTTTCTTGTATTTCAGAAGCCAGCATATACTTAGGTGATTATTTAGTTTCTTTAAGGGAAAATGGGAAAAGGAAATGATAATGCGTTTGTAGTGTAAACTACGGTCTGCAATTATCGCTATTTACAATGTATTTTTAAAAACTTTCTCAAACATTACAAATGCTTACCAAGAAAATTATTGATCTGATAAAATTGTATCGCGACTATAATCCTCAAGTTGTGGCATTGAAGCTTGCTGGTAAGGACTTGCCGCTGCAAAATATAATTCAACAAATCGAAGGACGTCAAAAGTCGAAAGAAAAGCTTCCGACTTGGTATGACAATGATACTATTGTTTTTCCTGCCCGGTTGTCGATAGAGCAGGCTTCCTCTGAAACTACGGCAAATTACAAAGCTCGTTTGGTACAAAAAGGGAATTTGATAGACCTAACAGGTGGATTTGGTATTGACAGCTATTTTTTCTCAAAATACTGTAAATCAGTTGATTATGTAGAACATAATGAAGCTTTGTTTGAGATCGCAAAGAGCAACTTTAATCTATTGCATGCAAATAATGTGCACTGCCTCAATAAAAACAGCACGCAGTTGTTACAACAAGCACACCTGAAATTCGACACTATTTACATTGACCCTGCCAGAAGGAGTGAATCAGGCAAAAAGGTGTTTCAACTGGCTGATTGCGAACCTAATGTGGTTGAGAATCTTGATTTGTACTTTCAAAATGCGAGTCAAATACTTATAAAAACATCGCCATTGCTTGATATTGATGGCACCATAGCGGATTTGCGATTCGTAAAAGAAATACACGTAGTGTCGGTAGACAATGAATGCAAAGAAGTATTGTATCTGCTCGAAAATAATTGGATTGGCGAACCACAAATACATACCGTGAACTTCACCAAAAGTAGAATCGAAGCTTTCAAATTTTACAGAAGCGAAGAAAAACTCGATCAAATTAAATATGTGGATCTTGGGCAATATTTATACGAACCCAATGCTTCGATTATGAAATCGGGGGCGTTTAAGTTGATTTCAACACGTTATAAGTGTGGTAAAATTGCTCCCAACACGCACTTGTACACTAGCGACTTATTAATCAGTGATTTTCCGGGAAAAATATTTAAGCTTAGAATTAGTGGGAAATTAAAAGACTTCATGAGTGGGCTGCCGAATAAGAAGGCTAATGTGATTACTAGAAATTACCCTTTGTCGGCCGAGCAGTTGAAAAAAAAACTAGATATAAAGGATGGAGGTGAGCAATATTTGATTGGATTTCAGAATAAAGGCGGAAAACATGAGATTGCGTGGGCAGAACGTGTTGAATTACGTGATGAACATTCTTAAAGTTCATTTTTTTTTGTTTCCATTATTCTTTCAATCGACTTTCTAATTTAGTCCATAACTATATAACTCCAGCCCTCTTAACCATCTTTAGGCCTGTTTTTAGAGGCTATTCTATTCTACTACTTTTTTTATAATCCTCGCAAGTTTTGCTTTCTCAGGAGTATCATCTCGGCTATTTTCTGCGAATCGGTATCTTTTGTTTCTGAAACTAAAAATAAAATATAAAAAGCCTTTCATAGAAAATTTGATTTTAAACAATAAAGTGAAGGTCGGCTTCGAGGGGAGAGGGCATTGGTTGAAATTGATCTATTTTTTCAATGCCAAGATAAATCCTACTTCTGTTTAATTGCCTATGCGTAGGAGGTAAATATCCATATTTCCCTAACCAGTCATGAATTAATGAGAGACTACTAAGGTTATACTTTACTGGTAAGCGCTGATGGGCTAGTTCCTTTTTCAATATGTTCTTTACATATCAAAAGTTTTAATTCAATCTCGTAATTTTGAAATCCTAAATAAACGAATTTATTTTCCATTTTTACACTGTTTTTATGTAAACTTATTTCAAGACAAGCCAGTGGTTCGGTGGTTGGCAAACATTTTTGGTTCTACAAATATTCATTATCATTACTAACTTTTGTGGTGAAAATCGTCAGCTTTTTATATCCGCCAACAATTATTTGCAACCGAAAAACCCAAGTCATTTGGCAAAAGAGAGAAAAACACACCTCAGAGTTGCCTTTTTCATGGTTTTTAATAGTAAAACAGCCCAAGGCTTAACTGATGGTTGAAAGACATGCACTTCTTTTTCTCCCAAAACTTAAAAGGCTCTATACTTCTAAAATTGAATGAATAATAAAGATAAATTTACAGCTTTGTATAAGAAAAACAGAAGGATGATCTGGCGATATAAAGACATGTCAAGATATTTGTCGAAATTGCAGTAGCGTTCACCATATTAATAATTGACCTAAACTTTAAAAAAATCAAAATGAATATTACCTTTTTTTTATACGAAGGTTGCACCGGCCTAGATGTGGTTGGGCCGAGTGAAGTACTTGGCCGTATGCCGAATGTAGAGCTAAACTATGCTGCTCAGTGGAAAGGCGAAGTGCAAACAGATACACTGGCCATGAAACTGTTTGCAACCCATAGCATAGAGGAAATTCAAAGTACCGATATATTGATAGTGCCAGGTTCTACGGTTTCATTTTTGGAAATTTTGCAGAATAAAAAAGTACTGAGTTGGATCAAGGGTTTGCATGGAGCAGCCCAATATATGTGTTCTGTAAGCTCTGGTTCTATTATATTGGCCGCAGCAGGGTTACTTGAAGGCAAAAAAGCAACTTCTCATTGGTATTCACAGCGTTTTCTGGCCGATTACGGAGTAAAAATTGTGAGAGAACGCTATGTGAAAGACGGCAAGTTGATTACTTCGGCAGGCTCCTCATCTGGCTTAGATATGGCCTTGTACCTTGCGTCCATTTTGGTGGGTGAAGAGTCCGCAAAAGCCATACAGCTTATGTTGGAATATGAGCCTGAACCTCCATTCGAATCGGGCAATCTGGCTAAGGCTACAAAAGAAGTAATGATAGCGGCCAAAAAAAAGCTCAAAGAAGATGCATGGCGATCTGGAATTCTGACTTTGATCTGATTTCTATGATTTTTTCAGTGTATGCCAAGCCTAATTCATCGATCGATAAAGTTGAAATTAAGGAGGGGGTGTTCCACATAAAGCTCACATCCAGACCTATTAGCGTTGAAATAAAAACTTCTTTGACAAAATATTAGGCCACTATTTTTAGTATTCCAAGTTCAAAAATCGGTAGTAAACTCGGATTGGAGGTAAAAAACAAGCTTATCGCACCATACATTTTGGCATCGAAATTTGGAGACCGCGTTGGTTTTCTTAAACTTAAACAGTTGTAATTTAGCACTTTACTGCTTTTTTCTATTAATTCAATATTATTTTATCGGTAGATTTTTGCTCGATTAAATTTGTATTGAAAAAATTCGTTAAACTTGCATCCAAATTTTGAATAATATTTTGAATCAATATGAACAAATTAATAGCAGTAGGCGTAGCTCTTTCCCTTATTCCATTCGCCAACATAGCGAGCGATAAAAAAAAACCAAACGATGCCACCATTATTACCATAGCTGGCAAGCCTATCGGCAGCACTGAGTTTAAATATGTGTATAATAAAAACAATGCCAATTCGCCCGAAGCATTTAGCGAGAAAAGTATCAAGGAATATTTGGAATTGTATGTAAAATTCAGGCTCAAGGTGAAAGAAGCCGAAGTGCTGGGTATAGATACCACCAAATCGTTCAACAACGAATTGAATGGCTACAAAAAACAGCTGGCGCAGCCTTACCTGACAGAGAAAAGCGTGACCGAAAACCTAGTAAAGGAAGCCTATGCTAGACTGCAAGAGGAAGTAAAAGCTTCGCACATACTAATAAGGGTGGCTCCAGATGCTGATCCGAAAGATACATTGGCTGCTTACAATAAAATAATCGACATACGCAAAAAAGTTGAGGTCGGGCAAGATTTCGAGGCTGCCGCCAAGCAATATTCTGAAGACCCTTCTGCCAAATCTAATGGTGGAAGCCTGGGCTATTTCACGGCTTTGCAGATGGTATATCCATTTGAAGATGCGGCTTTTAAAACTACGATTGGAAAAATTTCGCAGCCATTGCGTACCAAATTTGGCTACCATTTGTTGAAAGTGTACGACAAAAGGAAAGCACAAGGCGAAGTGAAGACAGCCCACATCATGATTCGCTACGCTGCAGGCACAAGCCCTGCCGATTCAATATCGGCTGTACAAAGAATCAATGAAATAGCCAAGAAATTGAAAGCTGGTCAAATTTGGGAGACACTTTGCAATGAGTTTTCAGAAGACAATAATTCCAAAGCCAAAGGAGGTGAGTTGCCGGCCTTTTCTACTGGCAATATGATTCCCTCTTTCGAAGATGCCGCTTTTAAATTGAACAATATTGGCGACATTAGTGATCCCTCCCAGACACCTTATGGGTATCATTTGATTAAACTGCTGGAGAAAAAACCGATGGCCAAGTACGAAGATATGGTCGCCACTCTGAAAACAAAAGTATCGAAAGATAGCCGCTCCGACCTTAGCAAGGTGTATTTAATAAGCAGATTGAAAACAGAAAACAAATTTACTGAATTTCCAAAGGTGTTGACTTATGTTTACTCGAAAGCAGATTCAAACCTCATCAAAGCAAAATTCGACTTTGATAAAAGCGCAAAACTGAATGCACAGACTTTATTTACAATCAAAGGAAATAAATATTTAGCTAAAGATTTTTTCGGCTATGTGAAAACAAAACAGAAAGACAAAGGCACTGTAAATCCTGCTTTCTACATGAGCCAATTGTACAAGGAATATGTGAATGAAACATTGTTGGCTTATGAAGAAGCAAACCTGGCTTCGAAATATGAAGATTACCGAATGCTAGTGAAAGAATACAGAGATGGCATATTGTTGTTTTCACTGATGGATTCGAAAGTATGGACTAAGGCAATTGAAGATACAGCCGGTTTGAAAGCTTTTTATGCTTTAAATAAAGACAAATACCAATGGGGCAAACGGGTAGTTGCTACCGTTTACAACACCAAAGACCAAGCCACTCTCGACCTATTGAAGGCTAAAATAGACAGCAAATATTTTGAAGCGAATTTTGAAAAAGGCGACAAAATCGAATATAAGAAAGCCGCTTTCGATGTAAAAGCAGAAGTGTTGAAAAAGGCAGACGAAATAATAAATGTGTTGGGAAGAGATAAAAACTATGTGGTGGAGATTACGGCTAGTTCTGAAAAAGGGGAAGTAACCACGAAGGTATCGCCATCAAAACAAAGACTAGATGCCTTGGTGAAATATTTGACATCTAAAGGCATAGACAAGGCTAGGATAACCATAAAAGATGAGGGCGTAAAAGCAGTGGTGAAAGGTAAAAATGCTAAATTAGTGAGTGTAAAGTACCTTTCTACAGCAATTTCTGCCTTTGAGAAAGGCTTAAATGAAAAACAAGCCCTTACGCTTCAAATCAAACAAGGGAAATATCAGAAAGGTGATGATACCGTGATAGATGCTTTGGACTGGAAAGTAGGCAGGGCGGAAATTAACAAAAGTGATAGGTTTTATTTGGTCGATATCAAAGAATTAATAGAACCTGGCCTAAAAACATTGGAAGAAGCGAAAGGGTTGGTAATTTCTGATTATCAAAATTTTCTAGAAAAAGAATGGGTCGAAGGCTTGCGGAAAAAATATCCCGTGGTGATAAACGATGCAGAGGTGGCTAAATTTATTAAAAAATAGTTTGTTGTCAATAGATAAAAAATCCCTTTCGAGTGTTCAACTTGGGAGGGCTTTTTTATGCTGCATTTTTCAGAATATTGTTCTCTCCTGCTCGATCCCTTGGTTTTTTGCAATGTAGGTAGGTGACAAATGAACATATTTGAGCCTGAAAAGGCACTAACATTACAGAACCTCCACTAGCTTCTCCAAAGCCATTCCTCTCGAACCTTTGATTAGCAGAGCAAAGTTTTTTAAGGGGTTGTGTTTTAAATAAGTTTCCATTTCTTGCCTGCTTTCAAATTTGTAAAAAATAGAGGCACTGGTTTGGGTTTGGCTAAATGCTGTACCCGACAGCAAAACGGCCTTGAAATCGTGCTTTGCAATCAAATCAACTACATTCTGGTGTTCAGTCTGGCTGAATTCGCCCAGTTCGTACATATCGCCCAGCAGCAAAGCTTTGTTACTAAGGTTCATTTTTGCGAAGCTTTCAATAGATAGCCTCATAGAAGAAGGGTTGGCATTGTAGCAATCTAAAATAATCTTGTTGCTGCCTTTTTCAATCAATTGCGATCGATTATTGGCTGGTTTGTAGTCAACAACCGCCCTGCAAGCTGCTTCATGATCTACCCCAAAATGCTGTGCTACAGCCAAGGCCGTATTAATGTTGTCTAAATTATATTCGCCCACCAGTTGCGTTTGGATTTGTACACCTTTATTGGTGAGCACTTTGATAAAGAAATTGTTTTCTAAGATGGTCGCCCAAGACGTGTCTGATTCACCACCGTAAGTATAAGGCTGATGAAATCTTGTGGCCATTCGCAACAGTATTTCATCGTGTGAGTTAACAAACGGAGTGCCAGCATTTTTGAGTAGCCAATCAAATATTTCACTATTTCCCTGCACCACGCCCTCGAAACTTCCGTAGCCTTCCAAATGGTCTAGACCATTGTTGGTGATGAGGCCATGTGAAGGTTCGGCTATTTGGCATAAAGTCGCCAGTTCGCCTACGTGATTTGCCCCGAGTTCGAGTACGGCCATTTCAAAACTAGGGTCGATAGCGAGCAAGCTCAATGGCACGCCAATGTGGTTGTTAAGATTTCCCTTGGTGGCAAATGTTTTGAATTTTGTCCTTAGCACTGCATTTATTAGTTCTTTGGTGGTGGTTTTGCCATTAGAACCTGCTATGCCTAACACAGGAATCGCCAAATGTTTTCGATGGTAATTGGCCAGATTTTGGAGTGATTGCAACACATCGTCCACCAAAATATATTTTTCACTTGTTTTGAATTTAGCATCGTCAATAACGGCAAATGCTGCCCCTTTTTCTAAAGCTTGGCTTGCGTAGGCGTTTCCATTGAAATTAGGGCCTTTTAAAGCGAAAAATAATGTGTCAGCATCTATTTTGCGGGTATCTGTAGCGATGCCATTTGTGGCTCGGAAAATGTTGTATAGTTCAGGTGTTTTCATAATTCATTCTCTTGTCATTCACTCTTATTTCCAGCCTATCGCCCAGTATATCTTGGCTTTCTACCAGCTTTCCCTGTATTGATGGGGCTTTTATTCCTTTGCCAAAGCTAGTGTCGGAAATAAATATACGGGCTTCGTCCCACATATTTTCATTTATAAAGTTCTGAATCGTGTGGCTGCCACCTTCTACGATCACAGATTGCAATTTGCTGATATACAGGTTTGAAATCAAGTCAATTACATCATCCACATCTTGGGTTTCTATGTATGCAATCGTATTGTCCACCTGCTGTTTTATGGTATTGATTACCAAGGTTTTTTGACTTTGGTCAAACAAATGGTAGTGTCGAGGAATCTCTAAGTTTCTATCCAAAACTATTCTTACTGGGTTTCTACCAGCCAATTCACGCACGTTCAATTGGGGGTTGTCGTACAATGCAGTGTTGAAGCCTACCAGTATGGCATCTTCTTCGCTTCGCCATTTGTGCACCAATATCCTCGAATATTGATTGCTGATCCATTTAGAATTCAAATTTTCTTTGGCCATAAATCCATCAGCAGTTTGTGCCCATTTTAGTATGATGTAGGGTCTGCGTTTGGTCTGGTATTTGAAAAACCGCCTGTTAAGCCAAGAGCCTTCATTTTCCAGCAAACCTACCTGAACTGCTATTCCTGCATTTCGAAGCTTTTCTATCCCTTTTCCAGCCACTAGCGGATTGGAATCAATGTTGGCTATCACAACTTTTGCGATTTTTTTCTCAATAATCAAGTCGGTGCAGGGCGGTGTTTTGCCCCAGTGGTTGCAAGGTTCTAGGTTTACGTAAAGTGTAGAAAATGGCAAAAGAGATTGATTTTCAACAGATTGTATGGCGTTGGGCTCTGCATGTAGGCTGCCGTAATGTTGGTGGTAACCTTCCCCAATAATCTTGTTTTCATTTACAATCACGCAACCCACCATCGGGTTTGGACTTACATTTCCCAAACCCAAAGCTGCCAGTTGCAAGGCTCTATGCATAAAAACCGCACCTTCGATTGCTATTTCAGTGGTTGCCATTCAAATTTGGTGGTGTAAACGTATTGTCGGGTCGATTCGCTATATTCGATGTTGTCGAATTCTGCTTGGGTAAGCAGTTTGTTGTCGATATCCACCAAATTATATTTCCCATAAAGCCGTACCCTAAAATTGCCCGATTTTAGTTCCAAAACGTCTTTGTAAATGGAGTTAATTTTTTCTATTCCTTCAGCATTGGCAATGCCATATCTGCCTTCTTTTTTCAACAAATAATTGCCCGATTTTAAAAGTGTTATTTCTTCAAACTGGGGCTTTATTGTCTCTTTGCCTTGCCTATTTACCAAGCCAAATTTTCCATTCTTCGTCACTATTACTGCTCTATTATCAAAATCAAGCACCTTGTCATAGAAGGGTGTAGCTACGAAATTTTCTTTTTTATCGATAAAGCCCCACACATTGCCGATTTTGATGGCAGCACAGCCGTTGGAAAATGGACGGGCTTCATCGTATTGGGTCGATACCAAAAGTAATCCATCGCGGTCGATGAAGCCATATTTCCCCTTCTGCACAACCAATGCCATGCCGTCTTTGTAGGGGTCGAAGCGGGTAAAAGGGTAGTTCATGTACACTTTTATATTTGCATTGAGGAAAAATATGGAGTAATAATCATTTTGCATGGCAATAATTATTTTTTCATCCTTAAATACCTCAATTTTATCCCATTCAGCCTTCAATATTACTTTTCTATCGGGTGATAATAGTCCATATTTTCCACTTTGACCAAACCGTACAAAGTTGGCATCGATCAATTCGAGCATTTCGTATTTGTAAGGCAAGGCTTTTTTTTGCGTGGTAGAATAAAATCCGCTTTGGTAGTCTTTCCTCCATATCCAGACGCTATCGTTCACATACCAGACAGATTCGTATTCTGGAAATGCCACCCAATTTCCATTCGTGTTAATAATTCCAACTAAGCCATTTTTCTTCAAAGCGGCCAATCCTGATACAAATTTTCCATAGGTATCGTAAAAAAAAGGGATCTGTTCTTGGCCTTCTGAATTAAGATAGCCCCAATATTTGTCGTTTAAAGCTGGGAATAGGCCATCGGTGTATTCGCCTATTTGCCTGTAAATCAAGGCAATCAGTACCCTTCCCTGGTAATTGCACATCCCCACTGAGGTTTTCAATACGCCATTTGAATTTCGCTCCCTCTTTAATTTTATAAAATTTAATGTGTCTTTTTCAATGGATGAATATTCTACTGGTATCAATAATTCATTTTTAAAATCGAGTAAGCCATATTTATCTGCCAATTTCACGAGAAAAATAGTGTCGTTAAATAATGAAATTTCATCGTAAACAGGGTCTGATACCAGCCTATAAGATTCGGTGTTCACGATTCCGAATTTTTTATTTGCTCCGTAAATGCCAAATTTCGGTGACATAAACCTGAAAAAGGAATACCTGAGTTGTTTTACGGTTTGTTCCTGCTCGTTTTTAATAATAATCGAGTGTTGGGCTTTGCCTAGTAGGTAGCCGTCTTGCATTTTTATTTCTAAATATTGCGGTGGCACCTTAAGCAATCCTTCATTGGAAATCAAGCCCAGTCCATAATTTTTCGAGAATTTTACCCCCAGATTTTTGTCTGCAATAAAAGTATCGACACTGTCTATTATTTTCTCTCCTTTTGCATTGTAGAACGACCAGTTTTTGGATTTTTTGCCAATCGTTACCGCTTCATTTGCCAATTTGAAGGCTTTCAGAGCAGCTTTTAATCCTTTCCAATTTTCAGTTTGGTTGATTACGCCTTTGAATACCACTTCATTTCGGGCTGAAAAGCCCACGATTGAATCGGACTGTGCGATCGAAAAACTGACAATCGAAAAGGTGATAAATACTGTGTTTGCTACTCTGGCTAAATTTTTCGATTTCATTGCCGCAAAATTGGCATTTTTTGGGGAACTATCAATTGACAATTCCAGATGAAAATAAGGGTTCATTAAAATAATGGAATTGAAATTGCCATTACCACATTATGCTTAGTCGTAAATATTAGACCAAATATGTAAGCTCACAAATTCCGAAGAGTGCATGCAGTTGCTGCACATATTGTTTGCGAAAGGAAGATGCCCCGACACCTTAAGCTACTAAAAATCTTTAATCTGTACTAATTGCCTACTAGTTGCCATATTACAAAAATTGATATTTTACTATGCTGATCTGTTGCTGTAGGCTCTTTTTCGCCTTAACAATCCACTATACGATTCGCTTAACTCTGTAGAAAATCGACCTTGCTTGTAAATTTGTGCCAGGATTGTCAATCAAATTATAAACCTTTTTAGCTTGCGACATGGGTACAAAACAATCTCTTTTGTGGTGAGCAATAGCAACAAAGGCTGAAATATATTTACGCAGAGTGAATTGATTAATACGCTGATTGACAATGGTTTATAAATTTAGCTTTTCTGTAATTCACACGTTTCGGAGTCACTTCATTTCATTTTGAATCGGTAGAGATACTGCGCGAACGCTATGGATAGTAGCCAACTCTGCGGATGTTGCTTCCGCTCAGGCAATTATATATATCGTACCAAGCCTTGGGCCCTATTTTGTTAACACCTCAGAATTAACGATAATTGCCTCGTAAATTAACAACAAGCCCGTAGATATACAGAACCTCCTGCATCAACAGAATGGTTTTATGGTCAAAACAACACCCATGGATGTAAAAGGATTTTTAGAAAACAGATGGGGCATTAAAGGCTGGTGGCAAATAACGATAATATGTGTGGTGTTCGCCATTACTGGCACCTCTTCGATGTTTCTCGGCAGGTTTTTGATGTCAGCATTGGGTATTACTCCCGAAACAAACGCTTGGATCAGACTTCCAGTAAAACTAGTTATGGTATTTTTTGTCTATCAGTTATTGCTGGTTTGGATCGGATTTCTTTTTGGCCAATTTGAATTTTTCTGGAATTTTGAAAAAAAGATGTGGAGCCGTATTCTACGAAGGCCTTTGTGAATCATTTCACTTCTAAAAACCTTTCCAGCGGTCGGAACACCTGCTCTTCCCAGCCCAATTTGTGGCTGTCTGCCTCTTGCTGATTTGGCAATTGGCTGTGCGTAAGTTCAATAATTGTATTTGCACCTTTTTCTTTGAATATATAGTAAACTATCGAATGCTGGTCTTCCAATGCCCATTCGGTTGTTTTCCATGAATAGGAAAGCTTTCTGTTTTTCTCAAATGCCAATATTTTGCCCGACACCAAGCCGTCAAACATGGCAAATTCGCCTCCAACGAAATGCTCCAATATTGCCTCGCCCGTATATTCCGATGCGATAATAGGGTTGGTGAGTGCATCAAATACGATTTCAATTGGGGCTTTTATTTTTCTTTTTATGGCAAATGAAAATAGCATATTGTAACCTTTGAATTTGAAATGATAGGTATTTCACCGAGGAAGCGAACTCTCGGAGCGTCTCTTAGCTCTCTGTTTTGCAGCAAAATTGATTTTTAAACCTGCGAAATTACGTCAAAACAATAGTCTTAAAAGAGAAATGTGCAGTAAGAGAATGAAAAGATGAATTGTCAGGTTTTAAAACGAAATAATTGAGCCTGCAGCGATGTCCCAAACTGCCCAGCACAATTGCAGAACCGCAAGTCGGGGCATTTATTCTACGTTAAAGCACTTTATAGAGACCAACGTAGGCCATATACCAGTTTTTAAACTTGGAGTTATTGCTGTGGCATGATAATGTATAGGTAGTTGTAGTATAATTATTTTTAAACATTTTAAATCATTTCATTATGAACTCAATACTTTATATCGTAGCCGTAATCATGATTATCGGCTGGATTTTCGGATTCTTTGTTTACTCTGCTGGCAATATTATTCATATTCTGCTCGTAATTGCGGTAATTTCTATCCTATTCAGTATTATCAGGGGGAATTCAAGGTGACGTAACTTTACCTTACAATTTGAACAAACTATAGACCTAAACCACCATGAATAATCTTAAATTAGCAACCATTGCCACCGTGTTTGGCCTTACAGTTTGCATAGGTTTGCAAGCTGTACCACTGTTGTTTGAAGTTTATCCTCATCTGATTTCGCACGATCATAATGGTGAGAAATTCAAGGAAAATGTAAACAACAAGATTGATGAGCTCGACAATAAAATTGATGATTTAAAATCGGAGATGAATAAATCGGGCAGAAAGTTGAATGCGACCTACAGAAAAGATTTGAAACACTTGGATGTATCGCGCAAAAGGCTAAAAGGAAAACTCAGTACGCTGAAAGTGAATTCGAAATCGCACAGGCAAGCATTTACGATAGATATAGAATCGGAAAGCAAAAAATTTCAAACTGAAGTCTATTCGTTTGTAACTAACGCTGCTTACTAACACAAAAACCAACCTAACTATGAGCAATTCAATTATTGACAAAGTCCACATGCCTAGCATGGTCGAAATTATAAACAATATGCAAAGCAAGGGCTTTGTCAATGAATTTTCGGTAAATGAATCAGGGCAACTGATGGCAACGGGGCCAACCACAAATACGCCTTCACAAGTAAAAATAATTGATTTCTTTCGCTTCGAAGGCGAAAGTGATCCGGCAGACGAATCTGTGCTGTATGCCTTGGAAACTGATTCGGGCCTTAAAGGTCTGCTTTCGCATATCTACGGCAGAGAACACGCTGAAGAAAACCAGTATGCAAGCAATTTTATAAAGCAGGTGATGGTTTTGCATCAAGAGCATCCACTTGCGACAGACAGTAGCAGATAATTGATTGGCCGTGTATATGGCTTGAAATAATTACTTTGGGCCTAGTTTTTGGCAGCGCATAATCTGCACAAAATGCCTGCAAGAATGAATTCCAATTTTAGTGAGGTCTGAATCGGCTCATTGACCACTTTGGATGTTAAATTTTGGGGTACGGCACTTGTAGAATTGGACTGGTATCTGGCCATCCTCTACTATCCGTTTTATTGATTTTTATTGACTACTACTGTTGTAAAACCGCATCGCATGCGGTTTTATCTTGTATTGACGTCCGTATCGTTGGCCAAGTCTTTAGTCATCAATCTCAATCAAACACCACTTAGCGGTGATTATCTTGGTTGTTTCTTGGGCTTGAATTAATGAAATTTGCCTGCTATTACGCCTAAGTTTTGCAAAATAAGGGCCTCTAATTCCAGCATTTCATTCCATCTTAGGGTCACTTCTTTCTCAGAGGTATATGCTTTTGCCAACTCGAGAAAATTGCGGTAGTGGCCTGCTTCCGACACCATCAAGTCGTGGTAAAATCCTCGCAGGCTTTCATCTGAAATATATTTAGATAACAATTTAAACTTTTCGGCACTCCTAGCTTCAATCAGGGCATTTATTAATAACTTGTCCATTAACTGGGTGCTGATATGTCCTCCTTTTCGTTCCAATTTCATCAATTCGGACACATACAAATCAATCCTATTGGGACTTAAAGCTATATTTCTCTTTTCCATTTCCTTTAGAACCATTCTGAAATGACCCCATTCCTCAGCTACAGCTACAGTTAAGGTTTCGACCAATTTTGGGTAGTCGAAGAAGCGAATGATCAATGAAATTCCGGTGGAGGCGGCTTTTTGCTCGCACCAGGCGTGGTCGATCAAGATGTCGGCAATACTCATATTGGCTATGTCGATCCAGCGGGGGTCGGTAGGCAAATTCAAACCTAATGTTGTTTTTTCTGTTGCGAAAGCTTCCATTTTGAGGGGTAGATCGTGTAAATTTAAAAATTATGATCATATTTATCCTAACAGATTCTTCAGAAGGAAGCAAGAGGACAAAAGAATGAAAAAATCACCAAAGGATTACGCTTAAAAATTACTGACTTTAGCATTACATTTTATCTAGTTATACGCACGTAAATATCAATACTTAATCCTAATTGGGCTGTTTATGGCCTTTGAAAATGATGAAAGCGGGCGAAAAAGTTGTATTTTCATTGGGTAGAGAAAAAGGCGTGATTGTATCGGTACAGAAAAACGGCATGGTAGTGGTAGAGATGGAAATAGGCATGACCGTTAAAGTGCATGTATCTGAAATTGCTATCGACTATTCCAGTGCGGAACTGCATGAAAAGCCCATCAAAACCAACCGATTTTACATCGACAAAACGAACACGAAACCTACAAAAAAGCAATCGCAGGCTATAGATTTGCATTTCAATGCCAATAAGGTGCTTAATCTAGAAAATGGACAAGTACTTAGCAAACAACTTGATTTATTAGCTGCAACCATCAACGCTGCCCTGGCCGGGGGCACTAAAGAACTGATTATTATTCATGGGGTTGGTGTGGGTACATTGAAAAGAGAAGTACACATTATGCTAAACAATCACAAGCAGGTAAAGGGAGTATTTGAAGCTGACCACAAAAAATATGGCAAAGGAGCTACGAGGGTAGTATTTTAAAAATGTTGCCTTGGCCGCTGTTGACTTACAATAGGTCGAAGTTTTTAAATCTTTTATGCCTTTGGAACATGGAATAAAAATACAATTCCAACAAATACTTTTTTAAAAATCATAGCCCATGGTCAGGTATATTTGAATAGGCCGAACATTGTAGTCGAGCACACCCCAGGCTACATCGAGCTTGCCATAGTAGCCACCAGCCATGGTGCGGAAGCCAAAGCCGTAGCCTTGTAGAAACGGATTGCGATAGTCGGTGACAACGGCCCTGAAAGGATTAACAGCGTTGGGGTCGGTAGGAAAAACCTTGGTATTGAAGCTGCTTTCTCTGCCAAATGGAGCCTCGCCCGACCAAGCAGTGCCTACATCATAGAACCCTATCAATTGAAAATTGCGGATAAAATTTGACTTGATCTGCCTGCGGATCAAGTACTTGAATATCGGCAACCTCAATTCGGAGTTAAAAAGCAAAAAATTGTTGCCATAGAGTTGCGCGAATGGAAAGCCACGCAAATTTGTTACATACTCATTGAACAACAAATCGGCATAATCGCCTATGGGGTTAGTGGAGGCAAGTGCAATAGGGTTGTTGGGGTCTTCACGACTTACGCTGTTATTCAACCAATTATCCATCCCGCCCAAAAGAAAGTTTTTTCTTCCATTTCCGATAAATGAACCGGCCGAAAAGCGGTTTGCCCATGTCAAATCTTTGTGGATACGGGTATATTTGCGGGCATCGAAATAAAATTTGGTAAAGTTCTTGTCTGACGCATTCAATGCCGCTTGCGACAATATGCCAAATTTTACCCGTGTGCCTTCGTTCATATTCACGCCCTTGCTTCGGTTGTCGTCATACACAAATTCAAGATTGTAGCCCACGTAATTGGTGTTTACCTCTGGCTGCGAGATGGGCACCGAACCATACGACAAATTAAGGAAGCGTGTGGTAGCTACAAAAGGCGTAGCGCTTACCCTAAAATGCGGATTGAGTGGGTAAGCGGTAGTAAATTCAAGTTTTTGAAGCCTATATTTGTGAATAATGGTACCAGGATTCCAGTAGAGTGCATCTTTGGTGTAGCGAACTCTGAAATCGACCCTATGCTTCAGATATTCATATTCTAAAAACATGATGCTGGTTCGGAAATCGAAAACACCAAACAGCCCTGCATTGATGCGGTGGTTGGCCATAATATCAGACATTCGGGCAACAGCCTGTATTCCTGTGCCACGGAGCGGATCTACGCGCAGAGTTGAGGTGATGTTATCGAGTCCAAAATCATTTTTATACCTCACAGGCGATGAGATATAAAGCTCATTGAATTTTAATTTTATTTCTATAAGCTTGCGTTTGGCAGCTTTCAAGCCTTTCAAGGTGGTGTCGAAGCCTACCGATACTCCGTTTTCGGTTAGGCTAGCATTCATATTTTGCTTCTTGGCAAATTCTTTTTTTTCAAACTCAAACACATAGTTTTCAATGTCTATGTCGAGCGAATCGATGTTGGGCTGTGCTTTTTTGCGGTTTTGCGATAGTTCGTAGCGTGTAACCACCGGGGTACGGTCAGCAACGGTAGGGGCAAGTTCTCTTGCTGTTTTGTAATCGTAAATTAAGTTGTCGAACAAAGACTGCCGAGGCGTTTTGGGTAAATTGTGATAAGTATTGTTGAAATTAAAATTGGTGTCGAGGTAAAATCTACGCTTGCCTTTTATGTTCATTAAGTAAGCCAGATCGTTGCTCTGGTCGTTGATGTCGTACGATAAAATGCTTTGCCTAAAATTGGTCACTGCCATGGGCTTGCTTTGTAAGTTGTCCATTTTGTAGAGTTCGTACACCCCATTTTCATCAGAAAGGAAGAATATATTGCCAAATTTGTTCAACTTGGGCACTATTTCATTGTATTTGGGGGTGTTGATAATGCGTTTCGCAAAAATCTTGCTGCTGTCGGTATTCACTTGGAATATATCGTACTTGTATTGAATTTTTCTGAAGTCTGCTTTCTGTTTAGGCTGTAGCGAGTCGGTAAGTCGGTTTGAACTAAACACGATCTGCTTCAGCGACTTGGGCAAAAACATCGGGTGTCTGTCGTCATATATATCGTTGGTAATGGGTGTCACGTTGTTGGTGCGCAGGCTGTAGATGAATATATCGCTTTGGCCCAGGAAATTTTCTCCACTCAGCACAATAGTTGCCCCATCTTCCGAAAAATTAAAGTCATTCACTTGTTTGAAATGCTTGTAGATACCTCGATAGGTCTGTTTATTGGTATATACTTTGTAAAGCAGGTTAGATAATTCGAGTTTAAATCGCTCCTTGGTCGATTTAAACTCCTTTTTGATGTCATAAGTCATCAGCCTCATTTTATCTTGCCGCACTATTATTGCTCCTACTTTATCGTTGTTTCGCCACGATACTACAGGCATATCGAAGTTTACTTTCTGGTCAAAACTGCGGTAGCCTCCTCTGTAAAGGGTATAGTGTGAGCCAGTTTCCAAGTTTTTTACTTGCACTTTGTACCGGCCACGTTTGTTTTGCACATAAGCCATTCGGGTGCCGTCAGGGCTTAGCTTTATACTGCCATAGTAGGTTTCGTCTTTGGTACTTTTGATTATGCGTTGCTCTTGGGGTGGAGCTGCCAGCGTATCGGCCACCAAGCTGCTCTGTTCTTTGTAAAACACTTTCCATTCTTTTAAAAACTGTTTGTATTTCGTACTGAACAAGTTGCCAATAGCTTTTTCATGGTTTTTATCTAACTTCGTATCGCTAAGTACATTGCTTACTTGGGCTTTTCCGTATCGTTCTACAATATAATTCCAAACCGAATGCCCAATGGTGGTGGCATCTTCGCCCGTGAATCTGTTGGGCGATCTAAATCGTTTGGTGGTGAACATATCCCTGATTTTATCGTCCATGTCCACATTCCAACCGAAGGTAATATATTCTATCAACCCACTTAAATACCACTCTGGTAGGCTGAATAAGTAAGTGCTTTGC
>Ga0163144_10001124_pt1 | contig 63277 bp, 59 predicted proteins | sample OliLak19BULKMAT1_FD_123175 | JGI IMG/M metagenome (GOLD analysis project Ga0163144, IMG submission 123175) | Freshwater microbial mat bacterial communities from Lake Vanda, McMurdo Dry Valleys, Antarctica - Oligotrophic Lake LV.19.BULKMAT1 | ecosystem: Environmental > Aquatic > Freshwater >...
ACGGAGGTAAAGGTCAGGTTGCCCAGGCCATGTCAGTTCTTGAGCACCTGCAAGTGGATGGGATTGAGGTTATCGGAGTGGCGAAGGGCACTACGCGCAAAGCAGGATTTGAAACTCTGGTAAATGGCACCACCGGAAACCAGAGTCAGTTGCCCCCCGACCATGGGGCCCTGCATCTAATTCAGCAAATCCGCGATGAAGCGCACCGTTTCGCCATAACCGGCCATCGGGGACGGCGCGATAAGGCCCGCCAGCGGTCTGTGTTGGAAGATATCCCTGGTGTGGGAAGTAGGCGCAGGCGGGTACTGCTGCACCATTTTGGTAGCGCACGAGGGGTAGAAAACGCAAATGTGGAAGAGTTGAAGAAAATTTCCGGTATTAACGCCACCATCGCGCAGCAGATTTACGATCATCTGCACGGCAGTAAATAAACCCACTCGTGCAAAGCTTTAGCTAGCGTAGCATTGGCAAACAGCGGGTATATTGCAGGGCCAGCCACCACGCCTCAAAGTCGCGACCATCGCGTGATGTCGCTTTTCCTGAGCTGCACAACGGGTCCAAGACTGTAAGTACGGCTGGAGATTTTCAGACACAGAGCCAAAACCGGCCAGCGAGAGTGGGCTGGTTTCGGAGGTGACCGGTCGGCCATTTCGATCGATCACATCTGCGTTCTGTAAATTCCATATTGACTTATCAAACGCTCTACCGTTGTATGACAGATATACAGCGATGAAGTTATCTAACAAATTGATGCCATTGAGTGCCCCCGGTGGGAGTTCAATGTCCGCGATACCATCGAGCTTAGTGACATTGAAATTCCCTAGCAGATCCATGAACTGGACGGTACCTCCAAAGACCCTCAACTCAGGATCAACCCCAGTACCCAAAGGGTCGGCTACCCCCGGTATAAAAGTTTCGTTGGTGGCAGAGAAAGGAGAGAACTCAAATAGCGGTGCAGTGATTAAGCGTTTGTCCTGCGCTGACAGGCCCAGCAATTCAAGCATAGCAGTTGGATCGTTGGGACCGATATTTGCAGCAGGGGCAGGGGCAGCCACCCACATGAGCAGCAAAAATATCAAGGCGCTAGCGCGTCTAATCATTGAAATACATACACTCTATTCGATATGTTATGTTCAAAAATCACGCAAAGCCCATACCACATCAATAAAATCATAAGCTTACCGAAAGTACACTGAGTCTTTTCGAGGAAAGTGTAAAGTAAGCTGACGCCCCAGTACAAGGAATTAGGTTCCACTACTGGTAACTAGTTCCCCAAAATTTGGAGCGGTTCACGGTGACAGGCTCAACCAATAAGGCACTCATACTAGCCCGTGTCGGTTTTAGCGGCATTATCTACCTATACAACCTATGCATCGGTTTTGTTTTGTACCGGGCTGGGACCATAGGTTAATATGCCCTAAAAGCCGCTGTTATACCCTACCTAATAGCGGCGATTTCGATTTTCCAGACGGATATGGACACACTTGCCAATTACAATCCCCAATGCCTTGACTATCCTAAGGATTTTACTCATCCCAGTGCTGGTTGTGGTCTTTTATTTACCCTTTAAAAATCACCTGTTTGTCGCGGCCGGCGTTTTTGGACTTGCCGCAGTAACCGATTGGTTCGATGGTTACCTGGCGCGGCGGCTCGGGCAGATGACCGCGTTTGGAGCCTTCCTGGATCCCGTCGCCGACAAATTGATGGTTGCCATCGCGCTTGTATTACTGGTTGAGAGACATGACACACTCCTTTTCACACTGGCAGCGTGCGTGATTATCGGGCGGGAAATTGTGGTCTCGGCCCTGCGGGAGTGGATGGCTGAACTCGGTGAGCGCACTTCGGTCAGAGTCTCGTATATAGGTAAGGTTAAGACTGCCTTTCAGATGGTAGCAATAACAGGCTTGTTAGCCATTAATCCGGTAACCCACGAGAATTGGCTGTTGGCCCTGTGTTATCTCGTCTTGTATACCGCCGCAGTGCTTACTCTATGGTCTATGATCGTTTACCTAAAGGCAGCATGGTCAATCATTAGGGATCAGGATAATTCTTTTTAATTCAATTGCTTGCGCTAATTTATTTGTATTCTGCTTGACTCTGTAGGCACGGTGCATACAATGAGCGCCACTCGGACGCAGGTGGTTGAAGAGACGAGTGTATGCAAGAGTAGCTCAGCGAGTTGAGCACAGCCTTTAAAGGGTTGGGGTGGGGTGATGAGCCCCGTCGGTTCAAGCGACCACGACGGTGGATAAACGTAACTAGTGCGGGAATAGCTCAGTTGGTAGAGCGCAACCTTGCCAAGGTTGAGGTCGCCGGTTCGAACCCGGTTTCCCGCTCCAACTCCCCAATAAGGCTCGGTGGCAGAGTGGTCATGCAGCGGACTGCAACTCCGTGTACGCCGGTTCGATTCCGACCCGAGCCTCCAATTCCCCTTTGAATAGGATCACGCGGCATCATGCGTGATACCTTTCTACCCCCTAAAACCCCTATGGATACCGGCTTTGCGGCCCTCTCCTTGTAATACTGGATAACAGTTCGTCATTTTACGTTGACGTAGATACCGACATTGTCGACGGTATAAACGACGGTATTTCTGGTCGATTGCGGATAGATACCGTCAAACGAGGGCCGCGTGGAAAAGCTGACAGCAAAACAGGTGGATACGGAAAAGCCAAAAAAACGCCCTACAAACTGGTAGACGGTGGCGGGCTTCACCTTCTGGTAACTCCCAAAGGGGGCAAGTATTGGCGCTATGACTACCGATACGGTGGGAAACGTAAAACACGGGCTATTGGAGTCTATCCAAGCGTGTCACTGAAGGCCGCCCGCCAAAAGCACAAAACTGCCCGCGATCGACTTTCTGACGGAATCGATCCGGGCGCTGTGCGAAAAGTTGAAAAACTGAGCCTGCACCTGGCCGTTGCTGAAAGTTTCGAGACACTGGCCAATGAGTGGGCAGAAGTTCGGTTAGTCGTTAAGGCGCCCGCGACAAAGAAGCGAAACGAAAGCATCAGTGCCAACTATTTGACCCCATGGTTGGGTAGCCGCCCCATTGCCGACATCAATCCACAGGAACGGTTAGCCGTCCTGAAGCGCGCAGAGACTAAGGGTACGCTCGATGCAGCCCACCGTGCCCGCCAGAGATAGCAGGCCAAATTTTCCGGTATGCCGTGGTGACCGGCCGCGCCCCGCGTAATCCGAGTGTCGACCTGCAAGGCGCACTGACACCGCGCCAGCCGCAGCACCCGGCGGCTATTACCGTCCCATCAGAGGTGGGCCGTTTGCTGTTGGCAATGGACAGTTTCGACGGTACGCCTGTAGTGAAAGCAGCTTTGTTACTATCCCCCTTGCTGTTCCAGCGGCCCGGTGAGATCCGATCTATGGCGTGGAAGGAAATTAACTGGGGCGCAGAGCAGTGGGAGATACCTGCCGAAAAGATGAAGATGCGGGAGCCTCACATCGTTCCCCTGAGCAAACAGGCCTTAGCCATACTGCGCGACCTGCAGCCATTTACTGAACACCGCAGCCCCTATGTATTCCCCAGCGCCAGGGGGGCGAGCCGATGTCTGTCTGATAATGCCGTGCGGGTGGCGCTGCGGACCATCGGCTACAGTAGCGAACAAATGACACCGCACGGCTTTCGTGCCACCGCCCGCACCCTATTGGATGAGGTGCTGGACTATCGTGTGAATTGGGTAGAGCACCAACTGGCCCACGCGGTGAAAGACGCCAACGGCAGAGCCTACAACCGAACTTCTCACCTGAAAGGCCGGGCGGAGATGATGCAAGGGTGGGCCGATTACCTGGATAACCTGAAGATGCAAGCGACGTCTGACAATGTGGTCACCGCCCAGTTTGGCAAATAGATATGAGTGCATCTAATTGTAATGCGTAACGATACAGTATACAGTGAGTTGTGATTAAGTCATTTAGGCACAAGGGCCTGAAAGTATTCTTCGAGAAGGGAAGCACTGCAGGCATTCAAGCCGCGCACGCGCCCCGACTTGCCAGGATACTGAACCGTCTGAATGAAACAACAGATGCCCAGGGAATGAATCTCCCCGGGTGGAGACTCCACCAGCTAAAGGGCCGGAGTTTGAAGGGTCACTATGCTGTGTCCGTCAGTGGAAACTGGCGCATGACCTTCAAGTTTGAAGGCAAGGACGCAGTGCTGGTGGACTACCAAGATTATCACTGAGGATTGACACATGACTCGTATGCACAACCCGCCACACCCCGGTATCACCCTGCGGGACGATGTACTTCCCGCGCTGGAGTTGACGGTCACGGAGGCCGCCGAGCAACTTGGAGTAGCCAGAGTGACGCTATCCCGGGTCTTAAACGGTCGGGCTGCTATCTCACCTGAAATGGCCCTGCGCATCGAAGCCTGGCTGGGAGTGGACCGAGGAGGCGAAGCCCGGCTCTGGCTCGCGGAACAATCTGCGCACGACGTGTGGAAAGCAGAGCAGCAAATTACGAAGAAGCCGCTGCATGTTCAACCGGCGCCGGTAATTCAGTAGAAGATTGCCCTGTCAGGGCAGAAAGCGGGTGATCCAGTCCGCTGGCTAGGCGGCGGCCACGCAGAGCTTTACGGCGCGAAACTTCACGGCATTCATCCTCCAAAGGATTTTGTTAGAGATCCCTTGGAGCAAGAGGGCTGGCATTGTTTGGTCTAGCCGAGAAAACATCGTGCCAATTAGGGTGATGTTGGCGGAGCGGAATCCAGGAGAGCTTCGCGATAGTGGACCTGTCTACTCGCTTACGGTGAAAAATGCTGCGGACAGTTCCGATTTAGTGGCAAAACTGCGCCGGGAGGACAGCCACGAAATAGCGTGTCTGGTTGCCTGGAACCCAGCAAAGCCGGATTACATGAATATGAAGCCGGCAGGTTTCAGTTTCGTTTAAACACAGTTTATGCAGCGTATAGGGTGGCCCCCGAAAAGCCGGTTTCCTTGCTGGCTTGGCGCTTCATCATCAATCCATTTCCTAGTTCGCTTAAGAGACAAACAAGGCTCATTGCTTGCCCATGGTGAATGGATCTATTTGTCCACAATAGAGGAAAGTAATTCGTTCTGTGATCCCCGCGCGCCCGTGATTATCCTTCAGAGTGGCGAGCCTCCACTTATCCTAACAGCACGAATTACGCTACTCCGAAAACAGTCCAAAAGGAGGCGTAAACTTGGCCCCTAGATCATGCAATATGATAGTCGCTTGTACGCCTTTTGCGGCCCCGCCCCAAGGTTGGCAGACATCACCATATTTAGCGTAGGGTTTGGGCAGGAGTTGTGCCTCATCGCGTGGTGAAATTCGCGCCAATGAGAAGACCCCGTTTCCTTGGGGACTCTCGTTTATTACCTGGTAAGCGTTACTTAGCAGTGGCTCCATAAAATGATAAGCCTCAGGTAGTAACATGTATGCGATGTCCCCAGTACAGCTGGAATTGCTCCATAGGAGAGTATTTGATTTTATCGGCACCACCGAATCGTTGTCGAAAGCCAATAAGTAGCCATGTTCTTTTTTCTTTTCATCTACATGCACTAGCCTCACGGTTACACTTTCATAATTGAAATCAGTGACCCCACCTAGCACGACACCCTTACCATCTTTCACAACATACCTCGGGGGAGTAATCGCCTTAAATACGGGCTTAATCGAGAACATTTTATCCGAGGCAATGACAGCCTCAATCGCGGCGTTGCCTGCAAACAACGTAGTCAATAGCGTACAGGTTGGGATGGTGGCGCCCGAACATAAAAATTCTGGTCCTGCTCGCCATTTGATAAACTTATAGCCTGGCAGAGGAATTGCTGTGAAGGTTTCGTTGAAGTTGGTGTCAGTCACTTCAAAAGTACAGGTGTTACCTTCCTGGCAATTCCGCTTGCCGGATTTTGACTGAACCAGCCCTCCTTCTTCGACGACCACAGCAAGTTTGCAACTCGAAACCAGGCAGGCCACAGCGAAAAGTACCAGAATCTTTAGTGGACGTGAGGTCGTCATCATGTAGTTTTAGAAATCCATTTAGTTATTCAAAGTGAACGCACAGAGAGATTCCGCTGGCTATAGATAACATAATGCTAAAAATGGTTCTACGGTAGATATTTGAAAATCTGCTGTGGGGGGACACAAGTCGGAAATGGCAGTTATGGGAGTCCGTCCGCAGCCGAAGAAAGGCATTGGACGTGCAGACTGGCTTGGGTTGATAGTGATAGCCGGGAAAGAGGAAGAGCCTCAGTTGCAGCTTAAGTATTAGACCATATGTCCAGATACAAGTAGAGCCGCTGGGCCAAACTGGAGAACGAGCCAGGGATTACTCTGCATTAGAGCTTGCGGGGAGATCGGTCGTTGCCTCATCGTGGAAAACATATGCTATTATTGCGCACTTTTAAGGCGGCACCGAATAATTCTGCCGCTGCAGGGCCATCGAAAGCTTTACTCTATCGAGGGTTGCCTGGAACAGTTGCCATGTCGAAGCGGGTTTGTAAGTCCTTCAGTTTCTCGAAATAGCGTTTACGCGAGTGTGGTGGAATAGGTATACACATCAGACTTAAAATCTGACGGCTTAACGGCCATGCGGGTTCAAGTCCCGCCATTCGCACCACCAACGCAATGCCTGTTTTTTACTCTTGTTGACTGCTATCCTCCAGCCTATTTACAAAGACATATCGATATGAGGTGGACCCTTGAAGCAGGCGCTGATCAACATGCTGAGCATGCAGGACAGGATGAATTCCCGGGTACATGAGCACTGGGTTCAGCAAGATTTCGAATGGTATAGGGCCACGTGGATTGAGTGTGGCGAACTGATCGAACACTATGGGTACAAGTGGTGGAGAAAGCAGGAAGCAGACCTTGAGCAGGTTCGCTTGGAAGTGGTTGACATCTGGCATTTCGGCCTGTCTGCCTTATTCCGGGAAGGTAAAGATATCGAACAAATTGCCGATGAAATCGAAGCCGAATTGGAAGTGTATCAACCTATTGGTCTGGATGTGAGGGAAGCCACAGAAGCATTGGCGTTGCACTCCCTTCAAACAAAAGGATTTTCACCGTCCCATTTCTGGGAGTTGATGCTGTCCACCGGTCTGGATTTTGACAGTCTTTACTGTGCGTATGTAGGCAAGAATGTGCTTAACCTCTTCCGGCAGGACAACGGCTATAAGATCGGTAACTATGTCAAGACCTGGGCGGGGAGGGAAGATAACGAGCATCTGGTCGAACTGGTTACTCCTCTGGATACAAGCGCCATAGATTTCGCGGACCAGGTTTACCGTGCCTTGGAAAATCGTTACCGAGAAATGGTTGCGCAGGCTTAAACGATGCGACCGGAAGTCGACAGGCTTTCCACCACCGCGCTAGCCAGGAAGTTAAACATCCCGGTGCAACAACTGTTTACGATACTCAAAGACTTCGGTTGGATACAGCGCATTGGGGATGGCTGGTCCTTAACACCGAAGGGTGAATTTGAGGGGGGCAGCTATCACACCAGTCGGCGTTACGGCTCCTACATTGTATGGCCAGAGCAACTGGACCAGCACCCGCTGTTGCAAGCGATCGAGTCTAATCAGCGCATCACGGCAGCCGCTATGTGCCGCTACTATCCGCGCCTGCATGCGCGGCAAATTGACAGGGCACTGGCGGAGTTAGGCCTGCAGCACCACAGCATATTGGGATGGGAGCTAACCCGCCTGGGACGTTCATTGGGTGGTTTACAGGAGGAGAGCAGCACCAGTGGCGCATTCTATGTCACCTGGCCACATGTAATAATTGACAATCCTGTCGTTCACCGAGAATTGAGTCTTCAATCTGATCAAATACCGACTCAATCGGCCACAGAAAAACCAGAGCCTGATCTATTCGTGCCCTCAAGTGCATTAGTCGATGTCTGTCGCGGTGTGGACGGGCACAACTTGCGCTCATCCCTGCAGACCAGTGTCTGTAACTGGCTCTATCTGGCCCAGTTGGCACATGCCTTTCGACGTGCGTTACCGATAGAAGAATTGGTTTATGCCGATTTTTACGTGCCGTTAGGAAGTATTTATATCGATTGCTGGGATGCAGAGACTCCTGTCGGTGAGTTGTCCGGGAAATTTCGCAAGCGGGAAATATACAAAGAACTGGACCTGCGCCACTTGGAAATCAATGCTGATGATGGCGATAGATTGGACGAGGTCTTGGGTCGAGGGCTACTGTCTTTTGGCATTCGGTATTGAGCGCTAAGGCCTTTTTTTCACCGCCGCTGTAGCAATACGCCGCACTCCATATGATCTGTATAGGGAAACTGGTCGAACAAAGCGAAATGCTCTATGTAATGGGTTTTGTACAGCGTCTGCAGATTTAGCACTAGAGTATGAGGATTGCAGGATATGTACATAATAGTGGGAAATTGGCTGGCCATTTTTACTGTGTGCTCATCAAGTCCTGCGCGTGGCGGATCGACGAATAAGGTGTTTAGGTCAAATTGATCCAGCGACTTGGGTAGATCACTCAATCGGCGGAATATGCGCTGCGTGCTCATGGCCTGGGCGACCTCCTCAGCGGCCAGGCGAACAAGCTGTACATTTTCAATACCGTTGTCTACCAAGTTAGCGCGAGCTGCACGGATAGACGTCTTGGACATCTCTGTGGCGATAACATGGTCAAAAAACCGTGACAGGGGAATGGTGAAATTTCCGTTGCCGCAATACAGTTCCAACAAGTCGCCGCGCAGGCCAGAGGCCTGCTCGCAGGCCCACTCAATCATGCGAATATTGACCATGCCGTTTGGTTGGCTGAAGGACTGTTCATACTGCCGATAGCGGTAGTCTGCACCATTTATTGATAAGACCTCCTGAATGAAGTCATTACCGATCACCCGTTTTTGTTTGCGGCTACGACCGATGACGGAAACACGGAGTGCCTGGGATTGTAGCTCTGTCACCAGACTATGCGCCGCGTTTTCCCACGCCTGTTCCAAATGTCGATGATAGATTAGTGTTACCAGCAAGTCGCCCGAGAGCGATGCCAGAAACTCAACTTGGAACAGTTTGTAGCGCAGAATGTCGTTCGCTTTTAACGCCTCACGCAATACAGGCATCGATCGCTGAATACGTTTGTCAGCGATAGGAAATTCCGTGAGTTTGATCGGTGTTCGAGGATCCTCAGGACGGAACATCACATAGTTTATGTCATCACCCTCGTGCCACATTTTGAATTCTGCGCGCAATCGAAACGCAGTGGGCTCTGAGGGATAAACCTGAGGAGCCGGCGGTGAAAACGGACTGATCAATTTTTCTACATCATGAATTTTTTGGGTGAGTAGCACCTGATAATGTTCAGGTTGAACACGTGATAGCGGCATCAGGCCAGCCTCGAGCGCTTGCGGTTTTCCCAAAGTTGCAATGCCTGTTGTTGCGCGGATTCCAGACTCAGTTTAGGAACAAGAACGAGCAAGGCTGCGGCGGTAGTCGCCAGTGTCGCGCTCAATCCGTAGACATTGCTGGTGCTACCACACCACAGTGATCTCACTGGCTCAACGCTCGGTGAGACCACACTCTCGATACGCTGTGTCAGGGCGCGGGGTAATATTATCTCCTGCTGTTGTCTATCCTGTACAAGGCAAAGCCGCGTGTCCGCCTGTGGTTTTATTTCCACTTCACCGCTATCCCCCTTGAATACCAGTGCGCGAGGCTGTTCCAGCCGCAGGTCAGCCTCCTGGTGCAATCGCGCATAGGCAGGGTGAAAAATACTCTGCACGCTGGCCGGTGCTCGCAGTGGATTGATCATTCGGCTCAAGGTATTTACTGGGGAGCGCAATCCGAGCAGGGGACGCAATTGCATCAGTTCCTGGAGAGAAGGGCAAAACTGTTCCAAGGGCAAATAACTAAGATTTTCGCTTTCAAGTTGCTGACTGACTTGCGCCCAGTTCGCAGCGATGGGCAAACCCAATTGACGCAAGGCATCCTCGGTATAGAGCCTGCCCGGCGTGTGTCCACTTGATCCGTGAATAAAAACCGCATATCCCGCTTCGGCCAATAGCAATATGGCCAGGATAAACCAGGGATGCTGGTGTTTTTTGCCCGCGTAGCTGGACCAGTCGAGATCGGCGCACAGTCGCTGCGGTGGAACCAGCATGGTTTCGCGACTGGCCTGGACAAAACCTGCGAGCTCTTCAGGGGTCTCCTCTTTCACTCGCAGTAACATCAAGAACGCACCAAGTTGCAGGGGTTCGGTTTCGCCGCGCAGTACCATACTGAATGCCTGCCGCGCTTCGTCCTGCGTCAGGGAACGGGTGCCTGTTTTGCCTTTTCCCAGAATTCTTATGTAATGTGCAAAAGGGTGCTCTACTGAATTTATTGGAAAACTGGAATTAGCCACGGCGAACTGTCACAGGCAGTTATCAGGTTTAGGGAGTCCAGCGATTTTGCTGCCAATTTTCGCCGGAGAGCCCGGAAACAGGGTCATCAAGTAAATACTTTTTCCTTTTTCCGGACCGAGGTTTGACGCGCAGTACTTTACCAGGGCCCGCATGGCCGGCGAGCTATCGAACTCTCGATGGTAGGCGCGCAGTTGGTGCAGTATTTCCCAATGGGCGGGCGTAAGCACAATATGTTCACTCTTGGCAATCTGCTGCGCTACTTGAGGCTCCCAGGCCGCAAGGTTGCGAAGAAAACCCTCTTTGTCGAAGTCGCTGTCAGAAAGCATAAGCGCTAATACCATGCTTGTTGGCGTGGAAATCTCTCCGTGAGAGCCACGAAGCCGACCATATCAATACTGATGATTCCCGCCGATGGATGATTAACTCCTGCCACCTGGGCGTCGGGAAAAAGTACGTATAGTTCAACGCCAGTGGCCTGTAGCTCAGCACAAGCCCTGGTCCCCTGCAGTGCGGCGTAGACGCCATCGCCCATTAAAATAACGGCATCGCCTGCGTCTACAACCCTAGTACAGTCAAAAAAGGCAGAACTTGCTGGCGAAGCGTTCAGGGTATGCAGGATCACGGTCAAAATCCCAACAGGTGGTCGTATCCCACCATGAGTTGATGCATTTTTTTCGGGTCCAGTACCCGTGTTTCAACGGGAGCCTTCGTCAGGTCCAGGTTATAGCGAGCTGCGGCCTCAGCATCCACATAGGCACAGTTAATATCGTAAAGCGGCAATGATGCCAGCTGGCGGCCAAAATTCTTTATCCCCAGCGAGTGACTGTCTTGTTCAGGCAGCAACTGCAGTACTCCATCGCCCAGAAAAAGCAAATCAACGGACTGTTCAAATGCCGCAGTTGCCAGCGCCACATCCAGGGAGGCTTTAGCTAGACTCGATCCATAGGGACTGTGCCTGAGCACAATCAAGACCGTCTTTTTACCAGCCTGCGCCACGTTCAACCTCCAAAAGTGATCAGTCGGTCAGAATGTGCGCAGGCATCAACAAGCTGTCCCAGACCGGAAATAGTGAAGATCGAGTTGATTGTGGGGCCGGGACGCTCGTGCCGGTTTGCTTCTACCTGATCCAGCATGCCGTGTTTGAGTGCGGAGGAAATACAAATCACAAGGTCTACACCATGCTGCTCCGCCAGTCGCACCCAGGGTCGCACAGGGTCACTTTCATCCTGAGGGAATACACCATTGACAGAACTGGCCATAGTACCAGCATCAAGAAAGAACACCCGGTGAATGCTGTGTCCACGCGCAATCGCACACTGGGCAAAATCCGCAGCGCTGCGGGAGCACTGCCCGGAGATAGGGGAGGACAATACCAACAGGGAATAAATCAATTCCTGCACTCTCCATAAACAAAAAACCCCGGTGTGCGCCGGGGTTTGCTTACCGAAGTCAGCGGGTTAGTCATCCCCGTTAAAGGCTGACAGCAGGCTTAAAAGGTGGATAAAAAGATTATATATATTAAGGTACAGGGAAACAGTAGCGCGAATATAGTTGGTTTCACCGCCATTGATGATGCGACTGGTGTCAAAAAGGATCAGCCCCGACATGATCATGACCACAGCAGCCGATACAGTCAGAGACAGAGCGGGAATATTGAGGAAGATGTTGGCAATCATCGCAACTACAGCTACCAGCAGGCCGACCATGAGGAACCCACCCATGTAAGAAAAGTCCTTACGAGTGGTGAGCGCATAAGCCGAGAGGCCAAAGAATACCACTGCGGTAGCTCCCAGAGCCTGCATCACCAGCGCAGGACCACCAGGCATAGCGAGATAGTAGTTCAGCATTGGCCCGATGGAAGCTCCCATCACGCCTGTAAAAGCAAAGATCGCGAACAGGCCGTTACTGCTGTCGGCTGTTTTGTGAACCACGAAAAGCAAGCCGAATCCCACCAGGATGAAAATGAGAGCTGTACCCTGGCCCAATCCTACAGCCATGGATACGCCCGCTGTAACTGCGCTAAACAGCAGGGTCATACCCAACAACATGTAGGTATTCTTGAGGACTTTATTGGTATTCAGGGCTGACTCGATTCCAATCGAACCGGCACCGTACAAGCCTTTGTCTTGCATAGATTACTCCGTAATATAGCGCACCGACTGTGCGGTAGGACTGTAGACAGATAATAAGGGCGAAAGATCCAAAAACCAAGCCAAACTGGTGAACAAATTCTCGAGGAGGAGATGATCAAGTTCGTAGTTGGGTTGTCAGAAGAAAATTGGGCCTCTGTTAGGAAGGCCCGTCACATAATGGCGGTGGGCTAAGGATTCGAACCTTAGGAGGGGATAAACCCTCAACGGTTTTCAAGACCGCCGCTTTCGACCACTCAGCCAGCCCACCGGAAACTTGGCCTTCTCTGCGCCTATGGTATGGCGCGCGAAGCGTGCGAGATTATACAGTGATGAAAATTGGACACAAGAGTTGCCGGTGCTTCCTGTGTCCCATTGGACCGGTTCCGCTCAGGACTGCCCTGCGGCGTGAGCCATAACAGCTTCCGGCTTCGTACCGCGGGGATCGTTGCTGGCGCGTGGCACGATACGGTCACCGGGCGTAGCGGGTGGAGCCACGTTCTCACTGAACAACGTCCTGTAAGATGTGGTGATTTCCACCACACCCACCGGGCGCGCATCCACCCTGGGGTCGTTACAAGCCCTGCCGTTGGCAGTAATACCGTCCGTCGAGGGGACTTTCACTGCCACGACAGACTCTTTCGGGACAGGTGTTGGCACAATGGGCATGGCTCTTAGTGAAGCTGTAGTAGCCACGGCTGACTCGTCGCTGTGGGGTACTCGTTCCCACCCCGCATCGGTATTTGCAGAGCTTAAAGTCACCGGGGAGCTTATTTCCAGATCATTGTCCTGTGCAGCGGGCGTTGTGGCATACCGATTAGCGGTCACTACACTTACATCATCAGTGGCTTCAACTACTTCAGTGGCTTCAAGCACTAAAGGAAGGGCTCGCGCCGCTGCCGCCGATTCGGCAAGAACAGGTTCATGAATTTCACTTACCATGTCTGATACCACAGTTTCTGCAATTGTTAGACCCTCAGTCTCTGGCTTACGGCCGCGATTGCGGCGTCGACGCTGTGGCTCTGCACGTTTCATATCACTGGGTCGCTTGCGCGGCTTGCCCTGCTCACTGGCAGCATCGAGTGCGGTCTGAGTGGGGCTGGCTTCAACGGTCTCTATGCTTGCGTCAGGTGGGCGACGCTGAGAATCCCGGTCAACGCGCCGGTTGCCTTCACTGCGGGCTCGAGCGGACTCACTGGAACGCTCGCGCCGCTGTTGCCCTTGCTTTTCATTACCGCGGGTACTATTTTCGGTGTCCGCTAACGTGTCCGCTTCAACTGCGCGCTCTGGAGATCGGGATTGCTGCCCACCCTGGGCGCTGCGGCGACGGTTACGATTGCGGCTATTGGGGGAGGGCTGGCTTACGGTTGCTGCCTGTGGGCCCTGCCTTGTGGGACGATCTCCCTCGAGCAACTTGCTCTCCTTGGGCCGCGCAACAGATTTGGCACCGACCAGGGCAGAGAAGAAACTGGATAGAACGCCCATCATTGTTTTACGACGCTTCCTGATGCGCGTCTTTATGCGCGTCTTTTGCTCGATCTGCTCAATCGGTTTGTCAGCAGCAGCCTCAACAGTGGCTTTTGTATCACTGCTTACCATTGGGGCCCGTTGGGAAATACCCTGAACTGCAGCTTGCTGTACGGGAATTGGCGCAGAGTGAATATCGCTAATCGTATCCGCAGCTGGAACAGTAATATCCACGGAGTAGCTGGCCTCGTGCTCGCCATCCACTTCATCATCACGCAGGCGATTCACTTCGAAGTGTGGTGTCTCGAGATTGGGATTGGGTATGACCAGAATACGCACTTTCGTATCGCGTTCGATTTCACTCAGGGCTGAGCGCTTTTCATTCAGTAGATAAGCCGCCACGTCCACGGGCACAATAGCTCGTACCTCTGAGCTGCGTTCCTTGATGGCTTCTTCTTCAAGCAGCCGAAGAATGGACAGTGCCAGGGATTTGGTATCACGAATGCTACCCTGTCCAGTACAGCGGGGGCAAACGATGGCGCTGGTCTCTCCCAAGGATGGGCGCAGGCGCTGACGGGACATTTCCAACAAGCCAAAGCGGGAAATGCGACCTACCTGCACTCGGGCCCGATCGATCTCGAGAGCATCGCGCATACGATTCTCGACAGCGCGCTGGTTCTTTGGGGCCAGCATATCGATGAAATCGATAACCACCAGACCACCCATGTCACGCAGGCGCAATTGTCTGGCGATTTCATCAGCAGCTTCAAGATTCGTATTCAAGGCCGTTTCTTCGATATCACCACCACGAGTCGCTCGGGCCGAGTTGATATCAATTGACACAAGTGCCTCTGTTGGATCAATAACAATTGAACCTCCCGAGGGCAACCGGACTTCACGCTGGAAAGCAGTTTCGATCTGGCTCTCGATCTGGAATCGGTTGAACAGGGGGATGTTGTCGTCGTAAAGCTGTATGCGAGCTGTGTACTTGGGCATGACCTGGGCAACAAAGTCACAGGCTTGCTTATGGGCTTCCGGTGAGTCAATCAGTACCTGCCCGATATCATCGCGCAGGTAGTCGCGCACGGCGCGGATAATGACATTGCTTTCCCGGAACAACAGTTCTTTAGGTTTGGCCTGCTCGGATGCCTTGGAGATGGCATCCCAGAGTTGCAACAGGTAGTTGAGATCCCATTGCAGTTCCTCGGCGGCGCGGCCAACTCCGGCAGTTCGGATAATGACACCCATGCCCTCAGGGATCTGTAAAACACTGAGCGCCTCCTTCAACTCGGAGCGGTCGTCCCCTTCGATACGGCGGGAGATACCACCGGCGCGCGGGTTATTGGGCATAAGTACCATATAGCGACCGGCCAGGCTGATAAAGGTGGTCAGAGCAGCGCCCTTGTTGCCCCGCTCTTCCTTGTCAACCTGGACGATGACTTCAGTGCCTTCCTTGACGATCTCCTTGATCTTGAGACGTCCGTCGCCGCCGGGTTTACGGTAAAAGTACTCCCGCGCAATTTCCTTGAGGGGCAAAAAACCATGGCGCTCTGCACCAAAGTCGACAAATGCAGCTTCCAGACTGGGCTCCACGCGAGTGATCTTGCCCTTATATATGCTGGCTTTTTTCTGCAGACGGGTGCGATTTTCGATATCGAGATCGTACAGGCGCTGCCCATCGACCATTGCTACGCGCAACTCTTCTGGTTGAGTTGCATTAATTAACATCTTTTTCATAGTGCCATTGCCTTGTGACAGCAGGCCTGGCGGGACAGGAGATCAGAAATAAAGCCGACAACATGCCGGTTAGCAGTAGCAATCGACTAGAAAACTTCATGATTTTCAGTCGTTTACTGGACACCATCGGCGATCACACTACTCGTGGCACCCAGAGATCTTGTTAACTCCAACCACGAAATACTGTGTGGTTGCTGTAACATCAGGCAGTAAAGTTTTGTGGTACTACACCTGCCTTTTTGCTAGTGTCGAGGCACTTATGATCTGCAACGACGCTGATAGTTCTTTATAGCTGATTCTGTATCCCGGCAGTACTTGCTGCTCGGTTCATTCCATTGTCGGCGCGGCTTTCATCGGTGCGCGGCCAGTTTCGCTCGCGCTTTGCCATATTGCCGACATCCATTTAGTTTGCGTGGTCGAGCTGGCGGAACCATGCGTCTCACGCGCAGGCTCAAACAATCCCCAGGGCTTATATCCACACCAGCTACAGCTTCAAAACACGAGCAGGTGCAACCACAAGGCGGACTATAGCAGCATATGGATAAAAATGACATGCTTGGGGCACTCTATGGTTGATAGTCCAGACATCAACACGCACAGGCAAGCGCGTCATCTGACAGTTGATGAGAACACCTCCGGCCAGCGTCTGGACAACTACCTGATACGTGAGTTGAAAGGTGTTCCTCGCGCCCGCTTGTACCGTGCATTGCGTAAAGGTGAGGTCCGTGTAAACAAAGGTAGGACGCGCGCGGATTACCGACTTGTCGCTGGTGACCTGGTGCGAATCCCTCCACTGCACCAACCGACCTCATCGGGCCCTGCCAATATTCCTCGTCAGCAAATTGATCTATTGGCTGGACGCGTCGTATATGAGGACGACAATCTGTTGGTGGTGAACAAGCCTTCGGGTCTGGCTGTTCATGGTGGCAGCGGTCTCAGTTTCGGCTTGATTGAATGCCTGCGGCAGATGCTCCCCGATGCGCCCTATCTGGAGTTAGTACATAGATTGGACCGCGATACCTCCGGATTGATACTGATAGCAAAACGCGCCGTTATCTTGCGTGAATTGCATCGGCAGTTGCGCGAGAAGCATATCGATAAGCGGTACCTCGCACTGGTTGCTGGCAAATGGCCTAGAGCAGTTCGCGTCGTAGACGCACCGCTGGAAAAAAATGTCCTGCAATCCGGTGAGCGTATGGTGCGAGTGAGTCGAGAGGGGAGGCGGGCGATTACAGAGTTTAACGTAATCGAGCGTTTGCCGGGGGCTACCTTACTTGAAGCCCGGCCAATCACTGGCCGTACTCACCAGATTAGGGTGCATGCCAACCACGCCGGATTCCCCTTGCTGGGGGATGAAAAGTACAGCGATGATCGGTCCACAGACTTTGCCCGGCAGATCGGCCTCAAACGCCTGTTCCTGCATGCAGTATCTTTGCACTTTTCTATACTTGAAGTTGGCGAACTTTCTCTGCGAGCCCCTCTTGATAACATTCTAGAAAATATATTAGATAAGTTACGTAAATAATTGTTTTATAATATAAATATTATTACGTACTGCCGCTAAAAAATAAAATCGGCCTAACGCTGCAAAACATCGAGTCCCGCATCAGCTAGTAACTCTGTCAGCTTAATTAGTGGCAGCCCCTCCAGGCTCGTAGGGTCATTCCCGGTCATACCCTCGAACAGGACAATTCCCAATCCTTCAACCTTAAAGCTTCCAGCACAATCATACGGCTGCTCCAGACGCAGGTAGTTTGCTATCTGTACCTCGTTAAGAGTCCGAAAGCGAACATTGAACGGTTCCACGTGGAACTGTTCCAAATTTCGGTCAAGACATACTACGGCTACTGCCGTATAGAACTGCACATCCCGACCCGAACAATTCTGCAATTGCGTCGTGGCCCTGTCAAAGTTGCCTGGCTTCCCTAAGATAGCCCCTTCAATGGAAGCCACCTGATCGCTGCCGATAACTACCGCATCGGGATAACGCTCAGCCACCGACCGGGCCTTTAACTGTGCCAGACGCTGGGCCATCATAGCGGGCGCCTCCCCTGACAGGGGAACCTCCTCTATTTCCGGCGGTATACAGCGAAAGGTGAATTGTAGGCGCTCTAACAGACGTCGGCGATGGGGTGATGTCGATGCGAGAATGATGTTCATTGGGTCTGCCAGAGTCGTGAGTGGTGGAGAGAACTGCTTGTATTCTAAAGATTTTTTTGACAAAGGGGCAATCCGCACCTATTATGCGCGCCTATGTTAACTGAGCCCCTACCGGCTACGCTGGATGTGCGCAAGGCAGCGGTGCGAGGCGCAGGCGTCAGCGGAGTCCTTAAACCACTGGATTTAAAGCGGTTTCGGCCTCTGTTAGGGGGTGATGAAGGTAGCATTGCGGTTGAAATGGCCTTTTCACGTGACGAGGAGAACCGGTACCTGGTTCAGGTCACAATTGAGGCAGATATCGTGGTGACATGCCAACGATGCCTTGAGGTCATGCCGGAACACCTTTCGTGTGTAAATGCGCTGGCTATCCTCTGGACTGATGAAGAAGCGGCACATCTTCCTAGACACCTGGATCCGCTGGTGGTTGAGGGGCCGTCCTGTAGCCTGTGGGAAGTGGTAGAGGACGAACTTATATTGTCCATGCACCCGTTCAGTTACCACGATACAGAGGACTGTAAAATGAAGGCTGCAACCTTCCCGGAGCCGGCCCAACAAAAGGGCACTGGCGAGGGTAGGCCCAACCCGTTCAATGTGCTGGGGCGATTGAAGCCCGGCAATAAGCACTAGGAGTTAAGACCATGGCTGTTCAGAAAAGTAAAAAAACTCGCTCCCGACGTGGCATGCGTCGTTCCCACGATGCACTGCGCGGGCCCACATTGTCTGTAGATCAGGCTTCAGGTGAAACCCATCGACGACACCATGTCACTGCGGATGGTTTTTATCGTGGCAAGAAAGTGATCGACACTGGAAGCGACAACTGATTTACCAGATTTGGGTGGGAGTCCAGAGGCATCGCTACCCACGGCTCAGGCAATTCAACTATCAGGCGGGGACTCTGTCTCCGCGTGCGCTTCACGGCCTTCGTTGTGAGCCAGTTTTGTTCTAAACCACATAGCTTGTCTGCTCATGCCCAGTGTATGTCGCTCGTATTCCGGTACCGGCGCAAGTTTGGTAGTGGGATCTCACATTTGTTTTTAGAAAGCCCTACACTGGATGGTCACGACCAACTTTTGATTCAGTAAAATTGTCCCTAGTTTGACAGATAGATGGAATCTAAGATGTCGGATAAAACGATAGCTTTTGTTTTTCCAGGTCAGGGGTCGCAGCAGGTGGGTATGCTGGCTGCAGCTCATGAGCATTTCAGCACCGTGCGCGACACTTTTACTGAAGCATCCCAGGTGCTGGGCTATGATATGTGGGCACTGGTCCAAAATGGCCCACAGGAGACACTGAATCTTACTGAAACCACCCAGCCAGTACTGTTGACTGCCAGCGTCGCCCTTTGGCGAGCCTGGATGGAAGAGTCTGACACATGTCCAGATATCATGGCCGGACACAGTCTGGGGGAGTTCTCCGCACTGGTGTGCGCCGGTGCCCTGGATTTTAGTGATGCAATACAACTGGTACGCAGGCGCGGTCAGTTTATGCAAACGGCCGTACCTGTCGGCCAGGGTGCCATGGCGGCGATACTCGGCCTAGACGATTCCACGATCATCCGTATCTGCGCGGAAGTGGCCCAACGTTATGATTCTGTGGTGTCCGCAGTCAACTTCAATTCGCCCGGACAGGTCGTCATCGCTGGTCACACAGCAGCGGTTGAGGCGGCGATGATTGCCCTGAAAGCGGCCGGTGCGAAGAAGGCTATTTCCCTGCCAGTGAGTGCCCCCTTTCATACCAAATTAATGAAGCCAGCGGGAGATGATCTGGCCGAAGTGATTGCTCATATCACGATTTCAGCGCCCCGCGTGCCGGTCGTGCAAAATGTTCATGCTGCAACGGAACATGACCCGGATGTGATACGCAGATCGTTAGTTGAGCAGATCTACAGTCCAGTAGAGTGGACTCGATGTGTGCAAACCATGATTGAGGCAGGCGTGCAGCACATTGTTGAGTGTGGTCCTGGCCAGGTTTTGACCGGGCTCAATCGTCGTATTGATAAATCGTTGCAGTGTTATTCTCTGGAGGAACCGGCCGCACTGATAGCTGCCGCAGCGAAACTGAGATAAAGCACAGGAGTTCAGTATGACCGGTGAGGAAAAAGTGGCACTTGTGACAGGCGCCAGCCGTGGCATTGGAAAAGCGATTGCAAAATCGTTGGCAGCGGATGGTTATATTGTCGTCGGAACAGCGACCACTGACGTTGGGGCCGCCACAATCGCTTCCTACCTCGCCCAAGAGAAACAACCTGGGACGGGTTTAAAGTTGAATGTTACTGACTTGGAAAATGTCAATGCAGTCGTTAAGGCCATTACTGATCAATTCGGAACTCCTCTGATTCTTGTCAATAACGCCGGTATCACCAGAGACAATATCCTGATGCGCATGAAAGAGGATGAGTGGCAGGATGTTTTAGATACCAATCTCAGCGCACTCTACCGGGTCACTAAAGCCTGCTTGCGCGGTATGACGAAGGCGCGCTGGGGCCGCATCGTAAATATTACGTCGGTGGTGGGGTCCATGGGAAACCCAGGCCAAAGCAACTACGCTGCTACCAAGGCCGGTGCCGAGGGTTTTTCTCGTGCTCTTGCACGGGAACTAGGGTCGCGCTGTGTGACAGTCAATTGCATAGCACCAGGATTTATCGATACGGATATGACGCGAAAGCTGCCACCGGATCAACGTGACTTGTTGCTAAAAGAGATACCCCTCGGCAGGCTTGGCACTCCCGCAGAAATCGCTTCGCTCGTAAGCTTTTTGTGCAGCGATATAGCGGGGTATATCACTGGTGAAACTGTTCACATAAATGGCGGTATGTACATGGGATAAACTTTTGATAAATATGGATTAAACCTTGTATGTCTAGCTGCGCCAAAAAAAATTTATTACTCGCTGGAAAAACAGAGTAAACTGCGCGCTCAGACCGTTTAATCGGGCATAAATTAGCACTAAAAACCCTCAGGAGCATTAGATAAAATGAGTAGCATTGAAGAACGCGTTAAGAAGATCGTAGCGGAGCAACTTGGCGTCAAAGAAGAAGAAGTACAGACCGAGGCATCGTTTGTGGAAGATCTGGGAGCGGACTCCCTTGATACCGTCGAATTGGTTATGGCTCTGGAAGAAGAGTTCGAAACGGAAATTCCCGACGAAGAAGCTGAAAAGATTACTACTGTGGCTCTGGCAATCGCATACATTAATAGCAATCTCGCCTGATTCATCTACTTCGTTTCGAAAAGCCGTTTCTATTTAGATAGAGCGGCTTTTCTTTTTTTGCATCGCCCCAGAACGCACGCTGTGCAGGAGTTAGATCTTTGATTGGGAGAAGAGTTGTCGTAACTGGTCTGGGTATGGTAAGCCCCGTAGGTCATACGGTGGACGAAACGTGGGACAACATCCTGGCGGGAAAGAGTGGTGCCGCTTTGATCGAAAGTTTCGACGTGTCTGCCTACAGCACGCGCTTCAGCGCCAGCGTAAAGGATCTCGATATCTCCAATTATCTGCCTGCCAAGGATGCACGCAAGCAGGATGTTTTTGTGCAATACGGGATGGTGGCTGGAATACAAGCCATGGAAGACAGTGGGCTTGAGGTGACAGACGAAAATGCGTCGCGTGTCGGTTGCTCTATAGGTTCCGGTATTGGTGGTATCGCCCAAATAGAGAAGAACACTGAAATCATAAGAGAATACGGACCTCGCCGGATTTCGCCCTTTTTCGTACCTGGATCTATCATTAATATGATATCCGGCAACCTTTCGGTGAAATACAACTTGCAGGGACCGAACTTGGCTGTAGTCACAGCCTGCACTACCGGTACACACAACATTGGTTTGGGTGCGAGACTGATTGCGTTGGGCGATGCTGACGCAATGCTTGTAGGCGGTGCCGAAATGGCCACCACGCCCGTAGGCTTGGGCGGTTTCGCCGCCGCTCGTGCACTTTCCACCCGGAATGATGATCCCGCCAGAGCCTCTCGCCCTTGGGATAAAGACCGCGACGGATTCGTATTGGGAGACGGCGCGGGCGTGATTATGCTTGAGGAATACGAATCTGCAAAAGCCAGGGGAGCAAAAATATACGCGGAACTCTGCGGGTTCGGCATGAGTGGTGACGCCCACCATATGACGTTGCCGCCCGAGGATGGTAGAGGTGCGGCGGCGTCCATGCGCAACGCCATCAGAGATGCCGGCATCGCCCTGGATAAGATTAATTACATCAACGCACACGGAACTTCGACTTATGCTGGTGATCTCGCCGAGAGCCGAGCTATCGAATCCGTTCTGGGGACTGCCGCAGCCCGAGTGGCCGTCAGTTCAACCAAGTCCATGATTGGTCATTTACTGGGGGCGGCCGGTGCAGTGGAGGCTATTTTCTCCATACTGGCCCTGCGCGACCAGGTCGCACCACCAACGATCAACCTCGACCGACCCGACGAGGGCTGCAACTTGAATTACGTTCCCAATGCTGCTCAAGAACTGGCTATACATAGTGTGCTATCCAATTCCTTCGGTTTTGGTGGAACCAACGGGTCACTTCTGTTTAGCAAAGCTGATTGATCAGACAACCGGTGTCCCAGCAATCGGCGATCTGGCTTGATGGCACACCAACATCAGTGTTGCCGCTACCGGATCGCGGCCTCGACTATGGCGATGGCGTGTTTGAAACGCTATTGGTGCATTACGGCAAGCCGCTGTTTACGGAGATACATCTGGAGCGAATGGCCCACGGATTGCGGGCGCTTGGTCTACCAGATTGCCTCACCGCTGCACGACAGCAATTGGACCGGGCTGCAAGTTTTGCTGCGCAGGAAAAGTGGCCTTGGGCAGCATTGCGCCTGAGCGTTATCAGAGGGCCGGGGCCGCGTGGATATGCGCCTTTGGTCAATTCAAGACCGCGTATCGTTATTTACGTCAGTTGTCTTGACCGTGATTGCGGACAAATGGCTATTGCTGCGACGCTGTGCGTGGCTACAATACGCTTGTCCACCCAGCCTTTGCTCGCGCACATTAAACATCTAAACCGATTGGAGCAGGTGTTAGCAGCAGCGCAAGCACAAGCACAAAATACCGACGAATGCATCTTACTGGATCAAACTGACCACCTTGCTTCCGTTGCCGCCGGCAATTTATTTCTGGTGCGCCACGGTGAGTTGCTGACACCTGAGCTGGTAGATTGTGGTGTTTTGGGTACCCGTCGCAGGTTAATCATAGAGAAGTGGGCGCCTTCAATTGGGCTCAAAGTCCACGAAGTCAGACTTAGGTTATCGGATCTGCAAACTGCTGAAGAGGTTTTTTATAGCAACAGCCTGCAGGCAGTCAGACCTGTAGCTAGACTAAGCGAACTATGTTGGCACAATCACACTGTGTGCGAAGCATTGTTTCAGCGGTATCTGGAAGAGTTGGTATGATGCAAAGATTCCTGGTCTTGTTACTAACGCTGGCAGTACTCGGAGCCGTCGTTGTCAAAGAATTGCGCCACCGCTGGGCGGCACCGCTACTGGTTCCAGAACAGGGGTTCATACTGACGGTCACGCCGGGGGATTCCTTACGGATAGTAGTCGATACGCTACACAAAGCGGAAGTATTAGCCTATCCGAGTCTAGCGATTCTTTACGGCAGGTGGACAGGATTGGACCAGCAAATCAAGCCGGGGGAATATCTCTTGCCGCCAAACTCAACCGCTGAGTCCATGCTAATGCTATTGCAAAGTGGCGACGTCACTCAATACCAGGTCACTCTGCCTGAGGGGATAACGCTGGCAATGGCTCTGGATATCCTGACTCAGCAAGAGCAACTGAAAAAGATTCTAGAGGGACCGACTGATCCTCGAATTCTTGAAATGATCAAGCCACAGTCGCATGCAGAGGGGCTGTTTTTTCCTGATACTTACCATTATGTTCGCAGTGACTCGGACTGGAGTATCTTGCAGCGGGCGCATTCGGCTATGAGCGCAGTATTGAAGCATGAATGGGATGTGCGGGCATCGCCCCTCCCATATGAAACTCCCTATGAAGCCTTGATTATGGCATCCATCATCGAGCGGGAAACCGGTCTTTCCGAGGAGAGAGGGCATATTTCCGGTGTGTTTGTCCGGCGCTTACAGCAAGGTATGTTGCTACAAACAGATCCCACGGTCATTTATGGCCTGGGAGTTGAATTTGATGGGAACCTGCAACGCAAGCATCTCTCGGAAGACAGTAATTCCTATAACACTTACCGTCATCCCGGGTTACCGCCAACCCCAATCGCACTGCCCGGTCAGGCGGCCATTCATGCTGCGTTGCATCCGGATGCCGGAAATGCACTGTATTTTGTTGCGCGGGGCGATGGCGGACACGTGTTTAGCGAAACTCTCACTGAACACAATCAGGCTGTGCGTCAGTATCAGCTTCAGCGCAACAAAGACTACAGTTCCACACCGGAGCAGTCGCGATAATATGAATGCTAAAGGCCTCTTTATTACCATGGAGGGTGGCGAGGGCGTAGGCAAATCTACCAATTTGGCCTTCCTGAAGAACTTTCTGGCGGAAAACGGCGTTGATGTCGTTATAACTAGGGAGCCTGGCGGCACGCAACTTGGAGAGCAAATACGCGAGTTATTATTGCAGGTTCGTCGAGAAAAGGTGAGTGCAATGACTGAATTGCTGTTGATTTTCGCTGCGCGGGCGCACCACGTTCGTGAATTTATAGAGCCCGCACTGGCCGCGGGAAAATGGGTTTTATGTGACCGCTTTACAGACGCGACCTATGCTTACCAGTGTGGGGGCAGGGGAGTCGAGTGGGACACGGTTAGCCGACTGGAGGAGTTGGTGCAGGGTGAATTGCGCCCCGATTTCACTGTTTTGCTTGATGTTTCGGTAACCATTGGCATGGACCGCGCAAGGGGGCGGGGTAATCTGGATCGGTTTGAGCAGGAGACAGTAGATTTTTTTGAGCGCGTTCGATCGTGCTATTTGCAGTTAGCGAAAACCAACAGCGACCGTTACCGGCTGATTGATGCTGGTGCCTCTCTAGTAGATGTGCAGCAACAGCTATCAGAGTTCGGTGATGAACTACTGTCCTGCTGGGCTGTTAGGTGAATTGGTGGAGTTGAATGATTTACCGCCGATAAGCTCGCCAATGCCGTGGCATAGGCGAGAATGGGCCCGTTTGCAGGAACAGCTGAAAACCGGCCAACTGCCACACGCGTTGATGCTAGTCGGCGGGCAGTCCACCGGCAAATCACAATTCGCTCTCGCCCTGTCTAGACTGCTGCTTTGCGCCCAATCCGATGGCTCACTGAATTGTGGTCGCTGTCACGCCTGCGAGCTGAGTGCCAGCGGTAGTCACGGAGATTTTCGATGGGTGCAACCCGTGGATAACAGCCAAGTTATCAAGATTGAGCAAATTCGAGATGTCATACGGTTCACCAATAAGACAGCCGGATTCGGGTTGCGCAAAGTCATCGTACTTGCCCCCGTCGAAAGTATGAATGTCAACGCATTTAACGCATTACTGAAGTCACTGGAGGAACCTGCCAAGGACACGTATTTGATATTGGTCTGCCATCGTATGTACGGCGTCCCGGCGACCATTCGCTCTCGCTGCCAGATTTTACGCTTCGCGACGCCGCATGTAGAGGCCTGCCTGGATTGGTTGGACATCACTACCGGAATGCGCGAGCAGAGCCAGCGCATACTTTTTTTGGCCGATGGGCTGCCACTCTTGGCTCAGCAGTTGTATTGCGGTGACGAGGACGAAGAGTTTGCGGCGGGACGCTTGGGACTCCAGGCGCTGTTGGGCGGGGATATTACCGTGCTTCAGGCGACTGCATTGTGGAACGAGATAAATGCTGGTTTATTTTTAGATCAGCTTATGGTGGAATTGCAGCGACTGTTGGGCTCTCTCTCATTGGAGCAGTTGAGAACTAGTCGGGGGATGAACGTTTTCCGGCTCTTGGACGAGATTATCCGACTGCAACAGGCGGTGAGTGCTGGTGCCAATCCCAGCAAACAACTACTAGTAGGGGCTTTGTTGTCAAAATTGCGCAGGGAGTTGGGTACCGGTCCTCTCGGTGATAACATGCAGATGCAGAATGGAGAAACGCGCGTATGAGTGATTCAAAACACAATAATCGCAACGGGATATTGTCGCTGACGATAAAGGACAAAGCGGTATTGTATTCTGCATACATGCCCTTCCTGGACAACGGAGGACTGTTTGTTCCCACCAACAAAGCATATGACATAGGCGATGAGGTGTTTATGCTTTTGACCCTCATGGATGAATCGGAAAAGATTCCTATTTCAGGAAAAGTGGTGTGGGTGACACCAAGGGGGGCACAGGGTAATCGAACCGCTGGGATTGGCGTCCAGTTTAGTGAGCAGGATGCCGCTGCCAATGAAAAAATTGAGAACCATCTAGCGGGCTCGCTGACTTCGGACCGTCCTACTCACACTATGTAGCGGCAACTTTTCATCAAGCTGAGATGTCAGGCTCCTAACTAATGGAAAAAAATTATTTTACGCATAAAAAAATGGGTCCCGAAGGGGACCCACCAAGACCATTAGGAGTGAAACATAAAGGAATTGCTTCCACTAACGGAGCATAGGTATGCTCCCGTGACCACCTGTGTAAACTAGGGGATAGGCAGACACGTTCTAAGTATCGCCTAAAATTGGTACTTTTCCACTTTTAGTTGCATCATTTAAAAAATATTTAGCTATATAAAAATTATTTAATATTACTAAAATAGAATAAGCCCACAGAAATGCCAAATTCCACAGAGTTTCTCGCAGGGGTAATCGAGGGTTTTTATGGCCGTTGCTGGTCCCTTGAGACGCGATTGGCCTACGCAGACTACCTTGGCGAGGCGGGCCTAAACACGTTCATCTATTGCCCCAAAGGAGATCCGTATTTGCGCAGGCTCTGGCAATCCGACTGGCCAGAGGCCATCTGGCAAGAACTGCTCCAACTATCTACTGTCTATAGGAAGCGTGGTGTCTACTGGGGGGTTGGGCTTTCACCGATTGAACTGTATCGGCATTATGGGGCCACACAGCGGCACCAACTGCAGCGAAAGGTAGAACGCCTCTGCGAATTAGAAGCCCCGCTAATGGCTATTCTTTTCGACGACATGCCGGGTGACATGGACGCCCTCGCCAGTCGTCAGTCGGAGATTGTGGCAGATGTCTGCCACTGGGCGCCAGGTGTTCGAGTACTGGTTTGTCCCACCTACTATTCCTTCGATCCAGTACTCGAACAATACTTTGGACGAATGCCTTTAGAATATTGGCCGCAGCTAGGTCGGGAACTGCCACTGGATACCGAGATATTCTGGACAGGAAACAAAGTCTGTTCTGAGTCCATTAGTGTAAGCGACATTAATGCCATCGTTCAACATCTGGATCGTCCGGTGACACTTTGGGATAACTACCCGGTTAACGATGGGGCCGTGCGTAGCCAGTTTTTGTACACCAGCAAGCTGGTGGCCCGGCCTTCCGCTTTACGCCCGTTAATCCGCGGCCATTTGTGTAACCCAATGAATCAGGGATTATTGTCATTGCCTGCTCTAAGTGGATTGGCGGAGTTATATGGTAACGGCGGCCTTGACGAATACGCTTTATGCAGAATATTCGGACCGCTTACCTGGGAGAGGCTTTCCCGAGACAAACAGGTGTTTGAACACGAAGGACTCGCCGGCCTTGGTCAGGAGCGATGTGGACAACTTGCGTTAGAGTACAGTGATCTGCCGGGAGCCGCCGCGCTGGAGATCGCACAATGGTTACGGGGAGAGTACTACTTCGATCCCAACTGCTTAACACAATGATGCCGTTGCAACTACGTCACAAAGTGCCTTCCGAGCGAGGCAGCACCAATGCGGCTGAAGCCCATATGACGACTGGTTTTACAGGCGATCTGGCGGTTGAAGAGACACCGCCTTTGTGGCAGAATCAGCGCCCTTAAGGCAGCCCCCAAACTATGGGTTGCTATTCTCGAAAAATCACATTTAATCAAACTGTTAGTTAGTGTTTATTCAGTTATTTCTATCCAGCAGGCGGGTTTTATCTAGGCGGAAGTGGCGAAATTGGTATACGCGCTGGATTTAGGTTCCAGTGCCGCAAGGTGTGAGAGTTCGAGTCTCTCCTTCCGCACCAACTTTATGGCAGGACTCCCCACCGTGGTTACAATGTGGTGAAGCAGCCCAATGTGGGGGCGCCACCGGCGCCCGATTGAGATCGGATGATGAGGAAATACTATGCGGGTATCTATTGAGACGACTTCGAACCTGGAGCGACGCCTGACGGTGGGCGTACCTGCCGAACGTGTTGATGTGGAGGTTGACAATCGCCTGCAAAAAGCAGCCCAAAACGTCAGGCTTGCGGGGTTTCGCCCGGGAAAAGTTCCCATGAAAGTGATGCGCCAACGCTTTGGTGCAGGTGTTCGTCAGGAAGTTCTTGGAGAGGTCGTAAATCAGTCTTTCCGTGAAGCGGTAATGCAGGAGAAGCTTCGCCCAGCCGGCCAGCCCAGCATTGAAGCAAGAAATCTTGAACAGGGGAAGGAACTCCAGTACGTGGCTACCTTCGAGGTATTTCCCGATGTGGAGCTGGTAGACTTGAAGGACTTCGCGGTGACAAAGTCCGTCTCGACAGTGAAGGAAGAAGATGTCGATAAAATTATCGACGTCTTTCGTAAACAGCAGGGAAACTGGGAAGTGGTTGACCGTGCGGCACGCTCAAGTGATAAGGTCAATATTGACTACGTTGGCACCAGGGAGGGTGAGCCGTTTGCGGGAGGCAGTGCCCGCGACAGCGAGCTGGAATTAGGGTCCGGGCGCATGATCCCGGGATTCGAAGATGGTATCGTCGGCATAAAGGCTGGGTCGCAACAGACCCTGCAACTGAAATTTCCGGATGACTACCATAATGAGGACTTGAAGGGGTCCGCTGTAGAGTTCAAGGTTACTTTGAATAAGGTTCTACAACTGATCCCGGCTGAGATCGACGAGGAACTCTTTGCCAAATATGGCGTTGAGCAGGGCGGGGAAGAGCAGTTTCGTAAAGAAGTTGCAGACAATATGGCTCGGGAGCTCAAGAACGCTGTGCAAGCGAAGATCAAGCAACAGGTTATGGATGCCGTGCTGGAGGCCCATAAGTCATTAGAGGTTCCCAAGGCGCTGGTGGATCAGGAAATAGTCGGAATGCGCAACCAGATGTTTCAGCAATTCGGTGGCGCGGGAAATCAGGATTTGGATCTGAAATCCTTACTGCCTGATACTATGTTTTCAGAAAACGCGGAACGTCGAGTCAAATTGGGCTTAGTATTGGCCGAGTTTATCTCGACGCATGAACTGAAGGCGGATAAAGTGAAAGTTCGCGAGGCCATTGAGGAAATGGCATCGACATACGAGAACCCGCAGGAAGTAATTGAGTACTATTACTCTAATCAACAGCAGCTTTCGGCTGTGGAATCAAAAGTATTGGAGGACCAGGTGGTTGAAAAATTACTGGGGAGCGCCCATATAACGGAAAATGAGTGCAGCTATCAGGACGCTATCAGCCGGTAGCGTACTGAAGCCCGAAAACAACTTGGGGCGCGGTGGGTACCACGGTCTGAATATGAACATAACACACGTTGGGGATGGTGCGCATGTCAATTGAATTCGACGGGCAGAGTAGAAATAAGGTCAATAACCTGGGGCTGATTCCCATGGTGGTGGAGCAGACCGCTCGCGGAGAGCGCTCCTATGATATTTACTCAAGACTATTGAAGGAGCGGGTTATTTTCGCCGTGGGTACGGTTGAGGACTATATGGCCAACTTGATTGTCGCCCAACTGCTGTTCCTGGAGTCGGAGAACCCGGACAAGGACATTCATTTGTATATTAACTCTCCCGGTGGTTCTGTGACTGCGGGGCTGTCGATATATGACACGATGCAATTTATCAAGCCCGATGTCAGCACCATGTGTATCGGCCAGGCCGCCTCCATGGGAGCGTTCCTGCTGTGCGGTGGAGCTCCCGGTAAGCGCTTTTGTCTACCGAATGCACGTACTATGATTCATCAACCCAGCGGCGGCACTCAGGGACAGGCTACAGATATTGACATTCAGGCCAGGGAAATACTGATCATTCGTCAACGACTCAATCAATTGATGGCCGAGCACACTGGCCAGAGTCTTGAAACCATTGAGCGAGATACCGAGCGTGATCGCTTTATGAACGCTGAACAAAGCAGGGAATACGGTCTTGTGGATGAGGTTGTAGTAAGCCGCGCAAGTACCGGGCGATTGCATGGGAATAAGTCTGAATAACGTGATTTAGTTCCCTTGGGGACTTGCAAATAACCCCAAAAAACATCATCTTGGAATCGTCTGAAGGCGAAACAGGCACATTTTAGGACGTAGGACGGTTGGATGAGCGACAAGACCGCTAAATCGGGTGACGATGGTAGCAAGCTGCTGTACTGCTCCTTCTGTGGCAAGAGCCAACACGAAGTGCGCAAGCTGATCGCCGGGCCATCTGTGTTCATTTGTGATGAATGTGTCGATCTTTGCAACGATATCATTCGCGAAGAGGTTCAGGAGAGCAGCAGTGGTGCAAAGCAGGATCATTTACCTGTACCGCAAGAAATTAAAGCGATCCTTGACGATTATGTGATTGGCCAACACAGGGCGAAGAAAGTTCTCGCTGTTGCCGTTTACAATCACTACAAGCGCCTGCGGCACAGCAAAAGTCGTGACGAAGTTGAACTGGGAAAGAGTAACATTCTGCTGGTGGGCCCCACTGGCAGTGGCAAGACACTATTGGCCGAAACTCTGGCCCGTCTCTTGGATGTACCTTTTACCATAGCTGACGCTACCACGCTCACTGAGGCAGGGTATGTTGGTGAAGATGTCGAAAACATCATCCAGAAACTCTTGCAAAAATGTGAATACGATGTGGAAAAGGCTCAGGTAGGCATTGTCTACATTGACGAAATAGACAAAATTTCTCGCAAATCGGACAATCCGTCCATTACTCGTGATGTTTCTGGTGAAGGCGTGCAACAGGCGTTGCTCAAGTTAATAGAGGGCACCATTGCATCAGTGCCACCTCAGGGCGGCAGGAAGCACCCCCAGCAGGAATTCCTGCAGGTGGATACTTCCAATATCCTGTTTATTTGTGGTGGGGCATTTGCGGGGCTGGAAAAAGTGATCCGTAACCGCTCTGAAAAAGGCGGCATAGGTTTTGGCGCTGAGGTCAAGAGCAAAGACGAGAAGCGCAACGTGGGTGAGCTGCTATCGCAGCTCGAGCCAGAAGATTTGGTGCATTATGGTTTAATACCCGAGTTTGTCGGTCGTTTGCCGGTAATTGCCACTCTGGAAGAATTGGACGTGGAGGCACTTGTACAGATCCTCACAGAGCCAAAAAACTCCCTGACCAAACAGTACAGTAAACTGTTTGAGATGGAAGGTGTTGAAGTGGACTTTCGCGAAGACGGCCTGCGCGCCATTGCCGAGAGGGGTATGGCACGAAAAACTGGTGCGCGCGGATTGCGGTCAATACTGGAGGGTGTCCTTCTTGAATCTATGTATAACATTCCTTCACTCGATAACGTCAGCAAGGTTGTTATCGATGAATCCGTAATCCGCGGCGATTCTGAGCCTCTGTTGGTCTATCAGAACCTTGAGCCGACAGCCCGAGCAGCTTCCACCGACGACTAGAAAGTAATCCCCTAGCGCCAGACCGAGGTCCATGTAATAGGTCGGAGCTGGTTAATTCGGGCACTGTACACTTGATTTCCGGGATAACCTCCCCACATACAAGCTATACAGTAATTTTGGTAAAACCCGGAGCTTCTTATGGGTTCTTCTTCAGTCATTGAGTTACCTCTGCTGCCATTGCGGGATGTAGTCGTCTATCCTCATATGGTTCTGCCTCTGTTCGTGGGTCGAGAGCGATCAATTGAAGCCCTGGAAGATGCCATGGCGAACGACAAGCAGGTTTTGTTAGTAGCACAGCGCAATGCGGCCGATGACAACCCAGCCGCCGATGGCATTTACCAAGTGGGAACTGTCTCAAATATTTTGCAGTTGCTCAAACTTCCGGATGGCACGATTAAAGTGCTGGTCGAGGGCAGCTATAGAGCGGCGGTCGACAGTGTTGATGATGAAGGGCAGTTTGCCGTGGCAAGCGTACGAGAGATAATCAGCGAGGATATCCCCGAACGTGAAGTCGAGTCACTACTTCGTTCCACAATTGCCCAGTTTGAAAAATATGTAAATCTCAGTAAAAAAGTCCCGGCGGAGGTGCTGACTTCGCTCACAGGTATTGATGAGCCAGGACGCTTGGCTGACACCATCGCGGCGCATATGAGCGTCCCTCTGGAGGAAAAGCAACATATTCTTGAGATGACCGGTATTCGTGTCCGATTGGAACACCTTATGGGCTTGATGGACGCTGAAATCGATCTGTTCCAGGTCGAAAAACGCATTCGTGGACGCGTCAAGAAGCAGATGGAAAAAAGTCAGCGCGAGTACTACCTGAATGAGCAGATGAAGGCCATTCAACGGGAATTGGGAGATATGGATGAAGCACCCAATGAGCTGGATGAACTGCAGACCCGTATCGACAAAGCAAGAATGCCAAAAGAGGCGAGAGACAAAGCGCAATCCGAACTGAGTAAGCTGAAAATGATGTCTCCCATGTCAGCGGAGGCATCGGTGGTGCGTAGCTATATCGACTGGATGGTCAGCGTACCTTGGACTAAACGCAGTAAGGTCAAGCATGATCTTAGGCGTGCCTCGGCTATATTGGATGAGGACCACTACGGTCTCGATGAGGTCAAGGATCGCATTCTGGAGTACCTCGCGGTGCAAAAGCGGGTACGTAAGGTCAAGGGTCCCGTACTGTGTCTAGTGGGCCCACCGGGAGTTGGAAAGACCTCATTGGGAGAGTCTATTGCGCGCGCAACCAACCGAAAATTTGTGCGCATGGCGCTAGGTGGTGTGCGCGATGAGGCCGAAATACGCGGCCATAGACGTACCTATATCGGTTCAATGCCGGGAAAATTGTTGCAGAAAATGTCCAAAGCGGGAGTAAAAAATCCACTGTTTTTACTCGACGAAATCGACAAAATGGGTATGGATCACCGAGGTGATCCGGCCTCTGCCATGCTGGAGGTGCTGGATCCGGAACAAAATCACGCATTTAACGATCACTATCTGGAAGTAGACTACGATTTGTCCGATGTCATGTTCGTATGTACTTCCAATACCATGAATATTCCTGTGGCGCTATTGGATCGTATGGAGGTTATCCGCATCCCCGGCTATACCGAGGACGAGAAGCTCAATATCGCCCAGCGATACCTTATTCCGAAGCAAATCAAACTCAATGGCCTCAAGAAAGATGAGTTGGTGCTCGCCGAGGATATGGTGATCGACATTATCCGCTACTATACGCGGGAAGCGGGTGTGCGTTCGCTGGAGAGAGAGATCGCAAAGGTTTGCCGTAAGACGGTAAAAGCCTTTACGCTCGGTGAAATCTCGTCGGGTACAACAGTCACCGCAGAAATGTTGCCCGATTTACTGGGCGTGAGGAAATATAACTACGGTATTGCTGAGGAAACCAACAAAATAGGTCAGGTTACCGGGCTTGCCTGGACCTCCGTTGGAGGTGAATTACTGACCATAGAGGCGGTTGCCGTTGCGGGCAAGGGGCGTCATGTGCAGACAGGTTCACTCGGTGATGTCATGCAGGAGTCTATTCAGGCGGCTACCACTGTAGTACGCAGCCGCTCGCAGGTGTTGGGTATACCGGCCAACTACCACGAAACTCATGATATCCACATACATGTCCCCGAGGGGGCCACGCCGAAGGATGGCCCGAGTGCCGGCGTCGCCATGTGCACTGCACTGGTTTCAGTGCTGACCAGTATTCCGGTTAGATCGGATGTGGCTATGACCGGCGAGATTACGCTGCGTGGAGAGGTGTTACCTATCGGTGGTCTCAAGGAAAAACTATTGGCGGCGCGGCGCGGCGGCATCAAGACGGTCATCATTCCCAAGGAGAATGAACGAGACCTTAAAGAAGTACCGGTTAATATTAAGGAACATCTCAACATTCGTCCGGTGAAATGGATCGATGAAGTGCTCGCGTTGGCGCTGGAATCAATGCCTGAGCCACTCAGCGATGAGGAGTTTCTTGCGAATTCCATGGCAGTCGCTGCTGATAATGAAAGGGACGAAAAAAATCGTATAAATACACATTAGCGCGCGTGAAGATTATTGACCAGTATTCATGCTCTGGTATAAAGTCTTGCGGCTATCTGCGTGGTGTTTTCACGGACCAACGACAGCACTAGAATCCATGCAGCATTAACTTTCGAGGGGAAAAATGTGAATAAGACTGAACTGATTGACGCGATTGCAATGGCAGCTGATTTGCCAAAAGCTTCTGCTGGACGTGCTTTGGAAGCTGTCCTGGACACCATCACCCGTGAGCTGAAAAGCAAGGAACAGGTTGCTCTGGTGGGCTTCGGCACTTTTTCTGTGAAGCAGCGTAACGCACGCACCGGTCGCAACCCAAAGACGGGCGCGACGATAAATATTGAGGCATCTACTGTACCCGGTTTTAAAGCCGGTAAAGCGCTGAAAGACGCCGTCAAGCACACAAAATAGGGATAATTGCGGGGTTACAGCTAACCGGTTGCGACAACGGCTGGTTGTGCTGGGTTCGCGGCTATCGTATTTAACAAAAAGGCGCACCTTCCCGTGCGCTTTTTTTTTAGGACCTAAGGGAATTATTCATGCTTCAGGACATACGGCAGCACATACAGGGTCCCACCGCCAAGGTCGTGGTGGGCCTTATAGTCATCTCATTTGCATTTTTTGGTATTGAGTCCATTTTGGTCAATGGCGGCGGGAACGAGATCGCTGAGGTTAACGGCGAGCCAATATATCCGCAGGAATTGCAACAGGCTCTGGATACTCAAAAGCGCCGCCTGATGGCGATGATGGGAGACAAACTTGATCCAGCGTTAATCGACGATGAACGCCTTAGTCCCCAGGCCATGGAGTCGTTGATTAATCGCAAGCTATTACTGCAATCTGCCGAAGCATTGAAACTTGCGATATCTGAGCGTGAAATTGGCACACTCGTTGGAAGTATGGAGCAGTTTCAAGTCGACGGGGCGTTTTCTCCTGACGTATACAAAAGTGTTCTCTCCGGTGCCGGTTATACTCCTGGCTATTTTAAGCAGAGCCTGCAAGATGACATGCTGTTAAATCAGGTACGCAGCGGACTAGCCGGCACTGAATTTGTAACCCCCTCCGAGCAAGAATTGAACGCTCATGTCCTATGGGAGCAACGCGATCTGCGTTTCTTTACGATACCGATAGAAAGATTCACTTCTACCGCGCCATTAACGGATGCGCAGATTGAGGCCTATTACGCAGCTCACCAGGACGATTTTCAAACTACAGAGTCGGTCGACTTTGATTATCTTGAGCTGACGCTGGATGATTTTCGGCAGCCGGTAGAGGAGAGTGCCATTCTGGAAGCGTATGAACTCTCCAAACAGGAAACCCAGTTCAAAACCCAAAATCGTGTATCCCATATACTGTTTGAGTCTACTGGTGAGAATGACTTGAAACAGCGTATAGCAATGGCGCAGGAAAAGCTCACTGCTGGTTTGGCATTTGCCGAGGTGGCAAAAGAATTCTCCCAGGACGCGGGCTCTGCTGACAAGGGTGGTGATCTGGGATTCTCGAGCGGAGACACTTTTCCGGAAGCCATGGAGGCAGCAATCGCGCAATTGGAGCCAGGTGTTGTCTCCGGCTCTGTCGAAACAGAAGCAGGAACCCATTTGATTTTAGTGACGGAGCGAAAAAAGGGCGGGCAACCAAGTTTGGAAGATGTACGCGAGCAGCTGCAGGAGAAAATTCAAGCAGATGAAGCACGTATAGTACTTTTGCGAACGGTGGAGTCACTTAAGGACCTCTCATTTAATGCTGTGGATCTCAGTTATCCCGCAAAAGAACTCGGTCTTACCGTCAAGCAGGCGGATCAGGTGGCACGAACGGAGAATGAAGGCTTGTTTTCAAACGCCGCATTAGTGGAGGCCGCCTTTTCTGCGGAGGTATTGACGTCCGCCAACAATAGCGAGGTGATTGAGCTCGCGGCGGATCGATTCGTTGTCCTGCATGTGCGCAAGCACAATACCCCTGAAGTAAAACCACTGACGTCTGTCAGAGAGAAGGTGGTAGCTGCAGTGACTGGTGAAATGGCCCGAGCAGCGATTACCGCCGAAGCCGATCATGCATTGGAGCAACTGCGCAGCGGCCTTGCCGCAGACCAGTTTGCAAATGCACAGGGTTATAAGTTACAGGTTGAGTTGGGCGTCGATCGACGCAATAGCACAGTCCCTCCGGAGGTCTTGCACCGTATTTTCGATCTACCACCGCCGGCGGCAGATAAAACTGCGACGGACTTTATAATGGCGTCCAATGGCGATGCAATTGTCATTGAGCTGGTGCGCGTTAACGCAGGAGAATACAAAGCGCTGAAGGAACCAGAAAGAGAACAGTTACAACAAATGCTGAATAGCGAAACCGGTAGTCTCATAAACGAAGAGTTTCAGCGCGGTTTGCGCGAACGTGCCGATATCACCGTACTGTAACAATTTCTAATTTGAGGCAGACATGGCAAAAAAGGTACTGACACTAAACCAGATATCGTTCAAGGGTCTGGAGCGTTTACCGCGTGATAGTTACGAGATCGCCAGCGAGTTTTCCCAGCCTGATGCCATCCTACTGCGCAGTTACAAGTTGCGGGAAGAGGATATTGCCGAGTCAGTTCTGGCGATCGCTCGCGCTGGGGCAGGAGTCAATAATATCCCCGTGGCCGCCTGCACTGCGCGCGGCATCCCCGTTTTCAACTCACCGGGGGCAAATGCCAATGCGGTTAAGGAATTGGTGGCTACGGGGCTTTTGCTAGGCTCTCGTGGAATAATTGAAGGTATCGATTATGTTCGCACACTCGGCAGTGTTCAGGATGGAACCGAACTGAACAAGACGCTCGAGGCTCAAAAGAAACAATTCAAGGGGAATGAATTAGTCGGTAAAACTCTGGGGGTCGTGGGCCTGGGCGCGATCGGCTCACTGGTTGCCGAAATGGCGCTGACCCTGGGTATGGAAGTTGTGGGCTTCGATCCGGCGCTGTCGGTTGAGGCAGCGTGGCGCCTGTCAAGTCAGGTCCGCAGGGCAGATACACTTTCAGCGCTGTTCGCGCGATGTGAGTACATCAGTCTGCATTTGCCTGTAATGGATTCGACACGTGGCTTGATCAATGCAGAATTAATGCGTGTTCTACGCCCCGGCTCGTGTTTACTTAACTTTGCCCGAGAGGAGATTGTCGACCAGGATGCATTGCTGGAAGCCCTGGAAGGTGGACAACTGCGCAAATACATAGCCGACTTTCCAACCCCGCCACTAATAGGCCGTGACGACGTAATATTGATGCCCCATATTGGCGCGAGTACGGATGAGGCCGAGGATAACTGCGCCATCATGGCTGCTGATCAACTGCGGGATTTCCTCGAAAACGGCAACATTCGCAATTCCGTCAATTTCCCGTCCTTGCAGTTGGATCGTGTCAGTGGCTGTCGTCTGTCAGTAGCGAATGACAATGTTCCCAAAATCCTCGGCAGTGTCCTCTCAATTTTGGCTGACGAAAATATCAATGTCATTGATATGCTTAACAAGAGTCGCGAAGAAGTTGCCTACAATCTCATTGACATCAGTACGCAACCTGCACCTGATGTGCTGGATAAAATGAGGGCGATAGAAGGTGTCATCAATGTCCGCTTGATTGGCGACTGTGCCCCGTAGGCGACGCCACTTGGTTTACTGAGTATCATCGGTAAGAGAGTTCAGATCCGAGTCGGCGCTGACATACATGCCTTTCTCCTGCGCACTCAGGCTCGCTGCCCCCTGCCAGGGGAGCAGACGCTGGTCAGCGTGGTGGTGGAAATCCAGAAAGGGGTATTTGATGATATCGAAGTACGGCGAGTAGTCGAAATCACTCGGTGTACAAAGCTTGGGATTGCGCATATACAGCTGAACCCTGTCTCCTTCAACACGCTTAACGAGTGGGAGGATGGGAAATTGTATGTAGCCAAAAGCCTCGGCGATCATGGTCGAACAGACGGTGTGGGTGCTCTTCCCAGGTCGCGCACTGAACAGGGTTGACCGCCAGCGTCGAGGCATAATGACCCAGGGGATGAGGAAGCGGGCCAGATCGAATATCTGCCGTACGTCGTAGGCGGTACCCAGTCGCCCAATGGCATAGGCAAGCACTTCCTGGCTATCGTTGTAGCCTAGTCCGCGAGGACGACAGATACGCAGATGTTCTCTTTCATACGCCGTCAGTGCTCGCACCACAGTTCCCAGACCCAATTCGCTCTCAATAATCAGCTGCTTGTCGATGTTGCCGTGTAAGTGAGGGCCGAGTCTTTCCCTCAATAACGGATTCTCGATGTCGTGAAGTCGCCCTATATACAGCACGGCATGGGACCAATTGCTTTGGGTAATCAATTTGATGACTTCACTGACTCTGGAGCGACCCTCAACCAGTAGCACGTCGCAGGCTTTTACCTCGTGTCGTATGCGCTCAAAATCGCTGAGCGGGGTACGCGGAAGCGGCTTTTTATGCTTGAGCCAGTTGACAACAGCAGTGCGTATCCAGTTAATCATATGAACTACATGCTGGTAATTGTTATTCTAACTGTTATAACGCAGCCGACAGGCGGACACCAGAGGTCTGACGATGAAAACTCCAATTGAATCCCTCACAGCACAAGTTGGGACTCATCGAGATTTCGACTCACCACCGTTGCACTTGTGGCATCCACCTCTCAACGGTGACATTGCTATATACATCGATAGTCAGGGAGTCTGGTACCACGAGGGAGGCAAAATCGAGCGGGAATCACTGGTGCGTCTGTTTGCCAGTATCCTGCGTCGAGAGGAGGACGGCCAATACTACCTAGTGACTCCCAGCGAAAAGTGGCGCATTCAGGTTGAGTCGCATCCTCTGCTCGTTACTGATATCGATGTGCTGATGGTAGATGGTGTTCAAGTACTTCAGGCGATACTCAATACCGACCGACGACTGCTGGTAAGCAACCAGTATCCTTTGTTTCTCGACTCAGCTGTGGGAGATATTGCCGCTTTGCGTCTGCCACATGGCCTCACAGCCCTGTGTACGCGGCCGGCCTGGTACAGGCTTGTGGACTTGGCAGAACACCGCAATGGCTGCTTGACCCTGAGGTCGGGCGATTTTGAAATCAGGCTGCCAAGTGACTAGACAATTAGGTCGACATTTGCTGCTATGTGTCTACATGTTGGGATAATTAGGTCCGCCAAAGCCTTCCGGTGTGACCCAGACAATATTTTGTGAGGGATCCTTGATGTCACAGGTCTTGCAATGCACACAATTCTGGGCATTGATCTGGAAGCGCGGGCCAGCATCACTCTCTACAATCTCGTAGACGCCCGCTGGGCAATAGCGCTGTGCAGGTTCATCGTAAAGAGGAAGATTTTTGGCTATGGGCACAGTGGGATCGATCAGCGTGAGATGACAGGGCTGGTCTTCCTCGTGATTGGTATTTGACAGGAACACAGAGGACAAGCAATCAAAGCTGACTGTGTTATCCGGCTTCGGGTAGTGAATTTTCTTACACTGCGCGGCTGGTTTCAAGGCTGCGTAGTCTGGCTTGTCGTCGTTCAAAGTAAAGGGCAGTTTGCCACCGAAAATATTCTGATCTACCCACACCATGGCTGAACCCAGCAGGATGCCAAACTTATGCATGAAACCGGAGAAGTTTCGGGTAGTGAAGAGCTCGTCATGCAGCCAGGAGGACTCCATCTTACGCGCAAAGGAACTCAGGTCTGCCGGTGCTGATTCGCCCTGCGCAAGCGCGTCAACCACGGCTTCCGCCGCCAGCATGCCGCTCTTCATGGCAGTGTGATTGCCTTTAATTTTGACACTATTCAACGTGCCGGCGTCGCAACCAATCAGCAGGCCTCCCGGAAAATGCATTTGGGGCAGCGAGTTGAATCCGCCCTTGGTGATGGCGCGCGCGCCGTAAACCAGACGGGTGCCCCCTTCAAGGTACTTGATGGTCTCAGCGTGGTGCTTCCAGCGCTGAAACTCCTCGAACGGGCTCATGTGCGGATTGCTGTAATTAAGGTCAGCTATCAGGCCAATGTAGAGCTGGTTGTTCTCTGCGTGGTACATGAAAGCTCCGCCACCGGAATTGCTTTCGCTGAGGGGCCAGCCAAGGCCATGTATAACGAGCCCCTCCTCGTGCCTATCTGCTGGAATTTCCCAGATTTCCTTGATGCCAATACCATAGTGCTGGGGATCCCTGCCGGCATCCAGTGAAAACTTATCGATCAGTTGTTTGCCAAGATGGCCCCGACATCCCTCGGCGAATAAGGTGTATTTTGCGTGCAATTCCATGCCAGGCATGTAGCTGTCTTTATGCTCGCCACTGGCACTGATACCCATATCACCCGTGGCAATACCCTTGACTCGTCCGTCCGCGTGGTAAAGTATCTCAGCGGCAGCGAAGCCGGGGTAGATCTCGACACCCAACCCTTCCGCCTGTTGTGCCAGCCAGCGGCATACACTGCCCATCGAGACAATGTAATTGCCTTCGTTATGTGTGGGCTTGGGGATCATGAAATTCGGCAGTTTTATAGCGCTCTTCTGGTTCAGGTAAAAGAAAAACCTGTCGCCTTTAACACGCGTTTTAACCGGTGAGTCCATTTCCTGCCAGTTGGGAAAGAGTTCGTGCAGGGCGCGTGGCTCAAGCACCGCGCCGGACAGAATGTGCGCCCCGACCTCTGAGCCTTTTTCCACGACGCAAACCGTGACTTCCTGCCCTTTATCGCGGGCCAATTGCATGATGCGACACGCGGCAGACAAACCGGCAGGACCCGCGCCGACAATCACAACATCGAATTCCATAGATTCACGTTCCACTGCGCTGTCCTCTTGTTACTCTGGTTTCTGGTCCGGGGTCTCTGTCCCATCTTTGGAAGGGGCGCAAGTATATAATTTTTAACGATTAGAAACTATAAATCCAATGAAAGGAGCAACCCCTCTATAGGGCAAAAAGTCCGGCGTTAAGGCACGTTGTGACCCTTGACCCCGCGCATATTTGTGGGCAACATACCCCGCCAAGTTCACGGGCCTATGGTGGCATACTGCTGCTATGGCCACTTGTAACCCACCTCAAAAGTCTATGGAGAATCCATGAAGGTTCTTGTTGCCGTTAAGCGCGTCGTTGATTACAACGTCAAGGTGCGCGCCAAAGCCGATGGTAGTGATGTTGACCTCAATAACGTCAAGATGGCTATCAATCCCTTCTGCGAAATTGCCGTTGAAGAAGCTGTGCGCCTCAAGGAGGCCGGTATCGCGACCGAGGTTATCGCGGTGTCTGTCGGCGACAAAAGCTGTCAGGAGCAGATCCGTACCGCACTGGCCCTGGGCGCTGATCGTGGCATTCAGGTAGAAACCCAGGGAAATGTTGAACCGCTGGTGGTGGCCAAATTGCTCAAAGCCGTGGTAGACAAAGAAAAGCCGCAACTGGTGATTCTGGGCAAGCAATCCATTGACGGCGATAATAACCAGACGGGACAGATGCTCGGCGCCCTTGCAAACATGGGCCAGGGCACTTTCGCCTCCAAGGTGGTCGTGGCCGGTGACAGGGTCAATGTCACCCGCGAAATCGATGGCGGTCTACAAACTCTGAGCCTAAAACTTCCCGCCATCGTAACCACTGATCTGCGTCTCAATGAGCCGCGTTACGCCTCGCTGCCCAACATCATGAAGGCCAAAAAGAAGACTCTGGATGTGTTCACTCCGGAAGATCTGGGTGTGGCAGTGACATCCCACCTTATACGGGTGAAAGTACAACCTCCGGCCGCGCGACAGGCGGGAATCAAGGTTAAGGATGTCCAGGAGTTGGTAGACAAACTGAAAAACGAGGCGAAGGTAATCTCATGAGTACTCTGGTTATTGCAGAACACGACAACAAGAGCCTGAAGGTATCCACACTAAATACGGTCGCCGCGGCCCAGGCTATTGGTGGCACAATCGATATACTGGTGGCAGGTGCCAATTGTGGCGCGGTTGCTACCGCTGCTGCAGCCGTGCCCGGCGTCGGGAAGGTATTGGTGGCTGACAACCCAGCCTACGAGTACCAATTGGCTGAGAACGTCAGCCTGTTGATTGCGGAGGTAGCCGCTGGCTACGACAATATACTCGCTCCGGCCACACCCAACTGTAAGAACTTTATGCCACGCGTGGCGGCGCTACTGGATGTCGCACAGATCTCGGAAGTGATCTCGGTATTGTCTGCCGATACTTTCCAGCGTCCGATTTACGCTGGTAACGTGATTGCAACAGTACAAAGTACAGATGCCAAAAAAGTGATTACTGTGCGCACTACGGCGTACGATGGGGTTCCTGCCACAGGCGGCTCAGCGACTATTGAAGCGTTGAGTGCAGCACACGATGCTGGGATTTCTGCTTTTGTGAACCAGGAGGTCGTCGTATCGGAGCGTCCAGAGCTGACATCCGCCTCAGTGGTCATCTCCGGCGGTAGGGGAATGCAGAACGGAGAAAACTTCAAGCTGCTTGACGGTATCGCCGACAAGCTGGGTGCCGCTATCGGTGCGTCACGGGCTGCGGTTGACGCTGGTTTTGTGCCCAACGATATGCAGGTTGGCCAGACGGGAAAAATCGTCGCACCTGACCTGTATATTGCCGTCGGCATATCCGGTGCAATCCAGCATCTGGCTGGAATGAAAGACTCCAAAGTGATAGTTGCTATCAACAAAGACGAAGACGCCCCGATTTTCCAGGTCGCTGACTACGGCTTGGTGGCCGATTTGTTTGTCGCACTGCCCGAGTTTGAAGCAAAGCTCTAGGCGTTTATTTTGCGGTGAGGAAACCGGTCCCCAATGGCCGGTTTTTTTCGAGCTCGAATCAATCCCGTCGCAGCCGATCTGAAATTGCAATCGGAGTAGGGTAGTTGAAAACCACAATATAAGAGGACACCACCAGCGTAATAATCGTAGTGGCCTGGATCAACAGGGAGGCCTCCTCCGATATAAGCGCTCCGCCGATGGCCACATAGGCGATAAGAAGGGAGAACTCGCTGGTCTGTCCCAGCCGGAAACCAAGATCCCAACCGAGGCTTCGTTTTTCGCTCACGCCTTTGAGCAAGTAGCGATACACCACCGGTTTAAGGCATAGTACCAGCGCCGACAGCAGTAATGCTGGGGCCAGTACCTGGTGTAGCGCAGCAAAATCAAAGCGCGCTCCCACTGAGAAAAAGAACAAGATCAGGAAGAAATCACGCAACGGCTTCAGGTTAACGGCTATGTACTGGGCGATAGGACTGGTGGCAATCGTGATGCCGGCAATGAAGGCCCCGATTTCCGCTGAAAGGCCGAGATAATTAGCGGCCTCAGCAATGCCGAGGCACCAACCTATGGCCAGCAGAAAAATGTACTCGTGAAACCGGTCAAAGCGGGTGATCAGGGGGAGTAATATATAACGCACACTCAGCAGTGCAGCCCCCGCCAGCAAAGGCAGGCTGAGTAACAACAGCGCCAGTTCGCTAACGATGCTGCCTCCTGATTCAACCGCTGCACTCAACAGCACCATGAGTATGATGATAGCTAGCAGATCTTGGAGTAGGAGCAGGCCAATCATCAGCTCACCGATATGTCGATGGTGCAACACTGTGGTAGGTAACAGTTTTATACCGATGATGGTCGAGGAAAACATCATCGCCGCACCGACGACCAGACTATCCAGGGCTGTGTAGCCAAACAGGAGCGCGACGCCATACCCCATAGTCAGAAAGATGGCCGAGCTAAATACAACGACCACAGTGGATTTGCGCAGCGTTGCCCACAAAGCCTGGGGTTGCATGTCCAGGCCGAGCAAAAATAATAAGAAAATGATTCCCACATGACCGATATCTGACAGTAACCGGAGGTCTGTAACCATAGACAGGCCATACGGTCCAATACAGGCACCCAGAGCAATATAGGCAATAATAAGAGGTTGGCGGGTATACAGGGCAAAGGAGGCGAACACAGCCGCCCCGCTGAAGATCAGAAAAAAGGAAAAAGTAATACTACTGAAGTCCATTTGCCGGCCTTTTCCACACGCCCGGTTAGAAGTGTAAACAAACCTCCGACGGATAGAAACTCAGCGCGTAGTGCGTGTTCGGCGACGGAACAACGGTAATGGCTGGTCGATGGCTGCCTGATAGTGTTCGCTAAAGTCCCCAAGGCTTGCCAAAGCATCCTCCAAACCTGACTCATCAGCCAATTGAAATGCATCGAAGCCACAGCGCCGCAGGTAGGTTAGCTGGTCACGGATAAAATGGCCGCCAGCGCGCAGCTCACCGCAGTAGCCGTGTTCGCGCAAATCCCGGGCGTAGGAGAAACCACGCCCGTCAGTGAACACGGGGAAATGGATCACCACAAGCTGAATCTGCTCCAGAAAGTCAAATAGAGGAGCGGGCTCCTGACCGGATTCCAGTTGCACGGCACTGCCGTTTTTGTCGGCTATTTGCAGCCACTGCTCGAGATTGCATATCTGGCGTGGTGCCGGTATCGCAATGTCCGGATTCAAGGGCAACCATGTGTCGTCCGTTACAAGGCCTTGTTTAATCAGCCTGGACATAGACTCGCTCCTTGAAGGGGTCAATACCAACGCGCCGATAAGTCTCCAGAAAACTTTCTTCTTCCTCACGCAACGTCACGTAGGTTGTAAGAATATTGTCAATCACGTCCGGCATGTCCTCCTGCTTGAAAGAGGGTCCGAGAATATTACCGATTGAAGCATCCTTGGACTGGCTGCCACCCAGACAAACCTGGTAGTACTCCTGTCCTTTTTTGTCCACTCCCAGTATGCCGATATGCCCGATGTGATGGTGGCCACAGGCATTCATACAACCGCTGATATTGAGTTCGATCGGTCCCAGATCATAGACGTAATCGAGGTCATCAAAACGCATCTGGATAGCTTCCGCCACGGGCAGTGATTTGGCATTCGCCAGGGAGCAGTAGTCACCACCGGGACAGCAAATAATATCCGTAAGATAGCCAATATTTGGTGTTGCCAATCGGGCCGCCTGTAGCTGTTGCCACAACGCGTACAAGCGAGCTATTTGAACATCACCGAGCACCATATTTTGCTGATGTGTGCTGCGCGCTTCGCCAAAGGCATACGCATCAGATAACTCTGCAAGCAGCTCCAGTTGCTCGGCAGTAACGTCGCCAGGGGCAAAGCCCGTAGCCTTGAGCGAGATTGTCACTATACGGTAGCCCGGCACCCGGTGCACTTGGGTATTGCGTTTAACCCAGTTGCCAAATATGGGGTCCCGTGTGCATTGCGCGTCAAGTTCCGCGCTGGCGACAATGCCATCCAGTTCCTGGTAATCGGGGCCATCGAAGAACGCGCGAGCACGCATTAGCTCCTCGTCAGTCAGTGTCGAGGGTCCATCCCTGAGTGCTCGCCATTCGTGTTCCACAGCATCGCGGAATGCGTCAACACCCATGGCCTTTACCAGGATCTTGATACGGGCTTTGTATTTATTGTCCCGACGTCCATGCTTGTTGTATACCCGCAGAATAGCTTCCAGATAAGTCAGCAGGTGTTTTTTGTCCAGCCATTCGCACACCACCGAGCCGATTGCAGGGGTTCGACCGAGGCCACCGCCAACCAGTATCTTGAGGCCTATTTCGCCCCGATTATTGGCTAATAGTTCAATGCCAATATCGTGATGGTGTATCGCGGCACGGTCCTGCGTTGATCCACAGACCGCAATTTTAAATTTGCGCGGCAGAAAGGCGAATTCCGGGTGCAAAGTCGACCATTGTCGAATGATTTCGCAATAGGGGCGGGGATCTTCCAGTTCATCGCAGGCCACCCCAGCGAACTGGTCTGTCGTGGTATTGCGGATACAGTTACCGCTGGTCTGGATGGCGTGCATCTGCACAGTGGCGAGCTCCGCCAGGATATCGGGCACATCAGCCAATCTGGGCCAGTTCAACTGCACATTCTGCCTCGTGCTGATATGCGCATAACCCTTATCGTAGGTTCTGGAAATCTCCGCCAGCTTACGCAGTTGCTTGCTGTTCATGAGCCCGTAAGGCACGGCGATGCGCAACATCGGCGCCAGGCGCTGCACATACAGGCCATTCTGCAGCCTTAGAGGCCTGAATTCCTCTTCAGTGATCTTTCCGGCCAGAAACCGGTCGGTCTGATCGCGGTATTGAGCGACGCGCTCATCGATAATTTTCTGATCGTACTGGTCGTAGACGTACATTCACATTTCCTGAACTTATGCCGGGCTAAAACTGCATCGGGTGCGCGGAGACGCTACCTTACCAGAAAAATACCATCGACAAATAGTCATGATATTCATAAGCTTAGACTCATCCAATGCAGAATAAGGCGCATACTTCAAAGGCGCTCTAACTGCTTGGGATTATAGTGGTTATTGGTATAATGCCCCGCTCATTGATTCTCACTGGAGAACACCATGTCCGATAAATTGAACCAGGAGCGCGCCGCTGACGGCGTTGCCGACGCTGCTGCCGTCACCGCCATAACAGCCATCGTGGTGTTGGCAATGTATCTCTGGCTGTCCGGCATGCCGTCCTGACCCGTTTAGCATGAGCCGTTTAGATGAAGAGGCCTGCCCATTTCACTTGCCGGCACCTTTAAGCACCATCTGCACAACAAATACCACCGTACCAATAAATACCAGGGTAAACACAATGCCTGCGGCGATAAACACACCCACACGGCCCTCTTTGAAATCCCGCTCCCGGTTCTTGCTGCTTTGCACTCCCAGGCCCGCGGCGAACACACTGCCAACGACCTGCAGTGGATTTAGCTTGCCCGCACCCTGTGGTGTATTGGACTGCTCGCCATCTTTATCGTTCATCCCGGCATCTCTCCTTCAGTAGTCCAGATTGGGGCGCAGCCACCGTTCAATCACCCCCACGGTCTCACCTTTACGCTGAGCAAGGTCTTCTACCTGGTCGCGGCCGATCTTTCCAACCGCAAAGTAGCGTGACTCCGGATGCGAAAGGTAGAACCCGCTGACGGAAGATGCGGGAGACATGGCAAAATTCTCTGACAGCGAGATTGCGCAGGCGTTTGTAGCATCCAGGAGACTGAACAGGGTAGCTTTCTCTGTGTGATCTGGACAGGCGGGATATCCCGGCGCGGGGCGAATACCCTGGTAGTGTTCTCGGATCAAGTCTTCTGTACCCAGGGACTCGCTGGCGTCATAACCCCACAACTCCTTGCGTACCAATCTGTGCAGGTACTCGGCAAACGATTCTGCCAGACGGTCAGCCAGAGATTTCAACAAAATGCTGCTGTAGTCGTCATGTTGCGCTTCGAATTCGGCTGCCAGTTTATCGACACCATGGCCGGTAGTCACACAAAATCCGCCAATATAGTCTGCAGCACCCGAATCGGCAGGCGCGATGAAGTCGGCCAGGCTGACATTGTGTTTGCCACCCTGCTTCTGGGTCTGTTGGCGCAGGTGATGCAGGGTAGCAATGACTTCACTGCGGGAGTCGTCGGCGTAGAGCGCAATGTCGTCAGCGCCGCTCCTGGCCGCAGGCCAGAATCCGACGGCCGCCTTCGCAGTTAACAACTTTTCATCGACGATACGCTTTAGCATGACTTGGGCATCACGATAGAGCTCACTGGCCTGCTCGCCTACGACATCGTCTTCCAGAATAGCTGGAAATTTGCCTGCGAGTTCCCATGTGATGAAAAACGGGGTCCAGTCAATGGTGTCCAGCAGTTGTGTCAGTGGAAAGTTATCAAACACGCGAGTGCCTAGAAATGTGGGGCGGGGCGGTTGATAGGATTGCCAATCAAACTGTGGGGCATTGGCCACTGCCTCGAGATAACGAAGCTGCTTCTCACGTGGTTTACGGTTGGCTACGCGTTCGCGTACGACAACGTATTCCTGCTTTAGATCGTGAACGAATTTCTCCTTGCCCAAGCCTACCAGCTGCGTAACAACCGCAACACTGCGCGAAGCATCGGGCACGTAGACGACCACGTCGCCGTTGTACTGGGGATCAATTTTAACTGCAGTGTGGGCCTTTGAGGTGGTCGCTCCGCCTATCATCAAAGGTACGCTGAACTCCAGGCGCTGCATTTCGCTGGCGACATGCACCATCTCGTCCAAGGAGGGGGTAATCAGCCCACTGAGGCCAATTACATCAACCTGCTGTTCTCGAGCAACCTGAAGAATTTTTTCGCAGGGCACCATAACGCCCAGGTCGATCACCTCAAAGTTATTACATTGCAACACTATGCCGACTATGTTCTTGCCAATATCGTGCACATCGCCCTTCACGGTAGCCATCAGGATTTTGCCGTTAGTCGAATTGCCACCTTCTTTTTCCAGTTCAATATAGGGCTGCAGGTGTGCCACGGCCTGTTTCATCACACGGGCACTTTTCACTACCTGTGGCAGGAACATTTTACCGGTGCCAAAGAGGTCGCCGACAATGTTCATGCCATCCATCAGTGGCCCCTCGATAACCTCGATAGGACGGCTAAATTTCAACCTGGCTTCCTCGGCATCCTCAACAATCCAGGTGTTAATACCCTTGACCAGGGCATGGGCGAGGCGCTTTTCCACCTCCTGCTCACGCCAACTGAGATCCTCGACCCGCCCTTCGCCACCGCCTGTGTCACGGTAGCGCTCGGCCAATTCCAGCAGACGCTCCGTCCCGTCATTGCTACGGTTGAGGATGACGTCCTCTACCACGCCCCGCAAATCCTTGGGCAACTCGTCGTAGACTGCCAATTGGCCTGCATTGACTATCCCCATATCCATGCCAGCCTGTATTGCGTGATACAGGAATACCGAGTGTATTGCCTCGCGCACGGCATCATTGCCGCGAAAGGAGAACGACACGTTAGACACCCCGCCGGACACCAATGCTCCTGGCAGTTCCGCCTTGATGTAGCGCGTCGCCTCAATGAACTCCACCGCGTAGTTGTTGTGTTCGTCTATGCCGGTGGCAATGGCAAAGATATTCGGATCGAAGATAATGTCATTCGGGTTAAAATCGAGTTCTCCTACCAACAGGTCGTAACAGCGCTTGCAAATGTCCTTGCGTCGCTGCAGGTTATCCGCCTGACCATCTTCATCGAAAGCCATGACCACGACCGCCGCGCCATAACGCTGGCACAATCGGGCCTGGGTGAGAAACTCTGCTTCTCCGGCCTTCAGACTGATGGAGTTCACGATGGCCTTGCCCTGTATACACTTCAGGCCAGCCTCGATGACATCCCACTTGGAGGAATCCACCATGATGGGGATGCGACAAATATCAGGCTCTGAGGCAATCAGGTTGAGAAATGTGACCATGGCCGCCTGGGAGTCGAGCATCCCTTCGTCCATGTTGATATCAATGATTTGCGCTCCATCCTCCACCTGGGTGCGAGCCACCACCAGTGCCTCGTCGTAGCGGCCATCGAGGATCAAACTCTTGAATTTGGCAGAGCCGGTTACGTTGCACCGTTCCCCAACATTCACAAACAGGCTGTCAGCCTTGATATTGAACGGTTCCAAGCCACTCAGGCGGCAGGCTGGCTCATGCTGTGGCAGGGCGCGCGGTGTAACACCTTCGCAAGCGTGGGCGATTGCCCTGATATGGGCAGGCGTCGTTCCACAGCAACCGCCGGCCAGATTGAGGAAACCACGGCGGGCAAAGTCGCTGTACTCTTCTTCCATGATCTCCGGTGTTTCGTCGAACTCACCGAAGGCGTTGGGTAACCCAGCATTGAGATGCGCACTGAAATAGCAGTCAGTCACGTTGGACAAATCTTCAATAAAGGGCCGGATCTCCCGATAGGGGCGACCGCAGTTACTGCCGAGTATCAATGGCTTTGCGTGGGCCACCGCGTTCCAGAATGCCTCCGGATTCTGTCCGGACAGTACCCGTCCGCTGATATCAGGGAAGGTCACCGATATCATAAGCGGTAGTTCCCGACCCAGTTCCTCGTAGACTTCCTTAACAGCGAAAATCGCGGCCTTCGCATTGAGCGTGTCAAAAATTGTCTCGATCATAATCAGGTCGACCCCACCAGCCATGAGGGCCCTGGTGGCACTGGCGTAATCGAGCCGCAATGCATCAAAGCTGATGCTGCGAGCGCCGGGATCGTTCACATCGGGTGAAATTGAAGCGGTTTTTGGGGTAGGGCCGAGGACACCTGCAACAAAACGGGGCTTGTCCGGAGTTTTGGCGGAGAATTCGTCCGCCACTTGTCTGGCAATTCTGGCGGCTGTGAGATTTTGTTCGGGCGCCAGCGCGCTCAAGTCATAGTCGCCCTGCGCTATGGCCGTGCTGCCAAACGTGTTGGTTTCTATGATGTCAGCACCTGCCTCAAGGTACTGGCGGTGTATTTTCGCGATGATGTCAGGACGCGTCAGGCTGAGCAGTTCATTGTTGCCTTTCAGATCCGAGCCATGGTCGGCAAAGCGCTGCCCACGATAGTCTGCCTCTACCAACTGTTCGGCCTGAATCATCGTGCCCATGGCGCCATCGATTACCAGGATACGCTTTTGCAGGGCTTGTTCCAGACGCCCTGGAGTTGGTTTGTGGCTTGCCATGACTATGCCCTGTGTTGTTTGCGGAGAAGATTCTCCACTGCCAAAAAAGCCAGCAATATTAACAGATTGTCGCCGCCATTGAAGATCGGTAACAGTTAGAGCTCACACTTTGTGCACAAGTTTGATACAATAACCGAGTAATTTAGTCGGAATGGAGCATTCCATGGTTACCATTACTGAATCAGCGCAGGATTACCTGGCAGAACTCTTGTCCAAACAGGACGACGCCCTGGGTGTTCGAGTCTTCATTACTCAACCCGGCACTGCCCGGGCCGAAACCTGTATCGCCTACTGCCGGGAGGGCGACGTGCAGGAAGGGGATGAGGTGGAAGAACTGGGCAAGTTTACGGTCTGGTATGAAGCGAAAAGTCTTCCCTTTCTGGAAGATGCCCTGGTCGATTACTCCAAGGATCGCATGGGCGGACAACTGACAATCAAGGCTCCCAACGCCAAACTGCCCCGGGTCGACGACAGTAGCTCCCTGGAAGATCGTGTCAATTATGTGCTGTATAACGAGGTCAACCCCGCTCTTGCCGCCCACGGGGGCGAAGTAAGTCTGGTGGAGATCACGGACAAAATGGTCGCCATTTTGCAGTTCGGTGGTGGTTGCCAGGGGTGCAGTGCAGTGGACGAGACCCTAAAAGGTGGTGTAGAGAAAACCCTGTTGGAGCAGATTCCGCAACTGCAGGGCGTGCGGGATACCACGGATCACACCGATACCTCGCAGGCCTACTACTAATCGATCAATTAGTAATCGATCAATTGGCGCTGGAACTGACGTAGAACGCTCAGTGCGAGCTTTGGCTGCGCGCCACCAGTGTGTATTTCAATTTATCGCGCATATTGCGCAAGCAGTGCTCAGTGGTCTCCCAATCGATACAACCATCAGTGACAGATACGCCGTACTCCAGTTCGTCCAGATTCCCCGGGATGGCCTGGTTCCCGGCCTTCAAGTTGCTCTCAATCATCAGTCCAATGATCGACGTATTGCCCTCAAGAATCTGATTAGCCACATTTTCCACTACCAGCGGTTGTAACTCCGGTTGCTTGTTGGAGTTGGCGTGACTGCAATCGACCATGATGTTGCGGGCAACGCCGGCCTTGTTGAGAGCGTCTTCACACAATCTGATATGCACAGAGTCGTAATTTGGACCCGATGTCCCGCCACGCAGCACAATATGGCCGTAGGGATTGCCTCGCGTGGTAAACACCGACACCTGGCCCTGGCTATTGATACCCAGGAAACGGTGGGGTTTGGCCACTGAATTGAGTGCATTGGTGGCCACGGTCAGACCGCCGTCCGTGCCGTTCTTAAAGCCCACGGCACTGGACAGGCCACTGGCCATTTCACGGTGAGTCTGTGATTCAGTCGTGCGGGCGCCGATGGCAGTCCAACTTATCAAATCCTGCAAATACTGGGGCGAAATGGGATCCAACGCCTCGGTAGAGGTGGGCAGGCCCAGATCCAGAATATCCATTAACAATTTGCGGGCAATGTGCAGTCCCTCCTCGATTTTAAAGGAATCATCCAGGTATGGGTCGTTGACCAGGCCCTTCCAACCAACTGTGGTCCGCGGCTTTTCAAAGTAGACACGCATGACGATATACAGCGTATCTGCGAGTTCATCGGCCAGCGCTTTCAAGCGACGTGCATAGTCCATTGCTGCACTCGGGTCATGGATGGAGCAGGGCCCAACCACCACAAAAATTCGATGGTCCCGGCGCTCCAGGATATTCTCGATTACCTGTCGACTGTCCGCGAGCGTGTCATGGATGGATGCCGACATTGGCAGTGTTGTCTTCAACTGCTCTGGCGTAACCAGAATGTCCTGCGAGTCGACATTGACGTTGTGCACTTCGATGTTGCTCATCGTTGGTTACCTGATAAAGTGATTCCCATCTTTTCCGGCGAGCGCTGGTGTGCTGCTAGCAAGCCACTGGGACATAAACCGGGCGAAGAATTTTATAGTAGTCCCATCGTTTTGTGTAGACATACTGATATCGCAGGCATCGCAGGGTCTCCAATCCTGGAGCAGGAGATAAAATTGGCCCAGGGACTGTACGACATCACTCCGCTTGAACCGCTGATTGAGGCAGGCTGTACCCTGCTGACCCCAAACTACCGGTTGGCCCGGCGCATTAAGGCCGAGTGGGATGCCAGGCACATCGCAGCACGACACCGGGTATGGGAGCCACTGTCGGTGCAGCCGCTGGAGAGCTGGCTGCTTGGGCAGTGGGAGTTGGCGGTCAGCCTGGACCTGCTGCCCCCCGTTACACCCCTCACCGCCGCCCAGGCTCTGGAGCTGTGGCGACAGGTCATCAGCCAGCAACAGCTGCACTCCCCGGACTACCACCTGCTGCGGCCAACGGCGGCAGCAGAGCTGGCCAGTCATGCTCGCGACACCTTGCGCCGCTGGCAGGTTGATATGTATGGCCCGAGTATTCGCCAATCATTTGAACTGGACCGGGATTGTGGCACCTTTTTGTGGTGGCTGAAATTATTCGAGCAGCGACTGACAGCATCAGGCCAGTGCACACTGGTCGACTGCCTGGCGCAGTTGCCAGGCCTCGCGGGACAACTTCCGGCGCCCCGAGTGGCGCTACTGGAGTTTGGCGAACTTGCGCCCCTGGAACGCGCCGCCCTGCGCGCACTCAGTGCACAGGTGCTGGAAGTCAAGGCGCAGTCAAAACCGCGGCAGCGTCTGCTCTATTCCTTCAGCGACAAACGAGCGGAACTGCAGGCGGTTGCCGCCTGGGCTGCTGATCTGCACCGCATAAATCCGACCACCACGATTGGCATTGTGCTGAGCGATATGGGTGGCGACAGGACCGCACTGGAATACCTGTTGCGACGTGAGTTCGATTGTCTCGGTAAAAACTACAACAGTTTGCCGGTCAACTTTTCAACCGGGATTACATTGGCCCAGGCCCCTTTGGTACGCGATGCCCTGGCAGTTCTGGGCATGGGCCTGGTCCACACGACCGTGCCGACCGTTGTCGGTCTGCTGCGCTCGCGCTTTCTAGATCTGCCAGATGCGCAAAGCGCGCTCGCGGCGCGTTTTGTCGCGCAACTCTACGCTGCGGGCCAGGAGGTACTGGCGGTCTCCGATTTGCGTGACGCGGCTGCTAACATACGCCTGGGTGACGCAAAGGGTCTGGCTCTGGGCCGACATTTGCTCGCCCTCTACAGGATGAGGGTATTGCGCCAGCGTGCACGCCCGTCGCTATGGGCTTTGCGCTTCAGCGAGGCGTTAGCCCTCTGGGGTTGGCCTGGCGCTGCGACACTGGATTCCCTGGAATTCCAGCAATTGGAACTGTGGCACCGCACGCTCGATGAACTCAGGGCCTATGATGCCGTCTGTGAGTCTATTGACTTCGGTGACGCGTTACAGTTGTTGCGCGAGTGCTGTACTCGCCAGATATCGCAGCCGCAAACAGCCGACAGTCCGCTCCAGGTGCTGGGTCTGTTGGAAGCAGCGGGACTGACTTTTGATCATCTCTGGTTGAGCGGCATGCAGGGCTCAGGCTGGCCAGCGGCCCCGTATCCGAGCCCCTTCATACCGGTCCGCCTGCAATCTCAATTGCACATGCCCCATGCCAGCGCCGAACGCGAATGGGATTTTGGCAGAGCACTGATGGCGCAGTTCGCCAACTCCTGCCGGACACTCCACGCCAGCTATTGCCGTCAGGTGGATGGAGTATCGGACCTACCCAGTGCTCTACTGCAGGATTTTACGGATCAGGCGATGCCCGCACTCCCGGTAGTTGCGACCCAGTGGGCCAGGTCACATAGGGAAAGGGTGCTGGAGGTGGTAGCTGACCACCAGGCGCCACGCGCGCACCAGTCTTCCATAAGGGGCGGTAGCAGTTTATTGGAAGACCAGTCACTGTGTCCTTTTCGAGCCTTCGCCAGACACCGCCTGCGGGTCGATCCCCTGGGCTCATTCAGCATTACTGTGTCAGCGGCGGATCGGGGTTCACTGTTGCATGCCGCACTGTTCGCTCTGTGGGGCGAGATTTGCGATTCCACAGCGCTGCTCGCCCTCAGCGATAGCCAGCAAGAGCAGACGGTAGCAAGAGCGGTGCAGACGGCGCTGTCTGATAAGCGGCTCAGCACACCGAGCGCAGCCTACTGGCAGCTGGAAGCGCAGCGACTGGCCGCGTTACTGCACGAGTGGTTGGCGGTGGAACGCGAACGCAGCGCTTTCTCGGTAGTGCAACGGGAGCAGGAGATAACGCTGCAGTTAGCGCAATTATCTATTGCGCTGCGTGTGGATCGAGTTGACCAACTGCCGGATGGTTCCCGCGTGATCATCGATTACAAATCGGGCGTCTGCACAGTGCAGGATTGGCTCGGCGATCGACCGGCCAAGCCACAGCTTCTGTTGTATGGCATAGCCGAGCCGGATACTGCTGCAGCCCTGGCGTTTGCCCAGGTGCGACCCCGCGAATGTCGCTACGTCGGCCTCGGGCGCGCGGCCGCGGCAAACGGTATTAGTGTCGACATTGCGCGTGCCGTGAAACCACGGATGAACGAGAAGGATTGGCTCGCACTGAATGAACGCTGGCGACAAATCCTGGAGCGTCTAGCCAACGCATTTGTACAAGGGGATGCACCGGTCGATCCACTCACGCCAGCCACTTGCATGCGCTGCGGATTGCAGCCCCTGTGTCGTGTAGATATGTCTGCAGAGATATTGGAGGAGACTGCAGAATGAAGGAGATTGTCGATGCAACTGCCCGTACCTCGGCGGTAAATCCCACGGCAAGTTTCTGTGTCAGCGCGCCGGCCGGTTCAGGCAAGACCGAATTGCTCATTCAGCGCTACCTGTGTTTGTTGTCCCGCGTGAAGCGTCCCGAACAGGTACTGGCGATTACTTTTACGCGCAAGGCCGCTGCGGAAATGCGCCAGCGGGTGATGCATGCGCTGCAGTCAGCCGTTGTTGGCGATGCCTGTGATAGTGGCCACCAACAGGTTACGCGGACACTGGCGGAAGCAGCTCTCGCTGCTGACGAGCGTGGGACCTGGTCCCTACTGCAAAACATTGCGCGCTTCAATATCAAGACGATTGACAGTTTTTGTGCTGGACTGACCCGGCAAATGCCAGTGCTAAGTGAATTTGGCGGCCAGGCCAATGTACAGGACGATGCTACGCCGCTCTACGCTGCAGCCGTACTTGAACTTTACAAACTGCTGGAGGAGGACCACCCGGTGGCGCGTGACATCGCGGCGCTGCTACTGCACTTCGATAACAACTGGGAGCGCCTGCAGGAGCTTCTCGTGACCATGCTGGCTCGTAGGGAACAGTGGCGCGGCTATGTGGGAGTCCACCATACACCAGAAGAATCAGAGACCTACCTTATTGCCACAGTTGCGGCGCTGGTGCGGGATGAACTCAGCGCTCTGGCGCATTTGCTGGCACCGCATACAGCGGAAGTGCTGGAGCTGCTCCAGTTCTCTGCCGCAAATCTGTCGGATACGGTTCCAACGCGATTTCCGGGCAGCATGCTGGAAGATCTATCCGGCTGGCGACGCATCAGACATCTGCTGCTGACCAGAAACGGAGACTGGCGCAAGGCCATCACCAAAAACGAAGGATTCCCCAGTGGCAGGGGCGAACTGCAGAGGCGCAAGGATCAGTTGCAAGAGCTACTGACCCAGCTGCAGCAAATCGACGGCCTGCAAGCCAGGCTCGTGGCAATCCAGATTCTGCCGGAGATCGAAGCAGCCAGCGTAGCGTGGCATCTGGTGTTGCACCTGTCGCGCCTGTTACCAACGCTGGCTGCACAACTGTTACTGGTTTTTCAAAAGCACGGCGTGGTAGACCACAGCCAGGTGGCACAGTCTGCTTTGCTTGCGCTGGGTAATGACGATGCCCCCACGGACCTGGCCCTGCGCCTGGACTACCAAATTGAACACATACTGGTTGACGAATTTCAGGATACTGCCATTACCCAGTACGAGCTGCTGCACAAACTGACCCGTGGCTGGGGAGAATACAATGAGCAGTATCCACAGACACCGCGAACCCTGATGATCGTCGGCGACGGCATGCAATCCATCTATGGTTTTCGCGGAGCCAACGTGGGCTTGTTTCTCAAGGCACGACGCGAAGGTTTCAATGGTGTCGCGCTCCAACATCTGGAACTGCGTTGTAACTTCCGCTCGGATCAAGGGGTGGTGGACTGGGTCAATCAAGTTTTTGTGCAGGCGTTTCCAGTACAGGATGATGTGCACCGCGCGCAGATTCGCTACAGCCCTGCCACGGCAGTACGCCCACCAGCACACGAGTCCCCGGTACGAATGCATGCCTTTGCAGGAGTACATGCGAGAACGCAGGAAGTGGAATTTATCTGTACCCAGATTGCCAACTGTGTCGAAGCGGGCAGTGAGACACTGGCCGTGCTGGGGCGCAGCCGCAGTCATCTGCAGCCCATTCTCAAGCGACTGCAGCAGATGAAAATACTCTGCAATGCTGCCGACCTGGACAGTCTTGCACGCTCCCCTGTAGTGGCAGACTTGCTGACTCTGTGCAGGGCACTGGCCAACGACGCGGATAGATTGGCGTGGATGGCCCTGTTGCGCGCACCTTGGTGTGGCCTGCAGCTGGCTGATCTATTGTGCGTTGCGCAGTTTGGCGATACGCCGTCCGACACGCCTGTCTGGTCCAGCTTGCAGAATACGCAACTGCAGAAAACGCTCAGTGTCGAGGGCAGGGTGCGCCTGCAGTACTTGCTGCCGGTGTTGCGCCAGACCAGAGAGAAGCGCGACAGGCTTGGTTTGCGGGTTTGGGTTGAGCAAGCCTGGTTGGGCCTCGGAGGTCCCCAGTGCGCACCGGACGTGGCAAGTTTGCGCGACGCAGAGAATTTTCTGCAGCTACTCGAACAGGCCGAAATAGAGGGCGTGGGTCTGGACCTTGACTGGCTGTCGCGGCGCCTGAAGAGGAGTTACATGAGTGCAGGCGATCCTGACAGCAAGGTATACCTGATGACCCTGCACAAGGCCAAGGGTCTGGAATTCGACCGAGTCATCATACCGCAGCTGGATCGATTGCCGCGCAGTGACGGACGCGACATACTACTGTGGGACGAGCATAGCAATGCGCAGGGAGAGCGTTCGTTTTTGCTGGCAGCGGACGACCTTGGCCCACGAGATGCCCCGACGCTTTACAACTACCTCAAGGCACAGCGCGTGCAAAAAACCTTATTGGAAACCACCCGGCTTTTATACGTGGGCGCAACCCGTGCAGTCAGCGATCTACTGCTTACCGCCTGTGTGTCGTGGGACGCGAAAACGGGTTTGCCACGCGCGCCTTCCAGACACAGCCTGCTCAGTCCAATATGGCAAGTATTCGCGCAGCACATGACGGTACATCAGCCCTGGGCTGCACTGGCACTGGCACCGGCCGAACGAATCCTGTCCGCGCCGCTGCTGACTCGCCTGTGGCGCGACGCAGCGGACTCACCAGCAGAATCTGCCGTGACAGATTCACCACGGCGGGCCGGTAGAATTGTCGCGCGCCCGGACCATCCGGTGGAGCGCAGTATCGGCACCGTGGTGCACCTGGCCCTGGAGGAATTGTCGCGGCGCCAGGCACTACCTGCAAACACCAATGCTCGGGATCAACGACGCTGGTGTATGGCGCTGCAACGGGAAGGCCTGTGGGGGGAAGTGCTCGATGCGGCCCTGCAACAGCTGTGCAGCGCTATAGACAAAACCCTGCGCGCCAATCACATCGGGCGGTGGGTATTGTCCTCAACGCATGGAGATGCACACAGTGAGTGGGCCCTGACCACGGTAAACGCACAGGGCGAAATCAAGGACATTGTCATAGATCGGAGCTTTATCGACAAGGATACTGGTCGGCGTTGGGTCATCGATTACAAAAACAGCCGCCCGGCGCCCGATGAGTCGCTGGATGAATTCGCGGTTCGCGAGAGCGCCACCTACATGGAGCAGTTGCGGTGCTACCGCGACGCGGTGCGCCTGCTGAGTGAGGAGCCCCTGCACTGCGCCCTGTATTTTACTGCCCTGGGACACTTACACACCGTGGCGGAACTGGAGTTGCCCGCCGCGCAGCACTGGGTTAATCCATGCAGCCGTTGAATGTACCCGCGGTTGAGCGCATTGTCATTCTGACCGGGGCAGGTGTTTCGGCAGAGTCGGGACTGGCGACCTTCAGGGACTCTGACGGCCTGTGGGAAAAACATGACCCCATGCAGATCGCCACTCCGGAGGCCTTTGAGCGCGATCCCGCACTGGTCTACCGCTTCTATAACGCACGCCGTAACCAGTTGCAGGGGGTGAATCCGAACGCTGCCCACCGGGCGCTGGCACAGTTGCAGCAGGAGTTTTCGGGTGATGTATTTCTGGTTACCCAGAACGTAGACAATTTGCATGAACGTGGCGGCAGCAACCAGGTGTGCCACATGCATGGGGAGTTAAACAGTGTACTGTGCCGGGCCTGCCATGCGACGCAGCGGGTGTTCGAGGATTACGACGGCCAGAGTATTTGTCCGCGGTGTGGAGCATCCGGCAAACTGCGACCGGATATCGTCTGGTTCGGGGAAATTCCGTACCACATGGAAGCCATCGGGGCGCGACTGAGTGGCTGCGACCTGTTCATCGCCGTGGGCACCTCGGGAGTCGTGTATCCGGCAGCTGGATTTGTGCAGGAGGCGCTGTTGGGTGGCGCCCACACCATTGAAATTAACCGGGAACTCAGCGCGGTGACGGGATATTTTCACCACCAACGACACGGGTCGGCCACCGTGGAAGTGGTCGCGTTGGTGGCAGAGTTACTGGCTGGCTGAGCGGTCCCACTGCAGCCTATTCACGGCTAAACACCTTATGCTGTCCGGTAGTGCAACATCCCAAGGCCAAAATCAGGATTTACGGGCCAGCAGGACATTGAATCTGGCGTTCGCCGCGAAATTTTCCACGTGCTGGAAGCGGCGCTTGAGGAACGACACATAATCAAGGTGCCTGTTGGTCACAATGCACAGGTACCCGCCCGGCAGGAGGTGGTGACTGCACTGCACGAGCAGGTGTCGACCGGCGAACTCATCCACGGTATGTTCCTGGTGAAAGGGCGGATTGCACAGGATGAGTTGCGCGGCTTCCCCTGGGTAATCCTGCAGTGCGTCCCCGTGGTGAAATCTGCAATTGTGCGCCACCTGTGGCAACAGTCGGTAGGCATTATCCTGTGCCGAAGCAATGGCCATCGCTGACTCATCACAGAAAACCAGTCGCTGAGCCAGACCCTGCACCACTGCAGCCAAACCCAGAACACCATTGCCACAAGCCAGGTCAATCACGGTCTCCACGGGTGTCAGGCGATGCAATTGCTCCAGTAAGAATCGAGTACCCAGGTCCAGTTTTTCCCTGCTAAAAACATTGGCCAGGCCGTACAGTTCAGTACCCAAGGGTTCACAGTGGTACGTAGCAATGCCGGTGCATGGCGGAACTGGACGATCATCCCTGACAGCACTGAACAGGCGTGCCTTGCGCCGCCCGGGGTGGCGGTGCGTAGGGCCAATACAGCGTTCCAACATGCGTGCGACACGAGGGGACAGGTGTTTGTCCATGCCGGCGGCCAGCAGCGTTGCTCCCGCGGGGAGCCAATTTGCGATCTGCGCCAGCTGATACTCGAAAAACTGCAACTGTTTGGGAATGCGCAGGACCACCAGATCCGGGATAGACGGCGGAGTTTGGGTGCTCCAGAAGACAGGTGTCTCAATGCACCCGTTGGTGAGTTCGTTGCGCCGCAGGGCCAGTGCAGCCAATGCGGAATCCGTCCACAGTGCCTGCGGTTGCAGGGCGACACAAAGTGCGCCATACGCATCATTGACCACTAGTACGCCCGAACCGGGGGTGCCGCGGCGGTACGTTTCCTCCAGTAACAGGGCATCGGCGGCACACCAGGCAAGCAGCGCTGCATCGGGCGTGCTTGGGTAGCGTGCCAGTTCAAATGTGCCGTAGGGCGATTGCAAGGCCGTCGCGTTCAGTGCCACCGTCATGGGCCTCTGTATTGAGCGCCCGTTTCAGCCACCGACAGCGTGCAGAGTGAGCTTTTGTCCGGGCTGCAAGTAGGCTCCCGGAGGCAGCGAATTCCAGGCGATGATGTCATTGACAGACACATTGAACCTGTCGGCAATACCGGACAGCGAGTCGCCCTTACGTACACGGTAATCCGCAGCGCTGATTACAGCTTTGGCCTGTTGCCCCTGTGGTACATTCCCGTCGGTGTCACCCGGAATTTTCAGGGTGTCACCGGCATGGATGTTGCTGCCACGAATACCGTTGGCCTCCCGCAACGCCGCCACCTCGGTATCGAATTTCCTGGCGATATAATCCAGGCTGTCCCCCGTTTTGATGCGATAGGTCTGCCACTGCACCAGTTCTTCAGGACTTAGTTGGGTTATGTTGTACTCAAAACGATTGCGGGTGCCGACGGGCAGCAATATCTCGCCGGACTGGTTGGGTGCTATGGACTCACCCAGGTGGCCCGGATTGAGGGCGCGAAGTGTGTCTATATCGACGCCTGCCAGCGTTGCCGCCTGTGCCATTTCCAACGGTCTTTCGGTGTCTGCGACTTCAAAGGAGGGAGCATTCTCTACCGCTGGAATGTCGACATCGAAGCGCCCAGGGTCAGCCACGATCTGGGCGAGGGCGATGAGCTTCGGTACATACTCTCGGGTGTGGCGGGGAAGATTCAGCGACCAGTAATCCGTAGTCAGACCCTTCGCGGCATTGGCCTCACGGGCTCTAGTAACGTTGCCAGCACCGGAGTTGTAGGCCGCCAGCGCCAGTAACCAATCGTCATCAAACTCTTTATACAATGTCTCCAGGTAATCCAGCGCGACCGTGGTTGAGTCACGCAGGGCCTGTCGGCCATCGTAGCGTGAGTCCTGCTCCAAACCCAGGTGGATACCGGTTTCGGGCATGATCTGCCACAGTCCCGCCGCGCCGGAAGGCGATGAGGCAAAGGGGTTCAGGCTGCTTTCAATGACGGGAATCAGGGCGATTTCCATGGGCATATCCCTTTTCTGCACCTCTTCTACGATGTAGTACAGATAGTAATCCGCGCGGTTGGACACCTCGGGCAGGTAATTGGGTTGGCGCAGAAACTCCTCCCGCGCATCATCTACCTCGGCGCTGTGCATTGTTTGCCAGCTGAGATCAAGTCGAATGCGCTCCCACAGGTCATCTGGCCGCACAGTGGGATTTACCGGGAATGGCGCCGTATGATCCTCTCGCCGAGGCTGCACCTGCTGTGGCACTAGCTGGGCGGATGATGGCGGCGCTGAGGAGTCCGCGTATACGGACCCTGACTGCCAGGGGAACAGGAGAATTAAACTAGAAATAACTGAAACTATTAAAACTAATTTATTGAAATACATATTTTTATGGTCCTTCATACTTTGCTATACGACCATTTTGTTGCTATCTGCAGAGGGGGGAGCGACACCTGTAGCTAAACACCATTACAGCGCAGGAATGGGACAGTGGCAAGTTTCGGCGTGCTTGACGAGGGACAGATTACAGTCGACGGCGACAGAGAATTGCAACGGCCCCAACATAAGCGGAGCGTTCCCTGCAAAGAATCGGCTGCAACTGCCAGTAAACAGGATATCGCCACGAAAATAGTAGTTGGTAAACGCGGCGATGGGTTGGTTGTTCAGCATGGGTAGCATTCCAAACAGGTGAAAATACAGTAGTATTAGCACGTTGATTACGGGGCTACAGGCCGGAGCGACCCACAGCGCGATGCGCGGGAAAACAAACTAGCAATGCGGGCAGATTGTATCGATATTTTGACTGAACTGGAATCCTGGTATGCCCGCGACGCAGGTCAATACCTGTTGGACGCGACGCGGAGCACCGTGCAGGACCTGCTCGAAACCTCGTTTGGCTATCACATTTTGCAACTGGGCGTGAGCGGAGTGCGCCCCTTGTGCCAGGGCAGCCCCATCAATCATCGTCTGTACTGCGCCGGGCGTCCCGGGCCGGGTGTCGGCCTGGTGGCCGAACCCGACGAGTTGCCGCTGGAGAGCGACAGCGTAGATGCCATTATCGCTCACCATTGCCTGGAGTTTGCCAGCAATCCCCATCAGGTACTGCGCGAAATTCAACGCGTACTCACACCCCAAGGACAACTGCTGGTAGTCGGATTCAACCCCTTCAGCCTGCTCGGGTGCAAGACCCGTCTGCGCGGCGCAATGCGCGATCCATTGTGGTCCCAGCACCGGCCGGTGAGTGAACATCGCCTCACAGACTGGCTACACCTGCTGGGCTGTGAAGTACTTGATACGTTTCGACTCTACGGCCTGCCGCCTGTGGGTAGTGGCCGTCTGCGCCGGTGTATAGCCCGTGGCGACGCCTGGACCGCACGCCATAACCTGCCCATAGGGGGTCTGTATATCCTGCATGCCACTAAACAGGTGGCCGGGCTACACCGCCCCCGGCGGCCACTGCTCTACCGCAGGAGTCGACTCATTGGCCTGGTGCCTACACCCGCGCCCTCACCTGCGCCGCGCTCGCCCTACCCGAAAAGGCATACTTCACCTTAGAATAGGAACGTAACTGATTGAAAAAAGTAGAAATATTTACCGACGGTGCATGCCGTGGCAACCCCGGTCCGGGGGGCTGGGGGGCCCTGCTGCGCTGCGACGACGTGGAGCGGGAGTTGTTCGGTGGGGAGCTCGATACCACCAATAATC
>Ga0163144_10001125_pt1 | contig 63251 bp, 44 predicted proteins | sample OliLak19BULKMAT1_FD_123175 | JGI IMG/M metagenome (GOLD analysis project Ga0163144, IMG submission 123175) | Freshwater microbial mat bacterial communities from Lake Vanda, McMurdo Dry Valleys, Antarctica - Oligotrophic Lake LV.19.BULKMAT1 | ecosystem: Environmental > Aquatic > Freshwater >...
GCGGGCGCGGGCGCGGGCGCGGGCGCGGGCGCGGCGGCGCCCCTCTCGGCGCGCATCACGTACGCGAAAAGACCCAGATTCACGGCGGCCGCGGCGATCGACGTCAGCCAGATACCGAGGTTTGCCAGGAGAATGAAGCCTGAGGCGAACGTGCCGGCCATCGCCCCGAACAGATTCATCGCGTAAAGCCGGCTCAAATTATCTTTCATCGACGCGTCGTCGCGGCTCAAATAACGGCTGAGGAGAGGTAGCGTGCCGCCCATGAGAGTGGTTGGCACGATGAGCACGAGGAAAGACATCGCAAAACGGATGACGGAAATCGTCAGGAAATCATGGTGAAAACGAAGGTAGATCGATTCGTATACGGGATGAAGAAGCCGGATGATGAGCGGGAAAACGAGTGCGAAGAGTGCGATCCCGGCCTCGAGGCAGGCGTAGAGCTTGAGACCCGATTCGGGACGGCGGTCGGCGAGTTTACCGAAGAAGTGGCTGCCAATCGCCAGACCCGTCATGAACGCGGCGATGACGGAGGCCGAAGCGAGCGTGGTATTCCCGAAGATCAGGCAGGCTTGCTTCGCCCACACGACCTCGAAGACAAGCGCCGTGAAACCCGAAACGAAAAAGAGGAAAAGCACGTTGCGATATTTGAGTAGCATAGAGCCTCTGAAAAATAGATTTATTTAAGTGATACTATACAATACTATTCAGTCATAATCAAATTTAATTTGCGTATCCGGGACGCCAGGCTTTCCATGGGAAGCCCGACGGCGTTCGAGAAGGAACCTCTCAGCTGCGCGACGATGTTTGTCGTGGACTGGATCGCGTAGGCGCCGGCCTTGTCGAGGGGAGAAATCTTGCGAAAGTAGCGCCGGATGTCCGCCTCCTCCATCGGACGAAGACGGACCAGCGTCTTTTCGACGTACACGGCACGTGCGGCCACGCGGCCGTCGATCATCGCTGCGAGTGCGACTCCCGTGTAAACGGCGTGCCAGCGGCCTTGGAGCGACCGGAGGGTACGTACCGCATCGGCCATGTCGCGCGGTTTTCCGATGGTTCGTCCGCGGAACGCGACGACGGTGTCCGCCGCGAGGATGAGGCCGTTCTTCACCCGCGGCGCCGCGGAGAGCGCTTTCCCCCACGCGTGCGTCCGGACGAGCCGCCGGGGCGTCGCGCCGCGGATCGGGCGCTCTTCGTAATCGGGCCGCACGAGACGGTAGCGGAGGCCCGCGGCGCGAAGAAGCGCTCGGCGGCGCGGCGACGACGACGCGAGGTGGATCACGACGCGGCCGCCGCGCGGCCCGCGATCCAGCCACTCGACCATGCCCACTGAAAGTTAAAACCGCCGATACGTCCGTCGACGTCCAGAATCTCCCCCGCGAAGTGAAGCCCGGCGACACGCTTCGATTCCATCGTCGCGACGCGGACCTCGCGAAGATCCACACCGCCGGCGGTGGCTTCGGCTTTTTTGTAACCGTAGACGCCGTTCACTTCGAGCGGCGCGTGCTGAAGAAGGTGAAGAAGGCGTCCCGCCTCCTTCAGCGTACGGACGGGCATGCGGGGATCGACGCCGCATTTTTCCAGGAACACCTCGGCGAAACGGTCGGGCAGGCCGAGCTCCTCGGCGAAAAAGGTCTTCAGGTAGCGTGCGCCACCCGCTTTCCTGAACGCTTCGAAGCGGCGGCCGAGCTGTCCGATTTCGACGTCGGGCGCGAAGTCCGCTTCCACCGACGGTTCGTCGGCAGGGTCCGCCGCGGCCCAGTAGCGCGAGATATCCAAAGCGGACGGACCGCTGAATCCGAAATGAGTGAAAAGGAAAGAACCCTTCGCGGACGCTTTCTTTTTACCCTTCGCATAAAAAGCGAGTGCCGCCTCGAGCGTGATCCCCGAGAGCGAGCGCCAGCCTTCGTCGTCCGTGAGGAGCGGCGTGAGAGCCGGAAACGTCGGCACGATCGCGTGCCCGAGCCCCCGCGCGATCTCGATACCTTTCCCGTCGCTGCCGGTCTCCGGAAGCGAGAGGCCGCCCGTCGCAAGGATGACCCGCCGGGTGGGAAACTCGAAGTCCCCTTCGCCGCGCAGGAGAAAACCGCCGTCACGAGGAAAGACGCCGGTCACGCGCGCGGTCTCGAGCATGACGCCCGAACGGCGAACTTCACGAACGAGCGCGTCGAGCACCGTGCGGCCCGAATGCGTGGTGGGAAAATATTTGCCCGTCGGCTCGAGGACGAGCTCGACGCCGATCTCGGAAAAAAAACGGCGGGTTTTCTCGGGAGAGAAAGCCTCGAGGACGTGGCGGACCGCGTGCGGCGGCGCGCCCTGATAATCGGAAGGAATCACCTGGCGGTTCGTGACGTTGCAGCGGGTGCCGCCGGAGATCAGAATCTTCGCGCCGATCTTGGCGCGGGAATCCAAAAGGAGGATTTTCGCGCCCGGCTTGGCGCGCGCGGCGGAAATCGCCGCGATCAACCCGGCCGCTCCCGCGCCGACGACGGCGACGTCCGCGCGGTCCACGTTTTTTTAGCGCGAGCGCGCGTGAAGCCAGAGACCGAACGCGGCCAGGCGCTCGATGTCGGTCCAGGGCTCGGTTGAGGAAAGCATCGCGAACGTAATGCGTTTTTTCGCTTCGTAATTCGTGCCGACGAACGTGTGGCGAGACGCGAACGTCCAGCCTGTTTTACCCTTCACGAACTTCGGCATGCGCCAGAGCATCTTATTGTGGCTCTTGAGCTTAAGCGTCTTGCCGTCGGACCCGCGGATTTCGGCCTCGAGGATCCCCATCCGTTCGTCGATCCTCTTGTCTCGGAGCGCGTGGCGCATCAGCGTGGAGAGGTCGTAGGCGGTGGTGTACTGCTTGCGCTTCTTGTCCGGAAGGCCCGAAGCGTTCACGAATCGGGTGCCTTTCATCCCGAGCCGCGCGGCCTTGGCGTTCATGAGCCCGGCGAATGCGATCTCGGAACCGGCCGCCCCTTCCGCGAGGGCCACTGCCGCGTCGTTCGACGACGACACGAGCGCGGCGGTGACGAGGTCCCAAACGCGGTACTCGGCCCCAAGCGTGAGCCCGGCCTTGCTCGGCGTCGCGTTCACGGCGTTCCGCGAAATCCGGATCCGCTTCTCGGGATGCATGCGCTCAAGCGCGACGACGACGGTCATTACTTTCGTAGTGGACGCCGGAGGCAGACGCAAATGGGGGTTCTTCGAATAGAGGATGCGGCCGGTCGAGACGTCGAGCACCGCGGCCGCACGGGCCGTGAGCGAAGGAATGCGGGTGGCAGCCGGAGCCGGCGACGGAAACAGAAGCGAAAGGACGAGAAGCGGTAGGAACGCGGCGGTCGCGAATCGGCGACGGAGCCTCATCCGGTCAGAATTGCCTGCTGAGGGCGGGGTCGCCGTCTTCGTTGAAGCCGAGCGTCGTCGTGTCGTCGAAGCGGAGCCCGAACTTGTCCTCTTCCTTCTTCGCGTAGAGCGAGAAACCGCCGAGCTCGGAAGAATCGACCGAGACGTCTGTGTTGCGTGCGGCCGCCGTGCGCGCGGCCAGGAACGCGAAGCCCGCTACGGCGAGGCAGAAAAGAGTTTTCGTGCGAAGCGTCACTTGCCGGCTTCCTTTTCCGTGGGCTCGACGGGCTGCTTCTTCCCGAATCGGTCGCGGGTGTAGCGGAGAGCACTGTCCTGTCGCTCGACATCTGGGACTTCCAGGATGTCGTGCATGTTCATGTGCGCCTTGCGTTCGAGTTTGTTGCGGGAGCGATGCGTGGTCATGGGGCCATTGTATCACCGCTTCCGGGCCGCTGCCAAGCTCCCGACTTTTTTTTCGCGGCCAATCTGTGCTAGAATACTTTTTCGAAACCGGCGGAGGGTTATGCTCGAAAAAATTTGCGACGTCTGCGGCGCGACCGAACAGGTCGAAATCGAAACTGTCACCAACGTGATGCCCCAGCCCGATGAGATGTACCCCGTCCTCCTCTGCGCCAAGCACAAAAAAGCGCTTCAGGACAAGCTCCTGGACATCACGCTCGACAAAGCCGGCAAGCTCAGTTTCGTCCTCAAGAAGAAAAGCTGACGGCTAACTGCCGCCGAGGTAGGCGCTCCGGATCTCGGGGCGCCTCTCGATTTCCCGGGCGTCCCCTTCCAGCACGATCCTTCCCGTTTCCAACACGTAGGCCCTTCCCGCGACTTTAAGCGCCATGCGCGCGTTCTGCTCGACGAGAAGGATCGTCATCCCGTCGCGGTGAACCTCTTCGATTAGACGGAAAATCGCCGACACGAGGATGGGCGCGAGCCCGAGCGACGGTTCGTCGAGGAGCAGCATCTTCGGACGGGACATGAGCGCCCGGCCAATCGCGAGCATCTGCTGCTCGCCTCCCGAAAGCGTGCCGGCGCGCTGTTTTTCGCGCTTCTTGAGGATCGGAAAGAGCCCGAAAACGCGCTCCATGTCCTTTTTCACCCCGTCCGCGTCCTTCCTGAGAAACGCGCCCATTTCGAGGTTCTCGAGAACGTCGAGCCTTTGAAATATTTTCCGGCCCTCCGGAACGTGCGAAAGACCCAGGCGCACGATCGCCTGCGGAGAAAGGGCGGAGACGTTTTTTCCTTCGAACTTGACCTCGCCCGTCGTCGGTCGCACGAGGCCCGAGATCGTCTTCAGGACCGTCGTCTTCCCCGCCCCGTTCGCACCCAGGAGCGCGACGATCTCGCCCGGCTTCACAGAAAACGTAACGCTCTTCAGGCACTCGACCTTCCCGTAACGCGTGTGGACGTGGTTCACTTCAAGCATCGGCCACTCCCAGATACGCCTCGATCACGCGCGCGTTGCAGCGCACGCTCTCCGGCGATCCCTCCGCGATGCGTTCCCCTTCGTCCATCACGACCACGCGGTCCGAGAGGGGCATCACGACCTTCATGTCGTGCTCGATGAGGAGGATCGCGGTGCCCTTCTCGCGGATTTTCCGCACGAGCACGGCGATTTCTTCTTTTTCGGTGGGATTCATTCCCGCCACCGGTTCGTCGAGGAGGAGGAGCTTTGGCTCGCAGGCGAGCGCGCGTGCGATCTCGAGGCGTTTCTGTCCGCCGTACGGCAGGTTCGCCGCGATCTCGTTGCCCGCGCCGCTCAACCCGATGAAGTGTAGAAGCTCTAGGCTCCGTGCGAGAATCATCCGCTCCTCGACGTGGTAGCGGCGCGTGCGCAGAACCGCGTCGAGAAACCCGGAACGCGTGCGCGTGTGGAAACCGATGGCCACGTTCTCGAGGACAGTCATGTTGCGGAAGATGCGGAGATTCTGAAAGGTGCGCGCGACGCCGCACTCGAGAATCTTGTTCGGCGACAGTCCGTCCAATCGCCGCTCGCCCTCGCGGAAGAGGATCTCCCCCGAATCGATGGACACGAGGCCCGTCACGCAGTTGAAGAAAGAGGTTTTACCGGCTCCGTTTGGGCCGATCAGCCCGACGATTTCGCCTTCACCCACCGTAAGGCTCATGGCCTTCAGCGCCACGACGCCGCCGAAGCGCTTGGACACCGAGCGCACGTCAAGAATCGGCATCGACACCCTCCTCTTCTGCGTGTTTCTTGCGTTTGCCGAGCTCGCGCCGGATCAGCTGGCCTCCGAGTATCCCCTGCGGCCGGAAGATCATCATGAGGATCATGATCACGCCGAAAAGAAGCATGCGGTACGACGCGAAGCCGCGTAAAAGCTCCGGAAGAATGCCTAGGACGAGCGCCCCAAGGGCGGCGCCCCAAATGTTCCCGAGGCCGCCCAGGACCACCATGGCGAGAATGAGCACCGAGAGGACGAAGTCGAAGCTATCGGGGCTCACGATCGTCTGTTTGGACGCGAACACGGCTCCCGCCATTCCCGCGATGAAGGACGAGAGGCCGAACGCGGTCAGCTTCACACGGAGCGCCGGAACGCCCATGCAGCCCGCGGCGAGCTCGTCTTCGCGTATCGCCACCAGCGCACGGCCGATCTTGGAATCCGAGAGCCTAAAAAGAACCCACGCCACGAGCGCCACGAGCGCGAGCGTGAGGTACACGTAAGGCGTCGCGTTGATGGAGAACTTATAACCGAAGAAAGTCGGACGGTCGATGCCGAGAAGGCCGTTCGGCCCGCCGGTCCACGCGTCCAGGTTATTGAACGCGATGCGCACGATCTCGCCGAAGCCGAGGGTCGTGATCGCCAGGTAGTCGCCGCGGACGCGGATGGACGGCATGCCGATGAGGAGGCCAAAAGCCATCGAAACGAGGCCCGCTGCCGGGAGCCCGAGCCAGAAGGGACACCCCGTGTGGATATTCAGGAGCGCGTACGCGTATGCGCCGAGTGCGAAGAACGCCGCGTAGCCAAGATTGAGAAGACCCGCGAACCCGACGACGACGTTGAGCCCCATCGCGAGGATCGCGTAGATGCCGACCGTTGCCAGAAGATCCATGTGGTAGGCGTTTTTGTCGAAGAGCGGAATGAGCGCGAACGGGAAAAGGACGAGGAAAACGCGCGCCAGATGGGATTTTCTCAGGCGGTCCCGCAGCGCTTCCATCGTCAGACCTTGTCGGGGAGGTTTTCCCCGAGGAGCCCCGACGGCTTGAAGATGAGGACCGCCGCCAGGAGAACGAACGCGAACACGTCTTTCCACTCCGAAGAGACGTACCCCGCGCCCAGGCTCTCGAAGACGCCCAGGAGGATTCCCCCGAGCATCGCGCCGGGGATACTCCCGATCCCTCCGAACACGGCCGCGGTGAACGCTTTGATTCCCGCGAGATAACCGTCGTGGAAATTGATGCTGCCGTAGTAGATCGCGAAGAGGCCGCCGCCTACCGCCGCGAGCGTCGAACCGAGCACGAAAGTCTGGCGGATCACGCGGTTGGGCGAAATACCCATGAGTTCGGCGGCCTCGGCGTTCTCGGCGACGGCGCGCATCGCTTTTCCCGTTTTCGTGTTCTTCACGAACCACGTGAGGAAAATCATGAGCCCCGTCGCGACCGCGAAGATCACGATTTGGACGAGCGAAAGGGAGAAAGTTCCCACGTCGAAGCGGACCGGAGGCACGATATCGGGCACGCTCTGCTCTTTGGAGCCGTAGATCAGCATGACCGCATTTTGGAGGAAGAAGGAGACGCCGATGGACGTAATGAGCGCCGTGAGTTTGGGGGAACCGCGCAGCGGCTTGTACGCGGTGCGCTCGATCGCCGCGCCCAGAAGCGCCGACCCGAGCGCCGAGACGGCGAACGCCGCCGGAAGTGCAGCCCAGAACGGAAAGCCCGAAAACGCCAGGATCGCGGAGAGCGTGAGGTAGGCGCCGACCATGAACACTTCGCCGTGGGCGAAATTGATGAGCTGGATGACGCCGTAGACCATGGTGTAGCCGAGCGCGATCAGCGCGTAAACCATGCCGATCGTGAGACCGTTCAGGAGCTGCTGGAGAAAAAGCTCCATCGAACGGGCGTTAGGCCGCGGCGGCGGCCGGTGCCGCGGAGGAGGCGGGCTTGAACTCTTCGATGAACTGGAACTTGCCGTCCCGGACCTGGAAAATACCGACCGACTTGCCCACCGCATCGCCGCGGGCGTCGAAATTCACGGGCCCCAGGATGCCGGGGAAATCTTTCGTCTTCTTCATCTCGGCAAGGATCGCCTCGCGGTCGTTCTTGCCGGCGCGCCGGATAGCGTCGATGAGGACATTCGCGGAGTCGTAGGCGTACGCCGCGAAAGAACCGATCTCGCCGTAGCGCGCTTCGTAACGCGCGACGAAGTCTTTGGCGTCGGGGAGCGATCTCGGGTCCACGCCGAGCATCGTGGCGTAAACACCCTCCCCCGCCGGCCCCGCGAGCTTCGGAAGCGACGGATCGAAAATGCCGTCTCCCGCCATCCATTCGGTCTCGAGGCCCACTTTTTTCGCTTGCCGAAGGAGAAGCGCCATCTCGGGATAGATTCCGCCGAAGAAAACGAGCTCGGGCTTCGTGGATTTGATCTTCGTGAGGAGGGGGGTGAAATCCTTCTCGCCCTGCGTGACGCCTTCGCGCCGGATCACTTCCCCGCCGCCCGCTTTGAATGATTTCTCGAACTGATCGGCCAGCCCTTTGCCGTAGGTCGTCTGGTCGTCCAGAATCACGATGCGCTTAAGCCCCAGCTTCGCAACGTAGCTAGCCGCCGCCGGCGCCTGGACGTCGTCGGTCGGGCAGACGCGGAAGAACGTGTCGAAACCCTGCTTCGAAATATCCGGATTGGTGGACGCGGGGCTCACTTGCGCGAGCCGCGCCTCGTGATAGATGGCGGAAGCGGCCTTCGTGCAGCTTGAATTGAAGTGGCCGACGACGGCCGCGACGGCCGGATCCGCGGCGAGTTTGTTGGCGGCGAGGACGGCCTGCGTGGGGTTGTGCTGGTCGTCGAGCGGGACGAGCTTGAGCTTCGCGTTTCCGAAAACGGGCCCTTTGACGTTGGCGTCCTCGATCGCCATGAGCGCTCCCTGCTGACAACCGATGCCGATGTACGCCTGGTCGCCGGTGAGGGGCGCGACGAGTCCGATGGAAACCGTCTCGTCGGCGGCGGCCGGTACGCACACGAGTGCCGTTATCGCCAGAAACGCGGCCGCACGATGCGTCATTTGCCGGCCTTCGAGCGCTTGAGGCTCCGGAGAACGACCTCGAGCACCTGCTCCAGCTCTTCGAACGCGCCCATCTTCGAAAAGAAGCCGGAGATGTTGAGTTCCTTGGTTTTATGGATCATCGCGTCGTCCGCGTGCGCGGTGACCATGACGACCGGGATGGTTTTGTTGAATTCGCGGATCCTCGTGAGCACTTCTACCCCGTTCATCACCGGCATCTTGAAGTCGGTGAACACGATGTCCACGCGTCCGGATTTCACGATGTTCACGCCGGCTTCGCCGTCGCCCGTCGTCACGACGTCGTATCCCTTGGATTTCATCCAGAAGGCCATGGTCTCGAGGAAGTCGGGCTGGTCGTCGATAAAGAGGATTCGGATCGCGTCGGACATTTGTTTTTTACTAGCCTCCCGCTTGGCGCTGCTTGACCGGTAAGGTGCACGTGAAGGTCGAACCCTTCTTCGACTCGCTCTCCGCCCAGATCTTTCCGCCGTGCCGTTCGACGATCTCTTTGGTGATCGAAAGGCCCAGCCCCGTCCCTACGATCCCCTGCTGGTCGCCGAACTGCTCGAAGCGCCCGAAGAGCTTCTTCATGTTCTCCGGAGTCATGCCGACGCCGGTGTCCGAGACGCTGAGAAGAACAGCCGTGCTGTCGGCGGCCCAGGCGGTCTTCACGGTGATCGTGCCCCCGTTGGGCGTGAATTTGATCGCGTTTCCGATGAGGTTGTTCAGAACCTGCGTGATCTTGTCCGGATCGACCGGAACCTCCGGGAGGCTCTTGTCGAATTGGCGCGCGATCTTGATGTCTTTGGTCTTGGACCACGTCTCGAGTGCGTCGCAGACGTCCGCGGCGACCCGGTCCAGGCGGGTCGGCACGATTTTGAGCCGGTAGGTTCCCGATTCGATCTTCGCCATGTCGAGGAGATCCTCGACGAGGCGGTGGAGCTGTCCCAGGTTCCGCGAGACAATATTGAGGAATTTTTCCTGATCGCTCGAAACGACTCCGGCGGCGCCGCTCGACAGAAGCGTCATCGCCTTCTGCATCGCGACGATCGGCGTCCGCAGCTCATGCGTGACGTTCGAGACGAAGCGGTTCTTTACCTCGTCGAGTTCTTTTTGCTTGGTGACGTCAGTGAGGACCTTCACCATGCCGACCGTCTGCCCGTTTTCGTTCTGGATGACGGCGCTGGACGACCGCAGAATGCGGCGCGTGTTCTCGTCCTTCGACCTGAATTCTATCACCTTTTCGGAGCCGTCGCTAGAATCGCGGGTCAGCGAAACCATCACGTCGTCGCGGCTCCCGTCCAGGATGGACTGGCCGACCTTTTTCTCTTTCCCGAGCAGCTTTTCGGCCGACGGGTTCATGAGGAGGACTTCGCCCTTGTGGTTAACGACCACGACGCCCTCGGCGATCGACTTCACAACCGCTTCGGTCGTCTTCTTTTCGATCTCGGACTTCTCGTACGCCTTCTGCGTCTCGACGAACTTCTGCTCGACTTCCTTGAACTGGCGTTTCACGGCGTCGACTTCGCGCCGCTTCTCCTGTTCGACGACTTGGTATTTGACGGAGTACTCCTGCTTGATCTCCTGCAGGAGGTTATGGGTTTCCTCTTCGACGATCTTGGAGAGAGCTTGGACGGTTTCTTCGGCGTGTTCGGCGCGGATGGGGAGCTTTTTAATCTTCTCGCGGACGTCGGAGGGGACCTTGGTCGTGTTGACCTCGATCCGCTGGACGTCGAGGACGTCGATGTCGAGCTTGTTTTTGACGTGGGCGGTCTTATAAAGGACGAGCGCGGCGATGAGGCCGATTCCCGCCGCCATGCCGATGAGGACGGGAAGCGAGGTGCCGCCCGACTCCACCGCTAAAAAAAACGGCATCCGCTATCCTCGGACGAGGACGATTTCGCCGCAAGCCGAGCGGGCGCCCGCGTTTCCGGCCGGCTGCGCGAAGTCGTCGACTTTCTCGTGGAAGACGACCGCGCGGCCCCCGACCGAATACTTGCCGCCGCTGAGCGTGAGACCAGGAACAAGCGCTTCGTAGCTGCCGCTTCCGTCGGCGCCGACTTCGAAGTTACCGAGGTCGCCGGCGTGGGCCTGCAGGAGGCCGTCTTTCAGGAGATGGCCGTGGTGAACGCCGTCTGGATTATAGTGGTCTCCCGCGGCTTTGCCGGAGTCGGCGCAATCGCCGAACTGATGGACATGGAAGCCGTGTTTGCCCGGGGAAGCGTTCCGGACGGTTCCGGTGACTTTGAGCCCTTCGGCGGTTTCCTGGAAAGTGATCTTGCCTTCGAGCGTGGAGCCGGGAGCGGTCCCGCGAAGGTGCGCCGTGCCCGTCTCCACGGTGTCCGCCGATGCGGGCCTGACGGCCGCCACGGATGCGGCGGCTAAAAACGCGATAAAAAGTTTTTTCATGTTTTTTTCTCCTTTAGCACCCGCTCGATTATACAACGAAAGGAGGGTGGCCGATAAAAAGATTGGGGGCGGGAAACCGGGTCTCGGCTTTCCCGCCCCAAAGAACGGTTATTTCGGGAACGAATACTTCTAGCTTACGAAGCCTTCATCTCCGGGAACGACTTCTTCGCGACTTCGCTGACCTTCTTCGCGAGGTCGGGGTTCGTGCCTTCAAGCGCCGCGGACGCGTCCATCAGGGTCTGCGCATCGGCGTTGTTGTGGTCCATGCCGCAGCCGGCATAGGACGGGGCGACGAACGAGAACGTAAGAACCAGGACGAACAGAGACGCAAAGATCGACTTCATGCTTCCTCCTTGTACGGTGTGGAACCCCTTACGATACCCGGACCGGGTTCCTTCGGTCCAGTCTTGTAGCCGCTTCGAACCGAGACGGCTTCAGCGGCAAATTGTAGCGAAAAAGGCCCTTTTTTGCAAGTACCGGGAATGCGTATCCGGGTGGGTTCTGTTTACAATGCTTAATAATATATAACAAATATTTACAAAAGTCAAATCAACCGAACCTCTCCCAAGCGTTCGTATTTCGAGCCGGCGGCCGAGGGAAGGCTCTTGAATAAGGCCACGGAAGCCGGCGAAAAAGGCGGAATATCCTTGAAAGACGCCTGCTGAAGCCGGCGGACCATGGCCTCGACCCCCCGCTCGCTGCGCACCCGGCCCAGGGTCAAATGCGCAACGAAGGGACGCGTTTCGTTCGGCCATCCGGCCACCTCGAACGCGCTGGCGACCCGTCCGGCGAGCCCTGTGAATCCCTCGGTCCCCTCCGCGACGGCGGCCCAAAGAGCTTCCGGCTTCTCCCAATCGGGAAATGCGCCCCCGCCGCCGAACCGCACCTCGAAAGGACGGACACCCTCGCAGGCCTTCCGCACCGCCTCAAGAGCATCCGGCATCCGGCCAGGGGCGACGTCGCCGAGAAAACGCAGCGTAAAGTGAAGGTTCGGCGTTTCGGTCCATTTGACGTCCGCGGCCTGCTTTTTAAAGCCTTCGATGCGCATGCCTAGCGCCGCGCGTACCGCGAACGGCGGCTCGACCGCTATGAACGTACGGACCGGAGTGTTGGGATCGGTGGTCAGCACCATGGGTTCCGGTTCTCCAGATAGTTGAGGATCGCCTTCCACGAGGCGAGTTTCTTGGCGTAAGAAACGGTATTCAATGGACTCGTCGAAGGGAGACGGTACGCGGCGATGCGTATTTTATCCCCGAAGTACCTCCGGTAAACGGCTTCCGCCTTTCCCCCGTTCAAAAAAATCGTCTGGATCTCGGGGCTCTTCTTTAAAAACCGGGGGATGTCGTTCGGAACGCCGCTTTGAATGGTGGCGTCGCTCGAACCTTCGCGCGTGCAGGAGCGGAGTACGTCCCACAGTGCGATCCGCCGTTCGCGCAAAACCGCCAGCCGGGCGTGGTAATCGCCCGGGTCGGGCGTTTCCAAAATTTCGAAAACGATCTTCCAGAAATGATTCTGCGCGAAGCCGTAATACTCCCTCTTCTCGAGCGAAGCCGTTCCCGGCATGCTTCCAAGGATCAGGATGCGGGAACGCTCGTCTGCGACCGGCCGGAAGCTGCGAAGGGTTTGGCTCATGGCGGGGAAAAAAAAGGCCCCCGCCGAAGCGGGGGCCCGAAAACGCTCGTTACTGGACCGACTGGCCGGACACGTCCGCGGAAGCGTCCATGGAACCCGCGGCCTTCTGACCCGTGAAGTACGGCTCGAGGGCCGTCCAGGTCTTCGGACCGACCTTGCCGTCGACCTTGAGACCGCTCTGCTGCTGGAACGCCTCGATGGCCTTGCGCGAGCCGGGGCCGATCTTGCCGTCGATCGGACCGTTGTAGAGACCCGCATTCTTGAGCGCGGTCTGGATCTTCTGCTGATACGACAGCGACTCGTTGGCGACGGATTCGCCGAGAGCTGAGGCCGTCGGCAGGTTCGCCGCAAGCGGCGTCGACTGCGTCACCGGTGCGGTTTCGATCGGAAGAACCTCGATCGCTTGCTGCTGGTTCGTGCCCGAGGCCTGCGGAAGCTGAGCGAGCTCCTCGCTTCCGGACAACGAATCGAAGCCGGTTCCGGAAAGGCTGGCCTGATCGTTAGACTTCTTGCCACAGCCCGAAAGGGCCAGGGTCGCGCCGAGCAGCGCGACGAGAGCGAGACGGAAATGCATCATCGAGTCGTGTCCTTTTGTTGAGGTGGGGTCGGATCCGCGCCGGAGGATCATGGACGGCACTATACCGTGCGAGGACGCCCCCTGTCAACAAGGGTGCCGTGCGGAGTGCCCGGGAGGATTAAAAAAATATCTAATCCTCTTTCAATCGGCGTCTAAACGCGTTTTTGACAACCTGATTCTGGAAAAAACCCGAGATGATCGCTTTCTAAGCGGAAGACGTGCTAGCCAGGGTCAAAAAAATTCGGCGACCTGTATGAGCCGGTCGCCGAATTGAAACAGAGTTTGCCTTCGCTTCGTCAGTCTTCCAAGTCGTCGGACCAGACGGTGGGCAAACGGTCCAAATTGCTCCAGAAGTGAAATTCCGGAAGTTCTTGCTTGGTTTCCCGGAGGGGTCGAGCGTCTTTGATTCGCGGCATGGGCGGGGTTCTCCTTGAGTAAAGAGATGATACCGCACCGGGCCTTAAGGGAAGATTAAACGGGAATTAGAAAATTCTAATGCGCGTCCGTGCCGTTGGCCGAGGCGCCCGAGAAGACGTGGCGCACCGCCTCGCGGACCGAAAGAAGCGTCGGGGGCTTGGCGATCACGTAATCCACCGTGCTCGGCTCCTGACCTTTTGCCTTCATGATCTCGCCGAAACCGGTCAAGAGGATAATAGGCGTCGCAGGCGACAGACGCTTGATTTCGGCGGTCATCCGCTCGGCGGTATATTCGCCGGGCATGGCCCAATCGGTAACGACGAGATCGAAGCGGCCCGCCTCGAACTTGAGAAATCCTTCCCGCGCGTCGTCCGCGGTCGTCACGCGGTGGCCGTCTCCCGCGAAATACTCCTGCACCACGCGGCGCACGTTCGGCTCGTCGTCGACCACGAGAATATCCAGAGCTTTACCGATACCCGCCGCGGGGGCCTTGATGGGGCCGGCGGGCCGCGCGATTTCCTTCCACACGGGCAAGCGCATGACGAACGTCGTTCCCTTTCCGAGCTCGCTCTGCACCTCGATCGTTCCCTCGTGACGCTTCATGACGCCGTACACCATCGAAAGACCGAGACCGGTTCCGGCGGTTCCCTTCGTCGTGAAGAATGGTTCGAAGCAGTGCTTCCTCGCCTCTTCGCTCATGCCGTTGCCGGTGTCCGAAAGGTAGAGGCGGACGAAACCTTCCTCGGGCCAGCCTTTCAACGTGATCGCTCCGCCCTGGGGCATCGCGTCGACGGCGTTGAAGATCATGTTCGTCAGGACCTCGCGGAGCGCCGAGTCGTTGCCCGCGATTTTCGGCAGACCCTCGAGTTCCGTTTCGAAGCGGATGACCGCGCCGTTGGCCAGGGCCTGGTTCTTCCATTTCGGCCGCGTCAGGAGCACGGCCTGTTCGCAGATCTGTTTCAAATCCAGCGGCAGGAAAGTCTCCGCCTTCTGGCGCTTGCGGTAGAATTCACGCAGGCGAGCGACGATGTTCATCGCGTCCTTCGAAGCGGTGTTCATGATCTGGAGGTACTCGTTGACGAGCGTCTTGTTGTCGAGGTATTCGGGATGGTTGAGGAGAATCTCGCTGAAACCAAGAACCGGCGTGAGCGCGTTGTTGAAGTCGTGGGCGATGCCGCTCGCCATCTGGCCGAGCGCCTTCAGGCGGTCCTCGTCGACGGCGCGGGCCTGGGCGGTTTTCAGCTCCGCGCGCTCGCTCGCCTCTCGAAGCGCGCGCGTCACCGAATGCGGGAGGCGAGAGAGCTGGTGATGGAAAACGTAATCGGCGGCGCCCATCTTCATGACGTCGACGAGCGATTCCTCGTGGATCACGTCCGAGACGAAGATGAACGGAACATCCGTACCCCGCGTACGGAGAGTCTCGAGAGCGGCACGGCCTTCCGCCGCTTCGAGCGCGTAATCCGAGAGGATCAAGGCGGGTTTGAACGAATCGAGTGATGAGACGTAATCCTCGTGCGTCTCGACGCGGCGGGTCTCGAAAAGATCGCCTCCCTTGGCCAGCTCGGCGAGGATCGCGGGTGCGTCGGCCGCGGAGAGAAGCAGAAGAATGCGAATCGGATCGGCCATCGGGAGAAGCTCCTTTCAAGCTTCTTAAGTTTACCTGAGTAACCCCTAAAAAGCCATGCGGCGGGTTACCGGAAAACCGCCGGTGGAGGCACCTGGTAGGCCTCGAAGGGCCCTCCCAGGAGGACATCGCCTTCCGAAACCACCCAGGCGTGCGCGTCGTAAGAGCCGCCCGCGCACCGAAGGCCGATATGAATCTCAGCATCGTATCCGGAGGCACCCAAAAGCCGGTAAGCCGCGAGTGAGCGCGCGAGGCATCCTCGCTTCCCCGCCAGACGCGCGGCGGCGGCTTCGACCGCCCACACGACCCGTCTGCGCGCGTGACGTCTAGAGCGGGGCTTGGCCCGGAATGCCTTCGCGGCGCGTCCGGGCGGCAGAACGGCCGACGCCGCCCGTGCCAGGAGGACGGCGGCGGCGGCCTCGGCCACGAGCGCTTTCTCGCCCGGAGGCAAAGCCAGAAACCGTTGGAACGTCGCGCGGAAACGTCGAATCATGAAGGAATTATAGCGCATCGGGTCTATTTATGGGATTTCGCCCATTCTGAGCTCGAGACGAGGCTTGCGCCGTGGCTGCGCGGAATGCTCGCCGGTGAAATCGAGCGGCGGTTCGAAGCGGGGGTTAGCGCGCCGTCAGGCGCAGGTCTTAACGGTTCCGACTTGCTCGATCGACGTGAGCTCGAGGCCCGACGCGGGACGAATGCCTTCGAGACCGGACGAGTTCGCGTCCAGCGCGAACCCCGCCTCGACCACGATCGTCTCACCCGTTGGGGTACCGTCCGGCGAAAGACCCGAAACCTCGATCGCGTCGTCTCGCACGGCGAACGAACTCCCGTTGCCGCCCGACTCCGCCGAAAACTGAGTGCCACGGACGGCCGCGATCGCGGTCGGCGTCTCGACACGGAAGGACGACTCCGCCGGCAGTTTTTCCAGATTGAAAAGGATTTTTCCGCCGGCGAGCCGGACCCGCATCGAACCTTTCTTGGGATCGGCGATCGCGCATTCGGTCTCCGGCATCACGCGGCAGCCCGCAACTGCGTTCATCGTGAAGTCGGCCGTCGCGCCCGGCGCGGTCTTGACGACGTCGCCCTCGGAAAGACGCGTGCCGGCCTCGGCTGGAAAAGTCTGGGTTCCGCGTACGATCGTGACACCGCCCTCGACGCGCGTGACTGCGGCGTCTGTGGTCTCCGCGAACGCGGGCCCCGAAGCCGAGAGCGCGAAGACCAAGAGGGCGGCGGCGCGCACGGCGCTCAGACTCCGCACGGCTGAAAGGTCTTCGTATCGAGCGCGGGGACGTCCTGCGATTCAGGGGCTTCGGCCTGCGCCGCTTCGGTGCCGGCCTCTTCGGTCTCGCTCTCCTCTTCCTCTTCGCCTTCCACTCCCGCGCCTTCCTCTTCCCCGTAAAGGGACGTGACGAGGTCTTCGATGCTATCGCCGCCGACGATGCGGCCGCCCGCGAGAGTGAGGCCGCCGACGCTAGTGATGGCCGCCACGATTCGCGTCACAAAACCCGGGAGGGGCGTGATCGAGATCGAATTGTATGTCGCCTCGATCGGATCGGCCGACGTCCCGACCGTTCCGCCGGCGATGAGCGTGAGATGATCCCCCGAAAGATTGAGATCGGCGCCGTTGTTGTCGAGAACGTCGTTGCCGTTGGATGCGGTGACCGTGATGTCGTCGCCGGCGATCACGAGATCCAGAAGCACATCACCGTTACTCGCCGTCATGACCACGTCCGCACCGGCCGTGATATTTCCGGTGTGGACAATCCCGAGTCCGACGCTGTCGGTGATGAAAACGCTTCCGCTCTTGGCTAGGACCGTGTCGATCGTTTTGGAAGACGTGCCGACCGACGAATCGATGGTGACGTCGCCCGAGTTAGCCGCGGCGTATTCGAGGACGATGCCGTCGTTCACCGTATCTTGGAGGTCCAAATGGATGCCGCCTGTGTCGGTGGTGGCTTCAATATTGACGGCATCCACGTCGAGGTCGGTTCCCACGCCGCCGCCGATCCCCGCCACCGCGGTAAGGACGAGCTCGAGCGTCTTAAACACCCCCGAATTGTTGTCCCGGATCGTTCCCCCGGTGGTCATACCGACATTCGTGTGGGTCGCCGTGATACCCGCCGAGATGAAAATATTTCCAGAGCCCGGAGATCCCAGGACGAGATCGGCCGCGCTGACGTTCTGGATCTCTTGCTCGGAGAGCTCTAAGACATCCGTAGCGTTGTCGGTCGACGAGCCCAGATCGATCGCCTCTCCCGTCGCGTTGGGCGCGAGCGTGACGGTCTGTCCGGTCGCCTCGATCTGGCCCACAATGCTTATCTTGTCCGTTTTATAGGAGTGCGTGCCGCTCAAACCGCGGATGATCACCGACGCAGGAATCGAAAGGGTCTCGTCGTTTCCCGTCAAAGCGAAGGAAATGTCGCCGCCCGCTTCGATGTCGTAGATCGCCGCGGTGTTCGTGAGCGTGACGTCGCCCGTCGCGGTCACGGTGAGGTCGTCCGCGGAAACGACGGCCTCCGCGAAACCGAGGGCTCCCGTCACGGCAAGCTCGATGTCTCCACCGCTTGAGGTGGTAAGACCCGTGACGCCCGTCCCTAAAACCGTTCCGCCGACGGAAGTTCCGGTCGTCGTAGCGACGTAGATGCCGCCGGCGCCCGCCAGCGCTTCGAGCTCCAGCACCGACACGCGCATCGGTGCGGAGGTCGTTCCGACTCCGCCGCCTGTGGACGTCGTTTCCAAGATCGCGCCGCTGCCGCTGAGCAGGGACGTGGACGTCCTACGCAGAATGTCCCCGCCGGAGGTGGGGCCGTAATTTTGAACGTGGATTTCGTTGCCGATCGCGGACACGTTGTTCAACACGATGTCGCCGCTCGTGGAACCCCCGTCCATCTTGATCACGATATTGGCTCCCGGGCCGGATGAAATTTCCGTTCCGTCCTCCATGAGAAACTGGGCCGCGCCGGCGTCGCGGTTCGCCGAGAGCGCGCTCGAGTCGTTGGCCGTCAGCGTGATCACCCCACCCGTCGTGGTCAGCGACGAACCCTGCCGCAGGATGATGCTGCGGCCAGCTTGCATCGTCAGGGCGACGCTTGTGTTGGTCATAACGACGTCGATGTCCTGCGCGACGACGATGTCGTTGTTGGCCTGGAGCGTGACGTTCGTCGACTGGCCGGCTAAAACGTCCTTGTCGATGGAGACGTCGGCCGTGGCGTTTGCAGCGAAAAACTGCGGCGGCGTGACGATCGAGCCGCTGTCGTCGATGGTGATGTTCTTTGGGTCGAGAAGGAGCGTGCCGAATTCGCCGAGCGGGGCGCGCGTGTCGACCGAACCGGAAAACCACAGCGCTTCCTTGCCGGAGACTTCGACGAAGCCGCCGTCTCCGCCGCTTGAGCCGCCGCGCGCGGAGACGCGTCCTTGGAAATTCATCGTACGGTCGGCCCAAAGGACCACGGTGCCGCCGTCGCCGGAATCGATCGCGTCGGCTTTGAGGGTCGTTTCCGGTCCGGCGTAGCCGTAGGACGCGTTGGCCAGAGCCGGGTCCGCGCCGCGCAAGCCGCCGCCGACGTAGGCCGTGCCGCCGCCCGCCGCGCCCGAAACGTCGACCGAGGCTGTGTCGAAGAGCCCGGTCTTCTCACCGAGAATTTGCACCGTGCCGCCGGTTTCCCCCGCTTCAAGGCCCTTCGCCGAGATCGTTCCTTGGCCTGCTACGGCGACGATGCCCTCGGATCCGCCGTCCAGGATCACGACGCCGTTTTTCGTGCCCACGGAGTTCGCCTCGATCACGCCCGTGTGGTTCACAACGCGGTCGAACGCGCCCTCGGCCGCGCGGGCGCTTAAGATCACGAGACCCCCTTCTGCCGCGAGTGTCCCGGCGTTCGAAAGCGCGGCTTCGCCGGGGGCCACGGAGGCCGGAGCGTTCATTTCAACCGAAACGAGCCCTTCGGCGTCGAGCAGGAGCCGCGCGGAACCGCCTGCCACGAGCGCGATGGCGCCGCCGGGAGCCGAGATCGTGCCTTCGTTCGAAACGGTGTTCCCGACCAGCGCCGCATACCGGCCCGCCGTGATGTCCCCGCGATTGACGACGCCCGCCGAGCCCGCGCCGAAGGCGTAGTTCCCGGAAAGGAAGTCCGCGTTCGAAATGGGGAGAGCCGACGCGACGAGTCCCGGCGCATTCACGGAAGAACCCTGCCCGAAAAGCACACCGTTTGGATTCACGAGAAACACGCGGCTGTTCGCACTCATCGCGCCCAAGATTTCCGACGGCGATCCGCCGGTGACTCTGAAAAGCGCCGTGTGTTCGGGAGAGGCTTGGAACGAGCGGATGGTTTCGCCGGCGGCGTTCGAGAAGGAAGAAAAAGCGCCGATCGCGCGGTCGGACGAATGGATATCGTAGATCGAGCCGTTCTCCTCAATGCGGATCGATCCGCTCTCCGCGTGAGTGAACGAGGGGTTGGCGGAAACCGGAGACGCCGTGAACGCAAGAAAAGCGACCAGCAGTACGCCCGCGATTGTTTTCATGCACGCGCTCCTATCAAAGGAAATCGTACGACACCGTGAAGTAAAACGCCTTGTCCTTGCCGTCGAGTGGCCGGTCGCCCAGCGGCACCGCCCATTCGAGACGGCCGTAAAGTTTTTCGGCGAGACGCACGCGCACGCCCGCGCCGGCGCCCGCGAGATCGTGGCTCTTCTTTTCTCCGGCGAGAGGCCGCTTCAGCGTCGCGGTTCCCGCGTCGGCGAAGAACACAAGCTCGAACTGCTTTTCGGCCGTCGTCTCGGCGAACGGAAGACGCCAGTGGTCCGGCAGGAATGAGGCCGGGAAATAAACGTCGAACGAAGCGAAGGCGCCGTGGTCGCCGAGGTACTCGCCTTCCTGGTAGCCGCGCACCGAGCGGGCACCGCCTAGACTGAGCTGCTCGGACGGCGTGAGCGGGTCCGGAGTGAGCTGGGCCGTACCGCGCGCCGTCAGGTACGCCGTGCCCGGAAGTTTGTGTAGGCGGATCGCCGTGCCGCGCCACGAGAAGAATTCGCCGCCCGTTCCCAGCCGGGAGGTCGCGGTGTCGCGTTCGGCGGAAGCGCCGAGGAAATCGGCGATGCCGTAATTGAAACGGCTCGTCAATTGGGTGATGCCAGCCGCGTCAGGACGCTTCGCGCGGAACTCGAGGTTCGGAACGCTCAAATCATCTTTGCCGGTAACGAGACCGAGGAGCTTATTCTCAACGTGCTTCACGTCGAAACCGAGCGTGCCTTCCACCTCGAGCGGCCCGTCGGCGTAGAGGGGTTTCGTCACGTACGCGCGGTGCGTTCGGGCTTTACCCTTCACTTCGAGCGCGGAAAATGTGCCGCCGACGTCGACGTTCGCGTGGGAATAGGCGTATCCGGCACGCATGTCGCGCCCAACGGGCACGCTGTACCCCGCGCCGAACGCGTCCACGCCCTTTCCAAGCTGGACGCTGCCTTCGAGCCGGTCCATATGCCCCGTGAGATCGTCGTGGCGGGCGCCGAGGCCATAGCGGTAAAAGCCGGTGTTTTTCGTTCCCGCGTTGGTGAGCTCACCTGTAACGCGGTAAGGGACGGTTTCTTTCACTTCGACGCGCAGGTCCGTCGTGCCGACCGTGTCGCCGGGTTCGAGGACGGCCTTGGCGCGCAAGCCGCCTTCGGCGTTCAAACGGTCCAGGTCGCGGCGAATCGCATCCTGCCTCAGCACGTCGCCGGGGCGGAGCGAGAAGCGGTCGCGGACGGAATCGGGTGAACGACGTTTCGTTCCCGCGACTTCGATTCGGCCGAGGCGGCCTTCGAGCACGTCCACTTTCAGCACGCCCCCGGCCATCTGCTGCGGCGGGACGTACGCGTAAGCCGCGATGTAGCCTTTGGAGCGGTAATGGCGTTTGATTCCTTCGACCGCCGCCCGCACGTCATCCAGCGAGACGGGACGCCCGAAGAGCGGTTCGACGTAGGGAAGCAGTTCGGAATCGGGCAGGGAAAGGTTTCCGGAAAAACGCACGTCGGTGACCGGAAAACGCTCGGACGGCGCGGAAGAAACGGGCCGTGCGGGTTCGTCGGGCGCTTCGACGGCAGGCACGGGTTCCGCGGTCGCCCTTACGTCCCGGCGACGGTCTTCGGAAAAGCGAGCCTCTTCGGCACCCGCCGTTTCACGCGAGGGCACAGTCTCGGCGCGGACGTCCGAAGACAAGAAGACCGTCGCCCCGATCGCGGCGACGGTCCAAGCGTTCATGAGGAGTCGAGTCGGCTTGGACATTTTCCTGACCTTACAAGAAAATGCAAATCTTGTCAATTTTAACTATTTCTTATCAGACCCCGCAAGAGACGGGGGGGTCTCTCCCGGGGGAGTTTTAGCTGTTGACAAAAAACCGTTTTCCGCGAAAAATAGGGGCTCATCCTTTCCGGCCCCATCGTCTAGTGGCCTAGGACACTACCCTCTCACGGTAGGGACAGGGGTTCGACTCCCCTTGGGGCTATTTTCGAAGCCGTCGGCTTAAAGCGCCGGCGGCTTGTTTTTCCTCCTATTAATAGCGTCCATTAACACGGGTTTTATAATCGGCTTGAAATCCGGTTCGCTTTTTTCTATAGTAGGGACTTCTCAAAAAAAAGGGCCCCATGTCCGTTCCGAATCCCAAAAACGCTCTCTGGCAGTTTCTCGACGACGACGCCACTTTCCGGTTTGCTTCCCCGGACTACGTGAGCCGGCTCTATTTCCCTCTCGCGAACGAGGCGGGCATCCTCTCGAGCATCACGCCTTCCCTGCATGGCGACGTGAAGACCGGGCACAATTCTTTCCTGCTTCCGCCCGTCACCGTAGACGATCTCCACAACACGCGCTCGGGCCGCAATTTCTGGGTCCACGTCGAAGGCCGCGGCGCGTGGTCGGCCGCGGGCGCGTCGGCTTCTCAGATCGCCGCCCGTTTCGCCCGGCCGAACGCGGAGAAGACCCACGTCGAAGCCGGTCTTCTCTGGCACAAAGTCACGCGCGAGAACGCTGACTGCGACCTGCGCTTCGAGACGCTCAACTTCGCCCCGGCCGGCAAGGACGCGGTCGAGGTCATGGTCGTCACGGTCACGAACGTCGGGTCGAAGTCGCTTAAGATCACGCCGACCGCCGCCGTTCCGATTTTCGCCCGCTCGGCCGACAACCTTCGCGATCATTACCACGTCACGAGTCTTCTGAACCGCTTCCTTCCCCACGCGCACGGCACGGTCGTGAAGCCCACGATGTCGTTCGACGAGCGCGGGCACAAGGTCAATGAGATGGTCTACGCCGTCGTCGGCACGACCGCCGAGGGAGAAGCGCCCGCGGGCATCTTCCACGCGCTTCCCGACTTCATCGGCGAGGGCGGCAACCTCGAAGCGCCGCGCGCGGTGATCGAGAATTGGCCCGCCCCCGTCAAAGACCGCCTTCCTCAGGGAAAATCGGCTGTCGGCGCGCTGCGCTTCCGCACGCGCACGCTCGGACCCCAAGAAAAGACGACCTACGTCGTTCTCCTGGGAGTCACCAAGCGAGCCGCCGACGTCGACGAATGGCTAAAAAACTACGGCTCGGCGGCGAAGGCCGAGACCGCGCTCCGGGCGAACAAGGCACATTGGAAAACCAAAGCCGACGCGATCCGCGTGCGCACCCACGACCGCGCGTACAACGGCTGGCTCCGCTGGGTCGGCATCCAGCCGACGCTACGCAAGCTCTTCGGCTGCTCGTTCCTCCCCGACTTCGATTACGGACGCGGAGGCCGCGGCTGGCGCGATCTCTGGCAGGACTGCCTGGCCCTCCTCCTCACGACTCCGTCCGAGGCGAAGCACCTTCTCGTGAACAATTTCAGCGGCGTACGCATCGACGGCTCGAACGCGACGATCATCGGCTCCGCCGCCGGCGAATTCATCGCCGACCGGAACAACATCACGCGCGTCTGGATGGACCACGGCGTATGGCCTTTCATCACGCTGGAACTCTACATCCACCAGTCCGGCGACATCGGTGTCCTCTTCCAGAACGCGCGCTACTTCCGCGACCGCCAGCAGTCCCGCGCGGCGAAGAAGGACGAATCCTGGACCGAGGAATACGGACAGGACCTGAAGGATAAAAAAGGCGCGGTCGTCGAGGGGTCGATTCTCGAGCACCTCCTCGTCCAGCATCTCGTCCAGTTCTACAACGTCGGCGAGCACAACCACATTCGCCTTGAAAACGCCGATTGGAACGACGGGCTCGATATGGCGCACGACCGCGGCGAAAGCGTCGCGTTCACCTGCATCTACGCCTCGAACCTCCGCCGCCTGGCCGCGCTCGCCGAGGAAGCCACCTCGCGCGCGGGCACGAAGAAAGTGACACTGGCCTCCGAGCTCCTCATCCTTCTCGATCGCGCCGGCTCGGACAAGGTCGATTACGATTCTATCGAAGCGAAACGCAAACGGCTCGAGAAGTATTTCGACGCGGTTCAGCCCGTGCTCTCGGGTAAAAAAATGGAACTGCCGGTGGCGAAGCTCGCAGAAGACCTGCGCGAGAAGAGCCGATTCCTCACCGAACACATCCGTCGCAAAGAATGGATCCAGACCCATGCGGGCGAGGGCCTCTACAACGGCTATTACGACAACCACGGACGCCGCGTCGAAGGGCAGTCCCCCGCCGGCTTCCGGATGTCGCTCGCGGGACAGACGTTCGCGATCATGGGCGGCGTCGCGGATCCGAAGCAGGTGGGCGAGATCTTCCAGACCGCCAAGCGCCACTTAAAGGACCGCGAACACGGGGGTTTCCGCCTCAACACCGACTTCAAGGAAATGCGCCTCGACCTCGGACGCGCTTTCTCGTTCGCGTACGGCGAGAAGGAAAACGGCGCCTTCTTTAGCCACATGGCCGTGATGTTCGCCAACGCGCTTTACCAGCGCGGATTCGTTCCGGAGGGGCGGGAGGTGCTCGACTCGATCTACCGGATGTGCCTGCGCACGGAAAAGAGCCGGATCTACCCGGGCGTTCCCGAATACTTCAATTCCGAAGGCCGCGGCTTGTACCATTACCTGACGGGATCTGCGAGCTGGCTTATTCTCACGGTGCTCACGCAGGTGTTCGGCGTGCGGGGGTTATACGGGGATCTTCTCCTGGCGCCGAAATTCACGCAGGAGGATTTCCGGGAAGGCGCGGAAATCGGGGTCGAAGCGCAGTTTGCGGACCGCCGGTACACGATCGTCTACCGGAACGCCAAACGCCTCTCGTACGAGCACTACGGCGTGACCGCGGTCTCCTTGAACGGTAAAGTACTAAAGGACTTGAAGCTCGACGGCAAAGAGGCCCTCATCCCGCGCGAGCTTCTTCTTAAATTTTCCCGCAAGGGCGAAAACAAGCTCATCGTCACGCTCGAGTAGTCTTCTTCTCGAGCTTCCGCCACACCCGCTCCGCGTCCAAGGAGCGCCCCGCGTTGGCGTAAGATGCCCCCAAATTTTTAAGTGTCTCCGGCGATTCCGGTTCGAGACGCAGCGCCGATTCGAGCGGCGGGATCGATTCCTCGTACCTCCCCAAAAGACCCAGCGCGGTTCCCCATTTCAGGAACAAGGCGAAATTTCCGCTCCCCCTCTCCGCCGCACGCGCGTACCGCTGCGCCGCGCCGGCGTAATCGCCCTTCGCGAATGCGAGCTCCCCGAGAGCCGCTTCGGCCGTCCCGTAATCCGGAGCCGCGCAAAGCGCCTCGTCGTAAAGCCGCCGGGCCTCCGCGACGTTCCCCTCGGACGCCGCGAGGGCGCCCAGCGAGACGAACGCCTGGGGTGAGCGCGGCCGGAGCGCGAGCGCGCGCTCGAACCGGTGCTTGGCGGCGGCACGGTCGCCCCGCGCGAGCGCGAGCTGTCCCGCTTCGAGCTCCACGTCCCAGGACCCGGCCTCCGCGCGCTCCACCGTCTCGAGCAGACGGCCCGCTTCCTCGAGACGGCCCTCGGAACGCAAGAGCGACGCCAGATTAAGACGAGCCTTCACGTTAGCGGGTTCGTACGAAAGGACGGTCCGGTACAACGTCTCGTTCCCGGTCCATGCGCGCGACGCCGCGGAAGCCAGGGGCGCGTATGCCGCGAGCGCAAGAACGGCGAGTGCAACCGCGCGCTTCGGTCCCCCGCCGAACGCGAGCGCGGCGAACGACGCCAAACCGGGGGCGGCGACGTAGAACCAATGTTCGGCCGCCGTGATGCGCCCGCCGCCGAAAAACCCAGAGAGCCACGGAAGCGGAAGGAGCGCCACCGCGAACCACGCGGCGGAAAAAAACGCGGCGCGGTCGCGGCGGACCCGTGCCGTGACGACGGCGGCTGCCGTCAAAAAAACGAATCCTGCCGCCCACGCGGCCAGTCCGTTTCCGGGGGCGAGAGTCCGCATCGGATGAGCGTCCGCGGGGAGGACGAAAAGGGCCGTCAAACGTCCGGCCGCAGCGAGCCCTTCGAGGAACGCGGGCGAATGCTCCAGGCCGCTTCCCGCGATGACCGCCGTGCGCACCACCACGTAACACGCGGCAGTAATAAGATACCCGGCGGCCGAAAAGAACGCACGGCGCGGCGCGGCGCTCGCAGTGAACCCCACGACGAGCGCAAAAAGAGGCAAGAGAAGCGCGCTCTCACGGCAAAACGCCGCGGGCAGAGCGAATACGAGCGCCGCGGCGTAATACCCGGTTCTTTTTTCCCGCAGGAACCGCTCGAAGCAAACGAGACTCGCCAGCGAAAAGAAAAGCGCGTCGAGAGCCGCCCGGCCCGAGACGTAAGCGACGGCCGCGGCGTGCAGCGGGCTCACCAGAAAAAGAAGCGCCGCCGCGAAGGCTGCGGATGGGCGGCCGAAAAGAAACGACAATAGAACGAAGAGAAGGAACGCGTTGGCGCCGTGCAAAAGCGCGCTTTTGACACGGTAGCCGCGCGGGTCGAGCCCGAAGACTCGGCGCTCGGCCGCGTACGAGAGCGTCTGTAGCGGGCGATAATAGCCGCTCCGGACTTCCGGAGCGTGGCGGTAAAGATCAGACGAAAAAATCTGGACGAGGTCGGGTTTCGCGACGAGCGGGTTTTCGACGACGAGATCGACGTCGTCGAACACGAATTTACCGCCGAAGGAGGGGGCGTAGACCAGGAGCGAGACGCTGGAGAGGAAGATGAACGCGAGAGCGGCCAAGGATCGCTTCATAAGAGGCATTGTAGCACCGAAAAAGAACGACGCCGTCCGGTTTTTACCCGGACGGCGTCTCGTATGGTGCGGAAGGAGGGATTTGAACCCTCAAGCCGTGAGGCACATGCCCCTCAAACATGCGCGTATGCCAGTTCCGCCACTTCCGCTAAACTTTCAAAATAGGACGGTCATTGTACCTTCCCCGTCCCCCGGAGTCAAACTCATGAAGAGCAAATGGCTGCCCCGCTAGGATTCGAACCTAGACAAGCAGCTCCAGAGGCTGCCGTGCTACCGTTACACAACAGGGCAATAATTCGTAACTACTAGAATTTTATAGAGTTATAACCGGTCTGGAAACCGGAGATTACAGATAGTCTAATGCACGTCCGTCCGAACGTCAACCTCTTCGATGGAATGCCGCCTAAAAAATCAGTGGCGGTTGGCCTTGCGGAGCCGTCCCGTGTTCGCTTCAAATTGTTCGATTAATTTTTCGAGACGGGCTCCGTCCGAAACAAGCGGAATGATCTGGCGCCAATTCTCGATCGCCTTCGCGTAGCGGCCTTGGTCGAAAAGCACCATGCCGTATTGGAAATAGGAAGTCACCTCGGCCTTCGCGATTCCGCCCGGCTTCTTCACTCCCTCGAGCTCGCGCAGCGTTTCCATGAGATCCCGGTTCGCCCGCTCGAGCGTCTCGATCAGCTCCGCCGGGACTTGGCCCGAAATTGCGGACGCCGCCTTTCGAGCGCGCTCAATTTCTTCGGAGAGCCGCCCGATCTCGCCGAGAAGGCTTTCGGCGCGTGCCGCGTCGGTATACGCCGCAGACGCGCGGCGCCAGGCCGCCAGCGCCTCGGCGGTCTTGCCCTCGTCGAAGAGACGGCGGCCTTCCCCGAAAGCGGCGAGCGACTCCGGTGAGACGACGGGGGCAGGCACGGTCGAGGCTTTGGCCACACGGGCCTCCAGCTCTTTCCGGGCGTCCGAAAGCGTGCCTAGAAGCTCCGCTGGCACCTGAACCGGAGCCGGAGCGACCGCGGCCGTGCGAAGTTTTTCGATTTCCCCGGAGAGCCGCTCGATCTCCGCGAGAATGCGCTCGGCGCCGGATGCGTCGGAGTAGGACGCGGCCACGGCGCGCCAAGCCTCGACCGCCTCCGATGTTTTACCCGCTTTGAAAAGCCTTTCCGCTTCGGCGAGCACGCCCTGCGTTCCGGCGGCGGGCTCCGGGGCCGCCGGGGGCCGAACGGCACGCGTTTCGAGTTCGCGGCGCGCGGCTTCGAGCGTTTCAAGGAGACGCGGAGGAGCCAAGGAAGCCGGCGGCGGGGTACCCGCGGATTCCGCCTCGCGGAGAGTTTTCAGATTGGAGCGCGCCATGTCGAGAAGCCGCGTGATGCGGTCCCCGTCCTCGAAGCGCGGGGCCAGACGCTCCCACGCGGCGAAGGCTTCTTCGTATTTTCCCTCGGCGTACAAAACTTCGGCGTCCTTCATCTCGCGATCGACGGCTTGGCGGCGTTCGGCGGCTCCCCGCTCCGCTTCGCTGCGGCCGGCGGAGACCTTTTCGGCGGCGGCGCGCAGACGATCGTTGACCTCGACCAGCCGAGTCGCGGTTTCTTCAGAGGAGCGCAGTTTTTCGTCGGCGGAGGGCGCGGCGGCGGCGTCTGCCGCCTCTTTGAGCGCGGCGAGTTTCTGACGAAGCTCATACTCTTCGGGAAGCACGGGAACGATCTTTTCCCATTCGCGGAACGCGCCCGGGACGTCGTCTGCGTCGTAGGCCGCAAGACCCGCGCGATAGGTCTCGCGGACCGCCGCCAAACGCTCTTTTTCTTCGGCCGTCAGCGACGGTTCCGGGTCGGCGAACCGCGACTTCGATTTCGCTTTTTCAAGAAGATCGGCCATCTCCCCGGCCATCTTGGACAGTTCGGACGCGTACGGCGTCTTTAGCCTCTCTTCTTTCTTGAGCTTGTCGAGCACCGCGACCTGATAATCGGATTGAAAGCGGGCTTCGTCGATGAGGTCGAGCGCCTCCTGGTTCAGCGGATCGATATCGAGCACCTTGCTCCAGGTCTTGATGGCGCTGTGGAAATCCTTTTGGTCAAAAAAACGCCGGCCGCGGTCGATGTACGCGCGGACTTCGGTCTCCCGGGGAACGTCGGCGAAGAGGGGTGCGCAAGTGGTCGTCACCGCCACCAAAAGAAGGACGGCCGCCTTCCGTATCATCGAACGCTCCTCAAAAGTTCCACGCCTTTCTTCAAAGTTTGCTTCGCTTCCTCGTAGCGGCCGGCGTCGAACAGGCGGCGCGCTTCCTCATTCAGCTTGCCGAGCTCGGTGACGAGCTCCTTGCGCTCGTCGGTCATGAGCTTGAAATCGGTCTCGACGCGACGCGCGAGCTCCCGGCCCGCCTGCCACTCGCGCATGGCTTCCTCGTAGAGGCCCTTGTCGAAGCATTTGCGGCCGGTTACGTAGTGCAGTTGTATTGTCTCATAAAGGAGCGCATCCGAATCCGCGATTTTTTTGAGCGCCTCGAAGGCCTGTTGGCGCTCCCGGCGGATCGCGCGTTTGGTTTCGAGGTCCTTCTGGATCTGGCGGCGCACGGCCGCCATGCGGTCGAGAAGCCCCTCGTGGAACGCATTGATGCGGTACGCCTTCTCGTAGCTCCGGAAAGCCGCCGCGTGCAGGCCATGCGATTCGAGAATGCCGCCCTGACGGACGTAGAAATCGAAGCGTGCTTCTTTTTGGCGCGCGCGGTCTCCGTACAGTTTCGCCTCTTCGACCCGTTCCAGGCCGTCCTGCAGGATCTCGATCGCTTCGTCGTAAAGCTGCTTCTCCATGAGATCCCGCGCGTAGCGCAGACGCGAACGGATTTCCTGGGCGCTCTTTTCGCGTCCGCGGATCGAAAGCGCACGCTCGAGTTCGTCCCCCAGGCGGCCGGCGGCCTCCAAGCTCTTGCCGCGGCGGCGCTCGATAACCCCGCGCACTTCCTCGAGCGCGTCGTAGAAGACGCGGACGTACATCCCGCGCGTTTCGACACTCAGGTCGCGTGCGGCCTTCGATTCGAAATCGGCCATGTTGTAACCGACCGAGACGCGCAGGGCGTCGGTCACGCGGTAGCTCGTTTCGATGAGCGCGCCGTGCGTGGCGTCGTTGGCGAGCGTCTGTCCGAGGAACCGGTATTCGGCGATCAGGTCCCAGCGGTCGGTGAGGTGGAAGTTCACGCGCTGGGCCGCGAAATACGAGAAGGATTCCACCATCGTTCCAGAGAGCGCCATTGATTCGACGCCGCGCACCGCGAGCTTCTCGACGAGGGTGACGCGCGGATGAATGTCGTAGGCGACCTCCCCACGGAGGATGTGACGGCGGCTCGAATCCTCGGAGTCCAAGTCGAACTGTCCCGCGGGGGCCTGATCGTCCAGGAATTTGTATTCCCCGAAGAAATTCCAGCGGTCGTTCTTCACCGGGCGGTAGGCGGCGCCCGTTTGGATTTCCGAGAACGCCGCGCTCTTGACTCCCGTCGTGACGTTCTCGCTCCAGCTCCATTCGTAACGTCCCACGACCGTCCATTCGGGAGTGAGGGTCCACTGCGCCTTGCCGGCAGAGAAGAGCTGGGTCGTGTCTTCCGCCGCGTCGTCCAAGCGCAGTTCCCATTCGTTCTTCCAGGTCAGCTTTTCGTACTCGAAATAATCGTACACCACGCGGCCGATCTGATAGCTCGAGTCCGTGTCGGAACCCGAATCCTCATTGCGCTCGTAGGAGGCGTCGACGTGGCCGAACGCGCCCACCTTGAGGCCGATCCCCTGCTTCGAACCCTCGCGTTGGATCTTACCGTCGGTCGAAAAGACGTCTTCCTTGAAGAGACTGCCGCGGCCGCCCCAAAGCTCCGCCTTGTAACCGTCCACCTTCGACTCGATCCGGTTTTTCGTGAGACGCTCGTCTTTCACCGCGGTTTGACGGTAGCGCGTCACGCCCGGCGAGAGCTCTTCGGTTTCGGAATAGGACGCAAGATCGCCGGTCGAATCCGTTTCGCGCACGAGCTCGAGTGTCTTTCCGTCGACCGAACGCGTGAACCGGAGCGCGCGTTTTTTCTCGCCGGAGATCCCCTCGTCGATGGAGAATTCCGAATCTTTTCCGATCTTCTTCGTGAAGCCGAGATTCGTCGGCGTGGAATCGTTCTCGACCGGCTCATCCGAAAGCGAGCCTGTTCCGTGCGAGAAGGACCGCAGGTGGCCGCCGAGGAGGCTGTCGAGGCCGAAGCGCGCGCCGTAGCCCTTGGAGCCGAAAGCCTGCGTCGCGCGGATCGTCAATTCCTTGTCCAGGTCGCGCTCGATGCCGGCGCGGATCTGGTCGTTCGGCTCTCCGGACATCGAGGTCTGTGCGCCGAGCGAGAACCGCGTGTCGGGGCGCCAGGCGTACTTCGCCTCCGCTCCGAAGAGCCGTTCGTTGAGATCGGTCTGAACCGCGTTCCGGTATTCCACGGTCCCCTCGAAGCGCCCGCGCAGGTACTTGTACTGCACGGTATCAGTCGTTTGTTCGGAGGACGCGCCGAATTCCTCGATCACGAACGGAACGCCTTCGGCTAGACTCTCGGCTTCGCGCCGCACAAGGAGCTTCCCGTACTCCCCGAGCTTCTGGTCGAGCTCGAGGCCGTAGCGGTTCGTTCCGGCCTCGGAAACCGTCCCGCTCGAGGAGAAGCCCTGGCCCATCGTCCGGTAATACGCGCGGACCGTCGTGCCCGCGAGCGGCGAGCTTGCGAACGTGATCTTGTACGCCTGCCCGCCCTCCTCCGACGACGGCCGGCTGATCTCGGTGAAGGTCAGGCCGCCGTTTTCCGAAAGGAACTCGCCGTTTCCCTGGAGGGTCGAATCGGCGATTTCCCCCGTGATCTCAGTCTTCCAAGGCAGGCGGAGCGCGGCGTCGGTGCCCCTCAGCTCGTATTTCTTGAGGGCCTTCTCCTCGGTCACGTACGTGCCGCCGAGCCGTAGGGCGTTGTTGAGGAGGCTGTGCGTCGCGCGGGCGCCGTGCGCGAGGTTTTCGGCCGTCTCGCGCGAGAGATATTCGTATTCGACGACCACGTACTGCGGGTGGCCGGGTAAAAGCTCTGTCGAGAGGATCGTGTCGCTCTCGTACGAGAAGAGCGAAAGCGGCCGGTAGAGTCGCAGGCGGCCCTGGTCGTAGTCGATCGAATAGTCCTGCCCGAGAGACAACGCGCGTTCCTCAAGCGCGAGGCCGCTCGTCTTGTCGCGCGTGACGATGCGGACCTTCGCGGAACCCTGGATCACGTCCTGGTGCTTGAGGTAATAAAGCGAGCCGCCCGTCGAAGCGAACTCGTTGTACGCCGCGGTCTGGCGCGCCGTGGCGGTGAAGATCTTCACCACGGTGACCGGCTTTCCGTCGGGCGACATCGAAAGCGTCTCGTAGTGGAGCTTCGCGCCGTGGAGCGTGCGGTTGAAGTCCGAGAACTCGGTTCCGTTGAAGTCGGTGTTGAAGTTGCCGTAGCGGAACGAAGACTTGTCGGCCTCGATGAGGAGGAAGTATTTGTCCTGCGTGTCGGCGGCGTCGGCCGTCACGGTCGAACCGTCGCCGTAGACCGCGTAGTAATCCTCGGGCTCGAGATCGCGGAAAAGGTTCCGCTTCTCGCGCTCGGTGTCCACGCTCGCCGTGACGAGGTATTTCCCTTTCACCTTACCCTTCAGGTAATAGGCGACGCGGCTTTCGTCGTACCAGGTGTCGTTCAGGCGAGCTTTGTCGTCCTCGGTGAGAGACTGGAGATTTCCTTTCGCGCTCAGCTGGCCGTATTCGTATTCGCTGAAGCCGACGAAGAAGAAATAGGTGTCGCGCAGGTCGATCTCGCGGCGGATCTCGACCGGCTCGGGCTCGAGCGCGACGGTCACCGGCACGACTTGGCGTCCGGCGGGAAGGATAAGTTCGTGACGGAACGTGCCATCCGTCCCTGAGAGGTCTTCGCGGCCGCGGATCGAGACGACCTTTCCGGCGTGCGTCGTGCCTTCCACGATCACGTTCGAGCCGCGCACCGGGATTCCCTCAGTCTTACGGACCGGGACAAGCTTCCAGAGGGTCTCATCCCCACGCGGTTCGACCGTGAGGTCGTACACCGCGACGTCGCGGTTCCCCTTCGCGTCCTCGAGTGCGACGCGCAGTTCGTAAGGAATCGGGCCGTCCTTGTCCTCCAGCGGCAGCGTCCAGGCGTAGCGGAAAGCCGCCGCGGTGGGGGCGCCGGATTCGCGGGCTTCTTCCAGCACCTCGCGCTCGCGGCGCGCCGGGTCTTCGAATGCGAATCCGTCTTCGCGTTTCGTCACGCGGCCGAGCGAGAAGCTCCAGGATTTCACGAACTCAGCGTAGTTCGCGTCCACGCGGAACGGTAGGACCGGCGCTTCGCCCTCCACGTTCTTCGTGGCGTACTCGGCGCCCGAAACTTTCCTCAGCTCGCCCTTCCGGGAGCCCTCCTCGTGCGGCGCGATCTCGTGGAATTCGAGCTCGAAACGTTTCTTGGGACTCTCGGTGTCCTTGCGCAGCATGAGCGTCACTTCCGAATCGCGCTCGGTGTCGATGAGAGACGCCGCGGATTCGGGGATCAGCACGCCGAAGTTCACCTTCTGGAGCATCGCGTCCGTCTGGTTCACCACGACCGATTCGGGCGTCGTGAGGCGCGCGCCGGCCGGCAGGCTGCCACGGTCGAGCTTGATCATGTGGCGCCCCGAAAGAAAATCCGGCACGTGATAGCGGCCGTAGCGGTCGGTCGTGATCACGTAGCCCTGCTCGGTGGCGACCGTGACGTTCGGGATCCCCGCTTCGCCCTCGTCTTGGACACCGTCCTTGTCGATGTCCCAGAAGACTTTCCCGATCAGCGTGCCGATGTGGAAGACCGGGTCCGGCTTGACTGTGAGCGTAACGAGCGCGGTGTTCGAGATGACCGGATTGATCTGCGCGTAAAGGGAAGCGGTGTAGGTGCCCGGAGTGATGGCCGCGCCCGCGATCGCACGGAACTTCACGGTGCGCTTGGCGCCGGGCGTGAGGCCCTCGAGCCCGGAGATCGTGACGGTGGAGCCCGAGGTGGTGGCTAGCACGGCTCCGTCGGTCGTCACGCTTTCGGCCTGAAACGAAATGCCCGGCGGAAGATCGGCGACGAGACGGAAGTCCGATAGCGTGTCGGACGTGCGGTTTTCGATCGAGCCCGAAAAGAACATCGTTTCGCCGACGCGGATGTTCTGCGGCGTCACGGAGAGCTCCGCCGTGATGAGCTCGTCGGAGGCCAGGAAGACGGCGGTGTCCGTCGCGGTGTCGAGCGGCTCGTCGTCGTCGGTGTAGCTCAGGGTGATCGTGTCGCCGTTGCGCGTCTCGAGGACACCGTTGCCGAGCGCCTGCGGATCGTCGGCGTCGAGTTCGAGACCCGTCGCGAGATTGTTGAAGACGCCCGTGTTGATCCCGGTTTCGGTGAGGATGACGGTCTCCTGATCTGCGGTGCTCGTACTCGAGACCGTGACGACGACGGTCTCCGCCGCGGCGCCGTTTCCATTTTCGTCGCTGTCGGCGAGCGAGACGTATACGCGCCCGGTCGTCGTCGACGCGACGGTGTACGACGCCGCCGGCGTGCCCGCCGAGTCCGTGAATTCTCCCGCCGACGCGCTCGAGGTGGACGGCACGATCGTGATTCCCGCGGCCGAACCGCTGTCGATCGTTTGGCCGCCCGCATCGAGAGTCTCGATCGTAAAAGCGCCGGTGACCCCCGTCGGAATTGGATTCGTCACGCCCGCGAGAATGAGATCGTCCGCCGTCCCACCCGCCGCGAAGTTGGTCCCGCCCGCACGCGTGACGGTGACGGCCTGGCCGAGAATCGAAATCGAAAGCGTGCCGTCTAGATCCGCGGCCGACGACGCGCCGGTGACGCCGGCGACGCTGAAACCCGCGGGGAACGTGACGCGGATCGCGCCGTTTGAGGGGATCGCGTTCTGGACCCGCAAGACGGTCGTGACGTTCGACGTCTTTCCGGACTCGAGGTTCGCCGGGGTGACGGACGCGTTGTCGACGAGACCGCCCGCGAAAAGCCAGTTCGTATTGTTTCCCCCGTCCGTGGACGACACGGCCGTGAGCGAGGAAGGCCCGCCGCCGATGACGGTCTGACGCGACACCGTCACATCCGAGAAGGAGAACGCACCCGTCCCCTGCCAGTTTCGCTGGGAAACGTTCGACGAGGCGATCGCGATGCCGTCGCCCGCGTCGTCGCTCGAATCGAAAACGACGGTGCCCGCGTTCAAGAAACCGCCTCCGAGCGTCAAATCGGCGACGCCGAGATTCCGCAGGGTTCCCGCGGCGAGCACCGAAAGGGCGGTCGAAGTCACCGCGGAATCGAGCGCCGCGAGCGCCTTGTCGTCGTCGAACGCAAGAATGCCGTCGGCGACGACGAGCGTGCCGTTCACCGTCACGGCCGTATCCGGAAGCGTGAAGGTCTGGCCGTCGACCGTCTCATCGATCTCGAGGTTGAAATAGGCCGTGAGCGCGGCGGGTAGGGTGACGGTGTCGCCGGTGAAACGGGTCGTGCCGGAATCCGTGTCCCACGTCCCGAGCCCGAGCGTCTCGCTGCCCTCGAGCGCGACCACGCCGACGTTCGAAAGCGTTCCGTTTAGATCGAGGGCGGCGGCGTTCAGGTCGAGCGTCCGAGCGGCGGCGACGGTGAGCGTGCCGTCCACCTCGAGTTCGCTTCCGGCGGCGACGCGAAGGGTCGAACCCGTGATCTCGACGTCCTGAAAATCCCGCGTCGCGTCGTCGGCGGCGACGCCCGTCCCGGCGGAAACGAAGGCCTGAAGGATCAATCCGTCGAAAACGACGCGGCCGGCCCCCGACACGAAGGAGGCCGTGTTCGTCCAGTCTCCCCCGGCGAACACGTCGAACCCGGCCGCATCGAGCGTACCGGCCGAGAGCGTGAGATGCCCGTCGACATCCAGCGCGTCCTGGAGCGTCCACGTGCCTCCAGCGCCCGAAAAAACAACGTGGCGGAACGCGGCGAGCGCGGACGCGCCGTTGGAAGTGAGCGTCTCGGGAGTCGTGGCCGAGAACGTGACGGTTCCGGTCGAGGCGTAAACGCCGCCCGTCGCATCCCACGTGCCCAAGCAGGAGACGGGTGAGGCGCCCATCTGGAACGTTCCGTTCAGATCCAAGTCGTGGAAATTCACCGGACCAGCGGGAGCATAGACGGAGCCCGTGAAGATGAAAAGCTCGAACGTGCTCTCGAACGTCGCCGTTCCGCCCGAGACGGCGTACTTCACATCGTCGTCAGCGTCGTCGACCCCCGCGAGCTGGGCGTTCGTGATGCCGGCACCCGAATCGTTTCGAAGCGCGACCGCCCCGGCGTACAGCTTGAGGTCGCTCGCGTTCAAACCGTCGGAAACGTAGACGAGGTTTCCTTCTTCCGTCTCGTCGTCGAGATAGACCAGGATCGGATCCCCGTCCTGGGCGTCGGTCATACCCACAGAGAAGGCGCCCGTGCCGTCGGTGGTCGCGGTGTAGGTCGTGGGCCCGCCCGGGCCGAGCTGCACGATTTTCAAATCGCGGTTCGGCAGCGTGGCGAGCTCGGCCTTCGACGCGTAGGCGGTTCCCGCAAGCGTGACGCCGCCGAAGAGCCAGTTCAGATTGTTGCCGGAATTGGTGCCGGAAGCGACGGCGATGGCCGCCGGTGTGCCGCCCGAAGCGCTCTGGTCCTTGACGTCGACGTCCGACATCGAGAACGTGCCAGCCCCCTGCCAGTTCCGCTGAGCACCGGAAACGGAGCTTCGGATGCGGATCGTGTCGAGGCCTCCCGGGCCGGCTCCGCCCGAATCAAACTGGACCGTTCCTGCGCTCGAGACGTTTCCCGCAAGTGTGAGGTCACCGGAAGAAAGGTTGGAATATTTGCCCGCGGCGGAAATCGAAAGCGGGCCGAGCGAGAAATCCGTCGTGCCTTGGAGAAGCTCACCGTCGTCGACCGTCAGCGTGCCGGCCACCGCCAGCGGATCGTTCGCCACGGAAACGTTGTCGTCGGCATCGGGTACGGCGGTTTTCCGGATCACGAGATGGTTGAACGGGGAAACGCCCGGCTCGAGGAGGGTCGAAGAAAACCCGACGAACTCTACGGTGCCGAGCCCGGCCGTGAACGTGCCGTCGTTCTTCCAGTCGCCGTTCGTCGTGAAAGTGGCGGCCCCGTCGACGGTGACGGAAGCGCCGGGACCGATCTCGACACCCGCCCCCAGCACGCTCGTGGGAACGAGCGCGGCCAGGAGGGTCCAGACGGTTGCGAGAAAAAACCTACTTCTTCTCAGCGGTCTGTTTCTCGACGAACTTTCCCGTTTTGTTGTCATAGGCGTACAGTCCCTTGCGCCACTTCTCCACGTCGAGCTCCTGGGTCTTACAGAACTCTTCCTGCTTCCGGCGCAGTTTCTCCGCTTCCTCGCGGAACAGCTGCCGCAGGACGATCGCGCGGATTTCATGTTCGCGCAGCTGACGGAAAGTCTCGTCTTTCTGAAGCGTTTCGTACGCCGTCTGCGCTTCCGTCTTCTTTTCCTCGGCCCGGGCCTCCCCGGCGAGCGTGAGCGCCGCCACCGCCAGCACCACCACGATCCATTGACGTCTCATTCTTCCCATTCCGCCGGAGAGACCGGCTGTTAGCGCAGGAACGCGGCCTGGAAAACGGCCTGTCCGCGCAGTTTTTCGTACCCGTACCGTTGGTGATGCCCGCCCGACGGCATCACCGCGAACGCGAAAATGAAGATGGCCATCAACAGCGCTGCGAGAGGTCCCATTGCGTTCTCCTGCCGGGGTTTCCAGCTTTTTTCGAACGTACATTTTACTAGAATCGAACCGAAAAAATTACGTCCACTCGCCGACGTTCGTCACCGTCGTCGAACCGACGCGTTCGCAGGTGAAATACGAACCCGCGGTGACGACCGCGGCGGCCGCGGTGGTCTGCGCCATCGAAGGGATGATCGTTCCAGCGACCGTGACCTCGAAAGTTCCCCTCATGTGGATCGTCGTTACGGTCGCCGTGGAGGCCGTGACCGTGTTCGTCGCCGAGACCGTGGACGTGATCTCGCTGACGCCCGAGTGCGCGGTGATCGTGTTGTTGGCGGCGTCGATGCCGGTCGTGACGTACAGGATGCTGCCGAGCGTCGCCGTGCCGCCGCTGTTCAGACTCAGCTTCACGTTGCCGCTGGTCGCGGACGTCGCCGTCACTTGGACGAGGCATTCAAAGAGGTACGCCCCCGTCTCGAGCGTCAGTGTGCCGTTGGCCGGCGAGTTGAAGATCGCCTGTTGGGTCGTGTTCGACGTGAACGTCCGGGTGGCGTCCGCACGGATGATGTGTTTCGCAGGGATGTAGCCGCGGTTTCCCGCGTCGGTGGTCCCGTAGAAGCAGTCGGCGTCCATTTCGACGGCCCCGTCTTCGGCCGTCGTCAGGTTCGTGCCAGCCGTGAAGGTGAGCGGAGCGGTCCCCGCGATCGCGGTACCGGCCGCGATCGTGACGTCCGCGTCGAAGTAGGCCTCGCCGTTCACGCCCAGCTTGTCGTCCACGTAAAGGTCGTTGCCCGAGAACGCGAAGCCCGCGGCGGAAATGTTCTCGGTCGTATTGCCGTTGATGCCGACCGACAGGTTGTCGTTGACGAGGACGAAAGTGTTCCCCGAAGAAAGCGTGGCACCGGAAGCCGCGGCGGAGTCGAGATTGATCGTGAAGCTTTCGTTGTTCGTGCCTCCAGCGCCAGTCAGCGTGACCGCGTCGTCGGTGTTGTTGTCAATGGTTTCGGCGTTTTGGAGCGAAAGGTCCGTCGTTACACCGGTCGAGGCGACGTCGATGCCGGTTGCGATCGTCTGCGTGCCGGAACCGATCCGGATCGCGGTGCTCAGTGTGGAGCCGCCGGAATTCGTAATGAGGAGCGCGGCGTCCACGGCCGTCGTTCCTGCAGCGGTCGTATCGGCCTGGTCGAGGAGAAGAAGCGTCTCGGTGTTCAGGTCGGTCGCGGCGTTCGTGGAAACGGCGTTCGAGATCGTGACCGCGGTGTCGGTGCCGGCGCTCCCACCGTTGTTGTTGAACGTAAAAGCGAAATTCGAGGCGTTGCCGGTCAACGTCCAGTCGAGCGTCTGGGTCGTCGTTCCCATGTTGACCGCCCCGTTTCCGGCGGGATCGCCGATCGCGTCCCACGCGGTGCCGCCCGCGGCGCCGGTGGCGATCGCCACGAGTCCCGCGCCCGCGCCCTGATCGAGCATCCAGGTGTCGGTGCCTTCATCGAAGACGATGCGCGCGTCGCTAGCCCCTCGCTCCAAGTGCACGAGCGCGATGTCCACGTCGTTGGCGGCCGTCGTCGAAAGCTCGAACATTTTGATGAGGGTTGCGGTGTCGAGCGCGGTGCCCGTCACGTTGAAGAGCGCGGTGTCGGTGGCGAGCGCGTTCGTGACCGTTGCTTGGAGGAGGTTGCCCGAGATGAGCGCCGAGCCATCGAGATCGACGACGTCGGCGGTCGTGTTCGAGGCGTTCACTTCGAGCGCGAGCTGGTCGGTATCCGCCTGGTCGATCACGACGCCGCCGACGTTGTCCGAGGCCCCGACGGTCACGTCGAACTTCGCGTCGGGGCTCGAATCGTTCACGCCGGCACGGCCCGTGTCGCCTTCCACGGTGAACTTGCCCGTACCGACGTCGAGATCGTCTCCGGCGTCGGTCCCCAGCGGAAGCGACTGCCCGCCGGTGCCCGTCGGCACCGCGAACGCCGCTCCCGCCGAAAGGAACGCCCATACCGTGAAAAAAAGCGCGCGCTTGAACATCGCCGTGGCCCGTCTTTAGTTGTCGGACCGGCGGATTTCGTACCAGAGCGTGTCGCCCGAGTCGTATGTGAACTCGATGATGTCGCCCTTCCCGAGCGTGAACGAAACACCGCCGGCGAGCTGAAGACCCGTGCCGTTGTCGAGCTTGACGGTGTTCGTGTTCGAATCGCCCTGAAGCACGACCAACTGGCCGTCCTGACCGGCTACGACCTGCGGATCGGCGGTGATGTCGATCGCGCCGCCGTTGCCCTGAATGCGCATGATGCCCTTGGTAACCGTGATCCCGCCCGCCGCCGTGATGTTCGTGGTCGCCGAAGGCGTGTAGGAAACCGTGCCGTTGGCTTCGAACGTCGTGTTCGGCGTCGCGGTGCCCACGCCGACGCGGTTGTTCGTGGCGTCGATCACGAGGCTGTTCGAGTCGAAGTTCAGTGCGTTGGTGGTATTCGCGAGCGTCACGGCGACGGCCTGCGTAGACAGGTCGATCGTCGGGTCGTCGATGTCGATCGTGCCGCCGTCGGTGTTGATCGTGAGGTTGGAACCGGTCGACGTGCGTATCGTGTCCACGTACAGATTCGCCCACGCGATCGAGGCCGTACCAAGGTCGTCGGTAGAATCCGTGTCGGAAACGAGCGTCGTGTTGATCGCGACGGCTGCGAGGTTCGAAAGTGCGGTGTTCGCACCCATGCCGCCGGTCGTGATCGCTGTCAGACCCGCGCCGGCGCCCTGATCGAGCATCCAGGTGTCGGTGGTTTCGTTGAAGACGATGCGCGCGTCGTTGGCGCCGCGCTCGATCTTGACCGCGGTGACGTCGACGCTGTTGGCGGGGGTGGTCGAAATCTCGGTCAGCGTCACGGCGGTGGCCGTGTCGAGCGCCGTACCGGTGACGTTGATGAGCGCCGTGCCCGTCGTGAGCGAATCAGCTACGCTCGCTTGGATCAGGTTACCGGACGTGAGCGTCGAACCGTTTAGGTCGATCATGTCGGCCGTGGTCGCCGCCGTGTCGAGGTCCAGCACGTTCGCGTTCGCGGTCTGGTCCACGAACACCGCACGCTGCGCCGCGTCCTGCTTCACGGAGAGAGGGGTCGCTCCGGTAGCCGCGGTGTTGTCGTTGGTGATCTGAATCAGCGAACGGGTGTCGGTTGTCGCGGAGTTCGAGACGAGATTGGCGATCTTACCGGTCGTCAAAGCGTCGGCGTCGCCGATGTCGAGCGCGGTGCCCGTCGTCAGGACCGTCGGCTGGATGTCGACCACGTTCACGCCCGTGGATTCGCTGTCGATGTCGAGCGCGATTCCCTGCCCGTTTTGGTCGATGAAAATACCCTTGCCTGCGCCGCCGTTAGTCAGAAGGAGACCTCCGCCCGCCGCCGAGTTCGAGATTTCGAGCGTCTCGTCCGCCGCGTTCGAGCCGGTCATGACGATCGCACCCGAATCAACGGTGATCGTGCGTCCCGCGCCCGCCCCGCCCTGGTCGTAGGACTGGTCGAGCGTGTTGCCGGTGAACGTGCCGGTGGCTATCGCCGTTAGACCCGCGCCGGCGCCCTGATCGAGCATCCAGGTGTCGGTGGTTTCGTTGAAGACGATGCGCGCGTCGTTGGCGCCGCGCTCGATCTTGACCGCGGTCACGTCGACAGCGTTCGCCGCTGTGGTCGAGATTTCGTACAGCGTGATGTTCGTCGCGGTGTCGAGCGCCGTTCCTGTGAAGTTCAGGAGCGCGGTGTTCGAGGCGAGCGAATCCGCCAGGAGGCCCTGGAGGATGTTCCCCGTGGTCAACGCCGAGCCGTCGATGTCGATCAGGTCTGCCGTCGTGTTCGCGGCGTTGATCTCCAGCGCGAACTGGTCGGTGTCTTCCTGATCCAGCACGAGGGCGGCCGTGTTGTTGGCCGCGCTCACCGTGATATCGAACTTCGCGTCCGGACTCGAGTCGTTCACGCCGAGGCGACCCGTGTCGCCTTCGACGGTGAACTTGCCCGAGCCGACGTCCAAGTCGTCTCCTGCGTCCGTGCCGAGAGGCAGGATTTCCGCGCCCGTGCCCGTCGGGATCGCGTAGGCCGCCGGCGCGAACGCCGTCAGCAGAATGAGCACCACCGCTGTCGTTTTCATCGTATTCCCCCTTGTTGTCTTAATTGTCCGATCTCCTTAATTCAAACCAATGGGACTGACCCGAGTCGTACGCGAGCATGATCACGTCGCCTTGAGCGAGCGTGAACGAGATTCCGCCGGCCAGCCGGAGGCCGTTGCCATCGTCTATCTTCACCGTGTTCGTATTGCTCGAGCCTTGCACAATCACGATCTGTCCGTCGGTCCCGGCCGCGATCTGTGGGTTGGCGGTGATGTCCACCGCACCGGCGCTACCCTGGATGCGCATGAAAGCTTTCGTGACGGCGATGCCGCCGCCCGCCGTGACGTTGACGACGCTCGAAGGCGTCGTCGCGAAGGTGCCGTTGACCTCGAGCGTCGCCGAGGGTGCCGCGAGGCCGACGCCGACCCGGCCGTCCGCGTCCACGACGACGGGCGACAAGTCCGAAGCCTGGTCGTCGATCCGAAGCGAAAGGCCGGTCCCGACGTTCTCGACGAGAACCGCCCCGCCGTTGCCCGCATTGGTGATCTCGAGCGTCTCGTCCGCTGCCTGGTTGCCGAGGAGCTGGACCGCGCCAGTGTCGACCGTCACCGCGCGGCCCGCGCCGGCGCCGCCCTGGTCGTACGCCTGATCGAGCGTGCCGGTTCCGCCGCCGCCCACTCCCGTCGCGATATCCACGAGACCCGCGCCGGCTCCCTGGTCGAGCTGCCACTTGTCGGTCGCTTCGTTATAGAGAAGACGCGCGTCGTTGGCACCGCGCTCGACCCGTATCGCCGTCACGTCGACGCCGTTGGCCGGGGTGGTGCTGAGCTCCATCAGCGTAACCGCCGTCGCCGTGTTGAGCGCGGTCCCTTCCAAGCGGACGAGCGCGGTGTCCGTGACGAGCGCGTCCGTCACGGAACCCTGGATCAGATTGCCAGTGGTGAGCGTGTTTCCGTTCAGCTCAAGCATGTCCGCGGTAGTGGCCGCCGTGTCGAGATGGATCACGGTGCCGTTCGAAGTGGCGCCCAGCGTGAGCGCCGCCCCCGCGCCCGAATAAGTCTGCGTGATCGCGTGTCCCGCCTGATTCACGACGAGCGGCGCGTCGAGATCGAGTGTGTCTTCGAGTTCGTCGTAATCGATCGAATCTCCCGCTACTGGGCTCGCGCTCCACGTCAGCGTGCCGGCCCCGTCGTTCGTCAGAAACGCCGTGCCCACGGGCTGCGCGGCGGGCCAGGAATAGGTCACGTTCTTGATCTTCACGAGGTCGCCCGTGCTGGACACTTGGAAGAGGTCGCCGTTTCCCACCGTCAAAAGGGCCACCGGCGTCACGTCGCCGATACCGACGTTTCCGTCGTTGCGCACGAAAAGAAGGCTCGCATCGGAAGAATTCGTGACCTCAAGCGATGCGATGCTCGCGTTCGACGTCGTGCCCTTGATCGTCGTGTCACTCGCGTGCGCCGTGGCCGCAAGAAACGAGATCGCTAAAGTAATCAGAGTTACGCGCATCTATCATCCAACCATATCAGTTATGTGCAAGTAAGTAATCCTAATCAATTTTAATCATTCTACGAAATGAATAAACACCTTATATATTCGATAATTTAGATGCATAGTATTGATTAAATCAATGAAAGGACTCGTATGATCCCGTTCAACTTCCATCATCTGTACTACTTTTACAAAGTGGCGAAGCTCGGATCGATCACCCAGGCGAGCCGCGAGATCGGAATCGGACAGCCGGCGCTCAGCACGCAGCTCAAGATGTTCCAGGATTATCTCGGGAAGAAGCTTTTCGAGCGGGAGGGACGGAAAATAGTCGTGACGGGGGAAGGCCGGCAGGTGCTCCTCTACGCCGAGCGCATATTCGACGCGGGAACGGAAATGCTTCGCGCGCTGGAGCAGCCTGGTCACTCAGAAAGCGTCCGGACGTCGATGGGCGTCTCGGACGAAGTGCCCCGCTCTTACCTGGAGGCGCTACTCGACTTTCTGATTGTCCGGAGTCCGCGTTCCAAATTCGGTCTCACGCGTCAGCGGCCGGAACGCATGGGGCTTGCGCTGCGGGAAGGAACGCTCGATTTCGCGCTTATCGAGGATCTTCCCCATCTGGACCCGGAGGAAGAGTGCCGGCTCGTGCACCGGCTTCCGATGGTCTTCGCGATCCATCCGTCGCTCGCCAAAAGCTACAAGACGTTCCCGGAGTGCTTGGACGGCGCGCCCCTCATCCTGCCCTCGCACGGAAGCGTCCGGAACGCCGCCAACCACTTCTTCGTCCGCCACCACGTGCGGCCGCACGTCGTGGCGGAGGTTCAGGACGTCGAAATCGCCCGGCACCTGGCGGAGGAAAAAAGGGGAGTGGCGCTTCTCGATGAGCACGGGGCCGCCTCGGGGAAGAACACGCTTCTTACGCTCAATCCCCTGCCTACCGGCCTCGAGCGCACGGTCTACCTGCTCTGGCGCCGTAAGCGGCCGCACCCGCTCATCGCGGCGATTCTGGAAGATTTCAATTTGCACGCGGACACGTCTCTTCCTCCGGGGACAGCCGGTAAACGGGGGACGAGCGGTTAAATCAGGCGGGAAGCGTTTCGAAGACGCGCGGTGGCGCGCGTCTTGCCCGTCAAGGCGACGGTGTCGAAGAATCCGGGGCTAACGGTACGGCCGGTCAGAGCGACGCGGGCCGGGTGGATGAATTCTTTGCCGGAGAGGCCGATCTCCTTCATGAACGCGCGGCTTTTCTCCTCGATCGCTTTCGTTTCGAACGGCTCGATGCCCTCGAGGAGAGCGGCGTACCCCTCGAACGCTTCTTTAAGCCGCGGATCTTTTTTCATTTCGGCGATTCCGTCGGGCGAATATTCCACGGCTTCCGTAAAAAAGAAACCGGCGAGGTCCGGGAACTGCGCGAGCGTGAAAACGCGCTCCTGAAAAAGGGAAACGAGCCGCTCGAGCCACGCGCGGTCCGGAATCGTCCAGCCTCTCTTCTCCACGTACGGCGTCACGAGATCCGCGAGCGTCGGCACCGCGAGTTTTCGGACGTATTGGCCGTTCATCCACTCGAGCTTGTTCTTGTCGAAAACCGCGCCCGTCTTAAGAACCCTCTTTAGGTCGAATTTCTGAACGATTGACGGAAGCGGAAGGATCTCTTCGTTGTTGCCCGGCGACCAGCCGAGGAGGCAGAGATAATTCACGATCGCCTCGGGCAGGAATCCCGCCTCGACGTACTCGCGTATCGCCGTCGCCCCGTGGCGTTTCGAAAGCCGCGAGCGGTCCTCGCCGAGAATAAGCGGGATGTGGCAGAAAACGGGTTTCGTGTAACCCAGGGCGTCGTAGAGCGGCACCTGCTTGGGCGTGTTCATGATGTGGTCGTCGCCGCGGATCACGTGCGTGATAGCCATGTCCGCGTCGTCGCAGACGACCGCGAAATTGTACGTCGGGCTTCCGTCGGACTTGAAGATCACGAGGTCTTCGGCGAGGGACGGGTGCTGACCGAGATCGAATTCGATCCGGCCGTGAAGGAGATCCTCGAACCCGACCTTCCCCTCTTTCGGCATGCGGAACTTGATCGCGCCCTCTTCGGGGTACGCGAGGCCCTTGGCGATCAGCCCGTCGGCGATCTTCCTGTAATAGTCCGTGCGCTTGGATTGGAAAACGAGTTCGCCGTCCCAGTCGATCCCCAGGCGCTTCAGGCTCGAGACGATCTCCTCGAGAAACTCGTCCTTCGAGCGCTCCTTGTCGGTGTCCTCGATGCGGAGGAAGAACTTGCCGCCCTCATGGCGCGCGAAAAGCCAGTTGAAAAGCGCGGTGCGGGCGCTTCCGACGTGCAGGAAACCGGTGGGGCTCGGCGCGAAACGCGCGCGGACTTCGGGATTGGCCATTTTTTATCCTAGATCGACGTCGATCCGCGGCACGAAACCGTCGCGGACCGCGGCGGCATGGGGATGCGGGATCGTGTCGCCTTTGAATTCGAGGCGTTCTCCGCGGGCGGTCGTGAGAGTGAGCTTCCGGACGGAAGCACGCGAACGGCCGTACGTGTCGAGGCGGTTGTTATTACGGTAAACGACGATGGTCTTGCCGAGGAAAAGAAACGCGACGGCATCCTTGGGGACGTCGATGCGAACGGGGTTTCCTTCCTTGTCGGCGTAAGTTCGGACGGAGCGGTCGGTGGTGAAAAGCCATCCCGGTAGAGTCGGCTGGAAGCGAAGCGAGAGCCTCCCGTCGGGCCCGAGCGAAAACGGGCGGCGGCCCACGTTCATGAGAAGCCACATCGAAAGGAATTCGGCCGTCGAACCCGAAAGACGCGCCACAAAACCCGTGCCGTGCGCGGCTGGATCGACGAAAGCGCTCGAGGCGATGAACGACGAGTTCTCGAGCGGGCTGCGCCCGTAGCGAGCGGCGGGCTGGAACGGGACGAGCGCTTTTTTGAAATCTTCGTAAAATTCATCGCAAAGACCGGCTTTGAGGAGCTCGAGCAAGAACTTGTACTCCATGTGCAACCAGATCGATTCGTTCTCGAGCCAGCCCGGAGCGAACACGCGCGCGCGGCCGATCTCGAGCGACGCGGGCGCGAGCGGCGCGTTCACCTTGTACATCGAAAGCTTCTTGTCGTAGAGCGCGCTCTGGCGCACCGCGCGAACGAGCGCCTTTCGGCGGGACGGATCCTTCTCCACCTTCAGCGCGTGCACCGGTCCCTCGAGGAAGAACGGCAGGGCCTTCTGTTCGAACGCGACGGGACGCACGCGGTCGGGAGCCTTCGCGCGCGCGGTTTTCGTGACTCGATTCTCGAAATACGTAGGGTAAAGTCCGGTCGTCGGGTCGAAGGCGCGCTCGATCCCGATATCGAGTTTCTCGCGGACGCGTTCGAGAAAAATCTTGAGCTCCGGATACGGCGCATCCTTCTCCTTGCCGGAGAGGCCGCGGAACACGCGCTTCCGATAGGCCTCCTTCGCGGACGAGGCTTCGTTCCAAAACTGGAGGTTCCGGTCCGCGGCTCGGTCCGAAAAATGACGTTCGAGCGCACTCTTCAGCTTCCACACGAAGTCGTACACCTCGACCGGCAGAGCGACCGAACCGCGGCCGCCGGCGTCGTCGAGCGCTTGGATCATAAACACACAGAGGCGCTTGAGCTCGAACGTCTCGCAAAGGGACGATCCGAAGAGGCCTGGAAGGCCGTTCAGCGCGTCGTACCACGAAGGCTTGTCGGCTTCCATCTCGATGCCGACGCCTTCCGGATCGAGCGAGGCGGCGCGATTGGCGACGAGAGTCGTGAGCTTCGCAAAAAGGGTTGTCCGGAAGACCGGGCCATTGCCGTTCCGCGACCTGACGAGCGAAGCGTCCTCGCGGCGGGAAGCGATGAGCGCGGATTTGTCTTTGTCGTGCTTCACGGAGCGGTACTGACGCACGATGCCCGGCTTCTTCGCGAATCCTTTTTCGTCGCGCGGCCGCACGTAGTGGTCGGAGTCGTGGAACGAGTATTCGCGGCGAACGAAAAGAAGGGCGGCGGCGTCCTCGGGATAGATCGAGAGGTAATTCTCGATGAGATCCAGGTTGTAGGTCCAGTGGTCGATCCAGAAGCCTTCGCCGTGCTCAGCTTTCTCCTCGCGCGCGAGACCCGGTGCGAGCGCCGACAGAAACGCCGAGAAGCGGTCCTTTTTGAGGAAGCCTTCGGCTTCGAGCGAACGGCAGAGTTCTCCGGGAGAAAAAGGCTTCGAGCCGATTTCGGCGGCCCGGGCCGCTCCCTTCGAACCCAGAAAACGCTCGAGGACCCGCTTGGATTCGCCGGATTTCGCGAAGCGGAAGGTCGTCCCCTTGACGACGAGAGGGTTGTAGCCGTCGGTCTGGAGAAGGTTCAAGAAAATACGCACGTTCGTGTCGCGCACCGCGGGTTCGAACCACGTGTCCGAGCGGCGGTTTTGATTCACGTCGCGGTAGTTGCCATCCCCTTGCGAGAAATACGTGGGCTCGACGAGAAACCGGTTGTAGTCGCGCTCGAGATCCCCGTGCTTGCGCGAGAAGACGTAGAAAACCTGCCCCGGCTTGCCCTTCTCCCCGAACGGAACCGGGAGACCACCACGGAGCACGTTGTCTAGGTAGGTCTGGCCGCAGTAGAGGTCGTACGCCGGCGAGGACGTCGCCGTGAAAATGCGTCCTTTGACCGCGTCGATCGTCCGGGCGTTTTCGGCCCGTTTTTCTTCGAAATAGCCCGCGGCGGATGCGCGGGCGGAATAGCGGTTGAGGAGATCCAAGTTCGACGCCTGTCCAGCAAACGTCCGGAGGCGGGCGGAGCGGCCCGGCGCAAGACGCACCGTCGCGTACGAGAACGCGCAAGGCGTGCGGTTTTCGGTGATCTGGCGAGCGGGTTTGAACGGCCCCTCGGACGCGTAGAAGGGCACGGGCTCGGAGAAATCCAGACGCGTGCCGAACACTGCGGCTGGATCGACGATCGGGTCCACGAGGCCGCGGCCGGCGAGAGACGCAAAATAAAAATTTCCCTCTTCGATGAACGTCACTTCGGGGCGGTCGGTGGCGTCGACTTTGAGGCGGAAATAAGCGGCCTTCTTTTCCAGATTCTCCGCGGCCATCCAGGCTTCGATCGTACGGCTCATGTTCTTGACGAAAAACTCGTTCATGCCGAAAGGATTCACCTGCGGAAGACCGTCCAGGATCTCGATGGTGAGCTGTTTGTCGGAAACGTTCGTGACCGTCAGTTCGCGCGCCAGCGCTGCGATCGGCTCGCCGGGGATCGTGAAGCAGACCGACGTTGTCTCGATACCGAGGGTTTTGTTGGTTTCGCGGACGCCGAATTCGTGCGAACGGATTTCCATCGTCTGCTCGGGAGCGTGGCCGCCGCGCCACGGAGAGGGGTCGCGGAACGGCTCGTGGACGTGCGCTCCGCGCGCGTCGCGGACTTTGAGGAATGTGCGGAAACCCAGCGTCGTGACGTTCTGGTACGCCTTGTTCGCGGGGAAGAACTCGAGGATCGCGTTGTCTTTATTCTTCGTCCCGAAGCTCGCGACGCCTTGCCCCCGATTGACGTAGAACGTCCACATGGGCGTGCCGAAAAGACCGGCGATTCCGGGCAGGAAATTGCTGAACGGTTTCTGGCGATTGTAGTCCCGGATGACGAAGGTGCCGTCGGCTTCCAGGCGATACGGATCCGATTTGACGGGTGTGCTCATAGACGGCCTATTATAAACCATCATCCCTTGGTTTTCCAGGCACTTAGCGATCTTTCCGGACCCGGCCTTGAAACCCCCTGGAACGTCGGGTATGCTTTCGGTAGCTCATTGAAACCTGTTTTCTCGAAAGGCAAACTCCCCGAAAGGGCAGGACGCAAAGCCGCAAGCCTAAACCCGGTTTACCGGGAATGGCGGTTGGGCCGCCGGAACGGAAGTATCCGTTTCGTGATCCACGAAAGACGCGCGCCCATTTTCCGCCCTGTTTGCCTAAAAAAGGGAGAGAAAATGGGCTCATTTATTTGGAGATCCGAATGGGATCGAAAAAGCGCGTTTTGACTTACTTCTTCGCCGTCGCACTCTCGCTGGGAGCCGTGTCCCCCGCCGCCGCCGAATCCCGCTCCACCCGCTCCGTCCAGGTCAGCTGCACGATTCCTGCGCTCTTTCAGTTCAGCGCGCCCCGCGCCTCTTCCGCGCCGAGCGTTAAAAACGCCCTTTCGCTCGACGTGAAAACGAACCTCATGAAGCACTCGATCGTTGAGACGCTCGTTTCAACCCCCGGCAGCGTCCGGAAGCTCGTCACCGTCACGGCGCGCTAAAGCGTCCCGGCCGGTTCTTCCTCCCTCGCGCTCGCTGTTTTAAGCGGGCGCTTCCGTTTTTTCCGCGTTCCCTTCGGTCCGGCGGGCGGCTTCGATTTCTTCGGGCGACAACGTGCGAACGGCGGGACCCGAGCGCACCGCGAGCGTTTTGGGTAGCGCGATGTTGCGGTCCGAGATGGAAACGGGTTCGGATCCGATCTGGATCGTGACGGGCTCGGGCAGGCGGTATCCGGCCGGAACGGTCTTCGGATCGACGGCGAGCGTGAGACGTCCCGTCGGAACGTCGTCGAAAAGATAGTACCCCTCCGCATCGGTGAGGACGGGCGCGTCGCCAAGGAGGACGAGAATATCCGCCGCTCCCTTCTCCGCGGGACCCGGCTTCCGGTCGGCGTCGTCGTCCAGGAACACCCGGCCCGCGACTCCGCGCACGGCGCGAAGCGGGAAGCTCTTCTCGAAGCGCACGCCTTCGAACACCGTCACCGCCTGCTTGAACGGTCCCGACGGCAAATAGCCTTCGGGCAAGGACGATACGTCGAGCGTTATCGTGTGGGCCCCGGCCGTCACGTCCCCGAAAGAATAATAACCGTTCGTACGCGACGAAGCGCTCTTTCCGTCTTCCAGGATGAGATTCGCCTTGTGGATGCCCGGCTCTCCGTTGTCAAAGCGGCCGTTCTTGTTGAGATCATTGAAAACGACGCCTGCGATCTCCGAGCGGGGCGTCACGCCGAAATCCACCTGCTCGACGCCGTTCGGTTCGATCGCGGCTTCCCTCGAGGGAGACGTCGTCGGCACGTACCCGTAAGGCAGCACCGAAACGTCGAGCGTGAGCGTCGTTTTCTTGCCGCCGATCTTCTCGAGTTCGTAAAAGCCGCGTTCGTCGGTCACCGCCTTCTTCCCCTCCGCTGAAACGGTCATCCCCTTGAGACCCGGCTCGTCGGGAGTGCGGGAGCCGTCTCCGTTCAAATCCTTGAAAACGAAGCCTTCGAACGAACCGGTGGGCGACCAGCGGATGCCGGTGTCGAACGTCCCGCGCATTCCGGTCAGGAACTCGGCTTCGACGCGCGGGTCCTGGACGGCGAGGCTCTCAGGACGGTAGTTCTCGATGCGGCCCGTCAGGAAAATCTCGAAGTCCTCGGTCTCGCGGTAGGTGACGCCACCGGAAAGCTCGGTCGCGTCCTCTCCCGACATGAAGCTGTTCTGCGACTCGGTTTCCTCCTCGTCGCGGTGGCTGAAGCGGGCATTCAGGTGAAAAGGGGTATTCTCGATCTGCCGGGAATAATCGAGCGAGTACGTGGTGGCGTGCGGCACGCTCGACTGGTTGATGTTCGGCTCGCGGAGGAAATTGTACTCCTTCCGCGCGCCGAAAGAGATTCCCCAGAAAAGCGGCGTGTTGAATCCGAGGAAGAACTGGTCCACGACGTAGTTGACCTCGGAATTGGTGAGGCTCCGGTAACCGCGGTTCTCCCAGCGGCCGAAAAGCGCGTACCGGTGGCCGTAGAGCTCGAGCGTGCGGTTGTAGGCGGCTCCGACCGCGCGCTGCTTCGAGGGGCCGACGCGGCCGGTTTCGTCCAAATCCCTGTAGTTCAGCGAGAGGCTCGAAGTGAAATCGGGCGCGATGGTCCAGTCGAGCTCGCGGTGCACGTTGAAGCGGTCAGGATTCGCGGGATTGGGGATCAGGCGGTCGCGGAAGATGTCGAGTGCGCCCGAGAACGTCTGATTCTCGAAGGGCTGCGCGCTGAAGTCGGCGCTGTAGCCGAGCTCCCCCTGCTGGGCGGGCGCGCCGACCAGCGTGTAGAACTTCTTCGACACGTCGCGCCACTGATTCCGGAGACGGAAACGCTTGAGCTTCACGTCGACGTTGTATTTGTGCGCCACGTGCTCGCTATCGAAATCGACTTCGGGCTGGAAGCGGACGTTCGGGGTCAGGTCGAAGCGGCCGGCCACCCCCATCCCCCGGCGGTTCAACTCGTCGCGGCGGGCCTGTCCGTGGCCCACGAAATACCCGCCCTTCACGCGCGCGCGGTCGCTGAATTCGTAATCGGCCGTTCCGCCGCCCAAATAGGAGCTCACCGAACGCTTCGACACGACGCCCGGCGTGAGAAGCCCAAGGATACCGGATTTTTCGCGGCCGTAAAAACCGGACCAGCGAAAATCCTCGTCGGTGGTTTCGTTGTCCAAACGGAGACCGCGGATGCGGGCCTCGGGAAATACCATGAGTCCGGGAACCACGCTCGTGTCTCCTGCGTGAGCATCGAATCCGGAGAATGGCCCGATGCGTGCGTCGAGGAGCCGCGCACCCGCGTCGGTGATGATCGTCTTGTCCGCGGCCTTCTGCGCGACTCCGAAACCCGAGAGCGCGCCGTAGGGCGTGTCGCCTTCGATCGTCGCTTGCTGGATCAGCGTCATGTCTCTGCGTTCAAGCTCGCGCGGCTTGAGCGCCTGATAGGAGGCGGCCCGCGTAACTTCGTACCCCACGCGGAAAGGACGAAGGCCCTCCGCGGCTTCGAGGTTGCGAACCTGGTTGTTCGTGAGCGTGTAGGTGGGCGGCGTCACCTGGATTTCGAAGGAATGACGTCCCGCCGCGTCCCAGACGTGGACGAACGTTGGGCCTATGCCGATGGCTTTGATGAGGAGCGTGTTCGGGTCGGCCGTCGAAAGCACGACGCGTCCGGCGTCCGTCGCGAGGTATTTCAGGATGCCGTTCGCCGAAACGAGGAGCGAGCGTTCGAATTCGAGCTCAACGCGGGATTGCTCGATCTGGGAGAGCGTGCGGCGTAGCGGCGGGGAAACCGGTAGGGATGAAACGATGGAGGCGTCGCTTCTTTGGATCGCGCGGGCGAAGCCTTCGTCCATCGCGTCTTCACGGCTCTTGCCGGTGGCGGCGGCTTTCTCCCAGCGGTCGTTCAAGCGATAGAAATTAGCGTCTGCGGCGAGGCCGGAGCCGGCCATTGCCAGCGAGAGAAAGCCCGTGAGAACGGAGATTTTCTTCACTCGACGACGAGGGATTTTTCCTCTACGAGCGATTTTCCTTTTCCGAGGCTGTACGTGAGGAGAGCCGTGTAGCTGCCCTTCGGAACGCGACCGACCCACTGGGTGACACCGCGGGCCGTCGTGCCCGGCATCGAGTAGAGCGGAGCGAGCTCGCCGCGTGCGGCGATTCCGCCTTCGGCGTCCATGAGGACGAAGTTTCCGGTGAGCGGCGTGTGTACGTTCCCGGTGTTCCGGTAAGCCGTTTCGATCTCGAGGGGTTTGTTGCCCTGGGAAGGACGGATGTCGATCGACTCGATGACGCCGTCGCGGCGCTGGCTATTCTTGGCCTCGATCAGAAAAAGCGCGCCGATGCGACCGGCGACGTCGATGGCGACGCCGTCCTTGTCCGGCACCTGGCCGATGATCGTCTCGAAGAAAATAACGGAGTAATACCCGCCCGACGCTTCTTCCGGAAGACGCGCGCTGTAGCGCACCGAAGCCTTGCCGTACGCGGGCAGGGAGATATCGGTCGGCGTGAACGTGAGCCAGTTGGACGCGGAATAGGGGCCGGTGCCGGCCGCAAAAAAATTCTTCTCGCCGGAAGGGCCTGGAAGATAGGCGAAATCCTCGAGATAGACACGGATCGCCGTAACCTGATCGGTTGGGTTTTCGACGGTGATTTCTCCCGTCACGGATTCCCCCGGCGTGAGCTCGAGCTCGACCCTCGGGGTGTTGATCACGATCGTCGCGGCGAAGGCGCTCGCCGAAAACGTGGCGGCAAAAAAAACGGAGAGGAGGATGGCTTTCTTCATCATAACCTCATGCTAACAAAAAGGACGGTGGGGGTCAAAAAAAAGCGCCAGAGGGAATTGCTCCCCTCTGGCGTTTATTTCGAAGTACGTCTTAGATGGTCGTGATCGTGAACTTCAGCGCGGGCGCCGCAGTGTACGTGCCCGACGCCTGGTCCGGCGGAACCGGCTGCCAGCCCGTGAAGGGCGGGGTGCCGTTAGCGTTGCCACCGGAGATACCGTACACGAGCTCGATAACCGCACCGCGACCCTGGTTATTGCTATAGATCGCCTTGTCAGTGCCCTTGGCGGACTGCGCCGTGTCGGCCGGGAAAGTGCCGCCCGGAACCGCCGCACCGCTGCCGTTGGTCACCGAGACGCCGTCGAGAAGCATCGCATCCGGAAGGATGACGCCGTTCGCGTTGGTCAGGTTACCCAGCGTGGACGTGATGTTGTAGTTACGGCCCGACGTGTTGGCGCCGAGGAACACGTGATACGCCGCATCGCCACCGAGCGCGTTGGAACCGCTACGCGTCATGGTGAAAGGCATAGACGTGAGGGTCGCGGGTCCAAGCGTTCCGTTCACGTTTTCCTTGGCAATCGCCATGTCCAGCACGAGGATCGAATCAACCGCGGCCGTGACAGGAACGTTCGCCGTGGAAGCAGTTTCAGCGGACGCCAGCGAAGGCGCCAGAAGACCGGCGACCATCAAAACGGTCATGAATTTCTTCATGGTTATAGTCTCCATTGTTACGTACTTAAGTTCTTCTCCGTCCAATATAACCCAATCAATAAAAAAGCCGGACAGCGAAAGAAGCGAATTTCAGCTTCTTTGGCGGCCCGGCGAACCCTTTTTAAGGTCCCGTAGCTTTGCGTCCCACCCTTGCGGATGGTTTGCCCCTAATCTTTTTTAGCCCGGCTTTTCTAAAGAACGACGATAAACTAGCTGACCTTCATTGCTCGTTTATGTGTGGAGATTATACGTCGAATCCCAGCAAATGTCAAGACTATGGAAAAATATTTTTAAATGTCTTAGTTTCTTAAGTCTATTAAATACAACAGCTTAAGAAAATCAAAAAAATTATTAACAATTTTTTGAAAGTCTTTTACAAAGTTGTGATTGAATATTTAATGTCGGAATTGTATGAACCTGCGGAGGTATCTTTAGGGATGATAAGGGAGTAATGAAGCTTTACGGATTCAGTGGTTCCCTTGGCATCCGACGTATAAACCACGTCTTCCCCCTCCCGAACGGGAGTCGGCGTCGTCGAACCTACTTTTCCGCCTTGGGGTTCGTCGGCGAAATAAGTGAAAATCTCCTCCGGCAGCGGCTGGCCTTTTTCGTTCACGAGGCGGCGCGAGAGGATCTGCGAAACTTGATACGGCACGCCCAGATTGGAGCGCGCATCCAAAGTCACCGTACGTTCGCGCAGGTCGTCGGGACGAAACCGCCCGAACGACAGACCCGTTCCGCCATCTGCTTTCACTTCGAGGTAAAGCACGGGTTCGATTTCAAGGCGTACCGGCACGCGAAACGTCTCGGTGGGAGCGAGGCTGGATGAGGACTCGACGCGGAAGAGAAGCGTCCCCGTGTAGATGCCCGCGCGCAGCGGCTTTGCAGACTCTCCGGCGCTCGTCGCCGCGCTTTCGGGCAGGACGGAATAGCGAAGCTCGAACGCGTCCCCTGAGCCCTCCTGATTGGTATAAACGACCTCTTGGGACTCCGAGACGGTGCGGGCCTGGCCGCTCACGGCGAGTTCGCCGCGCGACGCGCCGACTCCCTCGAAGATAAAAACGTTCGGAGAGATCACGAATCCGGTCTGGGACGTCAAGGGTTCGGCGAGCTCCTGCGTGATCCGGTAGCGCGAACCCAGGTTCGCGTCGATGCGCACGGAGAGCGCGCCTTTCGCCACTGGACGATTACGGTCGATGCGGCTCAAGTCGAGCCCCGTGCCCCCGCCCGAACGGCGGATGTCGATCTTGAAGGTTGAGCGCAGTTCCACGCGCACGTCAAGATGAACGACCCGCGTCGAAAGCGCCGTCCCAGCGTTCGTCGGTTCGAGCATGTAGGTCAGGCGCGTCTGGTAAACACCTCCCGGCAGATTCTCCGGCACGCGGACGTTGAACACGAGAAGGAACGAATCCGACTCCCCGCTCCCGTTTGAGGTGTACAGATTGGTCTGGCCCATGTAGATCGCGGTCTCCTGTTCCACGCGGAGGTTCCCGAGCGGCGAGGACGGGGAGAACACGATGAACGCACCCTGCGGAATGACGTCGCCGCGTTCGTTCGTGAGCGGCTGGTGGGAGGTTTGGGTGATGCGGTACGGCTGGCCTTCGTCAGTGGTGACGGCGACCGTCACTTCCTCGTTCCTCAAAAGACCGGGCTCGGACGGCGACACGTCGAACCGCACGTTCTGCCCCCCGTCGCGCGGCGACACCGAAAGCTCGAAGATCGCCCAGGCGTCCGCCGGAACGAGCATGCAGAGGGAAAGAAGCGTGAGAGCGAGGAGCGGTTTGCGGGGCAGGACCATGGCGAACCTCCGTTTCAAAACTTAGAAATCACCCGTTAAAGATACACGCAGCAATTGTTCGGCGTCAAGGGTGGGCAGGGCGAAAGACGTCGCGCTGTAGGGCGTCACCTGTGGCGAATCGTAGCCTAATCCGAATACGCCGTATTCGGCGCGGAGCACCGTCGAGTTTCTGAGCTTCCAGTCGACGCTCGCGTACACGTTGTGGTGGCCGCGGAAGTCGTGTTCCGAGTAATTGGTCGCCACGAGCTTCGGCAGGTCGATCACGTTCGAATGGGTGTAGTCGAAGAAGAACGTGAGGTTCTTCGTCGCGTCGAACTCGAGGCTCACCCCCTGGTGGTTCACGTTGTCGTCGATCGACGCCGCATGCTTGTAGCCGTTCTGCGCTGCGTGGAACGTCACCTTCACTTCATCTTGGGGTTTCCAGATGAAGCGCTGGCGCAGGACCGTGAAGTATTCGTACGGCGGCACCCCGCCGAGAGGCCCCTGACCGTACAGGAAATTCTGCAGGCGGTCGATCAAGATGCCGTCCACGCGCTGGGACGCGTCCCGGAAGGTGCTGTTCAGAAGTCCGCGCGGGAAATCGGGAAGGTCGTTGGACCGCTCGACGAAGCCCTCCGCCGTCCATTTTTCGTCGAGCTTCCACTGAAGCGCGCCCGCGAACGTCCAGCGCGACGGATCCGCGCCGGCCGGCACCGCGACGTTCTGGAACGTGAGCGAGGACGGATCTTCGGAGCCGATGAAGTAATAATCGGAAACGAAAGGCTCCACGTTCAACTGGCTCGTCGGCAGCTTGTGCCAGCGGACGAGACCTTTCGCGGTAACGTTCGGCGTGATCCGGAACGTCGGCTCGTCGCGGAAAACGTTTTCTTTGAAACCGTCGTCGGAGGCGCGGCGCACGTGACGCACGTCGAACAGGTTCTCGAATCGCTCCTGAAAGAGCTTCTCGCGCCAATGAAAACGGTACGTCCGGCGGTTGATGTCGACGCCGTCGCCCAAACGGAACGGCTCGAGATCCGGCATGTCCGCGAAAGACAGGTGCTTTCCCCAGAAGCGGTCGTCGCGCGTGTTCGAATAGCGCGAGAGCGTGGGCTGGAACTTTTCGTCCATTTGCGTGAACGAAAGTTCGGCCTCGGTGCGGCCGTCGGCACGGTGGTCGAATTTCGTCTCGACGGCGAGCTTATGCGCGTAATCCTCAAGGCTCCTCTCGAACCGCTGGTTGGTCATGAGCTCCATCTCGCGGCGCGAGATCGCGGTCTCGGCCTTCCAGGTCACGGTCTCGCTCTGCAGATAGCGTGCGTCCACGGCGAACACCTGACTGCGGTCGGCGACCGAATCGTTCACGAGGCCGTTCCGGAAGGTATAGGTGCTGCCCAGGATCAGCCGGTCGGTCGCTTTGTGTTTCAGGCGGAACGCGCCGGGGACGTTGTCGGCCGAGAGGTATTCTTCGTCCCACGGCGTGTATGGCGCCGCAACGGTTCCCGCGAAATACGTGCGGCCCATGTCCGCCTCGACCGAAGCACCGCGCAGGAGGACGAGGCGGTTCCCTTCGCTGTCGCGGGCGTAGAAGGAGAGCGTGTCCGAGTAATAGCCGCGCTGGATCGATCCATCCGTGAAGAACTGGACGGGCACGTACTGGTAAAGCCAGGGGCTCTGCTGCCAGTAGTCCTTGTGGTTCGAGAGGCCGAGAGGGTCGTCCGTCGTGAGCGCCTGCGTCTGGTCGGCGAGCGCGAACGCCCGCACGTGCCAGTCGTCCTCGGCGTAGTCGACCCAGAGCTTGCGGATCGGACGGAATTCGTAATCGATGTCGAGCTCAGGGATCGTAAACGGCACGCCGCCCGTGCCGGGGCTAAAATCGAAGAAACCGTGGACCACGTTCCGCGTGGTACGCCCGTTCTGCACTTTGATCACCGGAAACCCGATCGAGTCGCCGTTGTTCCCGCGGTAGATCTCGGCGATCGTCGAGTTGAACGCGCCGAAATATTTCAGGTTGTACCGCACGTTCGCGGTTCCCGAAATGTCGCTCTTTTGGATTTGCTCGCCGGTCGTGCCGACATAAGACCAAGGATCAGCCACGATCTGCGTGTGGACGTTCCATTTATCCTTGGGCTCGAAATCGACGTTGAGGAGGTACTGCGAGTAGATGGCGGGGTCGTACGTATTGTTCAGGCGCTCGCCGAATACGTAGCGGTAATTCCGCTCCTGCAGGTCCGCGTTCGAATCGTTGACCACGAATTCCTCGGAGTCGACGCCAAACGCCAGGCGGTAGCGCCCGGACATCTTCACGCGCCCGAGGTTCGTGCCCCCGAAGGACGCGCCCGGACGGTCCGCGTAGGAAACCGCCGAATCAGGAACCGGTTCGGCGGCAGCGGAGACGGCGAGGGTGCAGAGGAGGAGAAAAGAGACGGAAAGGGGCGCGAGGCGCTTTCTCATGTCCTCTTGGGCGCGGCAATCCGCCGCAGATCATTCAGAACGCGGGCCGTGCGGCGGTCGCGCATCCCGTAGACGATCGGGATCGACCAGATCGCCATGTTGCGGTAATAGGAATCGCCGAACACGTAGCGGCCGTTGGCCGAATCGATCGTGTCGGGCTGGTTCCAGGGGTTTTTCTGCACGGTCGTGACGTTGGTCCACAATTTCTTGGCTTGGTGCATCAGCTTCGGCATCGCGACCCCTTCCGAAACGCAAAGGCTCATGAACGCGTAGTTCATTCCGGACCAGATGTTCTTCGAGTGATCGTTAGAACGGTCGAGACGGCCGTCGGCCATGACCGAGTTTACCATGCCGAACCGGGATTGGCTTCCGTTAAGGCGCAGCACCGTCGAAAGCGCCTTCCGGATCTTCGCGCGGTCGACGATCGGTCCCAGCTTCAGAAGATTCGCGTACCACTGGCCGTTTAGCTGCGAGAGCGCGCAGTACTCTCCGAAATAACGCCCGTTCCAGAGCTCCCTCTCGAAGCTGCCACTCCCCTTTGCGTGCGCCGCGCGGCATTGCCGCGAGAAAGCGGGGTCGTCGAGGATCCGGCCCATCCGGTCACACGCCAGGAGCGCGGCCAGATAGATGCTCGACGTGTACGCGTTCGTGCCGTAGAAGCCCCAAAGATCGAACGTCTGGTCGGCGCCTTCGTTGTCGGGGAGCCCGTTGCCGTCGTGGTCGGTTCCCATCGACCAGGCAAGCGCCTTTTTCACGTTGGGATAGAGGCGCTTCAGAAACGCGCGGTCTCCCGACCAGAGATAGTCGCGGTAGACCATGAGGATAAATTTCGGGTTGAGATCTTTCCAGAGATGGAACGTCGTGCCGTCGGAGGGCATATCGAGGCGGTTCTTGCCGAGATCGTGCGGAATGTACCCGTCCATGCGCTGGACGCCGGCGAACTGCGTGATGAGCGACTTCTCGAGCTCCGGGAAGAAGTAGCTGAGCGGGATCGATCCGTAAAAACCGACGTCGAGCGTCCCCATCAGCGGACACACCACCGGCGCCTCGTAAAACGAGAACCGGCCGTCTTTCACGAACCAGCTCGAGGCGTTGAACGGCGCCAAATTCGCCAGGAGCGCTTCGTTGAACCACTGCGGAAAAGGCAGCGAGTAGACGGTGCTCTCCACCTTAGAGACGGCCGACTCGAACGATTCCTTCCGGGGCAGCGTGTACCGGGCGACGTCGCCGGCGCTCTTGAACCACTTCGCGTAGCGATGGCCGAGCGGATGGCGCGGAAAGAACCACGACGCCGTAAAATGGAGTTTGGCGGTGCGCCCGGGCAGGAGCGTCCGGCGCGTCGCGATCGCGCCGCAGAGCTCCTGATTTTCACCCGTGACGGTATGGCCCGGGCGAGAATTCGGAAGCGTCGCTTCGCGGGCGAACGGCGCCCACGCTTCGAGCGCAATGTTCTTCGGGCCGAACGAAAAATTCTGCGTGATCGCGTTCCACGATTCGATGTAACTCGTCCCCCAGCCTTCTTTCTGGAAACTGAAACGCAGCGACCCCTGCCGGACGTCGCGCGCGGAGGGATCGGCGTTGGAAAAATCCAGATGCAGGACACGCTTTTCGTCGTGCACCCGGTTCCGCCGGCCGACACACCACTTGCCGCACGTGTTCCGGCCGATGAAAAGGAAACCAATCTCGGCTGGAGTGCCGCTAACGTTCCGCGCGGTGAGAGTGAAGAACGCCGAAGGCAGGCTCGAATGCTTGAGATCCCCGGGAAGCCACGGGCTGAACGCCTCGAGCGTGACCTCGAGTCCCAGCGACGGTTCGCGGTACTCCAGCCGGACGCGTGGGAACACGCCCTCGTAGGAGATTTCCTTCACGGTGGGGACTTTAAGCACCGGCGCGGTCTGCAGTAAGAACGCTTTGGGCGCCTGGTTCCCCTGCCGGACCCAGATGCCGAGGTGATAGCCCAGGACGCCCGGATATTCCTCGTTCCCCTGCGAGGGCTTCGACCAGTTGTTCTGGAAAGTGAAGGCATTGAAGACGCCGCTGGGGAGGATCTCCATTTTGCCGGCTCCGATACCGCCGAGCGGCACGCCTGATTTCACGTTCTCACGCGACGAAAAATGGGTCACAGATTTTTCCTCCCTGGGTTTTTCAAATCGAACGGATTGTATTCGGCCCACGCGAAAAGCGCGTACGCGGTGCCGGCGACGGAACCGGTGCGCGTTCCGCGCGGAGTCCTCCATCCGTGGCCGGTATCCACGTTGTCCGCCGACGCGTACGGCAGACACCCGCTGCCCTGACCGGTCCGCGACGGGCTCGTGATCAGGAATTTCTGAAGCTCGTTGCGGTAAAGCTCGGCCTTGCGGCGGTAAAGATCCGCCTTCTCCGCATCCTTCAGCGATTCGAAATGGCGCGCGAGCACCTGGTAGGTGACGACGACCTGCGCGGTCCATTCAGTGGAGACGATTCCACCTCTTCCAAGGTTCTGTGCTTTGGCGAAATCGAACCCGCGCGCCTTCACGCTCTTGCCGTCGGGACGGTTGAACGTGATCGCGACCTCGCAGTGCTTCTCGGCGAAGGCCATGATCTCCTCGGCGTCGAACCCGATCTCGGCAAGCTTGGCCGGGCCGATGGCGGCGACGGCCCAACTGAACGTGTCCGTGGCGATCGTGGAGTCGCCTTTTCCGCGCTGCATGCGCCGTTCCTTCATGCTGTAAGCGTATTTTTTGATCCACGTGAGAGACCGGTCGCGCGCCGAGGCGTACTTCGTCTCCCCGGTCTCTTCGTTAAGCATCGCGAAGAGCGCGTACGCGTCGAGATTATGCTCAGTGCTGTACCACGGGGTTTTCGGGCCGCCGCGGATGCCGCCTTCGGTGTCCATAAGGCCGATCGCACGGTCGGCGATCTCCCGCGCGAGAGGCAGGAAGCGCCCGTTCTTCGCCCGGTGCTCGTGCTGCACCGCGGCGAGGCCAATCCAGACGTTCGGACCGGTGCGTGTGAGATTTTCTTTCGGAGTGCCGTCGACGGTGTCGTAGGCGTTGAAGAACCAGCCGTCCTCGCGGACGGCCCTCGACTTGAAGAACTCGAGGATGGCCGACGCTTCACTTAAGTCGCCACCCGCCAAAAAAGCCTGCACGGCCAACGACTGGTCGTACGTGAACGCCCAGTCTTCCAACTCGGCGTCTCCCTCATAGCTCGCGACGAGCCCGGTCTTCACGTTCCGATGCGACTTGAGCCATTCGTACATCTGGCGGCCGGCGTCGGGCGCATCGTCGTCCTCGAGGGTGCGGTAAGCGGCTTCGAGGCGCTCCTTCCCCTTTTGGAGGCCCGCGATCTCTTCGCTGACGGTCTTCTGCCGTTCGATCGCCGCGTCGAGCGATTTCTGGTAGGCCCTCCTTTTCGCGTTGTCGGCGGCGAGCGACGCCATGGACGTCTCGAGGTTGCGTATGCGTCCGCGCGCTTTGGCGAGATCGCGGTCGAGCCCCATCTTGCGGTTCTGAAGCTCGTAGAGGTCGGAGGCGACTGAAGATTTCTTCTCCGCGCTCTCGACGATTTCGACCACGAGGCGGCGGTTTTCGGAGTTCAATCGGCGGCTTTCGACGACCGATCCGGCGAAAAGAAACGCCATCACCAGCAGAGCGGCGAGGGCGAGACGGGGCGTCCAGATGAGGCGGCGCGCATAATCGAAGATGCGGCGGCTGGCTGCCGGATCGATCTCGACGTAAGCGACGCCGATCTGCCAGCTTAAGTTCGCGGGATCGTCCTGATCCTTGCGGAGCCACGCGATGCGGGCAGTGGCGTGGATAGGCTTGCGGGAAAAGGTGGGGTTGATGACGAGCGAGAGGCGGGCCCCCGCCTCGAAGAGTTTCTCAGTCTCTTTGGCGAAGCTTTTAAGTTCAACGCACATCCCGCCCGGGCCTACGTCCCTCGTAAATCCTTGCATGAGGTCCGAGGCCTTCTCTCCCGACGAGCCGAAGATCTCAAGCTCGACCGGGAACACCGTGTTCATGCGAACGTACTGGCGTTTATCGGAGGACATGCGAACGGACCGCCGAAGCGGCCCGCGAGTGCGACTTCCTTTCTATTCGACTTTCCAGGCCTGCTTCAACGTTTCGAAGGCTTTTTTCGGTACGCGCTTGTCGAGGCCGGTTTCGCCGGACTTCGGCTCGAGCGACACGATGCCAAGCCATTCTTCGTTGATGTTTTTATGATCCTTCACTTCCGCGTCGAAATAATAGGAGGGATTCCCCCATTGGCCAGCTTCTTCGTGGACCGACCAGGTGTGCGGAAGGTTCTCGTTTCCCTTCCACCATTCGTCGTTCCACTCGAACACGATGCCGCCGAGCGAGTTGCCCTCGCCCTTGCCGCCAGCCTCGTTGCGCGCGATATCTTTCCACTGCAGCTTCAAGAACTCGGCCTGGCTCTTCTCGTCCGGCTCGCGCTTCAGCGCGTTGAAGCTGTCGCACCCGAATTCGATCATGAGGACAGGTTTATCGAATTTCTGTTCCGCCTGGCGGTAGAGGTTACCGAACGTCGGCCCGCGGTAAGCGATCATGCCGATCACGTCAACGTCTTTAGCGTACTTGCCGGCTTCCGCAAGACTTGCCACCTCGCCGACGCCCATCACGACCGGATGCTTGGGGTCGATCTTCTTCACTTCGCGCGCGAGTTCTCCGACGAACGAATAATAGATACGCGCGCGCTCCAGGCGCTGGGCTTCGGGGTCGGGCAGGGCGTCAATCGCGTCCGTCGTCCAGCGGTTCACCGGAGGATTCAGGTCGAAGCTATAGTTATTTTCGTTGCCGAGGACCCAGACGAGCAGCCCGGGCGTGTCTTTATAGAGGCGCACGAGCTCGAGCGTCTCCGTCCGAACCTTTTCGCGGAATTCCGCGTCGGCGTAGTTCGGCGGCGGCCAATCCCAGAAACCGAGGTACGTTCCCATTGCGGTGCGGATGCCGAACTTGCGGTATAGATCGGTGACTACGCGGCGGACTTCCTCGGGGTTTTTCCCCGGGCGGTAGAAGCGCACGGTGTTCACGCCCATCTGCTTCATCAGCTTTCCGTCGACGATCCACGGTTGGGCCGGGTCGCCCCAGAAATTGTATTCATAGTCCTTACCGATGGCCACGGGACTGTAGCAGACGCCTTTCACGAAAAACGGCTTTCCGTCGACGAGGAGGCGCCAGCCTTCTTCGGACTTCGCGATCGAAACCGCGCCGGGGCCGGAAGCGCCACCGCGGAAATACAGGAACGCTCCCACGCCGGCGCACAGAAGAAGCAAAAGGAGGATCAGCGCGTTTTTTTTCTTTTTGGAGTTGTTGCGGTTTTCAGAGGTCAAAGGGGGCCTTTGGGTTAAACGGGGAGCGTTAAGAGCGGAGAATCGCGTTCCCCGTCCTTAACGCTCCTTAAACGCTTACGGACTTATTCGTACCTGATGTCGTCGAGGAAGAACGTCGCGCCCTCGGGGTTCACGTCCAGGTTCGTGGCGTAGCAGAAACCGCCCGAGATGGACGAGAGGTCTTTCCCCTCGAGATCGATGGTGAACTGCTGCCACTCCGTGGTCAGAACAA